>LFRM01304554.1_pt1 | contig 11556 bp, 10 predicted proteins | sample 618341 | NCBI WGS metagenome assembly LFRM01 (sample SAMN03654438, study PRJNA283298) | anaerobic digester metagenome | isolation source: pool of bioreactors CSTR01a, CSTR02a, and CSTR03a thermophilic anaerobic... | place: Denmark: Kgs. Lyngby | collected 2014-05-21
ACGCCCACGAACACACCCACCAACACACCAGTTCCGCCTACCAGTACGCCCACGAACACACCCACCAACACACCAGTTCCGCCTACCAGTACGCCCACGAACACACCTACAAACACCCCTGTTTCTCCTACAGAGACACCAATTAACACACCCACCAATACAGCAGTTCCACCTACGGAGACTCCGGTCAATACACCCACCAATACCCCTGTTCCGCCGACAGAGACCCCGACCAGCACTCCTGAGCCGACCAGGCTGACCATCACACCTGATCCTGTGTCAACAGGAACCACGCCTTTTCCAACGGCGACGGTTAGCACTCCTGATCCTACGGGAACGGTCAGTACTCCCGAACCTACCGGAACGATTGTGCCCACTGAACCCATCGCGTCCGCTACCTTCTCGGTGCCAAATACAGGTCGAGATGACAGCTTTTTTGGCCCCGGATTTATCCTCACGGGAATGGTAACATTGGGGTTAGGGCTTGCTCTAAATACAATCCTTCGTAAAGCAAACGTTACCAAGCGTAAGTAATTGGCAACAGTCAATAATAAAAACAACCCCAGGCAGATTACCTGGGGTTGTTACTTTTTATATTATTGAAGTGAGAGTGTTTCTAAAAATCCATTGATTCCGAATGCTTAGTGCTTGATCTTCAAAACCAACCAGATCAAACCGAAGACCAATGCAGCAGCCAAAAGAGCAAAGCGAATCTGTGTCGAAACTATCGATCCAGTTGCATCTTCTTTTGCCGTGCGTGCTTGGGCTTCTGAGGGTTGCTCAGCTTGAGTCTCACTTGAATCTGGTGTCATCTTCAAAACGGAGCCGACCTTCTCAGAGTCAATACCATAAATCCTGGGTGCTTCACGCTTCATGGGCAATGGCGTTGCCATTAAACTCTCTTCTGGAATCGTTTCTTGCTCAGGAACTTCCCGTTCGTCAATTTCTTCCTCCGGAATTGCACCAGCAATCATGTCCATTGGAATATCTTCAGTGATCCCTCCAGCACCTGCACCTGCACCTGCTCCTTCTAATGCTAAATCATCAGAAATATATACATCAGGGCTGATGTAAATATTCACGCTCACACCATTGCTGGCAGCAGCGTCGCCTCCGCCGCCCTTTCCACCAATCCCGCCCAGCCCCGTTGCTCCATAGCCCCAATTCAGCAGGTAGACCGGCTCGGGAGCCGCGGCTAACATACTTGTGGCTTCTTCAGGAGCGATAGCAGATTCTGTTCCTTGCTCCAGTGAAAACACTTGGGGGCTATCCGCAGGCATAGGCGCGGTCAACGAAACATTGCGGAAGATAAATTCACTACCAAAAATTACCGCAACCAGCAAGGCAGAGATAGCGCTTGCCCAGCCAAACATGGGTTGCAGAAAACCGGCTCGTTTTGCTTTTCGGGCTTCTGCCCGGGTCAGTGTGAAATTATGAGGAACTTTGCGGCTAGGCAATTGACCTATTGTACTTTTAAGGTGCCTCTGTTGTTGATAGAGAGTCGTCAAGTAGGGGCATTCGCTTAATCGTTGATCGAACTCGATTTGCTCCTGTGGTGTCAGTGCATGGTCGAGAGCAACGTTCAATAGTTCCAGGTCTCTGGAGTTTACATTTTCTTTCCTAATCATCATCTTCCTCAGAATTGAGACGAAATTGATCAGGTAAAAGTTCCCTTGCGTTTTGTAGACACTCCTGCATCTTTAACCGTGCCCGGCTCAGACGGCTCTTCACTGTTCCCACTGGACTTTGGATAACTTCAGCAACGGCTTCGTAATCCTCTCCTGAAACATCCACCATGATCATCACAGTACGGTGTTTCTCGTTGAGATTGTTGAGACAATCCTGAATTGCTTTCTCGAGCTGGGTATTCATCATCGTTTCTTCCAGCCCTGGTGACTTGTCTGCAATCCATTCGGGAGACTCCATCAGGTCACCCTCCTCCGTTTCCGGTTCGAGTGTGATGGTTGGACGACGTTTTTGTTTGCGAAGTTCGTCATAACAAGCATTGGTGACGATGCGTAAAAACCAGGCTTTAAACGACCCTCCCCGGTAGTTGTTCAGTTTTCGATACATGGAAATTACCGCATCTTGGGTGGCATCCGCAGCAGCGGCTTCATCCGCCATGATTCGGTAGGCAAGGTTATAAGCAAGTTCCTGGTATGTAAGAACTAACTGGTTAAAAGCGTCCAGATCGCCATCGGCAGCTTTTTCGATCAGAAGTGACTCTTCCATAATCATAGATGTTGCAAGTCCTGAGCCAGTAAAAAACAGGCACTCCTGATCTCAATTTTATCTCTTAAAAATTCATTCTTTTTTATTATCCTGATCTGTATCACGTAGATGTGGAAACAAAATCACTTCACGCAAAGTATGTTGGCCGGAAAGCAGCATCACAAACCGGTCAACGCCCAGACCCAGCCCACCGTTGGGAGGCATGCCATAAGCCATGGCTTCCAGGTAATCCTCATCCATGGGGTTACGTTCTTCTTCGTCTTCGTTATAGGTAAGTCCCATATCCAAAAAGCGCTGTTCCTGGTCTAAAGGATCATTCAGCTCAGTGAAGGCATTGCATAATTCCATCCCGCCAATGTAACCCTCAAAACGTTCCACGGTCGTCGGATCATCCAATTTGGCTTTTGCCAGGGGAGAAATATCCCGTGGGTAGTCATAGAGGAAGGTAGGTTGGATCATGATGGGCTCCAGGTAGGTTTCAAGCAGAGTATTGATCAGTTTGCCTCTCGAGACACCAGGTTTGAAATCGATTTTCTTCTCTCTCATCACTGCTGCCAACGATTCTGCATCCGGATATTGCTGGATATCAATGCCCGCCTGATCAATCAATCCCTGGCGAATCTGCAGCCGATTCCAGGGTGGGGTCAGGTCAATTTCCGTTCCATCGAATTGAATTTTCATGCTTCCCAATACTTTTTGGGCAACCTGAGCCACCATCTGCTCAGTCATTTCCATGATCTTCATGTAATCGGCATACGCCATATAAAATTCGAGTTGTGTGAATTCCGGGTTGTGTTTGAATGACACACCTTCGTTCCTAAAGTCACGCCCAATTTCGTAAACCCGATCCAAACCGCCCACCAGCAATCGTTTGAGGTAGAGCTCAAAACTGATGCGCAGGAAAAGCTGTTGGTGCAGCTGGTTGTGATAGGTGGTAAAGGGTTTGGCTGCTGCGCCACCATAAATCGGCTGCAGGATGGGAGTTTCGACTTCAAGGAAGCCCCGCTCATCCAGAAATTCCCGTAAAGCCTTAATAGTTTGAGCGCGCATTTTGAAAATTTCACGCACATCCGGGTTAACTGCCAGGTCCACATAGCGCTGACGATAGCGTGTCTCTGGGTCGCTCAACTGAGCATGCCGCACTACTTCGCCATCCACAACCTCATCCTTGTCAGCAGGCAACTGCAAAAGCGTCTTTGCCAACATACGAAAATCTGCCACTTGCAGGGTCACTTCCCCTCGACGGGTGCGGAACATCGTTCCACTGGCTTCGATAAAATCACCCAAATCATAAAATCGGACAAATTCATCCAGTTTTTCTTCACCAAGTTCGTTTACCCGAAGCAAAAGCTGAACTTTGCCGCTCATATCTTCAATGTGAGCAAAGCTTAACTTGCCCATATTTCTGATAGCTCGCAAACGACCGGCCAGATTTACATCCACACCTTCGGTTGTACCTTCCGCTTCGGCTTTCTCGAAGGCAGCGATGGCTTCCGCGTTGCTGTGGCTCTTGTGCGAACGGGTTGGGTAAGGCTCGATGCCCTGTTCACGCAATTTTTCCAGTTTGTTCAACCGTTGTTCTTCTAATTCAGAAAAGTCGTCTCTTAGCATAGTATGTCCTTTACATTAAAAATGCCCCACCTGGTTGGGTGGGGCATTCAGTTGGTTTCTTTTAATTGATCTTCAAGATCTCAACATCGAAAGCGCCACCAGGCGTTTCTACCTTGATCTTCTCGCCAGCCTTATGATTGATCAAAGCATGACCGATGGGGGATTCATTTGAAATCCTTTTTTCACGGGGGTTTGCTTCAGCAGGACCAACAATCATATACGTTTCCGGCTCATTGCCTTCTTCGAGTATGGTCACTTTCGAGCCTACCTTCACAATACCCTGGGGATTATCATCCTCACCAATAATGTGAGCGTTGGCAAGTAAAATCTCGAGATCCTTGATGCGCCCTTCGACAAAAGATTGCTCGTTTTTCGCAGCTTCAAATTCAGCGTTTTCGATCAACTCGCCATCTTCCATGGCGTCTTGCAACCGCTGAGCAACTTCCTTGCGTTTAACGGTGCGCAAATAAATTAATTCTTGTTCGGATTTTTCATAACCCTCACGTGTCAGGTATGAACTTGGCATTTCTTTTTCCTTATTTCTATGATTCTTCCCCATAGGGATAAATATAAAATGCGCTTCGAAGGTGGAAACCGTCTAAACGCTTTCGCCATATTATACTATGATTTGATATAAATCAAGCCTTGCGATAGGGTAAAAAACTAAGCCCAGCTCGGTGGAGCTGGCTGAGGTTCCCGACCGCGTCTCTTAAACATCCAGCCCACAATCAACCCGAATATAAAACCACCAATGTGAGCAAAGTAAGCCGTACCACCCTGGTCTAACGCCCCCAGCGAACCAACCCCGCTAATCAGTTGCAGTAAGAACCACAACCCCAGGACGACAACAGCGGGCACCAGACGCACGCGGGCATAAAAGCCGATCGGAATAAATGTGTAGACCCGGCTGTTGGGATACATTACCAGGTAGGCTCCCAACACACCGGCGATCGCACCGCTGGCTCCCACCATGGGAATTTGTGAGCTGGGGCTGATCAAGGTCTGCAACAACGCCGCAGCAATTCCACCAGCCAGGTAGAAGATCAGGTAGCCGATATGACCCAGGCGGTCCTCGATGTTATCGCCGAAAATCCACAGGTACAGCATATTGCCAATCAAGTGCATCCAGCCCCCATGCATGAACATGCTGGTGAAAATATCCTTAACATCTCCCAAATCGATCCCGTTCAGGAAATTCGATGGAATCAAGGCGTATTCGTAATAGATGCTTTCAAGATTACCGCTGTTTAGGAACATCCATAAGAAAACCAGCACATTGATCACAACCAGGGCATAGTTGACGATTGGAGTACGGTGAGTTTTAATTTCATCGCGAATGGGAATCATTGTTGTTCCTCTTTATTTTAAATTGAGTTTGATTGTTGAGCTAATAATACCTTTAGTCTGGGATGATCACGGTAATAGCCTCTACGTTCCTCGGGTAAAAGCGCTGCAATCTGGCACATCATCTCGGTCACCCCTAACTCGAGAATTTCCTTTTCGTTCTGACCCTCTTCTGGTTGGGGCAATTCAAAAGGTTTACCAAAAATCACTTTAACCTGCATTTTCTTTAACTTTAGAAAGCTCTTCGCCATATCTGCTGACCCAAGAACTGCTGCTGGTATGACCGCCACCTTATTCTTCATTGCCAACAGTACCGCACCCGGCTTGCCTTCCAACAGCTGACTATCTTTCGATCGCCTGCCTTCTGGTGCCAATCCTACGATTCCGCCCTTTTTCAGAAAAGCAGAAGCATCTCTGAACGCCTCAAAGTCATACCCTTCCCGATTGATCCAGATGACACCCAGTTTTTTCAGAATCCCACCAAAAGGAGAGTTTTGATAATCGGTTGCGACCATACCAATAATATCTTTACGGGAAGTCGAAAGCATTAATAATGGTGTGTCCAACCGGCTGATATGGCTGGTTGTCAGAACATAAGCCCCTTGATCGGGAACGTTTTCACTACCAACTACTTCAACATCTGCCACGATCCTGGCTATGGAACGTAAGATGTTTAATGCTCGTTCACGGGCACCAAAGGTATCAGGTGGCATTCTTCTCTCCATTGATAATTGCCTGCTGGGTTTTTGCGTTCTTTAAAACATAGCGCGCAAAAATGAAAAAACCACCAGCAACCAGCACCGCTAAAAATCCTATAACGCTGCCGGATAATACCATGTTAATCTCTTCCCCTTTTAAGCTGGGGATCAACTGTGTCTGGACTACAGCAAAGTTCCATAAACCGTGGATAATGAATGTCAGCAGATAGATGACCAGAAGGCGGGCAAATTTTCGATCCCGCCAGGTTTTTGTTAATGCCCAGCCAATGAGACCACCATTGAAAATGTGAATTAATGTTCCGCCAAAGCGACCAAGCAAGAAGTAGAGCCAATCATTTCCGGGAGCCATTGCAGTTTGTGCTGCATAGAGCATTCCTTCAACAAGCGCGAAAGCCGCTCCGCTCATCATACCAGCAATATACCCTTCACCATCGCTGATGTCCAAACCTTGCAGTGACCAGACAGCCAATGTCTTGAGAAGTTCTTCTACGAGCGGTGCAATCACTGCTACAAAAACAGTCAAACCCAAGATGAACAGCGGTGAATTTAATAGTTCTTCAATCTCGCTCATGGTTTCGGGAATTTTGAAGAAGCCAATCGGATTAAACCCTGCCAGCACCAAAATTGTGATGAGTAAAAGCAGCAACTGCATCAGCATGATTAACGGCATGGTAACGACGCTCGAAAAACTTATTACTGAGGCATCGCGACCCTTATGCTGACCCCACAATTGTCCGCTTGCCATTCGCAGCAGCCATACTGCCGGAATCAGAACACCCAGGAAGACGAGGATCGAAAAGATCCAGGGGGGTAAGATGATGGAGTACTTCCAGGCATCGACAGCCCAGAGGATGAATGGAAACAACAAAATACTGAATCGCAGCCATCCTGCTTGTTTCCGTTTCGGATGTTTTGCTCTTCCACTCAGCCTCAGGATGCTGTCCACAGCGCCAATCAGAGCCATCAGAGCAATAAAACCGCACGTATATGCCCAGAGGAATATCGTACGGTATGAAAGTTGACCAAAGATTGAAGTAGAGCCTGTCTCAGGTTGCCATTTCAGCAAAAAAAGGAGGAGCGATCCAGCCCCGAGGACGACAAGGATGTTCCCGACAAGGTTTATCCAGTGCATCCAGCGTGGGCTGGTTCGATTCAAAAACGAAGGCTCAGCAGTTTCTTCAGACACTATTTTTCTGTAATCGTGATGCTAATGATCTTGTCACCTGCTGGAGCATCAGGATTGTTATCCGCATCACGTTCGGTGATTTGTCCCAATACATCCATGCCTTCAATCAGTTTTCCAAAAATAGTATAACCATTGTTGAGAGAAGGATAGGGCACATAAGTGATGAAGAATTGGCTTCCACTGGTGCCTTCTGCCTGACCACGGGCCACACCAACCATGTAGCCTTCGTCATAAGTTAACTCAGGCACAATTTCTTCACGATATTGATAACCTGCACCACTCCAACCAGTACCAGTTGGGTCACCAGTCTGCGCCATGAAGTTGTGATAAACACGGTGGAATGTCACACCATCATAAAAACCTTCGCTGGCTAAGTAAACAAAAGAGTTTACTGCCAGGGGAGCTGCGTCAGGGTACAGTTCAAGCACGAGGTCACCCTTTTCAGTAGTGATCGTAGCAGTATATTCTTTATCCTGGTCGATAACGAAAGGAGGACACTCTGTAATCATGTCTTTTTCCGCTTTCATCACCTCGATAAAGTTGCTCAGGTAAGCAGATGTCCAATTTCCTACCGGGCGCCCATTAACGAGAATTGTCGGGGTCGAGCTGACACCGGCAGCAAACATAGCTTGCTGGGTTGTTGTGATCTTATTGATCACGTCTTCACTGGCAATGTCAGCAGCAAATTGATCTGCATCCAGTCCAATCTCCTCAGCAGTCACCGTTAACCACTCAGTAACTTGCTCGGTCGTAAATGCGGATAAGGTTTCCTGGTTCGAGAAAATTGCGTCATACATCTCCCAGAACTTTCCCTGCATACCAGCTGCTTCGGCTGCATAGGCTGCCAGGGGAGCATTCGGATGGAGGGAGTCAAGCGGCAGAGGACGATATACAAGCCGAACATCATCTGGATATTTTTCCATCAGTGTGTTCAGCTCAGAGAACGCCATTGAACAATAGGGGCAGAAGAAATCTGTATATTCAACAATTGTCAGCAAAGCATCTTCCGGGCCTTTTATCCAGTCTTCATCGCTAATTTCAGGGAAGATCGCAAGTTGAGCTTTTTGTTCTTCGGTCAATTCTGCGAAAAGTGGACCTACCAGAGAACAACTCATATTTCCATCTTCGCCTAACAGGGGTAGCGCCTCAGTGGGAACCACGGGGACTATATCGGTTGTTTCAGGAGTGACAGATTCAGTCTCCAAGACTTCCTGGGTCTCGGTTGCCGGAGGGGTTACTTCCTGGATTTGACAGGCACCCAGTGCCAACATTAAGATCATTACGATCCACAGATACTTTCTTGCATTTTTCATACTGAAATTCCTTTCAATCAACAGGGCTTTGCGTCCCGTTGCTTTCTCAGATTCATTTATTGTTTATCGCATCCAACACAAGCGCTCTGATTTCCATCTGCACCTGATCAGGATCCTGAGTGGCATCAACAATCTTCCAACGCTCGGGTTCCTGTTCGGCAAGGATTTTGTAGCCTGCCCGAACGCGTTCATGGAATGATAACTCAAAAGCATCAAGGCGGTTCCACTCCTCCTTGATCTTTTTCCTTTTCAATCCGGTAAAAACATCGACATCGAGCAAAATCGTCAGGTCTGGTTTCAAACCGCCGGTAGCAAATTGGAGCATCGCTCTTAATGTTTCCAGGTCCAGCCCATGACCATAACCCTGGTACGCCAGGGTCGAATCACCATAACGATCACACAGAATGATCTTGCCTTGCTTCAGGCTGGGGATGATCAACTCTTCCACCAGTTGAGCCCTGGCAGCAAGAAATAACAGGATTTCTGTCCGAGGGTGCAATTCGGTGTTGTCCATCCTGACCAGGACCTCGCGGATCTGATCGCCGATCTTTGTACCGCCTGGTTCGCGGGTTTTCACGACCTGCAAACTTGAGTCCTCCAAAAATTGGGCTAACCTGGGTAATTGCGTGCTCTTTCCGCTTCCTTCGGGTCCTTCAAAGGTTATGAACATACTTAATCCCTGTAGATACGCACATATCGGTTTGGATCTTTCCCGAAAGATCGGGAAACCAGGTGCGCTCTCTTTGCCAAATCATGCTGCTCTCGTCGGACCGGAGATGGCATTGGCGGAAGGTTGATGAATTTTTCTCCTGCCTGGATCATCATGATAGCTTGCTCAGCATGGCGTACAGCTTCTTCAACCAGGGTCCGTCTGACTGGTGCCTGGCGCTCCTGAAAAGAATCAGCCAGGAACTGTTCAATTTGATCAACTGTGTTGGATTTCACTACAAAAATTGGCATGCCTCGGTCTTCGGCTTCAACAATTGGCTGCAGCCGATCACGATAGTAACGCCGCTGTGTGAGTAAAATGTCTGCTTCTGCCAGGTCTTTAACCACTATAGCGGGAACACCCAAACTTTTAATGGATTGTAAGAGCCGGTTTCGTGCGACTCCGAAGGCGAAAATTTTCTTTTCTCCTTCCAGTCCGTCCAGGCTTGGGTTTTCGTAATCACCATCGCTCAGAATATCCTCAAATCGTTCAGTATGCTTGTTTAGAGCGTAGGTTGGCTGCCTTGGGGCTACAGCCTGGCTGCTACCTCGATCGAAGGGGCTTCTCTCCATGCCGTTGTTCCTGCGCATCGACTGTGAGACGGTTGGCATGTTTGGCTTGGTTTGCTTAATGATGCGGACTTTGCCATCTTCATCCCGGAAACGATCTTCCGGAAGCATTGGATAACCTCGCAAAATCGAATCTACTGCTGCACCTACATCACAATGTACTTTCACTCGTTTACGATCCTGGATTTCGACCAAAATGGTAAAAGTGGGCGGAGACCTGCGTTCTAAAACCGTTTTTTGCGTCCCTCTCCGTCTCGCTTCATCATCTGAAAGTGTAACAGAAGAAACCCCGCCAATCAGATCGGAAAGGGTTGGGTTGACCAGCAGGTTATCCAGGGCATTGCCATGCGCCGTGCCGATCAGCTGGACTCCTCGTTCTGCGATCGTACGGGCAGCCAAGGCTTCCAACTCACGCCCAATCTCGTCAATGACGATCACTTCGGGGTTGTGGTTTTCAACCGCTTCGATCATCACCTCATGTTGTAAGGAGGGCTTAGGCACCTGCATACGCCTGGCTTTGCCTACCGCCGGATGAGGGACGTCGCCATCTCCGCCAATTTCGTTAGAAGTATCAACGATGACCACGCGCTTTTTTTCTGCCAAAATTCGGGCAGCTTCACGCAGCATGGTTGTCTTTCCAACACCAGGCTTACCCAAAATCAGGATGCTCTCGCCCGAGTCGATCAGATCTTCAATGATGTTGATCGTACCGTAGACAGCACGACCCACCCGGCAGGTCAGACCAACAACGCTGCCTCTGCGGTTGCGAATCGCTGAAATACGGTGAAGCGTGCTCTCCATGCCAGCCCGATTGTCTGCGTCAAAGTCGCCAATGCGGTTGACCACATAGTCGATGTCGTCATGGGTAACCATTCGATCAAGCAATTCCACTTCGCCGTCAACAAAACGCGCAGTGGGAATGCGGCCCAGGTCGAGTACCACTTCCAATAAATCGTCAAAATGATCTGCCTCGACAACAGCCTTCGCAATTTCTTCTGGAAATACATTCAGCATTGCCGCCAGATCATCAGTTATATATTTTGTTTGTGTCATAAAATTCATACTCACTATTGTATGCCTTGATTTTAACTTATACCAGTGCTAATTTCCTTAGCTTGTAGTGTTTCTAATAGATTATTAATCGGAACTTTTCGGGTTCTTACCGGGGAGATCTCCTTCGATCTGGCTCAGGTTGGTGACATTCGTGGGTTGCTACGGCAAGGATTAATGAAATATTGTCTCACTCTTCAGGTTCATCAGCACTTATATAGTTAATAACTTACTGATTTTACCCAATATTACAGATATAACAACAACTGCGTTTATCGGTTTCAACTACCTCAAGATTACTGAAAAAGTCCATCAATTCACTCTTTACTACACGGATGAAATTAAAATAATCTCCGCCTTCAGCAAACTCAGCAATACTTGTTCCCAATGACTTTACTCCATTGTAATCATGTAAGATTACCAGGTGCTTGCCAACTCGCTTCATTTCAGAATAGAGGATCAACCGCTGGTCTGCGGTCATCCCATGAGCAACAAACGATGCCATAACCACATCGAAACAAGTCTCAGGAAAGGGTAGCCCACCTGCTGTGCTTCCCTGGCTAAGGCGAATACTCGCATTTTCTCTCCGGTTTTTCGCTACTCGTAACATTCCTATGGAATGATCGACCGCATAGGTTTTCAAGCCCATTTCAGAAAAAACGGATGCCATAGCACCCGTTCCACAACCGACATCTAATATGGAAGAGAAATGGGAAAGATTGCAATGGTTCGTTAGCTTAAAAATCCTGGCGTAGTTCTGACGTTGACGGTCATAAAAGCGATTGTAGTACGGCGAGATCGTGTCAAACAGTTTTCTGGATTT
>LFRM01253819.1_pt1 | contig 11552 bp, 14 predicted proteins | sample 618341 | NCBI WGS metagenome assembly LFRM01 (sample SAMN03654438, study PRJNA283298) | anaerobic digester metagenome | isolation source: pool of bioreactors CSTR01a, CSTR02a, and CSTR03a thermophilic anaerobic... | place: Denmark: Kgs. Lyngby | collected 2014-05-21
TACTGCAGTTATTTTTTTATTTATATAATCATAACCATTTGGTCTATGAGGGATTATACAATTTGAACAATCTTTTACACCATAATTCATTATGTATTTGCCTCCACAATCTTCTAGTAGATATAGTGGACAGTAGCAAAACATACAATTAAATTCTTCCACATTATCTACCTTATGGCAAGGTAAGTATTGGCAATCTTTGTTTGTATAAAATCTATATGAATTTTCCATTCTTTTCCTCCAATCTTTTATGTTCATTTCTAATGATTTCTTCTATTATTTTTAAATCACATATACCTTTTTCTGCATCTCTACCAATTATTATAGGTACTACTCCTAACTCCTTACAGGCTTGTATTTTTTCTTCAGTACCACCTGGTTTCCCACTATCTTTCATTATACAATAATCTGCTTTGTATTCACTAAGCATTGTCTTATTGAATTCCAATGAAAATGGCCCTAGTATTGCTACAATATCTCTCATATGGATGTTGTGCATTTTACAAATCTTTAAGCTCTCCATAGCTGGTAGAATTCTATATACAAATTTGTTTGTTCCTCTTATCTTTTCAAAGTCTCCAATGTTTTTAGAGCCTGTGGTAAATAAAACTGTTCCATTGATTTTTGATAAAAATTCATAAGCTTCTTCATAATTTTTTAGATAAATTGCATTATAAGTTTTTTTGCTTATATTCCTTATATATCTAATATATGATATATTTAATTCTTTAGCAACTTTTTTTCCATTGTCAGAAACTATTTTAGCATAGGGATGGGTTAAATCAACTATCATAGTTATTTTATTTTCTTTCCCAAAGTTAACCATTTCATCATAGGTCATTCTACCCACTACTAAATTATTAATAGGAAAGAATTCTCGACCACCTTCTGTAGCAATTGTTACAAGAAAATTATCTAAGTCCTGTATACTTTCCACAATTATTCGTCCTTCACTTGTTCCTCCTATTATCCAAATCATTTTATATTATATCCTCTCGGTGTTATAATCTTTCCATGTTTTATATAGGTATTAGTATTCCCTACTATTAAAACAGTTAACATATCTATATTAACATATTCTATATTCTCAAGTGTTGTAACTGTAATTGACCTATTCTCTCTTCCTGAGTTTTTGACTATGCCTACAGGAGTATTAGACTTCCTATACTGTGCAATAATTTCTATAGCTTTTGATAAATGCTCTGCTCTTCCTTTTGACTTTGGGTTATAAATAGAAATAACAAAATCAGCATCAGCGGCTCTATGTAATCTTTTTTCTATTACTTCCCAAGGTGTTAATAAGTCACTAAGACTGATACTAGCGTAGTCATGCATTATAGGTGATCCTAATTCTGCAGCTGCTGAAAAGGCTGCGGTTACTCCTGGAATTATTTCTACTTCTATGTCTTCTGCCAGTTCTAAGATTGGACCTGCCATTCCATATAATCCTGCATCTCCAGTACTAATTATAGCAGTATTCTTACCTGCTTTTACCATTTCTATGGCTTGTTTACATCTAAGTATTTCTCCCTTCATTCCTGTGGAAAATAATTCCTTTCCTTCTACTAGTTCACCTAAATAGTCTATATAGGGTGTATATCCTACTATTACATCACAGGCTTTAATTGTTTCTACTGCTTTAAAAGTCATATGTTCTGGCCCACCTGGACCTATTCCTATTACATATAATTTAGCCATTATAATTCTCCTTTGAGATTGAAATTGTTATTCCATTATGCTTTGATTTTCTAATGATTAGTTGCCCGCCTAAAAGATAGGCCGCCGGTTCAGACACAGAATATACTCCTATAGTATCCTTTACAAATTGAGATTTTTGGAACATTTCTTCAACTTCTCTAATTTCTTCTACAGTGAATATTTTTAAGGAACAATTATAGAATTCTGAAGCTTCTATAATTCCTCTTTCGTGTTTTTTTACTTCAACAGTACCTATGCTTTTAATACTATTAGAGGATAGCTTTGCCCCTTTAAGTGATGATTCAATAGCTTTTCTTATCTTATTAACTTCTATACCTTTTTTACAACCTATGCCTATATTTAAATTCTTTGGTCTTAGGATAGTGTGTGGAATATTTATATCCTTTATAATAGTTAAACTTATTATTATTAGTCCCTCTATATCTTTATGTACTATCTCTAATTCTTTTAATACTATTAAGTTATTATAATTTATTATATTCTTATCTTCAGAATAAAATCCTATTTTTTTACCATTTACCATCATTGATGTTAAAGCTGTTATAGAATCTAAATCCTCTATGTAATAATTATTCTTTTGAGCAAATAGGTCAATAGATTCTATGCCTCTGCTGTCAGATGCTGTAGTTATAATTGGCAGGGCATCCATTCTCTCACTAATATAATGGGTTAATTCATTGGCCCCTCCTATATGTCCTGATAGCAAAGATATAACATATTTAGAAAAATCATCTATAACAATAACTGCTGGATCTTTAGTTTTATGATTTATCAATGGATTTATCATTCTTATAGCTATTCCTGTTGCACTAATAAATACTAAACCATCATAATTATTCCAAGCATAGGGGACAATTGATTTTATTCCTCCTTCTATTTCCGAATTATGATAATGATTAAATGTATAATCTTCATTCACTAATCGGACTAGCTTTTTGCCAATTATATTGCCCATGTCTGTAAAAGAAAAACAAGCTATTTTCATTGGCTTGCCTTCCTAAATTTATGAGTAAATGTTGGATCATAAAGTTTTGATCTTTCATAGTCACCTTCTATAAAGTTTCCAACTAATATCTGAGCCATTTTATTTATATTTTTATCTTTTACTTTTTTGCTTATATCTCCTAATGTTCCAAGTATAATCTCTTCATCTATCCATGAAGCTTTATATACAACAGCTACAGGAGTCTTATAACTACCATAACCTTTAACTAATTGTTCTACAACTCTATCGATTTCTTGCACAGATAGAAAAATTGCCATTGAAGCCTTGTGACTTGCTAGACTTTCCAAATCCTCACCCTCTGGTACTGGAGTTCTTCCTTCTATTCTTGTAAGTATTACTGTTTGACTTACTGATGGTAGTGTAAATTCTTTTTTAATAGATGCACATGCAGCAGTAAATGAACTTACCCCAGGTATTACTTCATAGGAAATATTTTTACTATCCAATATATCCATCTGCTCTCTAATGGCACCATAAATAGTTGGATCTCCTGTGTGAAGCCTAACTACTTTTAAACCCTTAACAAGAGATTTTTCCATTAATTGGACTACCTCTTCTAATGTCATTGATGCACTATTATGAAAATCTGTTCCTTTTTTACAAAAGTCTAAATGTGCTTTAGATACTAAGCTACCAGCATAAATGACTACATCTGCATTCTCTAACAAATTTCTGCCTTTTATAGTTATTAAATCCACATTTCCTGGACCTGCTCCTACAAAACTAATCATTATTCTTCACTCCTTTAATTATAAATATAGGATTTTCACCTTTCATAAGGCCTATTTTATCCATATATGAAGTTTGTACTAGCTGAGTTTCAATATTAATATAATTGTGAATTTTAAGTAATTCTATAAACTTAGTAGCATTATTTATGAGTATAAAGTTACCACATAATATTCCTCTATTATCTAAGTGAATATCCAAATATTGAAGCATTTCATCAAGCTTGCCTCCACTTCCACCTAGAAAACATTTATTAAATTTTTTATCTGGCAATTTATCCGGAGCATGTCCATTAATAATATCTATATTTAAATTAAATTTTTCCATATTTCTTTCTATGAGTTCTAATGCCTCTTCTTCTCTTTCAATAGCCCAAACCTTTGCTCCCTGCAATGTAGCTTCTATGGAAATTGAACCTGTTCCTGCTCCTATGTCAAGTAATCTGTCGCCCTTCTCTATAGCTAAATATCCCATGGTTAAGATTCTAATGTTGAACTTAGTCATAGGTATATTTCCTCTTATAAAATCTTCATCTTTAATCCATTTCATTTTCAATTACCACCACACCTAGTGAAGAATAATCTTCTATTGCTTCACCTATATTTGATTCTATTATTTTTTCATTGTCATAAGAAAGATCAAAACCTACAAACATTTTCCCTTTAATATTCAACTTTTGTAATTCATCTGAAATAAATTGTGGATTATTAACTTTGTCTATTAATACTATAGATAATCTATTTTCTTTTACAGATTGCAATCCTTTATTTCTTCCGTGAAGTGATATAAAGTTTGCTTCTTGCCAAGGTTGATTTAGTTTTGCCATAAGATATTGGAATGATGATAAACCTGGAAGAACTTTAGTTACCTTGATTTTTTCTCTCTTTATAAAATCAACTATTCCAAAAAAATTTGGATCTCCCGAGGCTAAAAGAAGTGTATTTTCCCTGAGTTTTATGTAATCTAATATTTCATCTACTTTCTTAACTTCTATTATGTCATCTCTTATAGGGCTTAATGATTTAGCAACTCTAGGAAATGCTAAAATATATTCTGCTTCTTTAATAGCCTCTAATACTTCCAAAGTTAAATACTTTGGATTTCCTGGTCCTATACCTGCAATAGTTAACAAAAGTCTACACCTCTTTTCATAGAATAAATAATTACTTTTACTTTATAGTCTTCATCTTTAAGGTATTTCTTAATCCTGATTTCTGCACCCTTCTCCATATGCTTTACTATGTCACCATAGCCAGCTTCAATACAAATGTTTAACGCCTCTTCAGCAGTTATACATTTATTAATCTTTTCCAGTAATTCACTGGGAGCATTCATTAATGCTAAATAGTAAACAAAGGCTTCCATTCTTCCATCACAGACCTTACTATGGGTATTAAATACTCCTATGGATAGTTTAGAAAACTTACCTATATGTCCAATTAAAGTTACTGACTTAAATCCTTTGTTATAAATGTATAAGAGACTATCACCTATAAAGTTGCTGATCTTAGTTCTAGGTTTGTCTATACCTAAGGTTGCAGAAACTTTCTCCCCATAATTTCCTGGAACAAGTACTATATGTTCATTGCCATATTGATCTAATAGCATATCTACTTCCATATATATGGTTTTTAGTATCGCGTCTTCACTCATAGGATATACAATACCTTTTGTTCCTATAATAGATATCCCACCTTCTATTCCAATATATGAATTAAATGTTTTTTTNNTTACCTATTGATACTCCTTCAGGGGCATAAATCATAACATTGTAACCTTCAGAGCTTACCTCTCCTAATTCTTTTTTAATAGTTTCACATGGGACAGGATTAATAGCAGCTTGTCCAACTTCTCCAAATAATCCATTTCGAGTTATCCTACCAATGCCTATTCCACCATCTATAATTACTTGCCCATCCATTCTTTTGCTAACCTTAGAATATATTTCAATTCCATCTGTATTATCTGGATCATCACCTGAATCTTTTATAATAGAACAAAGTGCATAATCTCTTCCAATTACTGGATTATGTACCTCTAGTTTAAGTTTGATATTTGCAGGAGTATCTATTTCTACGTATTTTATAACTTTATCTGTTTCTAGCATAATAGCTGCAGCTTTTGAAGCGGCTGTAGCACAAGATCCTGTTGTATATCCACATCTTAAATTTTTGCCCTCTTTTATTACAAATAAATCTAAGGTCATCTTCCCACAACCATATATAATAAAGCATTTATAATAGATGCCGCTACATTACTTCCACCTTTGTTCCCTTCAGTTGATATTGATGATAGGTCAAATTCTCTTAGAAGTTCTTTTGATTCTGATGCTCCTACAAATCCTACAGGCACTCCAACAATAAACTTTGGATTTAGTCTGCCCGCTTTAACATGTTCTAAGATTCTAAATAAGGCTGTAGGAGCATTGCCTATTACAAAGCAATCTATTCCATTTGCTACTGCCATATCTACAGCACAAGCAGATCTAGTGGTCTCTAATTCCTTGGACATTTGAAAAACTTTTTCATCATCTATAAAACATTTAAGTTCGCAATTTGCTTTAATTAGTGCAGGTTTATTAATTCCCATATAAGACATTTTAGTATCAGTAAATATTGTAGTTCCTTTTGATATTTCAAATTTTGCCGATTCAATAAAATTTCCTTTAAAACAAATGATTTTTCTATAATCAAAATCACCTCTCGTATGAATCATTCTCTTAGCTATTATCATTTCTTCTTCAGAAAAATTTGTATCTCCCATAACCTTATCTATAATATCCATACTTTTATTTTCTATTGCCATTGGGTTTTTAATATACATTAATTCACATCCTTTTCAATTTTGCTAAGAAGATAATCTAAGGCTTCTTTATTTCCTAAAAAGTTTATATGCTGATAAATACCTAGTGCATTTTTATAAGAATATCCACACTTCCATTTTCTTTTACTCTTAGGTTTGGTAATTTGGAGAATTTGTCTTTCATCTGAATTAATAATAGAACGATGAAACTCCTGTCCTGTTAACCTGACTCCAGCTTTACCTAAAATGCAATCTTCTTCCAAGCTTATATTTACATATCCAAATCTTTGAAGCCTGTCTGTCATGGTGGATTTTCCAGAGAATATACCGCACATAGGATAATCTTCTATAGTGTCTACTAAGTACATTAATCCTCCACCTTCAGCATACAAATATCCACCTGCTTCTACATAATCTCTAATTGACATAATCATTTGCTTATTTTTGGATAACTGGTCTAAAAATAATTCTGGATACCCTCCACCTATGTATATCAAATCCGTTTCAGGTAAATAATTGTCATTTAAAGGAGAAAAGTATTCTATATTACATTGTTCTTCTAATAGTTTAATATTCTCCTCATAATAAAAATTAAATGCATTATCATAAGCAATTGCAACTTTAATATTTCTTTTTTTACTATAGCTTTGTTTATTAACTATAATGTCTTTTGAAATTTCTATTATTCTATTAATATCAATAGTGTCTTCAACCATATTCCCTGCTTTAATAATTAACTTATCTAATTCCAAGTTTTCATCTGCTTGTAATAATCCTAAATTACGACTTTCAATATTTAGGCTTTCATCAAGAGGTAAAAATCCTAATACTTCTATATTGATATGATTTTCTACTTGTTCTTTTAACAACTTATACATAAACTCACTTGTTTTATTAAAGATTATTCCTTTAATTCTATTTTGTGAGAAATCTACCATTCCTTTTATCTTTGGAATAGCTGAAAACATTTCTCCCTTAGGTGAATAAATTAGTATAGATGGAATGTCCAATTCTTTTGAAATATCATAAGAAGAATTTTCATATGTATTATATATTCCATCAAAATAACCCATAGCTCCTTCTATAACTCCAAAATCCCCATTATTCATCCCCAAGGATTCTTCCAGCCCCTCTTTTCCCATTAAGTGCATATCTAAATTACTTGCCACTTTTCCAGAAGCTATACCAATATATTTTCTGTCTATAAAGTCTGGCCCTGTTTTAAAAGCTGATACATTAAATCCACGGTTTTTAATCTCTTTTATAATACCTAAGGTTACAACTGTTTTTCCTGTATTACTTGATGGCGCTGTAATCATTATAGTCTTCATTACAATATAGCCTCTAAATGGTGGAAAAATATATCTTGAATCTGCTTTATTTGTCCCAGCCCACTAATTTTCGTATGAACTTCTATATTATTGGCCTCTAATATTCTTTTCCATGAATCCTTCTCATCTGAAGCCATATCATTTATAGCATGATCTCCAGCCACCAACATAAAAGGTTTTAAGATTACCTCATTTATATTTTTCTTTTTTAATTCTACTAATATATCCTCTATAGTTTTTTCTCCTTCTACAGTTGCAACAAATGCACTATCATAGCCATCTTTTCTTATAGCACTTTCTAATTTTTCGTAACTTGCATCTGTACTGTGATCTGATCCATGACCCATAAATACTGTAGAAATTGACTTTGAAATATTTAAGGATTTGACTACATTTTCATAGTCTTCTTCGGAAGATAAAAGTGGCTTAGCAATTGTAATATTTATTTCTCCATTGCCTTTGGCAAAATCCTTGGCTTCTTTTAATATCTTTTCATATTCAATACCTTCAATGATTAATAAAGGCTGTATATAAATCTGTGTTATTCCTGCTTCTTTCATTTTTTCTAATGCCTCTGTAGGATTGTAGTTATGTACATTATCTCTTTTCATAATACGAGATATGACTACTCTTGAAGTAAAAGCTCTAAGTACAAGGTAATCCGAAAACTGTTCCCTGGCTCTATTTTCTATGCTTTCAATACATAGCTTTCTAGTTTGTTCAAAGGTTGTACCAAAACTTACTATTATTATCCCTTTTTTCATAATATCCTCTTTTCATAATTTATTTATTAAAATCTTCCTCATTTTTATATAATGGCAAGCCAAACTTTTCATGAATTTTTACTAACCAAGGCTTATCTAATAGTGCCTTTTCAATTAACTGTGATTGAGTAAATACTTCTTCCGGTGTTCCTTCGCCAACTATCCTGCCTTCAGATAATACATAAATATAATCGCAGATTTCATATATGAAATCCATATTGTGGCTAGATACTATAAGTTTCTTTTCAATTTTTAATCCATTTATTATTTTTATCATTTCTTTTGTCATATTTGGATCTAATCCTGAAGTAGGTTCATCTAACAATAGTACTTCTGAGTTTAAAACCAAGGATCCTGCTATAGCCACTCTTTTCTTTTGGCCATAGCTTAAAAAATGAGTCGGTTTATCTACTAAATCAAGGGCATTTACAAGCTTTAAAGCATTTTCTACTTTTTCTTTTATGGCTTCTTCTGAATAATCTAAATTTCTAAGTACAAATGCTACGTCATCATATACTTTAGAATAAAATAGTTGTTTTTCCGGATCTTGAAATACCATTGTTACTTTCTTTCTATATTTTCTTAAGGATTTTTTATCATATTCTATTTTATTACCTTTAAATAAAACCCTTCCATTTGTAGGATGCAAAATTCCAATTATATTTAAAAATAAAGTGGATTTTCCTGATCCATTAGCTCCTATAACACCTATAGCCCTACCTTTATTTAAATCAAAGTTAATATCTACTAAGGCCTTTGTTCCATCTTCATAATTGTAATGTAATGAATTTATTTTTATCATTTAATCACCTATTTTAAAGTCCCCATCATATAGTTTGCATTCTAAGGTTATTACCATATCTTTATATCGTAACATTAGCCTCAGAAACAAAGTCCTAAGCAAAAGAGAAGTAGATTTTAAGCTTTTCTTAAAACTGGAATATCCAAACTTTATTTCTTGGCCTCTGCGAATTTCTCCTACTTCTTCTAAAAATATAAATATAGATCTATATATAAGTACTATTAATTCTATTAATATATTGGGTAACCGAATTTTCTTAAAAACTTTTATTAAATTGTTTAGTGGTGTAGTAAAACCTAAGAAAAATGTAGCTGATATGGAAGCTAGGACTCTTGTTGTCAGTAATATTGATACATTGAAGGAACTTTCAGTTATACCCATATAAGTCTGAAATAGTTTAAGACTCCAAATATAAATATCTACTTTTGAAAAGCTAATCAATACGGTTAATATGCTAAGGAGTAAAAAAGACATTGGGAGCATGAATATCTTTAAGTAATTTTTAAATGAAATACCTGCAACAATAGTAGTTAGAAAACTCATAACAAAGAATATTGCAATATTTATATAATTATTATTTGCAATAGTAGTTAGTCCTAGGCTAAAAGCTACTATTGTAAATTTTATATATGGGTTACTATTTGCTAATTTATTTGTATATGCATACCTATCTATTAGAAGCAATTTTACGTCTCTCTCTCCACATGCCAAAGATATATCCAAATACTCCTGCACCTATGGCTACTTGAAGGGAAAATAAAAGACTTTCTATTTCTCCACTTGGTGGTTCCCAGAATGGTTCTACCCAAGGTTCATAATCAGGATTAATTTCTCCTATTACATCTTCTGCCTGCCCATCTGCTCCTTCAAATTCAGAGTCGCCCATAAATATTAATGGAACTAACACAATAACTACTACTAATAGTAATAAAACTAAATTAATCTTAGATGTTTTCAATAGTAATCACTCCTTCTCTATTATATTCTACCAACAAGTTGTAAATTATTGCTGTAAGCAGACCTTCTACTATTGCCAAAGGAATTTGAGTTACGGCAAATACTGTTAAAAATTTTGCAAGTGAGCCTAATAGCCCTGAAACCGGGTCATGAAATACCAAAGACAATTGAACTGCTGTAACAACATAAGTGGTTAGATTTCCAACTGCAGCAGCTAAAAACACTATAAAAGCTTTGTTGATTTTAGTTGTCTTTAGCCCAATATAAATACCATAACTTACAATAGGACCTACTATAGCCATTGAAAATACATTGGCTCCTAAGGTGGTTAGACCTCCATGTGCAAGTAATATAGCTTGAAAAAGTAATACTATAGTTCCTACTACAGTCATAATAGTTGGACCAAATAAAATAGCTCCAAGACCTACTCCCGTAGGATGAGAACAACTTCCTGTAACTGAGGGTATTTTTAAAGCTGATAATACAAATACAAATCCACCTACTAATCCTAATAATACTTTAGCATTAATATCTCCTTTATAAACTTTATTCATTTTATTAATGCCTAAAATTAAAAATGGAAGTGATATTAAGCCCCATAATATAGCCCACTTAGCTGGAAGAAATCCCTCCATAATATGCATTCCATGGCTAATACTTGGTGTAGAAAGTAATAATAATAAAACTCCTAACATTAAACCTTGTTTTTTTCTCATAACCATTCTCCTCTTATTTTATTTTTTTAAATATATTAATTAATTTTAAATTATTTTCTCTATTTTTGATGGCTATTCTTATATGGTTATTGCCTAGTTCTTTAAAGCTAGAACATTTTCTAATTACTATTCCATGCTTTAAGAAATGATTAAATAGGTAATCTTCATCCCACTTTTCCAGCTTAATTAATATATAATTTGTATGAGTTTCGTATACTTTAATGTTATTTAACTTTCTTAATCTATCCATTAAAAAGTCACGTTGCACTTCTATGTAGTCTTTGCTTTCATTTATATAATCTTTATCCTTAAAAATAAATTGACCAGCAATATCTGCTAAAGCATTTATACTCCAAGGTAATTCTATTTTAGATATTTCTTCTACCTTTAAACTAGATGCACAGCCATAGCCCAGCCTAATGCCAGGTAATGCAAAAAACTTTGTGGCAGCTCTTATTATCCCTAAAGACTTATAGTCATTTCTTTTAAATATTTCTATAGAATCATAGTCCGGAGGTGCAAATTCGTAAAATGCTTCATCTAGTAATAAATAGGCATTTTTATTTTTTACTAGATTATATATTTGAAGCAAAACATGTTTTTCTATTCTAAGTCCTGTTGGATTATTTGGATTCCCTAGTATTAATAAATCCTCTTCTTGTAAAATTGTATTTAGCTTATGTAGATCTATTGAGAAATCATCATTATACTTTATCTTCACTACTT
>LFRM01400939.1_pt1 | contig 11549 bp, 6 predicted proteins | sample 618341 | NCBI WGS metagenome assembly LFRM01 (sample SAMN03654438, study PRJNA283298) | anaerobic digester metagenome | isolation source: pool of bioreactors CSTR01a, CSTR02a, and CSTR03a thermophilic anaerobic... | place: Denmark: Kgs. Lyngby | collected 2014-05-21
TTGTGAAGGCAAATGCCATGGGTAATCGCTTCCCATAAGTATACGTTCCGGCCCATGCTTTCTAATGATATCTTTTAATAATTGCTTATTCAGCCATACATCGGCACAATATGCGGTGTCCATGTAAATATCTGCTTTACCTGCAACTCTGTCAAAGACATTCTGTGCCATTTTTAATCCACCTAGGTGAGCCGCAACGACTTTTAATCCCGGAAAGTTTTTAACTATTTTCACAATTGATTCTGGTGACGCATGCAGTTCATTAGGATAAGATGGGTCCCAGCCGACGTGAAATGTCATAATCAGATTCAACGCACGCGCTAAGTCATATACAGGAAAATACTTTTTGTCATCGGGACGAATTCGCTGAAGAGCGGGATGTAACTTTATTCCTTTTAATCCTTCATCCGATATTTTCCAAACATATTCTAGTGCCGACTCTGGTCCTGGCAGTACTGAGCCAAAAGATATCAATTGCTCTGAATCAATTTTTTTTGCAAATTTAAGTACATTTTCATGCTGACTTTCTTTAGTTACAATGTTAAGCACAACAGCCTTGTCCACACCACTATCGGACATGGCAGCAGTAAGCCCCTCTACAGTAGCTGCACCGAAATAGGGTGTATTGGTGCTCTTTGCTAGTCTGTTCATGGCATGATTAGCAATTTTATTAGGAAAAACATGTGTGTGAAAGTCAATAATCATAAGAAAAATTATAGCACTGCTTCAAGTTATTAGTCTGGAGAAATCACTAAAATTACACTAATCTATCTCCATTCAATCTTTTTTCTTTATACCTATAACTAAGGGAGAGAAAATAAATTATTACCTTATATAGTGTAGTGGTGTAAAATTATTGATGTATATTATAAATAACAATTCAAATAAAAGAGCTTGAGGAGGCTGAGGATTTTGTCAAATAAAAAAGTACTTGGATTTATAGGCACAGGAGTTATGGGTGCAAGTATGGTGGGACATCTTCTTGCCGCTGGCAATGAAGTCCATGTATATAATCGTACAAAAGCAAAAACAGACGATCTTGTTGCTAGTGGTGCAATTTGGGAAGACTCGCCTGGAGAACTCGCATCCAAATGTGACATTGTATTTTCAATAGTTGGTTTTCCAAAAGATGTTGAAAGTCTTTATCTCGACACCGACGGACTTGTAGCTAAGGCAAAAAACGGAGCTATTCTGATTGATATGACAACATCTAGCCCAAAACTTGCACGAAAAATATATGAAGCTGGTAAAAAGCGTGGGATTGGAATTCTTGATGCTCCTGTAACAGGTGGCGACAAGGGCGCTCGCGAAGCCACTCTAACTATTTTTGTTGGAGGAGATGAAAAAGATTTTAAGGCAGTGCTTCCATATTTTGAAACAATGGGACGTACTATTCGCAGAATGGGCAATGCTGGAGATGGACAAAACTCAAAACTTGCAAATCAAATCGTTATTGCCGGAACAATGACCGGAATGTGCGAGGCACTCACATTCGCTAAATCCTGCAATCTTGATTTGGAAACACTTATCGAGGCCGTCGGAGGTGGATCAGCGAGCACGTGGAGCCTTCTGAATTATGGACCACGTATTTTGAAGGGTGATTGCAAACCAGGATTTTTTATAAAACACTATATAAAGGATATGAAACTGGCTGAGGAGACAGCGAAAGAATTGAATCTCGACCTTCCTGCACTCACTCTAACTCGAGAACTTTACGACAAACTTGTATGTGCGGGCAAAGAGAACGAGGGAACGCAGGCCCTCTATCTTCTTTATGCAGATAAAAAGAAGTAATATGTTTCTTATACAACAAGAGCTTCCTTTTAAGGAAGCTCTTGTTGTATATTTTTTACTTAGAACTTACATATATAAACATTTTTATATAAATTACTCCGAAAATAACACGAATAACAGCTATAATATGCTCATTTAGTTGAAGTTCTATCATAAGTAGAGGAAGATAAAGCTTAATGAAAATTACGAATATATCCTTACGAAGACCTGTCACAGTGTTAATTTGTACAATAGCTCTTATTGTGTTTGGAAGTTACTCATATATGCGCATGGGCGTAGAGCGTATGCCTAATGTTGAATTTCCTATAGTTGTAGTTAGAACAACTCTTGAGGGCGCAAGTCCGGCTATCATGGACAACGACGTTACTGATGTTCTTGAATCTCGCATAAACACAATTGAAGGAATTAAAAACATAAGTTCAAGCAGTTATGAGGGTCGCTCCGTAATAGTAGTCGAATTCGATCTCGACCGTAACATAGATAACGCAGCAGCAGACGTTCGCGGAAAAGTCAGCATAGCCACTAATCAACTTCCCGATGATTGCGAAGATCCCCGAGTCGATAAATATGACCCATCCGACCGCCCTATTATGAATATCGCCGTCAAAAACGACGGGCGTACAGATTCAAAAACCTTATCTCGTTTTGTAGATAAAATAGTTCAAGAACGTCTCCAAACAGTCAAGGGAGTTGGCAGTGTTCAGCTTGCCGGATTTAGAACAAGGCAGATAAGAGTCTGGATGAACACCGACAGTCTAGAATCCTATAATTTAACTGCAAAAGATGTCGGCTCCGCCATTTACAGCAAACACGTCGAACTGCCTGCTGGGCGTGTTGAAACAGGGACAAAAGAATACGGAATTAGATTACAGGGTGAATATCAATCTGTTGCCGAACTTGAATATCTTCCGATTGCTGTAAGAAACGGAGCCGTTATACGCCTTCGTGATATTGCAAGAGTAGATGATGATTTCGAGGATAATCGTAGTAATGCGCACTATGACGGGAACCCCTCAATTATAGTTCAAGTTAGAAAGCAAAAGGGTGCCAACGAGGTCCTGCTATCAAGACTTGTAAAAACCCGCATAGATGACCTGAATAAAATCGCTCCTACTGGCACAAGCCTGGTGGTTGCTCAGGATAACGCCACATTTATTTTGAGCTCCATGAAAGGCGTATTTTGGGACATTGTGCTTTCAATTCTGCTAACAGCAATTATAATGTTTATTTTTTTACGGACAATACGCGCAACAATTATTGCCGTCATTACAATCCCTGTCTGTCTTTTGGGTAGCTTGTCCGTACTTTACATGATGGGTATAACAATAAACAACATGTCTATGATGGGTCTGTCTCTCGCTGTCGGCATGGTTGTCGATGCAACTACCGTTGTTATGGAAAATATCACTAGACATCAAGATATGGACAAAACTGCTTTTCGTGCCTCTGAAGATGGGTCACAAGAAGTTGCGTTCTCTGTTATTGCAGGAGCAGCGACAACCCTTGCTGTATTTGTTCCTGTAGCTTTCATGGGCGGAATGACGGGTAGATTCTTTAACTCCTTTGGTGTTACAGTCGCAACAACAATAGCAATTTCTCTTCTTGTTTCTCTTACACTTACACCATTTCTTTGTTCGCGTTTACTTGGACGCCGAAAGGTGACCCCGCTCCAAATTAAAATGGAAAAACCCTTTTTATGGCTTGAGAGTGAGTATTCAAAAAGTCTCAATTTCGCCGTATCTCACAGAAAAACTATTCTTATATCCGCACTCCTATTATTTGTGCTTGGAATAGTTTTTGCGAACTCTTTGGGTACTGAATTTTTTCCTAGTGAAGACCAGGGTCGACTACGTGTTTCTGTAGAGCTTCCGGCAGAAACCTCTCTTGAGGTAACGACAACTGTTACTAAGGAAATGATTGATTTAATACAAAAAGATAAAAATGTACTTTACACATACGGAATCATTGGAAGTGGTGGCGGGCAAGAGATATATAAAGCCGCCATCAACATTCAGCTTATAAATAGATCACACCGCCCAAGAGCCAATATCATAATGAAACAACTTCGCGGTAAACTTGCAGTTTTTAAAGATGCCGACGTCAAAATGGGCTCATGGAGTGGGTCTGACATCACTCTTGTCATACAGGGACCAACAAGCGAAGCTCTTGCCGATTTAGGAAAGCTTATTAAAAACGATTTAGAAGGACAATCTCGTGGGCTTGTCGATATAACAACTGACCTTCAGATGAACAAACCGCGAGTCAACCTCAAACTTAATAGAGGCCTTGCAGATGATCTAAACATAAATGTTCGCGACCTATCAGATGAACTTTTGGCATGGTTTGGCGGAAAAACTTATGGCTCTTTTAGCGACGGAGGTTATCGCTATGATATCCGTATAAGAGCTGAAGAGAAACGTCGTGACGATCCGTCAAAAACTTTGAATACTCTTGTAACAACGAAAGATGGCAAAGTAATCCGAGCGGAAGGACTCTTTACTTCAACTATAGGAATGGCTCCAAACGTAATAAAAAGATATAACAGACAACGTTCTTTACAAATAGGAGCTAATGTGGAAAACATTTCACCCGGGGAAGGAATAGCGATTATAGAAGAGGTGTTTAACAAATATGCACCTCACGATGGAACATACAACATGACACCAGCTGGAGATTCTGAAAAAATGAAAGAGAGTTTCAGCGCCATGATGGTAGCGTTAATGTTCGCCATTTTACTAGTCTACATGGTAATGGCGATTCAGTTTGAATCATTTTTGCATCCTCTTACTGTCATGTTCTCTCTTCCGCTTATGACAGCAGGTTCTTTTGGACTTCTTGCACTTACTGGATTACGTTTGAGTGTTATGAGCTTTATGGGAATCATTCTGCTTGTCGGAGTTGTCGTCAATAACGCTATTTTGCTTGTTGACTTTATTAACCAACTCAGAGAAAAAGGCGAGAATAAAGTTCAGGCTGTATTAAAAGCAGGCCCTTTACGCTTGCGCGCTATTTTAATGACAACAACCTCCACAATGATAGGATCTCTGCCAGTTGCCCTTGCACTAAGTCCTGGAGGTGAAACACGGCAGCCTATGTCTGTTGCAGTTATAGGAGGTCTTTTCACCTCTACATTGCTAACACTTTTGGTAATTCCGGTTGTATATCTGATATTCGATGACATGTCAGACAAAGTAAAAGCACGTATAAACAAATACAGAGCATATATGAGACTCAGGGAACAACAGAAAGAAGTTTAATGAACACAAACTCAAATCTCCGGAGGAAATTTAAAACATGAAAATAAAAATGCAGCTCGCTCTAGCGTTTTTCTTTATATTAATAACACAAACGGCTTTCGCTACAACTAAGCCTATTGATATTCATGAAGCGATAGAGCTTACGCTAAAGAACAACACGATGTTGCGTTCCTTAAAACAGGAAATTACAAAAGCAAAAGCCTTTAAAGTTCAAGCCGATGGCACGCTTTTGCCTTCGCTAAACGCCTCTGCTCAGGTCGCCAGGCAAAAAGAAAACATATTGCCTAGCGGTCCAGAACTACCAGAACTAAACGAAAGCAAAGCAGCTATAGGTACGATAGAGCAGGTACTTTATTCTGGCGGCAAAAACAGTGCTCTACGCAGACAGTCTTCACAGAAAAAAACCATTGCAGAGATGATGATTGCTAGTGGAGAAAATAGTGCGATAGGCGAGCTCTTTGGTCGTTTTTATAATGTGCTACTTAAAAACGAATATATTAAAGCTGAAGAATCAGCGGTAAAAACCTCTGAGGCTCACTATAATCGAGCAAAAAATATGAATAAGCTCGGACTTTCCAACAAACTGGAAGTGATAAGAGCAGGACAGCAACTTGCTACTAATACAGCAAATTTAAGTAGAGCAAAAGGAAACCATGAGGCTGCGGAGATAGCGCTTATGAACTACATGGCAATTGAACCAAAAAATCGGAGAACTGTTTCTGGTGATCTTACAGCACTTAATGTTATAGGGGATAGGAATAATTCTTTGTTGTCTGCTACAGAGTATAGAGCTGATCGCATTCAACTTCAGGAACAGCTCAAATATCAAGAAAATCAGCTGTTTATTGAAAAAAGCGGACTTATGCCAAAACTTCTTTTAGCTGGTGAAGCAGGCTGGAATCATCCTAATTCCAGAAAAGATATTACTGGAGATACATGGAAAGCACAGTTGACTGTTGCTGTTCCTATTTTCGACAGATTTATAACTAAAGGCAACCTAATGACTGCTCGGGCAACTCTTGAGCAAAATAAGCTGGCTCTTGAGCAAAAAGAGCTAGACATAAAATCTGAGGTCGAAACAGCATGGACGTCAATCGAAACTTCTTCTTTCAGTCTAAAGGCCTCGAAAAAGGCACTTGAGTTAGCGGAGGAATCTCTTAGGCTTGCGCAGGTAGGTTATGAAGAGGGAGTAACCCCTCAAATAGATTTACTTACTGCACAAACAGCTCTTACTTCTGCAAAACTTGACTATGCAACTACACAGTATAATCATCTTATGACAATAGTCGCACTTAAAATGACAGAGGGAACTATTGTGAAATGGAGCGGGGAGAAAAATTTCAATGAATAAATCGACGAAAAAAGTTGTACTGGAAGAGTTGCGCAGGAATATACCTGGCCGAAATGTTCGAATAATTTTAGCGGTCTCTCTATTACTGCTTGTCTTTATCGGCTTATACAGCAGGCGCGAAAAAATTTCTTCTTTCTTTGACAAAAACAATAACAAAGATCAGACAGCATATGTGAAAGTTGAAACCATAGTGTCGAATAAAACAATACAACTTAGCATTGTCCAAAACATGTCTATAGAAGCTGTTAACAGAGTTAATCTGCTACCACGGGTTACTGGAAGACTTGACAAGCTACATGTAAAACGGGGAGACTCTGTAAAAACCGGACAAATTCTAGCAACTCTTGAGCATACGCAGCAAAATGCACAGATAGAAGCAGCCGTAGCGAATTTAGCATCCTCTGTTGCTGATGCAGAACGCGCGAAAGCTGAGATGATGAATGCAAAGACTAATCTCGATCGCTACGAACGATTGGTAAAAGAGGGATTTAGCACTCAGCAGCAGTATGATTCGATTGCGACCACGTACTTCAGTGCAAAAGCAAATTATAATGCATCTCTTGCAAAGCAACGTCAATTGAGTTCAGAACTCAACAGGACTCGTTCAACTCGTGGTGATTACATAATCACATCACCGCTGAACGGGATTGTACTGAACGATTACTCTCTTGCTCCAGGGGCAATGATATCGCCGAGCACTCCCGTTATGGATATAGCCGATCTTACACAACTTAAAGCAACATTAAAAATCCCTGAATCTAAAATCTTTATTGTTCAAGAGGGAATGTTTGTTACATTAACGTTTGACGCGTTACCGAAAAAAGAATTTAAAGCAAAAGTAACAAAAATAGATCAATATGTTGACCCGGACACGCGCACCAGTAATGTTGAAATAGCGTTGAACAACAAAGACACAGAAATGATTTTGCGCCCTGGAATGTTTGGACAGGCTTCCATAATAGAAGAAGAAAAAAAGAATGCTATTGTTGTTCCTGAGTCAGCAATTCATGAGAGAGAAAATGATTTCTATGTTTGGGTTGTGATAAATGACAAAGCTGTTTTGCGTACAGTTAAAACAGGAATTAAACAAAACAGCGACGTGCAGATAACCGAAGGCTTGAAACCTGGAGAAAAGGTTATTATTTTTGGTGGTAACAATCTAAAAAATGGAGATTCTGTAAAAATTCAAAACCAGTAACTTTTGGAGCATTAAATATATGGGAGGGGTTCGCGTGTTCAAATTAGTTCTTATTAGACATGGAGAAAGTACGTGGAACAAAGACAATCGTTTCACTGGATGGACAGATGTTCCTTTGTCGGAAAAAGGACTCTTGGAGGCGAAAGCGGCAGGAGAACTTCTGAAAAAAGAGGGCTATGTCTTCGACAAAGCTTTTACATCTGTTTTGAAACGTGCCATTAAAACACTCTGGTGTGTACTTGAGGAAATGGATCTCATGTGGATTCCTGTAGAGAAAACTTCGAAACTTAACGAACGTCATTATGGAGCCCTTCAAGGTCTGGACAAAAGTGAAACCGCAGAAAAATATGGAGATGAACGAGTAAAAATATGGCGTAGAAGCTACGACGTTTGCCCTCCGTTATTAGAAAAAACTGACGAGCGATATCCTGGAACTGACCCTCGCTATGCGAATCTTGAAGAGAAGGAAATGCCTCTTGGAGAATGCCTTGCGGACACAATAGAACGTGTAATTCCATATTGGTACGACGTGATTGTTCCAGAAATAAAAGCCGGACAAAGAATAATAATTGCAGCTCACGGCAATAGTCTCCGCGCACTTGTGAAGCATCTTGATAATATATCTAAAGAAGCTATTTTGAATTTAAATATACCTACGGGAGTTCCATTGGTTTATGAACTTGATGATGATTTGNNATTGCTGCAGCACAAAAAGCAGTAGCAAATCAGGGCGCCGCGAAAAAATCTTAACTCTATAAAATAACAAATTTAATTTCTACTAGATTTACATGATAAAAAACTATATAATATTTTTGGTTAAATGTTATTGCAACCGATTGCAGAAAGCTGTTAAAAATTCTTCGGAGGTGCATTATGGCTAAAAAACAACTTATCTATGGAATCAACGACCGTCCGCCAACACCAATTCTTATTCTCGCTGGTGCTCAACATGTTCTGACTCTCTTCGGAGCAACAACTCTTGTTCCTCTTATTTTTGGTCCGGCGATGGGAATGTCAACTCAACAGATAGGAGCTTTTATCGGTTGCGTCTATTTCGCTATGGGTATTGCAACTCTTATTCAAACACACCCTAAGCTCGGTTCAGGACTGCCAATCGTTCAAGGTTCAAGTTTCAGCTTTATTCCATCCATTATGACTATAATCGGTGCATATAAGGCAATGGGCCCAGATGTCGTAATGCAATATATCGGTGGAGCTCTTATCGTTGGGGGAGTTGTTTTAGCTCTTCTAGGCTATAGCAAAATAATTGGGCGCATAACTAAGTATATTACACCTATAGTCATAGGCCCTACAATTATGGCAATAGGTTTTACTCTTGCACCTATAGCAATTCAATTTAATGCCGCTAATTACTGGCCAATATCATTACTCGTTGTTGCTTTGGTGTTTTTCTTCAGCCTTATGAGTAAAAATAAATATTTCAACATCTTTGCCGTTCTCGGTTCCATAACAATCGCATATCTTATCTGTCTGGCTCTTTCATTGACAGGAATCTTTTCTCCTCAGCACGCAGCATTTATTAATCTACAAGGGATTGCAGATGCTCCTTGGATTCGCTACAACATATTCATGCCATGGGGCGCACCTAAATTTTCAGGTTTGGCAATAGGGGCTATTTCTGCCGGTTTCTTCTGCTGCATGATTGAATCAATAGGAGACTACCATAATTGCGCATACGCAGCTGGTATAGAAGACCCAACTCCTGATCAGATTAACAGGGGACTCGGAGCGGAGGGAGCATGCTGTGCACTATGCGGAGTACTTGGCGCAGTAGGAACAACATCCTATACCGAAAACATTGGTCTTATCGGAATAACAGGAGTTGCAAGCCGCCATGTTGTCCGAGCAGGAGCAGTAATACTTATAATCCTCTCTCTAGTAGGTAAACTCGGGGCTCTTATCGCTACAATGCCTTCTCCTGTAATTGGAGGAGCATATATAACTCTCTTTGGTACAATCGGTGCTCTTGGAATACAAAACCTTATGCGTGCAGACATGGGAAGTCAGAGAAATGTTCTCATCGTTGGTTTCGCTTTTCTAATGGCTCTCGGACTTCCGGGATGGGTAGAATCCAGAGAAGCCCTTTTTGCAGCTAAACTTGGAACAACTTTCGGCGGAACGGTGTGGGCAATCATGAAAACGCCTATGGCAGTAGCTGGTATTCTTGCCGCTCTTTGTGACAACATAATTCCAGGTACAGATGAGGAACGCGGAATTAAAGTCTCAAAAGGATAAAATATTTTTCTTTTATATCTTAGTATTATCAAAAAGTGGGATTCTTAATAATAAAGAATCCCACTTTTTTGTATTCTAAAATTGCTTGCAATCATTTATAATTGTGAGCATCATGCTGTACTTGGATTTAATTTTTGAATGCGTCCATTCGTGGCAAAATACAACAAGGTACTTTAAATATGGAAGGGGCTACATCAATGTCAAAGAGCCTAAGTAAGCAGAGTTTTTATATTTGTCTTGCTGTAATTATAGCCATACTCGCAATATACTTGGTTCCACTTGGATCTCATGGGCTCCTTGAACCTGACGAAGGTAGATATTCCGAAATTCCACGTGAAATGATTGAATCCGGAAATTTCATTACTCCAAAATTAAATTATGTAAAATATTTCGAAAAACCCGTTCTACTCTATTGGATGAATGCAATCAACTTCATGACATTTGGACAAAACGAGTTCTCTGCACGCTTATTCACAGCATCCTGCGCTCTTCTTGGAATTGCTGCAACTGGAGCTCTGGGCGCCTTTATGTTTGGAAGTCTGGCAGGCTTTCTATCTGCAATAATTACGGCTCTATCTTTGCTTTATTTCGCTATAGGCACAATAAACCTTACAGATATGCCTCTTTCTTTCTTTATAACGCTTGCGCTTGTAAGTTTTTATGTCGGGCACAGAAGCCAAAACAAAAAGTGGTATCTTCTCTTCTACGCATCTATGGCACTCGGATTGCTTACAAAAGGACTTGTCGCGATTGTTTTACCCGGAGGAGTGGTTTTCTGGTATATTATTTTTACTCGTAAGTGGAAATTAATTCTTGAAGCACTCTATATCCCAGGCATTCTTCTTTTCTTCGGTATTTCCATTCCATGGTTTTGGCTTGTATGCCGTGACAATCCAGACTTTTTTCATTTCTTCTTTATACAGGAACACTTTTTACGCTATGCGACAAAAATGCATGACCGCTATGAACCTTTTTGGTTCTTTCTCCCTATGATTCCCGCGGGCATAATGCCCTGGACTGGGTTTCTTTTTTCTCTCTTTTCCAAAGACAGTATTCTTCTTTCACCAGCCGATGAGAGAGAGCGTGATTCAAATATATATCTATTGCTGTGGTTTGGAGTAATTTTACTTTTTTATTCTTTGTCCGATTCAAAACTCATTCCATATATTGTTCCATGTATACCACCGCTAACGATTCTTATAGGAGCGGATATTTCACGCATGATTAAAAACAAACGTTGGCACGGCGGAGCTATGGCTTGGGAGATAGGAATCGCAATATTATTTTCGGCGGCTCTGATTGGTTATGCCATTCTTGGTAATGAACTTCCACAAGCAACCTCTCTTCCAATTGCAATTAAAGTATCTATTGGACTTCTAATTGGACCAGCTCTTGCTATTTGGCTTTCATATTCAAAAATAAAGAATTTTAAAGCAGCTGTTGCCGTCTTGTGCGTTTCTTCTTTTATTTTTATTTATGGTCTTCTTGGCATATATACTGTTATGGGAGAAACTCGTTCCACTAAAGCAGTCTCTGAAGTGATAACGAAAGAGATAAGGCCGAATGAAACCCTCGTTTCTTATGGAGAAGTCCTTCAGGGTATCCCGTTTTATACAAAACAACGAGTTATGCTTGTAGACTACATGGGAGAACTTGAATTTGGAGCAAAGCAAAAAGAGGGAGAAGGCTGGTT
>LFRM01384081.1_pt2 | contig 11548 bp, 10 predicted proteins | sample 618341 | NCBI WGS metagenome assembly LFRM01 (sample SAMN03654438, study PRJNA283298) | anaerobic digester metagenome | isolation source: pool of bioreactors CSTR01a, CSTR02a, and CSTR03a thermophilic anaerobic... | place: Denmark: Kgs. Lyngby | collected 2014-05-21
CTTTTGCAGCATCCAATCACAGCGATTGTGACTGCCGTTTTAATTGGCCTCTTAGTTGGAGGAGTTATTTTAGCGGCCTCTGGTTATAATACGGTGGAAGCCTATGGAGCCATCTTGACAGGTATTTTTGCCAATCCCAAAAATGTAGCTCAGGTTGTGGTGAACGCAGTGCCTATTATTTTGACCGGTCTTTCCGTTTCCTTTGCTTTTAAAACCGGTTTGTTTAATATTGGGGCAGAAGGGCAGTTTATCATGGGTGCTCTCGTGGCAGCTTTGGTAGGATTCTATCTACCATTGCCTGTGGGGATTCATCCTCTTGTTATCTTATTGTTGGCCTTTATAGTGGGGGGCCTTTTAGGTGGACTGGCGGGCTATCTTAAGAATCGGTTCGGCATCCATGAAGTTATTTCAACCATCATGCTGAACTGGATTGCCTTTTATTTCAACAACTATATTGTTGGACTACCCAGTGTCAAAGTCCAGGGTACATTACATTCCCCTGAAATCTTAGATACCGCCAAGATTACATTTTTGACAACGGAATGGAAACGTAGTCCAGAGGGACGAGAGTTTTTAACCAACAATAAATTTCTCGGAGATATTTTTAAAACGGACTTGGGATGGGGAATTATTATTGCTATCATTGTAGCCATCATTCTTTGGTATGTTTTAAAGAACACCGTGTCTGGTTTCCACTTGCGCAGTGTTGGCTTAAATAAATATGCCGCGGAGTTTTCAGGAATCCCAGTTCAAAAAAGTGTATTCCGATCCATGTTTATTGCTGGTGGTGTAGCCGCCCTGGGTGGAGCCATATTAGTTATGACATCGACGAATACGGTGAGTATTTTAGGTGGACAAGAGGGCTATGGCTGGGATGGCATCTCGGTATCCTTGATCGCCAATGCCAATCCTTTAGCTAATCTGTTCACGGGAGTTCTGTTTTCCGGTCTACGGTTTGGTGGTACGTTAATGCAATCTAAAATTGGAGCGCCCACAGAAATTATTAATATTATGATTGGTGTTATAGTTTTAGCCATTGCTATCGCTCCAGTCCTCCCCAGAATTTCAGAGTACTTGAAAAAACGGCAAGAAAGTAAAGATCTTAAAAAGGCGGGTGACAAAAAATGATGATTACAATTGCTTTAGCAATTTCCATTACCTTAATGTATTCAGCTCCTTTAGTGTTTTCCGCCTTAGGTGGAGTCATTACCCAACGGTCTGGTGTGGACAATATCGGAATTGAGGGCATGATGACATTTGGTGCCTTTGGAGCTGCTTTGGTTGGTTTTTATTCCAATAGTGCCTGGCTGGGATTCTTGGCTGGAGGCTTGTTTGGAATGCTCTTAGCACTCGCTCATGCCTACGTTTCAATCACTTTAAAAGGCAGTCAAACCATATCAGGTATTGCCTTAAACATCATCGGTTTGGGCATGAGTATCTTTTTTACTCGCCGAATTTTTGATGGTGCGTCTCAGACCAATGTGGTACCAGTAAAAATTCCTAAACTATTTGATTTATTAGGATTGGATAAACAAGGCTCCCGATTATTGCAGTCAGCGGATATTGACGTAACAGTAATCATTGCTTTAGTCCTTGTATTGTTGATGCACTTTATTTTATACCGAACCAAGGTGGGACTGCGGGTTCGAGCCTGTGGAGAACATCCAGCCGCCGCCGATACCCTAGGCGTTAATGTGTCACTGATTCGCTATGTTTGTGTCATTTTATCAGGATTTTTAGCGGGCTTAGGCGGTGGAGCTATGACCCTAGCTGTTATTTCAAACTTTACGCCGACGGTTATTTCAGGACAAGGTTTTATCGCCTTAGCTGCTGTTATTTTTGGTAATTGGAAGCCGCTAGGGGCTGCTGGAGCTTGTCTCTTGTTTGGCTTTGCTAACGCATTAACGGTGCTTTTAGCTGGAACTATGTTCCCTTCCTCCATTTTAGCAATGCTTCCTTATATCCTTACCTTGGTAGTTCTCGTACTCTTCATTGGACGAGCCGAACCACCAAAGGCCAATGGTAAGCCATACTTTAAAGGCCAGTAAGCGATTAAGCGAAAATTCAAAAGCTAATGTTGAACCATGAATTAAGCGGAGAGCAAAACACAGAATGTGAAGGAGAACAAGATGGAAAAACAATATCATATTAATTTAGATGATTCTCATAAAGCTAAATATGCAATTTTACCTGGCGATCCTGGACGAGTTGAAAAGATTGCTCAGTATTTGGATCAGCCTAGATTTCTTGGCCAGAATCGTGAATATACCACTTGGATTGGGCAGTTAGCAGGTGAACCGGTGCTGGTCATGTCAACTGGCATGGGAGGACCGTCAACGGCAATTGGCGTGGAAGAGCTCTATGTTACTGGAGTTCGAAACTTTATTCGAGTGGGAACCTGCGGTGGCATGCATTTAGACGTTAAAGGTGGAGATCTTGTCATTGCCACGGGTGCTATTCGTATGGAAGGAACTACCAGAGAGTATGTCCCCATTGAGTTTCCTGCTGTGGCTAACTTGGAATTAACCAATGCTTTAGTCGAGGCAGCTAAAGCAAAGGAATATATTTATCATACGGGCGTGGTTCAATGTAAGGATTCATTTTATGGTCAACATAACCCTGACCGGATGCCAATTGGTTATGAGCTCAACAATAAGTGGAACGCATGGCTCAAGGCAAACTGCTTAGCTTCAGAAATGGAAAGTGCAGCTCTATTTATTGTCTCGCAGACCCTAGGTGCTCGATCCGCTTGTATTCTTAATACAGTTTGGAACCAAGAGCGAGAAGGCAAGGGACTAGATAATCCAAGAGTGCACGATGTCAGCAAGGGGATTGAAGTAACCATCGAAGCGATTCGAAAATTGATTGAAACCGATCAGAATCAAAAGCTCTAGCCTGGTTTAGGTGGATTTAAAATAAAACATTAATAGCAACATGATGAAGCCAGCCGGCTTCTTCATGTTATTTTTGTGCGCCCAGCATGGGCGCAATCTAAGGGGTTTAAGTTCCTAGTCTGCCCTCGTAGTGGGAAAGACATAGCTGAACACCAAGGGTGTCCCCGGTATTTAAAATCTTAATTTAACCTCAACAGTTTATAATCTTTCATAGTCCAGCAAGACGAAATTTCATTAACAAAATGATTGACTCCTTCTTAGTAGGTGTGTAAACACTAGATAAAGGTGTGGGGTTTTGTGTTTCATTGAGGTCTGATGATTAAATTTCTTATCATTAAAATGATTGCTAGGGAGTAAAAGAGGGAAAACAAGACAGATTTCGCAATGAGACTTAGAAATTACAATAAACCTTACATTCTTTAAAAATATTTATCTGCTCTATTAGTAAATTTTAGATATAATAGAAGAGGTGATTTTTAAGCTGATTCGATGAAGTGAATCAGTCTTTATACAAGAGTTCAATGAGATCGTTATAGATAAAAATAAAGTTATAAATAGATGAATGAGTTGCTATATTCGATTGAGCAAACAAATCAAAGATGATGGGTTCATCAATCAATTTAGGAGCAATCCATAGAGTCAATGAAAACGTTACGACCTTAAAAGGATGATTATATCCAAGCTAGGATTATATAAAAGTTTCTAGGTTGTTATATCCATTGATTATGGTAGGAGTAGAGAGGGAGGAAAAGATGTCTGAGGTATTTAAAATATTCCTAAAACAAGGAATCGGTGCTCCATCAACACCAGTTGTTAAGCCAGGAGATGCCGTTTTTCGTGGACAGGTCATTGCTGTCTTGGATCCAGCTAAGCTGAGTGTGGATTTGCATAGCTCAGTGACTGGAACGGTTGAGGAAGTCACGGATAATTTTATTAGCATTTTAAAAACCGGTGAGGTTGATGAAAGTTTTGTTAAATTGAATCAATCAGGATCTGTAGCGGAAATTGTTCGCAGAGCTGGTATTCTTGGTTTGGGAGGCGCAGGTTTCCCTAGTTATATAAAGATGGCAACCAAGTTGAATGAGGAAGGCTATATTATTTGTAATGCGGCGGAATGTGAACCAGTATTGGAACATAATTTACATCAGATTCGTGAAAACCCTAAAGGTTTATTGGATGCTATGACCATTGCAATGGAAGCAACGGGTGCTGGCAAAGGTATTATCGGTATCAAGTTTAAACACCGTGATGATATTAAATTATTAACAGGCACCATCAAAGAACTGGGGATAAAACACATTCGCGTCTTGCCCCTGCGTAATGTCTATCCAGTGGGTGAAGAGCGGGCATTGATTCGTGACACCATCAATCAGCTACTTGGAACGACACAACTTCCCTCTGAAGCCAATGCTGTGGTCTTTAATGTAGAGACCCTTTATGCCATTGGTGACGCAGTCCGAGATGGAAAACCTTTGATCGATAAGTTTGTGACGGTAGCCGGTGAACTAAAAGGACTTGATCCAGCCAGTTCAAAGGTGATCCGGGTCCCAGTTGGGAAAAAAGTTGGCGCTATTATCGATGAGTTTGGTGGACTAAACAAAGATATTGGTGAGATCCTTTTAGGGGGACCTTATACCGGTAAAAGAGGGTCGAAAGAAGATTATTTAACAAAAACCTTGGGGGGAATTATTGTTACCAAACCCTTTAAAACAATAAACAAAGAACCTATCGGAGTAATTCAATGTGCCTGCGGACCGCTATTTAATCGCTTAGAGCAAGTCGTCGAATCCATGGATGGCACCTTGGTGGGCCATGAAATATGTAAGAATGCAGTTGAAAATAACGGAACCTTTAAATGTAAAGATCCAGGCAATTGTCCAGGTCAGGCTGAAAAAGTGCTTGCCTTAAAAAAACAAGGAGCCAAGCATGTGATTATTGGTCACTGTACGGATTGTACCAACACGGTGATGGGGTCTGCCCCTAAACTTGGGATGGAAGTTCACCACATAACAGATCATGTAATGGAAACCATGGACCGACCCCATATGAGATACTATGACGAGACACAGCTGTAAGGAATGGCTCAAAACATAATAAGCTAAAAATAGAAAAAATCAGAAGAGAACTAGAAGAAAAGACAAGAAAAAGATCAAAGAGAAGAGCAAAAAAACACAAAAAATCAGCCAATGAAATCATTACAGGCATGAAAAATGACTAGATAACAACGGCAGATAAGATGAGCCAACAAAACAAACTGTTAAGAAGATACATTCAATTAGTGTATTTAATATAAAAAGCCAAAACAAACAAAAGCAAGGGAATTACGCATAAAGTAGGAGGAAGATTCATGTCAATTACAAGGGAAACTGCTCAAGCGCAGGCAAACAAAAGGGCAGTAACATGCTGTAGATTTGAAGCAGGCGCAGTTATTGAACCATCTATTTTAGAAGACCCGGCAATCTTTGCCGATTTAGAAGAAACTGGTTTATTGGAATTTCCAGAAGATACCTTAACCATTGGAGAAGTACTGGACGGAAAGCTAAAAGTAACGTTAGATGCTTTAACACCCATTACCAGAGATATGGTTGAGTTGGCGGAGAAGCCAGTCGAAGTCGAAGGCGATAAGGATTCCGAGTTTACTGGGGGAGTGGCCTTTGAGCAACCGATGGGCCAAGGCTTCACCAACACCAATGCAGCGATGGATTATATTCATATTCAAATTGGTGAGGGAAAAAATATTGATGTAAAAATTCCTATGGCTATGGCTGGTTCCATGGCTAGCCAAGGGATTAACGGCGGAGCTCAAGCTCCTAAAGTGACTCCAGAAAAGCCTCAAGAAGATAAAGTGCTACGGACTTTAGAGAAAAAGTATTTCCAGATTAATGAGGTTTTGCGGGGACCAGAAACTAAAATAGAGGGAACCACCTTATTTATTCGGGATGGAATTGAGGCTGAAGCCATTGCATCTCAAAAATTGGTGACCGATTTGGTGTTGGATATTATCACACCAGAAGAGTACTCAAAATATTCGGAGACTATTATGGATGTCCAGCCGATTGCAACAAAAGAAGCTGGTGATTTAGGTTCAGGTATTACCCGAGTTATTGAAGGTTCCATTATGATGGTCACGGGAACCGATGAAAATGGCGTGCAAATTGGAGAGTTTGGTTCTTCAGAAGGTCCAATGGATCGTAACATTATGTGGGGACGTCCCGGTTCGCCTGATTATGGGGATATTTTTATTAAGACACAAGTTACCATTAAAGCCGGCACCAATATGGAGCGACCCGGTCCTTTGGCAGCGCATAAAGCCTCTGACTTTATTACCGAAGAAATTAGAGCGGCGCTTAAAGTTGCTGAAGATAGCTTAATTTCCCGTCGCGAAGAATTTAAACAAACGAAAAAGACGGGCCGAAAGAAAGTATTAATTGTAAAAGAAATTATGGGTCAAGGGGCCATGCATGATAACTTAATTTTACCCGTAGAGCCGGTAGGGACTTTGGGAGCAAAACCCAATGTTGACCTAGGCAACTTACCCATTATGCTGTCCCCCTTGGAAGTCTTGGATGGTGGAATCCATGCTCTAACTTGTATTGGACCGGCCTCAAAGGAAACTTCCCGTCACTACTTTAGAGAGCCTTTAGTGCTGGAAGCCATGAATGATAATGAGATTAATCTCTGTGGCGTACTGTTTGTTGGTTCACCGCAAGTTAACTCAGAGAAGTTTTATGTCTCCAAGCGTTTGGGAATGACAATTGAGGCCATTGATCCCGATGGTGTGATTATTACCACAGAGGGCTTTGGTAACAACCACATTGATTTTGCAGCTCACCATGAAGAAGTAGGCATGCGCGGCTATCCAGTGGTTGGGATGTCATTTTGCGCCGTACAGGGTGCCTTGGTAGTTGGCAATGAGTATATGAAGTATATGATTGATAATAATAAATCCAAACAAGGAATTGAAAATGAGATTCTTGAAAACAACTGCTTAGCGCCAGAGGATGCCGTTCGAGCCCTTGCCATGATTAAAGCCGTTATGGCTGGTGAAGAAGTCTTAGAAGCGGAAAGAAAATGGAATAATGACGTGAAGTTAAAGAATATTGATCGAATAACAAAAGCAACAGGCCGAGAAATTAAACTGGAAGATAATGAGCAAGTTTTAGAAAAATCTCGTAAACGGGCTGAAATCTATGAGAAGGAAGACTAATGGAAAATCTTAAATATCTGTCCACGGAGCAATATCATGAGGGTATTATTGTAGAAGTTACCGATGGGGGCGTGGCCATCGACCTTAAAGGTCGCTTAGGCCATATCCGCCTGCCCAAACGGATGCTGATTACCGATTGGCCTCTCCAAGTCGGGATGGAAGTTGGTTTTGTCATGAGTTATCCAGAAGTGTTATCTGAGAATGTTAATGAAGAGTATAAAAATAATATCAACCGAAAAAAGCAGGAGGAAGACAATGGATTTGACAGTAATTAAAGGTCTCCAGTCAGAAATATATGTGCCAATTACGCCAAGCCCGGTATGGACTGAAGTAACCAAAGAACTCAAAGATATGCGCGTGGCCATGGCGTCAGCGGCTGGTGTGCATTTAAAAACCGATGAACGGTTTAATTTAGCCGGCGACTTTTCCATTCGAGAAATTCCAGGGGATGTGAAAGCTGAAGAGCTCATGGTATCCCATGGTGGTTATGATAATGCCGATGTCAATAAAGACATCAATGCCATGTTTCCCATCAATCGGCTGCAGGAACTTGCCGAGAGTGGATTTATTAAAGAAGTAGCACCCTTTCACTTTGGTTTTATGGGCGGCGGTGGTGACCAAGAAAAGTTTCGTGATGAAACAGGGCCTGAGATTGCCAGACGATTAAAAGAAGAAAATGTGGACGCTGTTATTATGACGGCTGGCTGAGGAACCTGTCATAGATCTGCTGTCATTGTACAGAGAGCTATTGAGGAATCGGGGATTCCTACCATTGTGATTGCAGCCTTACCGCCCGTTGTTCGACAGAGTGGAACACCCAGAGCCGTGGCACCCAGAGTGCCCATGGGCGCTAATGCTGGTGAGCCAAACAATCCTGAAATGCAAATGGGAATTGTTAAAGCAACCCTTGAGCAACTCATTGAAATTCCATCGGCAGGTAAAATTGTGCCACTACCCTTTGAATACACAGCTAAAGTATAAAACTCTCTTTAAATTAATAACCAGTTTTAAAAGCAGGATTAAGCATAGATAGGGAAGAAAAATCCTATTTGTGCTTAAATATGATTATATCCGTATATATTTTGTGTCGATATCATAAATGTATCGGCCTATGAACGGGATTGTTGATGGATTAAATCCAGAAGAAAAGCAGACCATATTATGTGATCATCAGGAGAATGAATTATGACAAGCAACCGTATCTTTAATGCCATCGATACCCATACGGCAGGAGAACCAACAAGAATTATAACAAAGGGCGTACCTACAATTATTGGTAAGACCATGATGGAAAAGAAAGAATATATGGAAGAACATTTGGATTGGCTAAGGCGAGCAGTCATGCTAGAGCCAAGAGGCCATGCCAATATGTTTGGAGCTATTTTGACTGAACCCGTTCATCAAGATGCTGATATAGGGATTATCTTTATGGATGCTGGTGGCTATCTTAATATGTGTGGTCATGGCACCATTGGTACCTCGATGGCAGCAGTAGAAACTGGCATCGTACCTAAAGTGGAACCCATCACTAAGGTTAGGTTAGATGCTCCTGCTGGGCTTGTCGAAGCCTCTGTGGCAGTGGTGGATGGTAAGGTGAAGTCAGTTACTGTAACTAACGTACCATCTTTTCTCTACCAACAAGATGTAAAAGTGACGACACCCATGTTAGGTGAGGTTACTTTTGATATTGCCTTTGGTGGATCCTTCTTTGCTTTAATTAAATCAGATTATTTGGGCTATGATATTTTACCGGAACATAGTGAGGAATTGATGAATCAAGCCTTGGAATTACGAGAAATTATTAACCGTGAAATCAAAGTGTCTCACCCTTTGCAGCCTCATATCAAAACAGTCGATCTCATTGAAATATATGGTCCTGCTGTTTCCGCCCAGGCGGATGCCCGTAATGTAGTGATTTTTGGTGACCGTCAGATTGATCGCTCTCCCTGTGGAACAGGAACTAGTGCAAAAATGGCTACACTATGCGCCAAAGGCAAACTGGCAATCGGTGAAGAATTTGTTTATGAATCTATTACAGGAACCATGTTTCAAGGGAAAATAATAAGTAAGACGAAAATTGGAGAATTTGATGCCTATATCCCACAGATTACAGGGTCTGCTTGGATCACAGGATTTAACCAATTTGTGATTGATGATTCAGACCCAGTCAAGTATGGATTCACATTAAAGTAGAAATTAGGCTAAATTATTAAAAACTCAACAGAGAACTTGAAAAAAATGAAGAAATCTAATGGAAACAAGATAATAAGAAAGAGTCAAACCAAACAAATGATTGATTGGTTTGGCTCTTTTTTCGATGAAGATGCTAGATTAGGTTAAAGAAATTTAGATAAGGAAGCATATATTTAATGGCGAAAATTTGCGAAGAGAAGGTGAAAGAGTATAAATCAATTGCTATGCTGAAGATTTATAACTACAATGGAGTTAATAAAGAGAGGTGAAGTTTCATGCCAACACAGGAAAATATGCGGTTAAATTATAAAAGGACGCTACTAATTGGTCTGGGCTTTTTTGCAAGCTCACTGCTTTGGAGTATCTATAACAGTTTTGTGCCACTGATTCTCCAAGATTTCATTACGTCTACCACCACCGTTGGGTTAATTATGACAATTGATAATGTGTTTGGAGTCATTTTCCAACCCTACTTTGGAGCGAAAAGTGACCGGACCCATAATCGGCTTGGTCGAAGGATGCCCTACGTATTAATTGGAGCACCAATTTGTGCAGTACTATTTGCCTTTATACCACATTTAAAATATCTTTGGCTTTTAATGCTAGTCGTTATTATTTTTAATTTTGTAATGTCTATTTGGCGAGCACCGATGATTGCTTTAATGCCCGATTTAACACCAGACCCCTTGCGCAGTAAAGCAAATGGTTTGATTAACTTAATGGGTGGAATTGCATCGATTATTGCTTTTCTAGTTGGCGGACGCATTGCCCATGCCTATGGTCGAGGCGCCATTTTCTTAATGGGTTCAATTATTATGCTCATTGCTGTGGTGATTTTATTTTTAACCATCAAGGAAAATAAACTGAATCCTCGTTTGGTTGAAAAGGCTAGAGTTGCAGCCGAAAATCAATCTGGGATTGAAGATAAAGAGCAGCCTGCTAAAGGTTTGGGTTTTGGACTAGAAGGCTTTAATAAGCTTTCTAAAGCGTCCAAGCGAAGTCTATTTTTCTTGCTTCTAGCAATATTCTTTTGGTTTGCGGCCTATAATGCGGTGGAAACCTTTTTTACAAGTTATGCGACAACAGTTTTAGGTCAATCAGAGGGTCAGGCAGCCATTTTATTATCCTTCTTCTCTGTTGCTTTTGTTGTGTTTGCACTTCCTTCAGGAATTCTAGCGGAGAAAATTGGTAGACGGCGTACCATCCTAATGGGGCTGATTGGATTAGTATTGGTATTTATCCCTCTTATGTTTTTAGAGAACCTATGGAGCATTCGGATTTTATTACTATTAGGCGGACTCTTCTGGGCTTGTATTAACATTAATTCTTTGCCCATGGTTCTTGAAATGGCCGGCGAAGATGAGCTGGGAACCTTCACAGGCTACTATTATTTCTTCTCTTTTTCAGCCTCCATTGTAAGTCCAATTTTATTTGGATTCGTGCGCGATATGTCTGGGTCATTCCGTTCTCTGTTTGTCTATGCACCAATTGCCTTTGCTTTAGCTCTCTTAGCTATTTTACAAGTGACTCATTTTAATCGCTCAGATCAAGAAAATGAAGTGGAATAATTAAAGAAATCTGATTCAATGCCAGTATTGAAAGATAACAAAAAAGAAAGTCTTCAAGCTAAATCAAGCATGGAGATTTTTTTTGAGAAAAATCTTTCTCAAAAGATGAGAGTGATTTTTTGGAACTGATAAAGGCCTGGAATCTATATGAATGATAAATAAAATTCTTGCTTTAAGGTGGGGGTAAGGAGAGAGAAATATCGTTAGCCAATTTATTTTAATAATTTTGATTTAATTATGTAACATAAAGCCAATTAGTCCCTGTAATTTTGTTGATTACAAAATAAAGAAGGCTTTTAAAATGTATCCAAGTAATTATTGATTATTTACACACTAAGATTACCTTTCAGGATATAATTGAAACATGAAATCCAGGTGGAAAACTAATGATAAACCAAAAGTGTTTCAATGGTTGGTGATGGTGATTATCCTTATAACATCTGTTGAGGAACTAATTTTAAACTCAGCAAAGAACTTTTCACAAGTATTATAAAACCTAGAGGGCTTTAATCATAAATGCTTGGCATAGGGTTAGGCTAATCATCAATCTAAATCATCCTGGCTTCCCTAAATAATCTAAACGAGGAGATATTTTATGAACCTTAAGCGACACACAGTCATTTCATTATTCGTAGGACTTCAAGCTGGAGTTATTATGATTATTGATCAGCTTATCCACAGCGGAC
>LFRM01354994.1_pt1 | contig 11546 bp, 11 predicted proteins | sample 618341 | NCBI WGS metagenome assembly LFRM01 (sample SAMN03654438, study PRJNA283298) | anaerobic digester metagenome | isolation source: pool of bioreactors CSTR01a, CSTR02a, and CSTR03a thermophilic anaerobic... | place: Denmark: Kgs. Lyngby | collected 2014-05-21
GCTAATAGCCCTTTCATTGACTAAATCCCTAGCCAAGAAAACTCCTTCCATCAAAAATTCTGTCTCTTTTATTGCAGCAGAGATTCTCTCTTTTTCAGAATCAGGGACGCCCCAATACATTTCTTTCAGACTAGGGTGTATCTTTTTCTCCTTGAGGTGCTTCTCAAAAGCATATTCTGATTGCAAAAGACCCTCTGCTGCTGCGGCGACTGCTTTGCTATAGGAGATCCCTTCAAAGCTTGGAATTTTGCATTCAGCACTTTCTGCCCTATGCTTCATCAATGCCTTTCCTGCATCATGAAAGGCCACTCTTAGAGAATTCACCTGAAAATCCTTCTTTTTCCCCAACCCTAAAAAGAGCACACTTTTTGTATCTAAGGAGAAATCGAAATAGAGTTCACCTGATTTACCAGTAAACAGTTCCTTTTCTTTAAGATAGGAGTACAACTTGTTTCCAGTGCCTACACTGTTATCTCCCTCGCTTACCAAAACAATTTCTATGTCCCCGCCACTTCCAAATTTAAACTGCACTGCACTACCTCTTTTGTAAAATATTTAACTATATGACCCAAAGATACCCATAAACCCTAAAACTTTCAAACAGGATGTTGCATCGGCACTGTCACTACAACGCCTGACTGGAGTAACAGGTATCTGATAATCCCGTCCATCCAATTACACTCGGCTGACAGCACCCTTGGCATCGATTTGGTCCCAAGCAAACACTTCTTACCTAAGAACTCCTCAGTCGTGGCTGAAAACCCTATGATCTTTTACTCTTGGATATGAAGGGTCTCCCCTCTTCCATGCTGTAATATTTCTTATAAATATGTAAAGTTAACTTTACATCCAGGCAAATTTCTGGTATCTTGTAATGGAAAGTAAGCTTTACATTATTGCAACAAGGAGGAGCTCATTTGAAAAACAATCTGGAAGAATTGCGAAAATTGAAAAAGATTAGCCAAGAGGAGTTAGCAGAAATTCTAGAAGTTTCTCGTCAGACTATCAGTTCACTAGAAAAGGGACGGTACAACCCCTCTATTCTCTTGGCATGTAAAATAGCACGGTTTTTTAACAAACCCATTGAAGACATTTTTATTTATGAGGAGAAGTAGGATTATGAAGTTAGTTGAAAAGAAAATGGCATGGACCGCAACCATACTGGTTGCCGGCCTAATTCTGTTTGGCACACAAATGGCAAGAAGCGGCGATTATGATTTTACCACTGGTTTCGCAGCTGGAATTACAGGAGTCTCGATCATTCGTTTGATCCAACTGTACCGGATTATTAAAAATCCTTCTTTATTGAAAAAATATGAAATTGGTCAAAAAGAAGAAAGGGCGATTACACTTGCTGAAAAGAGTGGCCGCTTTACACTCCTAGTAACCATACTTGGAGAGTTCTTGGCAATATTCACCCTGATCCTGATCAACAAGAACGAAATAGCGACAATTGTTTCATATGTTGCAGCAATTCAGACCATAGTGTATTTGGTGACGTATTATTTCTTGTCCCAAAAATATTAGGAAACCAATAATTGGGAAACACACGCCAATGCTACGTACCCAACATGGGTGATTATCAGGCTAGCAGATTTTCCTCATTTCAACGGCCAAAGCCGCTAACCCTATATAAAAGATCCCCCAGCTCTCTTGGAACCCGAAAGGGCCAAGTTTGCTGGGAGATATGAGAGAAAACCTGGCGAATCCGGACGACCGCCAGGCATCTAGGGTTAGACAATGACTACCAAGCCATCAATTGCCGCCTGTAAGGCGGTAGTCGCATTAATGATGACCGGTTGATACGTCCCATCTGCAGTGGCTACGTTGGCTGACATATCTTCTGCAGCTGCAAGAATATTCCAGGTTTCCGGTGTATAGCCAGATTCATCCAATGCTTTTGCTGCTGCAATTGCATCATCCAGTTCAGCTAACTTCTCTAGTGGGGAGCTGAACAGATATATGGTACCGTTGGATTTGGAATAATCCATATGTGCCAGATCGAAGGCATTACCTGTAAGGGTGTTGCTATTCAACACATCCTGATAATCGGGCAGTGAAGCAGCTATTGGTTTTCCAGTGATAGAACCATGGTTTTGTATGACCAGTAGTCCTGTGGATGTCCATTTCGTAACGCTTTGGATATGCCCTGTTATCTCATTGCCTGTGATTACATAGCTTGACAATATGCTTCCGTCTGGACTTCTATAGGTTGTTTTTTAGCAGGAGAGATCATTTTTATCCTTTTTATATCAATATCCTTTACACATCTTGTGTTTTAATGAGGTTATACTACCATGTACAACAAAGGGAAAACGTGAAGCCTATGGTAAAGCTTTCCCCTTATAGGATAGAAACTGGATTTTTGTACAGAGGACGGGTAAGACAATTGCCGGATGAGGATATGAAACGGGAGAGCTTGGTTCGGTTTCATATCATGATTTTCTCTTTCCCGTCTGGTATTGCCCTCTTAAGTTTTTCAGCCAAAGCGACATGGGAAAACACCCAGGACACCATAGCATACAACAAGCCTTACTTACCTGTTTTTGAATATTGGCCATGACCTGTAGCTACCTGGTAAAACGTTCCTGAATGTCACTGAAAGGCTCTTCAGGAACCCTTCATACGATTTTTGTAGAACTGATAGGACCATAGTGAATAGAGGCCTGTAAGGAGGATCTGATGTCAAACAAGAAACTGATATTCATAACATTTGCAAGTGAGGATACAGATCAACGTGACCTGCTAAAACAACAATCCTTGCATGCTAATTCCCCTTTTGAATATGTCGATATGCCTGAGAAGGAACCATACTCTGCAGCATGGAAGGAGAGAGTACGGGCCCAAATCCAACAGTCGGACAGGGTTATTGCCTTGGTAAGCAAAAACTCCCTTACTTCGGGTGGACAGAAATGGGAGTTGTCTTGCGCTAAGGAAGAGAGAAAAAGAGTGCTTGGAATTTGGGCGTATCCCAATGACAGGACTAAGGTCGATGGTGTAAGTACTGTGGTATGGAGTCAGGAAACAATAGAAGACTTTATAAACAACATATAATTCGCCGGGCGAACCAGAAGACTTTTTTTAGTCTCCCCTTACGCCTCTGCAGACACTCCCCCATCTAACCTTATGAGCTACAGCTATATAATAATACTATCAAACCGAGTACACTGTATTCGAGTCGCTTAACATGTTCCTTTTTGACTCCAATTATTTTGATATCATTAAGAACCCGACAATCAAATGACAGTATGGACTGCATCACAGCACTCACCCAATACAGTATGAATTGGGATGTTATCATTTGGAGGACGCAATGGCTACTTTTAAGGACAATTTGTTAGTGAATCGGATTATCGCCCTGCTTATCGGAGGATTGCTTGTATTTGCAATCATGAGCCTGACTGTCGTAAAGACTGGAAACAAAGAGAATGCTCAGTTATCAGTTGCATTGGATGAGGAGCGTTATGAAGCAGGAAGGCTTCTTGCAGATGCAAAGATCCAATTCGAAAACAAGAATTACTCAGCATCAAAAGCCACTTTAGAGAAACTCTTTATCTATCAGCCAGGTTCTTCTGAAGCTGCTGAAGGTAAAACACTTCTTGCAGGCATAAACAAGGCATCGGAAGCGGCTTCAGCAAGATGGGAAGCAGCTTTGCCACAAGTAAAGGATGACTGGTCTCAGGCAATGGCTACCAAATTACGGGCCCAATCAGAAAAAGAGCGTGCCGACATGGAAACCAATCTGGAGAAGACAATCGATCAGGCTTGGAACAAGGCAAAAGATGGAGTTAGAAAGGATTGGGAAAATCAAGACAATGAACCCCCAACCATTTCATAGAGAGTAAAGCCGGAGCCAACTTCTCAATACCCTTTGAGAAGTTGGCTCCGGATATTTTTTTATCTTTTTTATAAGACGACTCTGATTTTTTATTTTACATTCGCTCCTTGGTTCGAAAATACAATACTGCCTGCAGATATCGCTGGGCAGAGGGTGTTCTATGGCCCAAATATCAGAAAGTGAAAACAAGAAATGGTATTATTCTAACTTGTAATGCTTGAATCAACCTGTTAGACTCATCATAAATTCAAACATATGCTATAGATGGTTTGGTTGGGCATGAAGTAAGGCTGGGTAAATCTTAATGGATAAAGAGCGTGATTTTGGGTTGTGGGTTCATGTTGTATTGTTTCTGATCGTCACAAGCTGGGGATTCAACAATATAGCAATGAAGATCGGGTTTCGCTATCTTACTGCTCCGCAGTTTAGCGGCATACGCCTGCTGATAGCCTTCCCCTTCATGCTCTATTTTGCTTTTTGGATGCCAGGGAGAGTCCCTTTCACAAAACGGGATCTTCTAGGAGTTGCAGGGATAGGCTGCTTGGGACTGGGAATATTCAACATCCTGTTCCCCATCGGCATAGACCAGACATCAGCTCCGCTTGGAGGGATATTGATGGCTACCATGCCGATACATGTTGTCATACTCTCTTTGGCTTTCAAGCTGGAACGGCCAGACTGGAAATCCATCTTCGGTGTCCTGCTCACTATAGTGGGGCTTATTGTAATCACCTTTGCCTCGCATCAACCGGATTCGACAACACAATCCACCTTAAAGGGCATCATATTCATTGTTGTCGCTGAATTCGGCTATGCAATCAATACAACTTTTTTACGTCCTTATATGAAGAAATACAAACCATTGCAAGTTACTGGTCTGGCGATGGCCGTATCCGTCGTCATCTATCAGATTTTCTATTTCCCCCAGATGAGTGGATTGGTTCTCTCTGAAATCGAACCTGTCGGCTGGATTTGTGTCCTGTATTCAGGTCTCATAGCCTTCTTGTTTGCCAATATATTATGGAATTATGCAATAAAAAACATAGGAAGCACAAAAGTTTCAGTCTATGGAAACTTACCTCCTGTCATTGTGATCATTCTAAGCGCCATCATATTTAAAGATGTGATGTATGCATCCCAGATGCTGGGAGCAATCATCATACTGATGGGTGTTGTATTAGTCCAATTGCGCAAGACCGACTCTTCAGACACAATGGAAGAGGACAACTTGCCGGTATAAAAACAGACCGGACCTTTACCGTTTAGTGACCTCACGATATGAATCAAAGGAAGATCGGGCCGAACCCCCAATGAACGAAAGCAATGGCGGCCTCAAAATGAGACCGCCGTATGTATCAGACCCCCACGATTCAAGCGAGGTGGTGAGACCAGCTTTTAGTAAGGCCCCCGGATATGCTGAGCTACCTTCTCCTTGTAAAAAGTTTCCAATTTCTTGTGCAACTCTGAGGACAGAGGGGAAAGGTCTGAGATCGCGGCGTTATCCAGGACTTGGGCGGGACGGCTCGCTCCTGGGATAACCACCGATACTGCTTCATGATCCAATATCCAGCGAAGCGCCATCTGTGCAAGAGTCATCCCTTCTGGCTTGAATCCGGCAAGCTCTTCGGTAAGCTCCACGCCCTTTTCAAAAGGAAGGCCGGCAAAGGTCTCCCCCACATTGAAAGCAGCCCCGTCACGATTGAAATTCCTATGGTCTGTTGCAGCAAATGTGGTACTCTTCTTCATTTTCCCTGAGAGAAGTCCGCTTGCCAAAGGAACACGGGCAATTATGGAGACCTGCTGCTGCTTTGCCTTATCAAATAGGTCAGTGATGAGTTTCTGCCGATAGATATTGAAGATGACCTGCAGCGAAGCGATTCCTTTTTCTTTCAGGCAGATGAGCCCCTCATCAACCGTTTCGACGCTGGCTCCGAAATCAGCAATCTTACCCTGACTCTTCAACTCCCTCAAAACATCAAAAACAGCACCATCGGCCAGCACCTCTTTGGGTATACAATGGAGTTGAATAAGGTCAATCCGTTCCAATCCCAAACGGGATAAGGAATTCTCCGTATGCTTGATCATCGCTTCTGGAGTAAAGTTCTGTGGCCACCCAGGAGAAGAGCCACGGCCCAGTTTTGTTGCAACAAAGACTTTTTCAGGGTGATCTTTCAGAAATTTACCGATAAATCGCTCACTTCTTCCGTCACCATATACATCAGCGGTATCAAAAAAGGTTATACCTGCTTGGGTAGCTGTCCGGAGTATCTCCATGGCTGTCTTGTCTTCGACCGTTCCCCATGACCCCCCGATCTGCCAGGTGCCGAGCCCTACCTCAGATACCATTTTCTTGTCTGGTCCAAAAGGCCTTTTATGCATAGCTATCCTCCATCCAATGATTTATATCTAATCTTACGAAGCGCCTCTGCTTAAAGTCAAGGGAATCACCCTTTACCCAAAGGCTAATTGAATACCCCTCAGCTTCCGATTCCAGACCTTACATATCCCTCATTCATGTACTGTCGTCGAAATGCTGTCATGGCAAGGGAGAGAAAATCAAGCCCATCGTTCCTTGGTTATCCTTTGGATCAGAATCAGTAACAGAGCTGATAAGAAGAGCATGGTACTGCTAATCATCAAAGCATACCCGAGGTTGCGCACCTCAGCGATTTCTGTAACCAACCAGGGGAATATCATCCTTCCGATAGTCCCGCCCAAGATATACGAAAGCGAGATGAATGCGGTATTTTTGGGATACCAAGTTGCAGTGACCACAATATACATGGGGATGGTTGCTCCCGCAAAAAACCCGCAGGAGGCGACAAGTATGAGGACGAGGATGATGTTGCCGGTGAATGGCAGCACGAACAGGGTTGCTGCCGCTAGGATCATCCCGACGATTGACAGGGCAAAAGGATTCCCCCCTCTGCTCATGACCGGTCCCATCAGCAACCGGGAGATGGCGATACCGACCCAGAAGACCGTGAGCGAGGTTGCTGTTATCGCAGGGGACTGCATCAGTTCGGTCTCTACATAGACAGGAATCCAAGTGGAACAAATGATCTGGCTCCCCATGTAGAGCATGATGACCAGGGTATACATTACAAAAGCCTTGTCCTTCAGGATAGGAAGGATTGGTCCGACCTGAAGTTGTGATGGCGCTTTTCCTGCTGTGCTATGCTTCCCCTTACCCCTATATCGTTTTTCGATATGCGCAAAGATTAGAATAACAGCGATAATCGTCCCAACCGAACCGTATGCGAAGCGCCACAACGGTCCTTTGAAGGGTAGGATTACGAATCCTGTAATAATAGCTCCGGCACTGTAACAAAAATGCAACAAAGGGATATAGAGGGTTCGTTTCTCATAAAAGTCACTCGCCAGGACTGCATTGGATCCGCTATCGACAAGAAAAGCCGAAAAGCCAATGACCGCATACAGTGCAAACAGTAGAAACTTACCGGATGTGAATGAGATTCCAAGAAGGGCTAGGATAAGAAACATATACCCTATTCGGGTAACCGTTGTTTGGCGCAACCTCTTCATGATGAGCAGTGATACGACTATTGCAGTCAGAGAACCCATCTGCATGAAACTAACCAAAGAGCCTGATTGGGAAAGGGTCATTCCAGTGGAAGCCATGATATTGGTCGCTAAAGGGCCAAGCATGTTGTTAGCTATGGCAAAAAAGAAGAAGCCAGCAAATAGGAAGACTGGATGCATGGGGTAACACCTTTTTATCAAATGAATTGAACTAACTGTACCATCAAAACTACCGAAGCACAACTTTTATACAAAAGCGGCTGTACTCAAAAAACCTCATAAGGGTCCTTGTTTTCCTAGGTTCTGGTGAACCGTGAAAGCAGAAGAAACACCTGCTCGCCTATAAAAGCCAACAGACTGATGACTATGGTGCCGCTCAGTACTAGGGCTGAGTTCCTCAAAGCAAGTCCGCTGATGATGATAGTGCCGAGCCCTCCCCCTCCGATTACCGCAGCGATGGCCGCGGTCCCGAGATTGAGGATATAGCTATGCCGTATTCCGGTGAGTATCATAGGCCAAGCCTGGGGAAATTCTGCGATCCACAGTTGCTGTAGCGCCGTCATCCCCATCCCACGGGCCGACTCCTTTATCTCAGGCGCCACTGATTGGAAGCCGACCACCGTATTGCCCAGGATGGGAAACAGTGAGTAGAGGAATAAAGCGAGCAGGGCCGGCTTCCACCCGAATCCCAGTACAGGATAGGCAAGGATGATCACAGCCGATGGGGGGAAGGTCTGGATGAAAGCATTAAGCCTGAGGATAAGTATCTGAAAGTCCTGCCCCCCTTTCCGGGTTACGGCAATCCCGATAAGGACCCCAACCGTTGCGGCGAGAGCTGTAGCGAGGAGAGTGAGCATTATGTGCTCGCCTGTCATCTGCAGTATGGTTTTTCTTGAGTGGGTATATCTTCCCTCTGATGGAAAAAGAAATGAGAGAATCAGGGTTTGCACCTGTTCGGAAAGCATGAACAGAAGAAGGAGCGTTACAAGCAGGGCGAGCAGCAAGACCCTTTTGGTTAGATTTGTATCTTCAGCCTTGGCTGATTTGCTGTATAGTTTCAAAGCGCACCTCCCCACACAGCCTTCCCTCCTCACAGACAACGGCGGCTGAAGGGAGGCCAAGGTTCAAAATCTTTGATACGCACTCCTTCAGGGATGAGTACTGCTGTACTGTATGCGTTCCGTTAACAATAAGGCGCCTTATTGCCTTGTCTCCGACCCATGCATAGCCGGCTATCGGCTTGCCTTCAGCATCTACCTGCCAATAGGTACGGTTCGAACTCTCATCGGGTGCCAGTGCAGGCTTCTCCTCAACACCACTCAAAACCTTTTCCATCAAGCGGTCTGCAGTAAAGAGGGTCAACCGTTGCAAGGCCCGGTCAGGGCCAAGGAAGCGCTCCACAAACTCTCCTCTAGGGGAAGCAAGTATCCGTTCAGGAGCATCAGCCTGTACTATCTTGCCATCCTTCATGATCACCAGGTAATCAGCGAGCCTGATAGCCTCGTCCAGATCATGGGTAACAAAAACCACTGTCTTTTTCAGCTGGCGCTGGATACGAATGAATTCATCTTGCAGTTGTTCGCGGTTGAGCGGATCTACCGCTCCAAAAGGTTCATCCATGAGGAGCATAGGGGGATCAGCACCCAAGGCGCGGGCAAACCCAATCCTCTGAGCCTCCCCCCCTGAAAGTTCATGAGGGTATTTCTTGCTATATATCTCAGGCTCGAGACGTACCAGCTTGAGCAATTTCTCCACCCTTTCAGTTCTTGATGCTTTCGGCCAACCCAAGAGGCGTGGTACCAGGTCCACATTCTCTTCCACACTGAGGTGAGGCATAAGGCCGACTGATTGTATCGCATAGCCCATGCTCCTACGCAGGTCAGTCTCGCTCAGGTCCTGAATCCCTTCATCCTCATAGGTTATACTACCCCCATCGATTTTCACCAAGCCGTTGAGGCAGCGCAATGTTGTCGACTTACCGCACCCGCTGGGGCCGATAAGAACCGTTACCCTGTTGGCAGGAATCGAGAGGGTCACATCTTGCAAAGCTGCAATCTCTCCGTAGTTCACTGCAATGTTTTTTACAGTAAGGAAGCTGTGGGTATCGGTAAGTACCGGGTGATTATGGTGTGATTGCATCTGTTTTGTTCCTTATCGTCTGGTCATCCATTTCCAACCGCCTTCCCGCGCAATGCCGGCGGAGTCACCAGATAGATGAATATCTGAAAAATCCTGTCGCTTGCGATGGTCAGTGCGATTATCAGCAACATTCCTAAAAGCACCATATCAACCGAAGCCTGTCCAAGACCTTCAAATACCAATACGCCAAGGCCATCGCCTCCTATCAGCTTAGCAAGGGTCGCATTGCCGATAGTCTGGATCAAGGCGACCCGAATGCCGTGAAGCACACCAGGGGCAGCCAAGGGAAATCGTACCATCCTCCAGATTTGAAAGGGGTTCATCCCCATCCCTTTTGCAGCCTGTATGACGGACTCTTCAATGCTGCAGAAGGCTGTGAAGCTATACCTGATTATGGGATAGAGGGCATACGTGCTCAACGCTATGATCGCCGGAGCATTACCGATGCCCTTGATGCCCATCTCACGCAAAAAGGGAAATGTCCTAGAGAGCAAAGAGAGAGGGGTTATCAGAAGCCCGAACAAGGCGATACTGGGAATGGTCTGCAGGAGGTTAAGGAATGGAAATACTATTTTTTTGGCGTGCTTGCCTTGGAAGCTTGCCAGGGCAAGGGGTATGCCGATCACAATGCTGATCCCAAGACTTATGAATGTAAGACGAATATGTGCCAACACTTCCCGGGTGACCCGACTACCAAAGTTTCTCCCCTCGAGCACAATCCCCAACCTGTCATAGGATCCTTTTGAAGCCACAAACATCACTGCCAGAGCGACAAGGATCATCCCTGACAGATCATAGAGCCTGAACTTGGGTTTCATCAGGAAGATGATTATGACAGCAGTAAGATAGAGATACATCCCGGAGGCGGGACTGTATCGTGCCAGGGACCCGAAAGCATCACTGACATCGGAACCTACAATGGCGAGCACCATCATCGGGAAAAACAGGCCCAAGACACCCGAAAGGGTAATCGTGACTTCCTTCATCCAGCCCTTTCGAGCGAATGCATGAAGAGCGATCAGAAGCGGGGGTAACATCAGAAACAGGATGCAGAGCGGGCTCAGTGAAAGCAAGCCACTTTGAATGTCCTCGGATATCCTGTTTTCTCGGGCAAGATAGAATGGAAAGAAAAAACTTGCGAAGAATAGCAACAGGACCACCGATGCAAGTTTCTGCTGAAAATTGAGTCTGAAATCAGCTCTATCCACAATTACTCCATTAGGGCCTAGTTTTTCAAGGAAGCATGTATCGCTTGAAATCGAGCGATACATGCCTTTCCACTTACTCCAACGATACCAGCACAGAGGTGCTTAATCAAGGAGAAAACGGGGATGATTCCAAGTTAAATGATACTTGGCAAAGCCGTTAAAGCCATAGTATGCAAATCGAATCATTTACAGACAAGGCGTTCGTACTTCAGATGAGGGCATGGCAATATAGCTAAAAGTACGTATATTTGGATATATACAGTACTAAAAGAGCATATCTCCTACTGGTTAACTTGCCTTTAACAACAAGTAGCGATATCTTTTAGGAAGGAGAGTAACTCTCCAGTCAAACGTTCAGAGGAGGTAACTCATGAAGAACTATGACGTGATTATCATCGGTACCGGGCAAGCAACCGGAACAATCCTGCCAAAACTGTTGGCAATGAAAAAATCCGTTGCTATCGTGGAAGGAGACCGTACAGGCGGCAGTTGTGTTAACTGGGGATGCACCCCGACCAAGGCCCTTGTCGCAAGTGCAAGGAATGCACACATGGTGCGCCGATCCGAGGACTTCGGCATACAGGTCCCGGACTTCACCGTCGACTTTCCCAAAGTAATGGACAGAATGAACCTTATTCGTAACAGTTCAACAGAAGGCTTTACTGCCTGGCTTGACGGGGCGACTGACTACTACCGCACCTTTGCTACATTTATCGATGAACATACCTTGGAAGTTGGTGATGAAAAGATCAAAGCCGATCAGATCATCATCCATACCGGTGCACGTGCGAGCAAGCCGGATATTCCAGGAATAGACA
>LFRM01009665.1_pt1 | contig 11542 bp, 10 predicted proteins | sample 618341 | NCBI WGS metagenome assembly LFRM01 (sample SAMN03654438, study PRJNA283298) | anaerobic digester metagenome | isolation source: pool of bioreactors CSTR01a, CSTR02a, and CSTR03a thermophilic anaerobic... | place: Denmark: Kgs. Lyngby | collected 2014-05-21
CCATCATGATCAACTGCATGTGGGTAAGTTTCAGTATACCTTAAATCACAAGACCTTCGTTGAGATGTCTGCAATTCTGGGCTATGGCGTTCATCGAGGCGGCGTTGATGGGGTATGCGATCGGCGATGCAGAGAGAAGCGGGTGCGTCGCTACCTGGAATGTGTTGAGTTCTGTGGCAGTCATACCCTTCTGAATTGCCAGACTTGCTATGTTGATCATCTCGCCGACAGTATCTCCGCCTGAGACCTGTGCCCCGAGGATCACTCCCGAGCACTTGGAGAAGATAAGTTTGATCTTTATGGTACTCGTTCCGGGAAGTGATCCCGGGTGACGGTCCATCGTTGTGAACTCACCTATATTTATAGAGAACCCTTCAGCCTTTGCCCTTGCTTCCGTAATGCCTGCTGCTGCGAATGTCCGTCCGAAGATCTTTGTAGAGAAAGCACTTATAGTTCCCTTGTTTGCCCTGATAAGCCTTAGCTGGAAGGCGTTGCTTCCGGCTATCTTTGCTTCCATTGCTGCCGTCGAGGCAAGGAGCACAGGGACATCCTTGTGGGTAAAGAAGCACTTCTTTTCGGCGCAGTCGCCCACAGCGAAGATGTCGGGATCGCTGGTCCTGGTGTATTGGTCAACAACTATGGCGCCCTTTGCGTTTACGTCAAGGCCCGCTTCCTTGGCAAGAATGCCGTTAGGCCTTACGCCAAGGCCAAGGATAACGAGGTCGGCAGCGATCTTTTCGCCGTTTTCAAGTTCAAGCGCTTCGACCGATTTTGTACCCAGTATCTTTTTTACCTTTGTATTTGTGAGAACATTAATGTTGTTGTCCTTCATCATATTTTCGATCTCGTCGGTGTAGCTCTTATCAAAAGCCTGCCAGAGGCATGCGTCAGCCATTTCCACCAGAGTTACCTTTTTTCCAAGGAGACTGATCTGCTCAGCGAATTCTACTCCGATAAAGCCGCCGCCTATTACTGCGACGCTCTCTGCTTTGTCTAGCTTTTCAAGTATTGAGGCAAGGTAATCCTGATTTTTGTATATCGGGAATACGTTTTCAAGCTCGTGTCCGGGGATGAATGTCGGGATTATGGGAAGTGAGCCTGTTGCAATGACAAGCTTCTTATAGCTGTAAGTCTCGTTTTCCTTAGTTGTTACGACCTTGTTCTCCTTGTCTATTTTGACGACTGTTCCGACCACAAGGTCTATCTTTGCGTCGACCAGCATTTTATCGGGGATAACATTTTTGCTTGTGCAGCGGAGCGTACCGTAGATGTACGGTATGCCGCAGGGAACCATTACGGCATCGGTATCCCTGATGACTGTGATGGCTATGTCTCCGTAAGCCTTGCGTGCCATAGTAGCGCTGAGGATCCCGCCTGCGCTTCCTCCAATTACCAGAAGATCTGTCTTTTTCATTTATAAAGTCCCCCTTTGTTTTTTTATTGCCTATGGTGCATTATTTCACCATTGGATGCCGCATGTCTGTGACATTATCACAAAGATAGTGAACTTTATTTTCTAAAAACAGGAATGCTTAATAGCAGAATTAACGATCAGGATATCCAAATTTTTTAGTCAAGAAAGCTGTATATCAGATCGCTTTTTCCGCTAACCTTGCACCCAACTCAAAAGATTTTTGGCAGTCTTTTGGAAACACATCTTCCCTTCTTATGGCCTTGGCATGGGGATCGAACATAGTGGAGACGACCTTGGAATAATCCTCAAACTGGCAGGTATCAAAGCTTAGAAGTGTTTCTGTTGACCCAAAGATTCTTTTTAAAGCCATTTCGTTGATCTTTATTGGTACGTCCATACCGGCCACCTTCATCATTTCTTCTGTTACGTTCATGGTGTAAATAAAAGCTGTATCTATCTTACCCGGGAAAAGAGATCTTCCTGTATTGCTGTACTCCAGATATTGAAATAGAAGCCGGTCAAGGAAAGAGGCCATTTCCCCGCTGACCCTGCCGAAATATATCGGGGATCCAAGGATGATCGCGTCGACTTCCTCTACCTTCCTGAAGACATCTTTAAGGTCATCGTTGACCGGACACCTGCCGTAACTTTTTCCATTTTTTGTCTTACATGCAAAACAGCTTATGCATCCTTTGTAATTTAAGTCGTAAAGATGGATAAGTTCAGTTGTGGCTCCCTTTGATGCAGCTCCTTCCAGGACTTTGTTTAAGAGGGTCGCAGTGTTCCAGTCATTTCTGGGACTTCCGTTAAATGCCATTATATTCATTTATTGTTCCTCCTCTATTAAGGGAAAATGACAGAAAAGTAGTGTGATATTTATGGAATATTAAGTTATATGCGATCAAGTTTGAACTTGAAATGATAGTTCTTAAACACTTTTGTCGAAGGAGTGTTGCTGCGGGTTCCGGATCATGATTGATCAATCCGACAGTTCGATCTGGTAATTTGACTTTCCGCTGCTCTTGACTTTGTAGAGTGCCTTATCAGCCTTTGCCATGAGAGTCTCTACGCTGCTGCCGTCCTTTGGGAAGAATGATGCGCCGATGCTGCAGCTGACATATATTTTGTATGGTTCGTCGTTTTCGTCCATTAACCTGTAACTGCCGGTGATCTTGTCAAATATCCTCTTGATAAAATTAGAGGCATTTTTCTCCTCTCTTATATCGTGGAGATAAATAAGAAATTCGTCTCCTCCTGTCCGAATAAAGAGGTCATCTTCACGAAGCTCCTTCTTGACCCTCGTGGCAAGGTATTTGAGGACACCGTCCCCTGCCTTATGTCCGAATTTGTCGTTGATATCCTTGAAATTGTCGATGTCCAGTAGTGCTATGCAGCCCATCAGCCCTTTTTCTTTCAGTTGATCCAACTTATCCGGAAGCTGCTTATCCAGCGCACGCCGGTTATATGCCCTGGTCAGGGGATCTCTGAATACTTTTTCCTGGAGTTCCTGTTCGCTTCTCTTCTTTTCGGTAATGTCGTCCAGTACGATGTTTGATCCGACTATGAGATCGTTTTCCTTTACAGGGGTGAAGTATGCCCTGAGCCAGCTGGACTTGTTCCATACGCTCTTATAGGCAAATTCAAAAATTATCGAGGTGTCATCCTCCATGCATTTTTTGAGCTGCTCTGAGAATCCGCACTCCCTCAGGTTAACGAGATCTAGCAGGTTGAGGTTCTTAGTAACCTCAAAAGAGGGCGAATCCATCAGATCAAGAAGCTTCCTGTTGGCGTAAGTGATCGATCCTTTTGTGTCGCAGGAGAGAAATCCTACAGGAGCGTATTCGGCAAGAGTGTAGAACATCTCCCGGCTTGTTTTTAGCTCACCTGACAGTCTGTTTTTTTCGAGAAAAAGTCCCAGCTCGGAAAGGTAAAGAGCCAAAAGATCACGGTTCTTCATGTGATCTCCCTTTTTGAACATAAGGGTGAAGTCCCCGAGGTGGGTCTCCTCTTTTCTGATCTTCGCAACCACGACCTCACCGATATCGAATGTTTTTTCGATCGCACGGGATATCTTTTGCGGTACAACGTTTTCGGTGAGATCTGCGAGAGAACTGAAGACGGTAATGTCATTTTCCCGTGTTTTTTCTTCCTTTGACTTATCATAGGACCATCTCTTGCCCACGACGTCAAATCCCAGTAATTTCAGCCCCTTTTTGATATCGCCGACTATGCCGTAAAGGGCTACGGTGGTGAAGTCCCGTCCGTTTTTGTCGAACAGGTTGAAAGCCGCATACGCAGCGCCGGAGACGTCGCACGCAAACCCTGCGATCTTGTGGTAATCGGCTTCGCTGCCGACATTGTCGATAAAGTACTGCACCATCTCCTGCAGTTTTTTTTCAATCGTCCTGTCTATAATCAGAGAGACAAAACGATCATTTTCAGGCGAGAAGGCCTTGACTGAAAAATACTTCCTGTTTTCTTTTGAATATTCTTCAAACTCTATCGGGACCTTTTCTTTTACTGTCCTTTCATATATCTTTACCCATTGGACGCCGTGCTCTTCATCTCTGATGATGTCTCTGACGAATCTTTTGCCTATGACGTCTTCTTTTTTCAGTCCCGTGATGTCCTCAAAAGCCTTATTGACGTCGAGGAAGATGTAATCGACCATTTCCCCGGCATCATCGAATACGCCTTCATGGTAGGCGAAGGCGCATTGGGCATTGCTGATAGAATCTGCATAAACTTTCTCCAGGTCCATATAAAAGCCCCCGCAATAACATCAGTCTTTGCCGTAAATGTCTCAATAGTGCCGGTCGGCCGTCCTGTAAAACGCTCATAGAGCAGTTATTGCCTTATTCGGGCCAGGGGCAGCAGTTTGTCGGAGAACTCTTGGTCCGCAGGGGATACTTGCTTGCAGGAATGCCGCGTTGTACACATTTGAAAAAAATTATAGCCTTTTATACAATATTTTGCGGATTATGTAAAATAGATTAAATTCAATGTTTCCGATCATATTTAACTTTGTAAATCTATTCAAGCCTTTGCGTGCATCAATGCTTGTAGGATATTCCCTTCTGTAAGAACGTTCCGTTTTTTAAATCCTCAAATGCAGCCTCCAGTTCTTCCTCGGTGTTCATGACTATCGGCCCTCCCCAGGCGATGGTCTCACCCAGCTTCAGGGAACTAATAAACAACACCTGCATATTTGTATCGGCCGCCTTTATCTCGACGTGATCCCCCGGAGTAAGCTTTACCGCTGTTTTTTCCGCGACAGGTTCTCCCGCGATATTGGCATCCCCTGAAAGCGTAAAAAGCGTTACGGAACGATCTATGGCTGTATTTATTAGGACAGAGGCTTCCGGGGCCAGGTGTACGTCATAAAAATTCAGCGGGAGATATTTGCTTGTAAATCCCTTTCTGTTCTCAAATTCGCCCGCGAGCAGTCTCAGCTTCCCGCCGTCCAGGGTTATTTCCTCGATCATGTCGTTTTTGATGCTGTTGTAAGCCGGATCGGCCATCTTGTCTTTCGCCGGCATATTCAGCCACAGCTGTACGCCAAGCAGCCTTTCTGATGCAGGCAGCTTTTCCTCGTGCAAAATACCTGAACCTGCCGTCATCCATTGAACTTCTCCCCCGGCGATAGTATCTTCATTTCCAAGGCTGTCCCTGTGGGTGATCTGTCCGCGATAGACATAGGTTATCGTTTCTATGCCCCTGTGCGGATGCATAGGGAACCCGGCTGTATAGTCATCCGGATTTGTACTGTCAAAAGAATCGAGCATTAATATCGGATCGTATTCCTCAACTGTCCCATGTCCCAAAACTCTGACCAGGTCCACCCCTGCACCGTCCTGTGTCCTAAACCCGTTGACCTGTTTCTTGATTTTTCGTTCCACCGGACTATCCTCCTAAATGATCATTTAATTGAACTGTCATTCCCAAAGATAAGCAGTCATTGAAATTGAACCAAGCTCGCAAGCTTTATTATAAACGCTGACCTTGTCATCTTCATCCGATGCTCCCAGCGCATATAAAAGAGGATAAAAATGGTCCGGGATCGGCACCGCCAGCTTTGCAAGATTGCCCTGATCCTCGTATTTCAAAATCTTCTCATGATCCTTTTTCATGATGTTTTCATAAACAAACCCGTCAAATTCGTATGCCCAGTCAAAACCTTCTCCGACTTTGTCCCATTCAGCAAGTCTTAAGTTATGAACTATATTCCCGGTGCCGAATATAAGAACTCCCTGCTCCCTTAAAGATCTTAACTCCCGGCCTATCGTGTAATGTGTTTCAGGAGGAGCATCGGCATCTATGCTTATCTGAAATACAGGAATGTCCCTTTCAGGATACATGTGAACCAATACTGACCAGGTGCCGTGGTCAATGCCCCATGAATTATTGTAGCTCGTTTCTCTTGAGATCAGTGCCTTTGATGCTTCAGCCGTCTCGGGTGAACCCGGCGTATTGTATACGATTTCATATAATTCCCTGGGAAAACCATACATGTCATAAATAGTTTTTGGGTTTTTCTCGTTCATGATTTTTGTGCCTTTTGTATACCAATGGGCTGAAATGGACAATATGACCTCCGGTCTTGGCATTAGTTCAGCCATTATTCTCCAGGTCCTTGAATAGAGGTTGTCTTCAATGGCATTCATCGGTGACCCGTGTCCTGCAAAGACAACTGGCATTTTTGTCACAGCATCTCACGCCCCTTTTTGACTGATGTTTGACCAATAAAATTTAATATTTAAACTAAGTAAACAAATATAGTCTATTAACCTAGTTTTTAACTGCCCAAGATGTGCCATAACTTAAGGGTGGCGGATTACTGCCAATAAGTCAGACCCTGCTGCAGGTCAGACTTCGTGTTATTTGATCAGCAGCTAAATGACAGATGATCTTGACATCGTGACCACTGTTTCAACGTGGCTTGAGAGGATAGAATGAATGTCATTTGATTATGTCCGTTCTCGGAAACATATCTACTGCGTTTTTTACACTATCGGTAGACGGAAACATATCCATAGGCTTCGCTGTTTTTTGAAAAACTGAGGTATGCTGTTAATTTTCAGTACCCAATACTGTAAATAACGTTACTCTCCTATTCACTAATGTAATTCAACAATCTTTCTAAAATGTCATGTGTAACTTTTAAGTTGTATTGTTCAATAAGGTGACTTTGCAAATCCATAACTAATAGCAAAGAATTTTTATAGGCTTCAAATAATTCTACCTTATCTAATCGAGCAGTGGTCTTTGCAAATTTTTTATAATTTTCAAGGCTAATTTCTTTTTCAAGGTTTTTACTCATGTTTAGCCAATTATCAGCATTTTTTTCTGCCATACGTATAAGTTGTAGTGTATTTTTTTGAAGTTGTGATAAGAGTTCTAATGAACGAGCATATTCTCCTCTTTTTAGAACGTTGATTCCCATCAACCATAGATTAGAGAAATTACACAACAAAAAATTAGCATTTTCTTCAGTAAGTCTATTTGGTCTTGCACCACTTATCTCTGATAAATAATTTTCTAATTGCCCTGTTTCATCGTAAATAAGCATAGCCTTCGTATCAGGAATATAACCTGAATCTTTAAACGAGGGGATTATGTTCATATCTTTTTCAGAAAGGAAATGAAATTCCCCACGTATAAGATTATCAAAAATAACTACCTCTGTTCCGTACTCATTTTTATAAAGCATCAAGTACGGAGCTACGTCAAACAACCAGTTGGATGAATCAAAGTTCGAGGTTATACTATCTTTCAAAAATATATAGAACTCTATATCAGAGTATTGGTCACCTTCTCCTTTGGTAAACGATCCATACATCATACAAGCTGTAATTCGTTCATCTGACTCAGTAAGATTCTTAACGTTTGCAATTAATTCTTTTTGTTTTAACATTTCTTCACCCTTTCATGTAAATATCTTTTAGTTATTGTGGCAACTCAAAATCTCTACAAACCTAAATTAATATTTTTCGTACAAATATTATTGCAAAAAGCATCATCATGCTCCACAAACAATAGTGTAGGACAATATTCCAAAATCATTTTTTCAATTTGGATACGTGAAAAAATATCAATATAGTTCAATGGCTCATCCCATATATACAAATGTGCACTTTCACAAAGGCTTTTAGCAATTAGTACTTTCTTTTTCTGACCAGCACTAAAATCCACCATGTTCTTATCAAACTGCTCTCTATTAAAATCCAGTTTACGAAGAATCGTTTTAAATAGAGTTTCATCGATCTTATTATTATAGGCAAATTCAGATAGATTACCTTTTAAATATGAAGTATCTTGCGAAATATAAGAAATTTTTAGTCCACTTGCTAACATAAAATTTCCGGTAAATTTAATATCATCTCCATTAATCAATTTTAGGATACTAGACTTACCACTCCCATTTTTTCCGATAATGGCAACTCTATCACCAATATTGACTCTGAAATTAAGATTACTGCATACTTCTTTATCTCCATAAGACAATGATAAATCATTCGCTTCTATTAAGCACTCTTTGTGAAATTCAAGTGGTGAAATTTTTAAGTCATCATATTGTTCAATGTTGTGGAGCAGTTCTGATTTTTGTAAAACGGCTTCCTGATGTCTTGACTCAATATTTTTGGCACGTTTCATCGCTTTTGCAGCCTTATGTCCAACATAACCCTTATCCAGTTTTGAACCAGAATTTGTTGTTCCATATTTACTTTTTTCTACTTTATTTGACCAGTTTGAACTACGTTTTGCTGCATAAGACAACCTTCCTATTTCTTTAAGGAGTTTCTTGTTTTCTGCCAGTTCAAAATTATCTTGTAACGTTTTGTTCTCCCACCAAGAAGTAAAATTTCCCTTTTGGATTTCGATATTCGTTTTATTGATAGATAGTATATGGTCAACACATTGATCAAGTAAGCTTCTATCATGAGATACCAAAATAAACCCCTTCTTGCGTTTCAAATAGTTTTGCACTACATTACGTGCATCGATGTCAAGATGGTTTGTAGGTTCATCAATAAGCAGGAAACAACTCGCTGTAAGGAATAAAGCTGCAAGAAGGACCTTTGTTTGCTCACCATTTGACAATGTATTAAACGGACGATATAAAGCATCTTCTTGAACATCAAGCAATGATATTTCACGAAAAATCTCCCAATCCATACATTCCGTACAAATACTCTTCATTACTTCAATTGTATATAGACTCTTATCTTCCACATCATAAGGAAAATACTCAAACTTAACTGTAGAACTTATATTGCCGGAATACGCATATTTGCCAAGCAGTAAATTTAAGAAAGTAGTTTTACCGCGTCCGTTTCTTCCAATAAAACCGAGTTTCCAATCTGTATCTATCTGAAAACTTACATTTTCAAAAATATTGTCATAACTTCCTTCATATGAAAAAGTTAGATTTGAAACATTTATTAAGGACATATATTTCTTCCTCCTTTACATTATAAAAATTTTATAAGCAAAGTCGGTTTTCGGCATTAATTACTCTATAATGTTATCCAACTCTGCAAGGATTTTGTCATGAATGACATAGTATCATTGTCTATCACGTTTATCTTCCTTTCTTTTACAAATATTAAAAGCCGCAAGAAAGTAAATTCTTACGGCTCAAAAACAAATACTATTATTACCTTTTGTTATACATAACATAAGGTTACTGTAATGTATTATTGAGTGTAGAATACTTAACTTTCTTGCAATTTGCATAACAAAACAAACGGTTCTATAGCCGTTTCTTTAAATATCTTATTATGCATCATATAATTAGCAAGAAAAGTTATACATTCTTCCACCTCCAAGTCGTTTTATTATATCATATTATCTTTAAAAATCCAATATAATTCTTCTGTTCTCTTTCTAAAGATTACCCTTCTACATCAATCTCGACTCCTGATTTGAATTCAACGGCGAACTTATCATGAAATACCGTAACTTTTTCTATAAGCCGCCTTACTAATTGCTCATCATACTCCTCTAACTCGCAGGATTGCTCATTCAAGAAATCACTCATTTCAGCGATTCGTTGCCTTTTCCCTTCTCGATCTGCATTCTCAACCAGTGCATTTTGCTTCTGCTCCCGCAAACGGTATATCTCTTCCGCCACTTCCTCATAATCTGTTTTGGAATTGGCAAGCCGCAAAAGTTCGTTTTGCAGTTCTTCCAGCTTGACGTCAATATCATTGGTAATTTTGTCGTGTTCTTCATTTAAAACTGTCTCGATATTGGCCTGTAAAGTGGAGAGAAAGGTATCCTTACTGGCCAGCAACTCATTGATGGCTTTTACAACTGCTGCCTGTAGCACTTCCTCATTAACTGTAGGGGATGTGCAATCAGACCCTTTTTCCTCTAGGCGGCTGACGCATCGCCAGACAATAGACCTGCAGCCTCGATTGTTCCAGTGGACTCTTCTATATATTTCACCACATTCTGAGCAGTAGACAATACTGGACAGAGCGTACTTGCTGCTATAAACTCGCTTCTTACCATTCTTTCCAGTATAAAGGTTAGCCCGCCTTACCAGTTCTTCCTGCACCTGCATGAAAATTCCACGCGGGATGATAGGTTCATGACTGTTCTCAACATAGTACTGAGGTACGATTCCATTATTGACTACTCGCTTTTTGGAAAGAAAATCAACGGTGTAAGTCTTTTGAAGCAAGGCATCTCCTATATACTTTTCATTCTGCAGTATTTTCTTAAGCGTCTCGGGTCTCCACTTAGGCTTTTTAGCTGCAGTGAGAATACCATCCGCTTCTAGGCCTCTTGCTATTTGTAGGAGACTTGCTCCTTCAAGGTATTCTCGATAGATTCGCTTTACCACTTCGGCTTCTTCAGGAACAATAACAAGCCTTTTATTTTCGTCTTTGGTGTATCCTAAAAACCGGTTGTGGTTGACTTGAATTTCACCTTGTTGGAAGCGGTACTGAATGCCTAGCTTTACGTTTTGGCTTAAGGACTGGCTTTCTTGTTGGGCCAGTGAAGCCATGATTGTCAGCATGATTTCACCCTTGGAATCCATAGTATTGATGTTCTCTTTCTCAAAGAAAACAGGGATATTTTTATCCTTTAGCTGCCGGATGTATTTCAAACAATCCAGCGTGTTTCTGGCAAAACGGCTAATGGACTTGGTAATGATCATGTCAATTTTACCTTCCATGCATGCTTCAATCATCCGGTTAAACTCTTCGCGCTTTTTAGTATTGGTTCCTGAAATCCCGTCGTCCGCATAAATTCCTGCCAGCTCCCATTCAGGGTTCCCTTTAATGTAGGAAGTGTAATGTTCAATCTGAACCTCATAACTGGAGGCTTGTTCTTCACTATCAGTTGAAACTCTACAGTAAGCCGCCACTCGAAGTTTGGTTTTACTTTCAGTTTCTTGGTTATTACCCACACGAGCTCGTGCTGGTATAACTGTTACATTCCTACTCATCGTCATTATCAATCGCCTCGCTTTCTATAAGGCTATAAACATATTCTGCTTGTTTAAATGGGTCATCATAAAGCTCATCCGGTGTTGGCATGGCGAACTGGTATTTCTTAATACTATTTTCCTTTGGTTTATGCTCCCAAATTCTGCCGAGCATTTGTGCCCGTCTTAACTTTTCAGCCTCTACCTTTTCAAAAGTATCCTCATCAATAATCTTGGGATAATAGTCATCCCCAAGGTATCGCTTATTTGTGAGCATATTCGCAATAGTGGCATGATATCTAACAATCCCAGCTTTCTTAGCCGCATCCTTCAAGGAAAGACCTGAAAGATATGCTTTGAATAGCTTCTTTAGCTGCTCTGCTTGTAGCTGGTCAATCACCGCTTTTCCATCTTGAATCGTATATCCATATGGTACATGAGGCATCTATCTGCATATTCCGCTCAAAATAAACACCTTGACCGTTTCAGATTGAACACTCTGACCGCTCTAAACTGAACACCCTCGCCGCATCTACTGAACAGGTCAGAAGTGCCCGGAGGGAACCGTCCTCCGGGCCATGATTTTTACTTTTTGGTCTTTACCCCGTTCTTCTTCCTCATGGATCGCCTTCGATCATTATCGTATATGAATCATGTACGATCCGGTCGCATATGGCGTCAGCCAAAGT
>LFRM01037653.1_pt1 | contig 11540 bp, 7 predicted proteins | sample 618341 | NCBI WGS metagenome assembly LFRM01 (sample SAMN03654438, study PRJNA283298) | anaerobic digester metagenome | isolation source: pool of bioreactors CSTR01a, CSTR02a, and CSTR03a thermophilic anaerobic... | place: Denmark: Kgs. Lyngby | collected 2014-05-21
GCTTGCAGGTGCTTGAGCTGGATTCGCAAGGCCAGCCAACGGGCGTTTATATCACCCTATAAACACATCCGCGCTCACTGTAGGAGCAGGCCATAATCGGACGCATGGCGTCCTCCTACAGTGAACTCTAGACCTGAGGCTGCAAGGGCTTTTGTAGGAGGAGGCCATGCCTCCGATCGCGATATATCAGGCAAAGCCATATCGGCAACCACCACACATATCGAACTAAAAAATACCGGCTTCTAAACCTGCGGCTATCGACATACCGAGCTCTTCACATTGCTCTAAAAATGCCTCATCCCAAGCCCCTTTACACAACAATGGTTCTTGCACTTGCTTCCAGCGCAAGCCAGTTAAAATGGTGTTAAGCGCGAGTTTGGTACCGGTACCATCAAACCCAGCACGAATAACTAAAGCACAAGCGAGACCTTGCCGCTCTTCCAATACCGGATAATAGGTTCTATCAAAAAAATCTTTCATCGCCCCGCTCATATAGCCGAGGTTTTCTGGGGTCATCAGAATAATTGCGCCGGCGGCCAACACATCATCAGGCCCAGCTTCTAACGGCTTAACTACCCGCACCTCAACATTATCGATATCGTCATGCTGCGCACCGCGCACAATAGCATCAAGCATGCGCTGCAAGTTAGGCGACGGAGTATGGGCAACAATTAATAACTGCTTACAGGTCATGATGATCTCCTTGAACAATCGCTGCTAAAGAATAGTTAATTCACTATACCTAATTACTCTGCAGGGTCATCCTACAAAAGCCCAAACTCTCACCACTCCGAGGAAGCCATACCTGCGATTGCCAGCACCCAAACAACGCAGCAATAATAAAGATAATCCAGAGCAGATAGCTATATATGCGTTAAACATAGGTTAAAGCAAATCTCCTCAACACGACTTGTACGGCTCTTGCTAGACTAGAGTTATAACAACGCCCTCTCCGTTAATAAGGATAAAGACCATGCGTACGACTTTGCAGCGCTTAACTCTGGCCGGTGTATTAATCGGCTGCCCACTCGTTGGTTTTGCTGAAGAACCCATTGATTCAGAGCCTGATGTCACTATTGTGCAAAAAGGCGATAAAACCCTTGAAGAGTATCGTGTAAACGGCTTTTTATATGCAGTGAAAGTGACGCCTAAAAAAGGTAAGCCTTACTTTTTAGTACGCGCGGATGGCAGTGAAGGCAACTTTATTCGCGCTGACCGACCAGAAATGCGCATCCCATCATGGGAAATCTTTAGCTGGTAAATATCAGCTTACAAAACGGGCGGCCCTGATAACTCAGCGCCGCCTTTTTTAATGCATTACAGACTAAATAATCTGTGCGTTATAAAACACCTAAGCCGCATGGCACATATTCTGTAGGTACAGCGCAGGCCTGCAAGCCCTGATCGGACGCATGGCGTCCTCCTACAAAGCACAGACCATCAACGCCCAATCGCAAACCTTCACCGCCCAGTAGGAGGAGGCCATGCCTCCGATGGCACACAATCAGGCACCACAACACCAGCACGCACCACACAAAACAGACGATCGTTAATATCAAGCTCGAACAATCATGCAAAACAGGCAGGTATAAAAAATGGCGTGGGCACGCTATGCGCCACGCCATTGTATGTGCTTAACCACAGCAATCGTTAAACAGGTTTACCTTCGATAGATGATGGCGATGCAGGTGGTGGTGCATCCGCATCCATCTCTGCATCATGAGCGACCAAATCATCATCATGCTCAGCCATATTCCACGGCAAAATACCTGGGGATACGTGCAAGAAGTGTAGGTACTTCTCAAACTGATCAAGAATATCGGTAATGATATCTTGCTCATCGTAGCCATACACATCATAGGCTTGACCACCACGGCGTAAGAACACCTCCGCGCGGTAGTACTGCTCATCGTCCGTGTTGCTCGTGGCGATTGGAAATGAGAAGTCCGGCATAGCATAAGCACGTAAGCGGATTTCATAAATAAACTCCAACTTACCCTCTTGGAATACTTGGAACTGAGCACGCAGGTTTTGTTCGTCAAACACAACCTCAGCAACCCAACCTTTGGCTTCCAGCTCCTGTTCAACTTTTTCCATCCCTTGAATACCGGTCGTGCGAATAAACTTCTCGACAGCCTCACAGTCAGGGAAATCAACCAAGTTGGCCAAACGCTTTTTCCAAAAACCCGGACCCGACTTATAGCCACCTGGGGTGGATTGCATATGCTGGGTCAAACTGCTTTCGTGGTGCCCTTCAATAATCAAGGCACGCCACATACCAACCATGGCAATCAGCATAATAATAGCGAAAGGTAAGGCACTCACAATACTTGCAGTTTGCAGAGCGCTTAAACCACCGGCTAACAACAACGCAGCGGCGACAAAACCTTGCATCGACGCCCAGAATACCCGTTGCCACACTGGCGTCTGTGCTACACCACCAGATGCCAGAGAGTCAATCACAATGGAACCTGAGTCCGATGAGGTGACAAAGAAAGTGACAATCAAGAAGATCGTTAAGAAGGAGACAATCGAGGTAAAGGGCAACAGCTCAAACAGCTTAAATAGCGCTACCGCATGATCGTTCTGTACTTGTCCAATCAACTCGGTATAACCATCCACCATAATCAGGTGCAGTGCAGTATCACCAAACACTGAGAACCATAAAAAGGTAAAGACTGTTGGCACCACCATCACGCCCACTACAAACTGGCGAATCGTGCGACCACGGCTAATTTTAGCGATAAACAAGCCAACAAATGGTGCCCAAGCAATGGTCCAACCAAAGATAAACAGGGTCCAGTTACCAATCCAATCACTTGAGGTATAGGCCTGCAAACTGAAGGTGCGCTCAACAATATTACTCAAGTAGCTACCAGTATTTTCCATAAAGGTATTGAGAATAAAAATAGTTGGGCCCACAGCAAACACAAATAGCATTAACGACACGGCTAAAATGATATTCAGCATGGACAGGCGCTTCACACCTTTATCCATACCGGCCACCACTGACAAAGTAGCCAAGCACGTAATGGCGACCAGAGCAATTAATTGCACTGTAGTATTCACCGGAATCGATGGCCACAAGTAATTCAGACCTGCGTTAATTTGCGCCACTGATAACCCCAGTGAAGTGGCAATACCAAACATAGTGCCTAAAATCGCAAAGGTATCTACAGCGTGCCCCATTGGACCGTAAATTTTATCGCCAATCAGCGGGTACAAAGTAGAACGCATCGACAGCGGTAAACCGTGACGGAAAGCAAAATACGCTAAAGACAACCCCACTAGACCGTAGATCGCCCAAATATGGAAACCCCAGTGGAAGAAGGCAATCTGCATCGCTTGCTTAGCCGCATCAACCGTCAGGCCTGCGCCTGCAGGTGGAGAAGCGTAGTGCAAAACTGGTTCAGCCACACCAAAGAACAGCAAGGCAATACCGTAACCAGCGGAGAAGAGCATGGCGAACCAAGCAAAGAAACTGTATTCAGGCTCAGCATGGTCGGGGCCAAGTTTGATGTTCCCCCAGCTGCTAAACGCCACCGAGACAATAAAGACTAAGAAAATAGCCACGCAGAGCATATAAAACCAACCAAAGGTGGTGGTGATATAAGCCAATACGTCGGCAAACAACGCCCCTGCTCTTTCAGGGTTGCTCATGGTACCAATCACCATCAGTACGATCACGAGGACCGCGGGGACAAATACCGGGAGCAGAATGGTAGAAGCTTTAGACGACTTATCTGTTGTCGTTTTATCTGAGGTCATAGTAGGAACTCCTTTATCTATGCTCAATTTTCGGCGCCAATGTCAGTCAGCTTGAAACGTGCTTACCGTTAATCCGAAGCAAAATGCACTGTAATTAATAGCAGGCACGCAATTACAAAACCGCTAACCTTGTCACAGTAAAAAGCTCACTGCAATAAAAGATGCGGTTATTTCTCTAGCCAAAGGGGGTTAAATGCAACGAAAGCCGTGCTTTTTACCACGGGTATTACAGCGTTTTTACGCAGGATTCAGCAGCAGCGGCGCTATCAATCAGCTCCGCTTAAGCTGGTTTTTGTAAGATACTGCGCTTAGGAAGAACAGCTAATAGACAGGTGTTTGCCCCACTGTGGTGGCCGTTCGGCGTATTCAGCACAGCCGTCTTGCTCGGTAAAAGGCGTACTTAAAACTTGGTGTAATCTATGTAACGGTGCATAGTCACCCTCTTCAGCTGCTTCAATGGCAATTTGAATCAAATAATTACGCAGCATATAGAGTGGGTTTACCGCATGCATTTCTTTGCGGCGTTGCGCTTGTGGACGCGTGTCATTGGCATTACGCGCAATAAATTCACTACTCCATTCATCAAAAGCTGCACGGTTAATAAACTCATCACGCACCTTAGCTAAAGCTTCAGCAACTGGCAGCTCGCCGAGATTACGCAAAAATAAAGTGTAATCCATTGTGCTGTGATCCAGCTGCACTAAGAGTTTATCAATCAGTAAGGCATCATTAGCCTGCTCACCAAGCAAACCCAGTCGCGCGCGCATGGCTGTTAAGTACGCCTGTTGCTGAATGGCGGCATAATCATCAAGAATCCCTTGCAAGCGCTCAACGGCAACCTGACGAGTGAGGGTTTCAGCAAAAGCAGTGAGATTCCAATACGCCATCGCCACCTGTTGATTAAAAGCGTAACGACCATGATGATCTGAGTGATTGCAGATATGCGCCTGTTTAAAATCATCTAAAAACGCATAAGGACCAAAATCAAAAGTCAGCCCCAGAATCGACATATTGTCAGTATTCATTACACCATGACAAAAACCATAGGCCTGCCATAGGGCAATAGTCTCGGCTGTGCGCTTCACTACTTCACTGAGCAACGCAGCTAAGGGTTCATCGGCGTTTAGACACTCCGGATACAAATCATTGAGCACATGGGCCTGCAGCTGCTGCAGTTCAGCATCTTTTTTATTGTAATAAAAATACTCAAAATTGCCGAAGCGAATATGGCTGGGCGCTAAGCGTAATAAAGTGGCAGCGGTTTCGCGGTGTTCACGCCAAACCATGGTGTCGGAATCGGTAACACACAACGCACGTGAGGTGGGAATACCCAAGGTATGCAAATATTCACTGGCAAGAAACTCACGAATACTGCTACGCAACACCGCACGACCATCGCCAGTACGGGAAAAGGGTGTTAAACCTGCGCCTTTTAGATGCACATCCCAATGCTCGCCAGCGTTGTTGAGCACTTCAGCCAGCAATAGGCCACGTCCATCACCTAAACGCGGCGTATAACCACCAAACTGATGGCCAGAATACACCATGGCGCGCGGGTCAATATTTGGCCAATACCAAGCTCCACTAGCCAGCTCTAAAAGGCGTGACTCTGCTGCAGTACTAGCTGGTAAATCCAGCAGGGCCAAAGCCTCAGTGCTGCAAATCACCATTTTTGGCTGTGTGGTAGGTGTAGGTTGTACTCTGGCAGAAAATGCGGAACCTAAAGCAGCAAAGCGTGCGTCAAACTCCAGGGTGTCTAGGCTTTTCATCGGATAGGCACTCCAGCACCGCACAGCTCTTAAGCTGTGGGCGCTTGATTATCAGCAAGCGGATTGCTTTGGCTGTGTAGTATTTTTTGCTCTTGACCTTGGTTGTTTTTAATAAAGACATCCAACTGATTAAAGGCCATATCAACGTCATTAAGACGGAAGACTTCAATCAAGCTTCTGAGCACTTCATCAATAGACGGATTACGGTCGCCCAGTTCGCGCACATAAAAGCGCAATTCATTATCAAACGTATTGGCACTGATGCCTAAAAACAATACCACAGGCGCCGGATCACGCATCACCCGTGGATTATCCTGCATGGTTTGCATCATCAACTCGCGCGCCAATTCCATATCAGTGTCATACGCCACACCAATACGAATAACCACCCGTGTGACGGTGTCACTCAGTGACCAGTTGACCAGTTGATCGGTAACAAACACCTTATTGGGTACAATAATTTCTTTACGGTCAAAGTCGGTAATAGTGGTGGCACGAATGCGAATTCGGCTGACAGTACCGGATAAATTACCAATGGTCACCACATCACCAATACGCACCGGCCGCTCAAATAAGATAATTAAGCCAGAAACAAAGTTGGCGAAGATTTCTTGTAAACCAAAACCCAAACCGACAGACAATGCAGCAACCAGCCATTGTAATTTATCCCAACTGACACCTAATGCCGCCAAGGTAGCCACAAACCCAGTTGCAGAAATCGCATAGGATAACAGCGTCGTTGTGGCATACGCACTGCCTTGCGCCAGCCGCATCCGTGATAGAAACAGCACTTCAAGTAGGCCCGGTAAGTTACGCGTAAGGGCAATGGTCACAAGGATCAGCAAGATAGCATCGAGCACATCGCGCAAGCTCACTGGGATAACGGCGCCATTACCACTGGTGTTTTCATACAGGATGATATTGTCTAAATAAGCAAATAAAGACAGTAAGTCTGACCATACCCAGTACAAGCAAATCACAAATACGCCCAGCAACAACAAGCGTGCTAAGCGCAAAGACTGCTCGTTGATTTGCGCAATATCTAAGACTGTATCGTCAGTCGCCACCTCACCTTCAACACCATCTTTAGACTGATTTTGTTTGGCATCTTGCGCGCGTTGATAGGCTAAACGACGTGCGGCCAAGCCCAGTCCACGCACCAATAACGCTTCGAGTAGCACCCACATCATCACTAAGGATAAGGTGTCGAGCAGACGCGCACTGAGCTTAAGTGCAGTGTAGTAGTAGCCAGACACCAATGCCGCAGTAAACAGCAAGGGCATCAGCACTACAATCAGTCCAACTAAACGTCTAAATACTGAGGTACTTTCACTGCTGTAACGATGGAATACCACGCGCGCCAAAATCCACGTCAGCAGTAGTAAAGAGATCAGCAGCAAAACAATGCCAATCACATCCTCACTCAGTGCGGCAGGCTGCCCTTGCGCAATACCCACCACAGCGGTGAGTAATAAAGCCGTTAAGCCCAACGCACGAATACGCGGCTGCAAAAAGGCCACCTGAGCGCGCGGCCAGCGGAAATGCATGATAGCCATACCATTGGGTGCCAAAATTCGATACATCCAATAGAACACCAACCACACTTGCGCCATCCCCAAGAGCGCCAAGCCTATTTCAAGATTGTGGCCTTTGCCATCGATATACAACATGGCACCTAAACTGGCTAAAACAATGGCGCCGGGCGCCGCGAGTAACAGATTTAATAACAGCGCACGCGGCGTATGCCACTGGCTATCATTACGAAAATGGCCAATATCAGCATGCAAGTTGCGCAGTGTTTGAATAATCGACGGGCGCTTCCATGCTGCTAACAACAACATCAGTAAGACTGGGGTAAACCAGTACATATGTCTGGTTAAGGTGCGCCAAGCTTGTTTTAAATCAGAGGTCCACAGCACCGTGGTGAATTGATATTTAAGGCGGTCAGGCGCGGCTTTTAGCCAATCCCAACCCAAAGGCTTATTACTGGGAATCCAAAACATTTGCTCATCAAGGGTTAAACGCAAGGCATCGGTCATGCTTTGCAGCTGTTTTTGATTGAGTTGCAAAGTGATGGCTTCGCTTAAATAAGCATTCAGTTCACGGTTAATACGGTCTAATAACTCTGCACGCGAGCGTACTAAATCTAATAAGCTGCCGCGCAAAATCAGCTGCTCATCACCAGGTGGCGTCTTTTTCAGGGCGTTTTGCACATAGTCATCAGGACGGTTAACGGTGTCGCGTAATTGCCGCAGTTCAAATTGATACAAGCGCGTATCGGCAATTTGATCGGCTAAGGTGCGGTCAAAACTCAGTTGGGGCAGCGCCTGCTTTTGTTGATAGAGAATCTTGGCAAGCAACAAACTGCCCTGCAATACGCTGATTTGCTCTTCTAGGGCTTGGTCGGTTTGCTGCACGCTATCGAGTTGCTGGCGCACCACCAAATTACGTTGCGTCAGCTGGTTGCGACGCTCGGTAATGGTCAGCAAGTAATCTGAAAGCTTTAAATTAAGACTGCTTTCACGCAACAACAGGCTGTCAGTACCCGCTTTACTCACTTCTAACGCAAGCTCAGCGACGGTTTTTTCTGAATCGGCTTGGCGTTTTTCATTGAGCAGTGATTGCAAGGCCAACACACCCTGCTCCTGCTGCGCGACTTGGGTCATTAAGAGATCACGGCGGCTACCACCCAACTCCTGCAAGATGCTATTACCAGTCAACTCAGCACGGCGCAAAACGTTTTTACTTTCTACGGCCAAGAGTTCGGCTTTGAGCACATCACTTTTTTCACTGCTAACAAACTTGCTGCCATCTTTGGCGTTTTTCAGCAGTGTATTGATTTCTTGTATACGGTTTTGATTGCTGCTGATTTCCGCTTGCGCACGTTCAGGACGAGTTTGCGCGGTCACAATCAGGGCATTGGCATCGCCGAGATCTTTCTGTAAATCTCTTAATTGCAGATTACGCGCGGAAAGTAAGTCTTCCAGCTCTTTAACTGAGGCATTAGCCAAACCCGCGCTAGGATCTGCTGGCGGTGTGGCTAATAAACGCTTTAACTCAGCTTGTGCATCGGCAATTTGTTTAGGTGCGCCAGCCAATTGCTCTTGTAACTGCTCTAGGGCTTGTTCGTTGCGCTCAACTGTTTCTAGCCAAGCCAAGGTTTGCTCTAAACTTTGCTGAATACCTTGCTGCTCTGCCTCGGGTAATTGACGTGATGGCAGATCGATCAATGACTTACGTAAATCAACAATATTTAACGCAGCATAGCTTGGACTCAGCGGCAAACCGACTAAGCAGACAATTAACAGCAGCAACAGTCTATATTTCATAAGCCTAGGACCTTTCTGTGAGTTCAAACAGTACATCCATGCCTAGCAGTAACGCGTTAAAAGAATGGCAGCTCAGGGCGTTTACCTTCTGGGAATTTCACCCCGACCTTACTGACTTTATTCGCTTCCATAAGCGCCACGGCCCAAGTTAAACCTTGCCACTCAATATGGTCACCCAGTACGGCTTCGCCACCGACGGCTTCAGTAATAAATTCAGCCATGGTTAATTGCGGATTCAGGTCACCCAATTGCAGTCCATAGACATCCGCCACGGCCCCCAAATGCGCGTTGCCTTCCAAGACAAAGTCACCAAAGAAACGCATATCTAAGCCACGTTGCGGTGCTTTACTAAACAAGCGTCCCAGTGCTGGTAGGTTCTCTTCATGGCCAATCACACAAAGAATATCATCGGCTTTTAGGCGCGTACTACCACTGGGGTGCAGCAGTTGATTTTTACGAAATAAAGCGGCTATTCGCGTGCCAGCGGGCATTTTAAGCTCACGCAACTGGGCATCAATACACCACTTTTGGCTACCTAAACTATAGACAAATAACTCCCACTGACTGGTGGGATGAATCTCCAAGCCCACCCGCGAAATCGGTACAGGTGCTGGCGGCAAGTCAACTTTTGCTTTGCGTGCTGCCCAAGATAACGTCGAACCTTGCAGCAATAACGAGACTAAAACAATAAAGAAAGCCACGTTAAAAAACAGCTGAGCATTGGGTAAACCTGCCACTAATGGGAATACCGCCAAAATAACCGGTACTGCACCACGCAAACCAATCCACGAAATAAAGACCCGCTCACGCAAGTTAAAACCGCGAAACGGTAGCAAACCAAGAAATACGGATAATGGACGGGCAAATAGAATCATCCATAACGACAGCAATAAAGCCGGCACAGCAATTGGCAAGAGTTCATGCGGCGTAAGCAATAAACCCAACACCAAGAACATGCCGATTTGACTGAGCCAAGCCAGGCCATCAAACATATGCAAAATACCATGCCGATTACGGATCGGGCGGTTACCCAGCACCATACCGCACACATACACAGCCAAAATACCACTGCCGCCGACCTCACCAGAGAAGGCATAAATCATAATACTGCCGCTGACTGCGAGCAGCGGATACAAGCCATCGGCTACGGTAATACGGTTAATAATTTGCAACAACAACCAACCGCCACCTAAGCCCAGCACCGTTCCCAGACCAAACTGGCGCGCTAAACTGGTAAAGAAATCCATACTAAAGCTGGTTTCACCGGCCACCAACATGGCAATTAAGGTGACGGTGAGGAACATTGCCATCGGGTCGTTACTGCCCGATTCAATTTCCAAGGTCGAGCCCACCCGTTCGTTGAGCGATTTACCATTGAGTAAGTTAAACACGGCAGCAGCGTCGGTGGAGCCAACAATTGAGCCGATTAATAGCCCTTCAAGCAGAGTTAAATTAAATAACCAAGCAGCGGCTAAACCAGTTAAACCTGCCGTGAGTATGACCCCAAAAGTAGCGAGGGACAGGGCGGGCCAGAGTGCCACGCGGAAGGTTGCAACGCGGGTGCGCATCCCTCCATCAAGTAAAATAACGGCTAAAGCGAGGTTACTGACCAGATAGGTCAGCGAGTAATCATTAAAGGCAATACCACCGACACCATCGGTACCGGCCATCATGCCAACACCCATAAAAATAACTAAAATCGGGATGCCAACACGTGAAGAGACTGAGCTAACCAGAATACTGACAGCAACTAACAACCCACCAACAAAAAATATACTATTGGTTGCTACAGAATCCACAAGCTCATCTCCTTGGTAAAAACAGCACTATATTGCATGGGTTTTAATTCTAACCTGTATATCGCAGTTATTTTTAATAATTTGCATAGTTTTTCGCAGTATATCGCTTCATATTTATCCTTTTTATGCGTTAAGCATGGCGGTGCGATTATTATGGTGAATAATTCATCTTGTCTTGTAGTGCTTATATTTAATATTTATTTCAGCGAGGACTTTTATGCCCAGCACATCTAGCACAGCTGCTTGCCAGCATCTAGCACAGGTACTTGCCACTGATATTCCTTTAACGTCGGCGATGGCCGTTGAAGTACATAGTTGGCATAATCAGCGCTTACAGCTGTTGCTGCCTTTAACTGAAAACCGTAACCATCAAAATTCGATGTTTGGTGGCAGTTTGTATTGCGCAGGCGTTTTAGCCTGTTGGGGCTGGCTACACTTACGTTTACGCGACGCAGATATACATACCACACATATCGTGGTTCAGGCAGGACAAATTGATTATCCTTTACCCGTTTTTGCTAGCGCTGAGGTTATTTGTGATGCGCCAGATGAAGCGCTTTGGGTGCGTTTTTTTAAAATGTACCAACGCCACGGTAAAGCTCGTATCAGTTTAACCAGCCGCATTTTGACCGAAGACGGCCAAGATGGTGCCATCTTTACTGGACAATTTGTATTGCACAGTTAGATACAAACCCGGCGCAGCCTGAACCACAAATACTATACATAATACGCTCTTGTCGGAGGAGGCATGGCCTCCTCCGACAAAAAAGCTGTCGACAGACACTAAACAAATCTCATAAACACAAAGCTCTCTTAGAGCTATAGTCATTTGTGGTGTATGAGGGGAAAAGAGGGTGGCGTATCCTGTTGATTGT
>LFRM01149010.1_pt3 | contig 11533 bp, 11 predicted proteins | sample 618341 | NCBI WGS metagenome assembly LFRM01 (sample SAMN03654438, study PRJNA283298) | anaerobic digester metagenome | isolation source: pool of bioreactors CSTR01a, CSTR02a, and CSTR03a thermophilic anaerobic... | place: Denmark: Kgs. Lyngby | collected 2014-05-21
GGCTTCCAATCAACGCCTTCACGAACAATGCGCATTGGATTGCCTACTGCCAAGCAGCTTGCTGGAACATCTCGATTTACCAGTGTATTAGCACCTATTACCGCGTTGTCTCCAATGGTAACCCCTTTTAAGATGGTAGTGTTACATCCTATCCATACCTTATCCCCTATTTTAACTGGCTTTGTTACTTCATTTTCCGTACCATCGGAATAATAGAGATGATGCAAATCCGTGTCCATAATAGTGGCGTCCCAAGAAATGGCACAGTTGCTTCCAATTTGGATTTCATTAGCACAGTAAACCACGGAAGACGCGGTAATGTAAGTGTTGTCGCCAATAGTAAGCTTGGCATTAGGGCTCACAACAACTCCTACACCTGGGCCTAGCTTGACCCTCCCTTTTATGTGAACGACAGAATTCTGATACATTCTTATGGAAGCTTTGGCTTTTGACATATCCCCAATATATTGCCCTCCAAGATACAGCTTTTTATCAATTAACAGCTTTGCTCCGAAGCCCCTAGTTATGGTGCTTCCAAAATCAGCAATTATTCTTAATCGAGGAAAGCTGCGAGTAGAGTGGAATAAGCTAACAAAAAAACTGTAGATTATATTAAATATAAATTTCGGATTCATACGAAGACGATTCCGTACCTTCTCATTGAAAATGGGTAATCCCATGCAAATTTCAACCTCTCTTCAAAAAATAATGCCGAATATTGTAAACTAGTTTATCATGATTATACCATCGTGCCTGTTCCTTTGCCATAATTAAATCTCCATACCTAAAATTTTGCCGGATTTGTAATCTCTATACCTTTATGAAAAAACTGATTGCATTTATGTTATAATAAAGAAGCAAAAACTATGTTTCTAGCCTTATGTTATAATAAAAACCAATGAAAGTGGAAAGGAGATGGCCATGGAAATAAAGTCCATCAAAAAATTGAAGCTATACGGGTTCAATAATCTAACTAAGACATTGAGTTTTAACCTATATGATATTTGCTATGCAAACACCTTGGAGCATCGTAAAGGATATATAGAATATATAGATGAGCAATATAACGCTGAAAGGCTTACTAAAATTCTCTCAGAGGTAGCTGAAATTTTAGGTGCTAATGTTCTTAATGTGGCAAAACAAGACTATGATCCTCAAGGAGCCAGCGTTGCCATCTTAATTTCTGAGGAAAATATGATTACCCAAGAAACCTTGGGACAGCACATCGGTGAGAGCCCAGGTCCTTTGCCCAACTCCATAATAGGCCACCTAGATAAGAGTCATATTACAGTTCATACTTATCCAGAAAGTCATCCCGACGATGGAATTAGTACCTTCCGAGCTGATATCGATATTTCAACCTGTGGTCATATTACTCCTCTGAAGGCTTTGAATTATCTGATTCATACCTTTCAGCCAGATATGGCTACCATTGATTATAGGGTAAGGGGCTTTACTCGTAATGAGAGTGGTAAAAAGTATTACATTGACCACAAAATTAATTCAATACAAAATTATATTGAACTGGAATCCCGGGATCGTTACCAAATGATAGATGTTAATGTGTATCAGGAAAAGATTTTTCACACAAAGATGCTATTAAAGGAGTTCAATCTAGATAACTATCTTTTTGGCACTGGAAAGAAGGAATTGAAGCCAGGTGAAGCCAGAAGGATAAAAAATAAACTTAAACGGGAAATGCATGAGATTTTCTATGGGAGAAATATCACCAATGCGTAACTATGCGTCTTTGTGCATTAGCTTCCAAAATTTCCATTATTCTGAGATTGCAAGAAGGATTATTTTGACGAATGTCGAATGTCTAATATAGAGAGTATTTGCTTTTATCTAGGCTATTATAAGTTAATATGATGTAAAGGGGATTGCATTCAATTATGGTAGATGTTCAAAATATTGAAGAATACCAGTCGCTACTGAACAAATTACCTGGAATACTAAATTCCAAGATAATTGTTGATGAAAATGGAAATTTCATTGAGGTTCATATCCTCTCTGATATCAGCCGAAGCCCCAAGCAAATTGTACGTGATATTCAGTCTGCCCTATTAGCCAATAGCAATCTGCAGGTAGATCATAAAATTATCAGTATAGCTCAGATTGAAGCTAATCAAATTAGCATAAAAGAGTTTCGTTTGAGCATTGACAGCATTCAAGTATTTTCCAAAAAGGCAAAAGTAGAAGCTAGTGTTATTCTAAAAAAGGATGAACAGTTGTTTGAGGGCACATCTGCAGGCGGAAACTCAACCCTAGGGAGAATGAGAATAGTAGCTGAAGCTACATTAAATGCGATTCATCTATTTTGTAAGAAAGAATTTGTATTTGTATTATCCGATGTACTTCCAATTACTTTAGCCAATCGCAAAGCTATCACCGTCTCCGTTTTACACTTCACCGAAAAAGGTGATGAATATTTATGTGGTTCAGCTTTTATCTATAATGATGAAAGTGAAGCAGTCGTGAAAGCCACATTGGATGCTATGAATCGGAGGTTGTCATATTATGTAAGGTAGATCATAAACATACGACTTATAGTCAAAACATCATAAGATAATTTAGCGAAGCGGATATAGCCTGTCTAAATAGCGGAAGACAGAGAAATAATTGGAGGGCTATATCTATTATGAAAAAAATTAAGGCATCTGTTTTTACCGTACTTATGGGATTGGTTTCCCTGCTGCTTGCCAGCGGCGCAATGTTTACTATCAGACCAAGATAATCAGAGAATTAACTAAAATATGATGTTTTGACTTTTTTATTAATTTAGGAGAATAATTATTATGAGCAAATCAAGCAAAAAGTTGGTTTTAGCAATTTCCGTATTGAGCACTATCAGCTTTATTATTTTAGGTTATTGCACTTTTCAATTGAATACTAAAGATATTCCCCTTCTATTGTTCTGGGTGCTTCTTGGTGCGCTTTTTGAATCCTTGCCTATTTACTTTACAAAAGATAGGGCGGTTAGTGTAACCTTTGCTATATTTGTAGCATCACAATTGAGTCACGGTACATATTTTACGACTATCGTTGCATCCCTTTCTACTGTATTTGTTTATATTAAAAACGATGACGGCACCGTTACTCATTTATTCAACCTGCCAGTACGTTTTAGCTTGATAAATCTTTCCAACTTCGCAATTTCTATATTTTTGGCAGGATCTGTTGTCCAAATATTAGAAAATACTTGGACGCCTGTTGTATTTGATACACCTGCTATGTCAATATGGCTTATAGTAATGCTAGTAGCGGTGTTTATAGTTTTAGTGTTTCTATTGAATTCAACTATCATGTCTCTATATGCCTCGCTTATATCTAATAGCTCTTTTCGTAAGACATGGGTTACCAGCACCTTATGGGCTTTACCTAATTTTATAGCTATAGCTCCTTTAGGATTTTTTCTGCATAAGATATATGAGCTTCCTAATGGATTCATCTACATTCTCTTGATCTTAGGCCCTATACTTTTGTCTCGTTATTCATTTAAGTTATATCTGGATGCCAAGGAACAGCACTACAAGACTATCAAAACCCTTACAGCAGCCATAGAAGCAAAGGATGAATACACAGAGGGGCATTCCCGCAGGGTTGAACACTATGTGGAACAAATGGCTGAAAAAATGAAATTTCCTCCCAATCGCATAGAATCTATAAAAGTAGCGGCTTTACTTCATGATATTGGAAAAATCGGGGTTAAGGATTCTATTCTCGGAAAACCTGGTCGCCTAACTGATGAGGAGTTTGAAAGTGTTCAACAGCATCCATCAATAGGTGTCAGAATTTTAGAAGAGGCTAACTTATCTGAAGAGGTAATTGACGCTATTCATCACCACCATGAATATTACAACGGCAATGGCTATCCGGATAATCAAAAAGGCAATGAAGTTCCTTTAGATGCATACATCATTGGTGCAATTGATGCATATGATGCTATGACTTCCGATCGTCCATACCGTAAAGCTTTGTCGAAGGAAAAGGCTATTTCTATTCTGAAGAAAGAAAGAGGAGAACAGTTCCATCCCGATGTGATTGACACTCTCATAACCATTTTAGAAAGTGAGAAAGAAGAAGTAACGAGAGAAGCAATAATAGAAAGCCAATCAGAGGCTGCTGTAGCTACAGATTCTTCTGAACCAAGCTAGACTTTTTAGCCTTCAGCTCAATAAGCATATAATCTGCAGAAGGTCTCAGGAGTACGAAATTAAGGGTAAATAGAAGTTGTTGAAAAGAGGCCGAATTTTTTATGATTTTTGTCATATTAGCAGTTGCTGTCTTAGTTGGGCTAATCAGAGGTGGTAAATTAGCAAATGCAAGGGAGCTAAAGCTTGTTCGTCCTTGGCTGATTTTTTTATCAGTTATACTTGAAGCTTCTCTCAATATTCTTATGAAAAATGATCTTGGAATTACGCAACATATTGCCTTTCTATGGATATGTGTGCAATATTTTCTATTGTTCCTTTTTATCTGGTATAATCGACATTTACCATTCATCTCGGTAATTTGCTTTGGCACACTTTTAAATGCTTTGGTTATTTTACTAAATAGCGGGTCTATGCCTTTGGTTGATATAAGTCCCTATATTGGAGCATCAGAGACCCCTAGTCAATACTTACTAGATGGAAAGCTGCTTACCTATCATTTTATTAATGAAAATACAAAACTATGGTTCCTTGGTGATATAATATGGGTTCCCTCACCATTTCGTGCCTTTGCAAGTATAGGAGACATTTTTCTTTATGGCGGCGCATTGCTACTGATACAAAATATCATTGCAGGAAAAGCTACATCAAACAAATCAAAGAAAAAGCAGTCCGCTTAATTTTGCTTTGCGAAACTGCTTAGATTAAATTTAATGATCCCAGTTTAATTTACAAGTTTGCTTACTGATTCTTGATGAATCTGTAAATTTATCTTTGTACCTATTAGTTGATATCAATCCGATGCTGGTTTTCCTTTTCTTTTTCTGATTTAGGCAAAGTGATTGACAATACACCATTATCAAATTTGGCTTTTACATCCTTCCCATCAACATTATCTACCTTAAAGCTTCTGCTTAAGGAACTGGAGCTGCGCTCTCTGCAGATGTAGTTGTCCCGTTCTTCTTCCTTGACATTGTTTTGTTGAACAGCAATAGTTAGAATATCATTCTTCAATTCAACTTGGACATCGTTCTTGTCTACACCAGGTAGGTCTGCTTCAATAACAAAGTCCTTCTCATTATCTTTGATATCTACCTTCATCTGTCCTTGAAGTCCGTACTGATATGGTTCAAAAAAGCCTTTGAAAAAATTGTCGAATAGTGAATCCACAGGATATGAACCTCTCTGCCTTCCCACGTCAATATTTCTTCTGTTATAAGGTGTTAATCCAAACATATTATATCTTCCTCCTAAATTTTGTTTAAGTAATCTTTGACTTACCTTGACCTTTAGTTATAATATAGCACTTTTAATATTGATTTTCAAATATCATTTTAAGCCATATTTTACGTTCTAATCAATTTGTATCCATTTTACTGCTAATTACTCCGTCTTTATATACTTTTGAACCCTAAACGGTTTATTTACCTAAAAATTATTTTAACTAATCTATCACCTTATATTCTCTTCCATTCTCTTTACCTCTATGATAAAATTTCTCTTAAGTTACTAATTGCTTTTACTGGCCTGAAAGGAGATATTCCATGAAAGAATTTGGCGTTGGCATGATAGGATTTGGCTTTATGGGAAAAGCCCACACCTTTGGCTATAAAACCATTCCCCTCTACTACGAAAACCTTCCCTTCCGCACACGTTTGGTAGGTGTTTGTACTGCTCATATGATAACAGCAGAAAAGGCTAAGAGCTTGCATGGCTTTGAATTTGCAACAACTGACTACCACGAGATTTTAAATCGTTCCGACATTGATATCGTACATATCTGTACCCCCAATGTTTTTCATAAGGACGCTGTTATTTCTGCATTAAAGGCAGGCAAGCATGTGTATTGCGAAAAACCGCTTACAACCAATTATGCAGATGCTCAGGAGATATTATCCCTGTTAGATGATAGATCGCTAATCACTCAGATGACTTTTCAGAACCGCTTTCTTCCAGCAGTAATGCGTGCACATCAGCTAATAGAGGAAGGTAGATTAGGACGCATTTTATCCTTTCACGCTGCTTATCTGCATTCAGGCTCCGTTGACCCGAATAAGCCTATCGGTTGGAAGCAAGATGATGAACTGGGTGGTGGAGGCGTACTCTTCGATCTAGGTTCTCATGTGCTGGATATGGTTTACTATTTAGTTGGAGAATATGAAAGCATAATCGCCAGCAATCGGGTTCTATACCCTAAAAGACCAACTGCTGAAGGCAGGATGATCCCTATCACTGCAGAAGATCAATCCCTTATGATGGTTAAGATGAAAAATCAAAGTACAGGCATTATTGAGATTTCAAAAATCGCTACAGGCACAAATGACGAGTTGCAGTTTAGCATCTATGGAGACAAAGGTGCTGTGAAATTCAATCTCATGGATCCTAACTATCTGGATTTTTATGATAACACCAAGCCCGACAAACCTATAGGTGGAGAAAAAGGTTTCACACGGATTGAAACTGTACAGCGCTTCTCAGAACCAGGCGGAGTATTTGTATCCCCAAAGGCACCTATCGGTTGGATACGTGGTCATGTTCATAGCCTCTATAATTTCCTACAATGCGTATATGATGGATGTCAGGCCAGCCCATCCATTAGTGATGGAGCCTATATCCAATATGTGATGGAAAAAGCATACGAATCTCATGAGAAATCTAGCTGGGTTACATTATAGACAGGATGATAAAAAATCTTTCGATTTTATGTTTGTATTTCTGTTCTTTGTTTAATAATCATGTTAGAATAGTTATAAAATAGCTTATTTTGTAGATTAATAATAACAAACATTTAAGAAAGAAGGGGTTAAGTGGACTACAGAATTATTGCTGACAGCTGTTGTGATATATCGGAAGAAATGCAGAAAGAAACCGGTATTGAACTGGTTCCTTTAACTGTACGAATTGGAGATGAAGAATATGTGGATGATAATACTCTTGATATGAAAGCCTTTCTGCAACATATGAAGAATAGCAAGAATCCACCTAAGACATCCTGCCCCTCAATCTACGACTTTTTGCAATATTTCAAAGATGGTGACAATATATTCGTTGTGACTGTTACTTCCAAGCTCAGTGGAACCTATAATGCAGCCATGCAGGCCAAGAAAATGGCTCTAGAAGAGTTTAAGGGAAAGTTCATTCATGTATTCGATTCCTTGAGTGCTGTAGTTGGCGAAACCATGGTGCACCTGAAAATTCATGAATGCATAAAGAATAATTTAAATAATAGCGATGTTATTGATAAAGTAAACAATTACATAAAGGAAATGAAAACTTTCTTCCTATTGGAAAGCTTAGACCATCTTGCAAAGTCGGGAAGATTGAATCCTCTCATTGCTAAGGCAGCCAGTGTACTATCAATTAAGCCAATTATGGGTGACAAAAATGGAACCATTAGATTGGTGGATAAGCCAAGAGGGTATGAACGAGCTCTTAAACGACTAGTGGATATCATTGGTGAAGAGGGTAGCCGCTTAGAGGAAAAGGTTTTAGGAATAGCCCACTGTAATTGTTATCAAAGAGCATTGAAGCTTAAAGAGCTGGTTATGGAGAAATATTTATTTAAAGATGTCTTAATTGTTGAAATGGGTGCCGTCAGCTCTACCTATGCCGATCAAGGAGGTATAGTGATAGCATTTTAGCAAAAACAATTTATGAAATATAAATATACAAAAAAGTTGCTTAATGGCAACTTTTTTGTATTTTCTTATTGATTTAATGCCTTTTTAAACAATTCCTCTATTATCTTCTTTTTCGGCACTCCCTCATGAAACTTTTCACCTTCAAGATAGTAGGTAGGAACATAATAATAATCGTATTGATTGGCAAGCTCCGGCTCATTAGTCTCATTGATAACTTCTATTCCCAACTTCTTATATCCCGGATTCTCCTCATATAGCTCTTCCATATAGCGCTTTGCATTAGCACAGTGAGGACAACCAGTCATAATAAACATTTTAATCTTTCTCATTGAAACGTCTCCTTATCCTTTTGCTTCAAAAAGTTATATTATTTATTATAACCAATAAATAAAGTAAACTAACAAGAAAGTAAACTGACAAGAAAGAAACATCTGTTGAAGAGGTGACTCTTTGTTATAGAAATATACTCCAAACAGAAAATTCCTATAGTAATATCTGTAATAATCTAATATAATTGTATTGGATTCTATTGCTTAGAAATAGTATATATAAATCTGTATTGTTTCATTTTTAAATTTTACTGGTATGTATCAAGTAGAACTTTATTGATTCATAGAGTTTAAAGCTATACTTTATAGAAATGAACATTTAAGAAACTAAAACTAAATTAAAATAAGAAAGGAAGAAGAAGATGGGTATTTTTAAAGCAGCAGCTGGCGCTTTAGGTGGCGCACTAGCAGATCAATGGTTGGAGACCATTGAACCGGCACAAATAGATAACACGACATTAGCTACTTATGGAACACTGGTACGAAAGGACGACAGAAGAAGTTCCAACAGGAGAAGAACTGAGGATGTCATTTCCAACGGTTCTATCATTCATGTTCCTGAAAATGTTTTTATGCTTTTAGTTGATGGTGGAAAAATCATATCAGCTACTGATGAACCAGGCTACTGGCAGGTGGATAACTCCAGATCTCCTTCCATGTTTTTTAAATCCGATGAAGGAACAGAGCTCTCTGGATATCAAAACACAGGTCGTACTTCCATTCAACGTCCAGGTGGTTTAGTCAACACCTTGAAAGACTCTTGGGAACGTTTCAAATTTGGAGGAACAACTCCCGTAAAGCAACAGGTATTTTATATCAACAAACAGGAAATCCCCAATATTCGTTTTGGAACTAAGAATCCTGTCCCCTACACTGACCGGGTATTGGTTCCAGGAAGAGTAGTTCCCTGTAAAGTCACTTCATTTGGAACCTATTCCATCAAGGTGGGAGATCCTCTACTATTCTACGCAGAGGTTTGTAGCAAAGTCGGCAAATCCAATTTGGTGATTACTGATTTGGCAGAGCAATATATAAATGAGTTTCTTATGGCATATACTACTGCATTAGCAAAGCTTTCCATGGATATGGTAATGGTTTCTGATATTCCTATTCGAACTATGGAATTAGGCAAATACATGGCCGATGTTCTAGACGAAGAATGGTTGGCACAGCGAGGGTTCTACATCCAGAGCGTAGGTATTGCAGGCATTACCTTTGATGAGAAGACAAACGAGCTTCTTGAGCAATATGCAAAGGATTCCATTCTTATGGATCCCAACGCTAGAGCTGCCAGAATGACAGGCAGTGTAGCAGCCGGACTTGAAGCTGCAGGTTCTAATGAGGGTGGCGCTATGATGGGCTTTGCTGGAATGGGCATTGGAATGAATGCAGCAGGCGGTGTATTACCACAGAATGTATATCAATCTCCCCAGGCTCCTCAGGGGAATCAAAATTCAAGTAATTCCATTCCTACATGGACTTGCGATTGCGGTAATAAAATGCAAGAGGATGCCAAATTCTGTTCTAAATGTGGCACTAAGAAGCCAGAATCAAATGGTTGGACCTGCTCATGTGGAAAATCCGCTGAAGGCAAATTTTGCTCAAGCTGTGGCAAGCAAAAACCTGATGATGGCAAATGGACTTGTAACAAGTGCGGTAATGAATCTGAAGGCAATTTCTGCTCAAAATGCGGCAACAAAAAAGCTTAATCGAAATATAAAGAGGTGACAAAATGGGCGCGCTCCAATATAAGTGCCTAAACTGCAGAGCTGGACTGGAATTTGATCCATCCTCTCAAAATTGGAAATGTGATTATTGTTTCAGTGAGTTTACAAAAGAACAACTGGATGCTGTTCATGATACACAGGAAAAAGAAGAGTATGAGGAAGAACAAGAACAACCAGAGCTGGATGTCTACCACTGTAACAGCTGTGGGGCAGAATTATTGGCTGATGATACTACATCAGCTACCTTCTGCTTGTATTGCAAAAATCCGACAATTATAAAGTCCAGATTTGCTGGTAGATTCAAGCCCAAATACCTGATTCCCTTCTATCTAACCAAAGAACAAGCCCAGGACTTGTATAGAAAGTGGATTGGAAAGCGCTTATTTGCACCTACAGAGTTTAAGAACAAGGAAGAAATTGAGAAAGTAACTGGTGTATATGCACCTTTCTGGTTGTTTGATTGCCGAACGAATGGCACCTTACAAGGTCAGGGTACCCAAGTTCGAACATGGGTTCAAGGAGATTACCGGTATACACAAACACGGTTTTTTCGAGTTGTTCGTTGCGGAACAGCAGAATATCAGAAGGTTCCTGTAGACGCATCAAAAAAACTAGATGATTCTCTGATGCAACTGATTGAACCTTATAATTACAAAGACTTAAGGGACTTCTCCAAGCAATATATGTCTGGCTTCATGGCGGAGCGATATGATGTAGAATCAGAGGAAGCGATAAATGTAGCAAAGCGAAGAGTAGAGCAATACACAGAAAAGCGCTTGAGGGAAACCATAGGTGGATATACCTCATATCATGACACCAATAGTGATATAGCCTTACAGAAGTCAGAGGAAAACTATGCCATGTTGCCAGTTTACCTTCTGGTTAATAAATACAAGGGCAAAGAACACCTTTTTATGATTAACGGTCAAACAGGAAAAGTAGTGGGTGAAGCTCCAATCAGCAAATTGAAACAGCTTCGCTTTGCTGGTATTGTTTTTGCAGCTACTTGGCTATTAGCTGTATTTGGGGGTGCTTTTTTTGGATAGAAAAGTAAATCGGCTTGTTATATTTAGCCTGCTGTTCATATTCCTGATTTTGCCCTTTAATTGGAGCATTGTCAAAGCAGCTTCGACTGAAAACGTTAAGGATGATCTAAACTTTTTAACTACGGAAGAGTTGAGCCAAGTTCAGTCCGAAATAGATCAGGCTGTAATCGAACATAATTTGGATATAGTTTTAGTCTTTACCGATGACACGGAAGGTAAAAGCTCAAGAAATTTCGCGGATGATTATTATGATTACAATGGATATGGTATTGGCAGTGATGCCTCAGGCCTTCTCATGCTAATTAACATGAATGAGCGTGAATTCTGGATTTCTACTACAGGAGAAGCCATTAGTATCTTTACCGACGATAGAATTGATAATGTTTTAGATGTAGTAGCATCCTATCTATCTGAGGAAAACTATTATCAGGCATCGATGGCTTTTATTAGTCAGGTAGAGCAATATGTAAGTATGGGAGCCCCTACACCTGAAACTCCAGGCAATCAAGGAGAAAGCCCATATTATCCAGATAATAGCTCAACATCTTATATCTATTGGGAAAGAGCCCTTCGTATTATGTCCACCCCTATAGTTTATCTTGTTGGGATTGCCTTAGCTCTCGTAGGAGTAGGAAT
>LFRM01160678.1_pt3 | contig 11529 bp, 10 predicted proteins | sample 618341 | NCBI WGS metagenome assembly LFRM01 (sample SAMN03654438, study PRJNA283298) | anaerobic digester metagenome | isolation source: pool of bioreactors CSTR01a, CSTR02a, and CSTR03a thermophilic anaerobic... | place: Denmark: Kgs. Lyngby | collected 2014-05-21
TGTGACGAAGTAGACCATGAGTTTTGGCATGGTTTTAGAAAAGCCTGTGAGGAAGAAAACCCGAAAGCGGCCTTAGTAGGAGAAATCATGCATGAATCCAGCGCTTTTTTAAAAGGTAAAGAACTGGATTCGATTATGAATTACCCTTTCCTACATGCCATGATTGATTTTTTTGCTGTGCGAACTAGTAATGCTCATCATTTTATGGATATTTTAGCTCGAAACCGAATCATCTATATGGATCAAATGACACGACAAATGTGGAATCTTTTAGGTAGCCATGACATAAGCCGCTTCTTAACCTTTGCCAAAGGCGAGAAGAAACGTTTGAAACTAGCTTCAGCCTTTCAGTTTCTCTATATTGGGACACCCTATATCTATTATGGCGATGAAGTGGGACTTGATGGTGGCCATGACCCCCTCTGTCGTCGCTGTATGGAGTGGGACGAGACTAAGCAGGATACTAGCCTGCTGAGTCACTACAAGGGTCTAATCAAGCTCAGGAAGTCTTCGGCAGCCTTTAGCCGGGGAGATTTTAAAGAAGTATTACGAGATGAAGCCTGTATTGGCTTTGTCCGAAAAGGGGAAGAGGAAGAATTTTTATGTTTTTTCAATAATTCAGACCAAGACCAAACCTTTTCTTTAAAAGGTGTTCAATTATCTCATTGGAACATAAAAGAGGTAACTCCAAGTCTTGTATCAAATGAAAGAGAAGGATCAAACGAAACCCTAGCAAGTTATCCTGAGGAGTTGATTGATCTAAGGGAATGTGCTGAACTGAACCTAGAAGCCATGTCTTATCGCGTATTTAAAGTCGAGGTGTAGTATGAAACGGATCCTAGCACTTTTTATTTCAGCTGTTCTTTTAACAGCTTGTTCAACAACTCCCATTGGATTAGAAGGAACAAAGCCGGTGAGACAGACCGATGCCCTAGGCGACAGCAGACCAGTACCGGTTGAAACCACAATAAGTTTAAGTGATCATCCTGTCGAGCTACCAAAGGGAGCGAAAACATCAACTGAAGATCAATTTAATTGGCGCAATGCTACGGTTTACTACGCGATGACTGATCGTTTTTATAATGGAAATCCAGACAATGATGAGAGTTATGGCCGGAAAAAAATTGATGCTAAAGGATTAAATCATGGGACTTTCCAAGGTGGAGACTTTAAGGGACTAACCGATAAAATCTCAGAAGGTTACTTTACGGATCTAGGAGTTAATGCCATTTGGCTGAGTGCCCCCTACGAACAAGTCCATGGCTTTGTCGGCGGCGGCGATGGCGAATTTGCTCACTATGCATTCCATGGCTATTATGCCTTGGATTGGACCATGGTTGACCGAAACTTTGGAACGAAAGAAGAATTTGCCCAGCTGGTTGATACAGCTCATGCTCATGGGATTCGTATCATTCTTGACGTTGTATTAAACCACACCGGTTATAACACACTGAAAGATATGGCGACCTATGAGTTTGGTAGCTTTAAAAATGGTGAGATTGATGGTAACTGGGAGCCAAAGGGTGAAGAACGTTACGATGCTTATCATGAACTCATCAACTACGAAGATGAAACTGCTTGGCAAAAGTGGTGGGGAACCGATTGGGTGAGAGCCGGACTACCTGGCTATGACCGTGGCGGTGGGGATGATTACACTATGATCCTGGCCGGTTTACCGGATATTATGACGGAGAAATCAGACTCAGTGGACTTACCACCCGTTTTAGTTACAAAATGGGCCCAGGAAAGAGGGGATGAATTCCTAGCCTGGCGTTTAAACCAAGCGAAGGATTTACGCCAAACCATGGACCTGTCTCCCGCTGGCTATATCAGTGCCTGGTTGACGGCTTGGGTTCGCGAGTTTGGAATTGACGGGTTTCGCATCGACACGGCCAAACATGTTGAATTGGAGGTTTGGGATCAACTAAAAAATCAAGCTAGTGAGGCTTTAATTCAGTGGAGAAGTGAAAATCCGGATGCACCAGGGGCTGATTTTGAAGATGACTTTTTTATGGTGGGAGAAGTTTGGGGACAGGGTCTAGAAAAAACCGAGTACCATGAGCATGGTTTTGATGCTTTGATTAACTTTTCATTTCAAGGTGAGAGTTTTGAAGGGCCTGCCTATCGCAAGGATACAATGCCGGCAGTTTTTCAGCGCTATGCTGATACGCTAAATGACCAAGCGATTAATGTGTTAACCTACATATCCAGCCATGATACCAAGCTATTTCCCCGTAAAAAACTAAAAGACGGGCTGACGTATCAGTTACTCCTACCCGGTGCTTTAGAGGTGTTCTACGGCGACGAGACAGCAAGACTCTATGTTAGTACGGGCAGAGATCTGACCATGGGAACACGGAGTTTTATGAATTGGGATGATATAGACTTGGAAGTGTTTGAACATTTTAAAAAGCTTGGAACTTTCCGCGCTCGAAATTTGGCGGTGGGCGCAGGCGTTCATACTGAAATCAGTCAAGATCCTTTTATTTTCAAAAGAGATTATAACAAGGGAAATGAATCTAACACCGTCTTGATAGCCATGAATCAAAGCAAGGAGACCTCACTAGATGTTTCAATGGCCTTTAGTGATGGCGACCTTTTGCGGGATGCTTATACGATGACGGCTTACAAAGTGGAGGCAGGAAAAATCCGACTTGAGCCTCATGAGTCCGGCTTAGTTTTACTGGAGAGGTTGATTCCATAAAAGCAGTGAATAAAAATCAAACGAAGAATCTAGAAGTCAAAGGTCAGCGAGAATAAAAATACAAACAATCGTTACCCTCGTGCTCCCAGTTAAAGATAAAATTCAATGTAAGAATTAAGTAAAAAAGACACTTGAACAAAATTCAAAAAAAGGCTAGGCGCAAGATTATTAAAACCTTGCGCCTAGTCTTTTTTAGGGAATCTTGTCTATACCATAGGACGGTTCGTTTTTTTAACAAAATCCGATTTGAGCCGTATTTCTGACCATTCCCTTACAAATTCGCCTAGTAAATACTCACGAACAATAAGGATAACTTTGGTGTCATCCCCTGGATAAGCAATCAATTTACGCTTCAATACCCGATCTTTCTTGATATCCACCGGCTCTGTTTTTTTAGGATGAACTGGAGTAACCGGTTTTGTTTTTTTAGGCTGAACAGGAGTAGCCGGTTCTTGGGTGGATTTCTCAGAAGGAATAGGAGCTGTTTGGGTAGTTGCTTTAGTTTCCAGGGCTTTAGTAGGTTCCACGGCAATCACTTTTGGAGCAACTGGTGTTTTTGCCTCGGCTTGCTTTTCTTTTGCCACAGGAGGCTGAAGCATTTCCTTAGGAACGACAAGTTCTTCCCTTGGAGCACGATCACTGTCAGGACTAGCTGGCTTTGTCTGAACTGGCAATACTGTTGTAGCTTCTGAAAAATCTTTTTCGTCTTCAATGGCTTGTGTCGAGGTAGCGGGGGTTACTGGTGTAACTGCTGCAGTTTTTTCTTCGCGATCAAACACCTTGAGCTGGAACTCATTTTCTTCCTCATCTTCATATTGGTCTATCAAGGAAGCCTTAGTTGCTTTACCTAGAATTACAATGCCGACAAGGGCTGTAATAGCCGATAGGGCAGAAATTCCTGCAATAAATAAATTTTCTGGTCCGGCCTGCAAATTGCTAGCAACGGTAGGGTCCTGAGGATAAAGATTTCCAATGATGCCAATTCCCAAAAGAACACCTATGATTCCAAGGATAACAATAAACCAATAAAGACCTGTGCCCGTCTTGCCATCTTTTAAATCTTGTTTTTTTAACAAAAGAAACAAAAATATAATAATGGGCATGAGGACAGAAAGAACAAGGATTCCCAAAGTAACATAGGGCTCACGGAAGCCCGTATCTATTCCTGGCAACATAAAATCACCAACACCTAAAAGGTTCCTTGGCTCAATTACATTATCGAAAGAATCCATAATAAAGCGCACAAGGCGAATTCCTCCTGGAATGGCTGAGATTAATGCAAATAGAGCGAGCATCCAATTCACTTTATTTGCGCTGTTCAAATAATCAACTTTTGTCTTAAAATTTTCTTTCATTCTTTATCCTCCTAAAGTAACTCTAACCCAATCATACCTTATTTTTATTAACTGGATTTGAAGAAAAGACAGTTCGTATAAAGTTATTAATACTATCCTAACCCGAAATTACAAAAAGTGAAACTAAAACCTTGAAAATCATTTGAAAGCATGTTATTATAAATAAGTTCCATGCAGCCGTAGCTCAGCTGGATAGAGTACTTGGCTACGAACCAAGGGGCCACGAGTTCGAATCTTGTCGGCTGCACCAAACATAAAATGCTCTCGGTATGACCGGGAGCATTTTTTAAACTATTAGAGACAAGAAAAAGACATATTTAACAATAAACAGTTTTACAACATCAATAAAAGAAGGACAAGGTCATTGAATGGACCTTGTCCTTCTTTTATTGATTATTTATGCCGTTCGTTGTTTTTATGGGGATGACTATTTTTGGTTTTTACTGTTTTGTTCTTATTTTTTTACACTGCGATCTCGAGCATTAACAGCTAGGTCTAAATCAGGATTGTCTAGATCAAATTCATACCAAATCGTGTCTGTGCCAAAGAAGTCATAGTTCAATTCCCAATCCTTAACAATGGTATCAGAGCTAGTTTCAGCCTCTGCAATGTCTAAGGCATCTTTTAAACTGATGATGGAGGAGAGGTCAATCACTTTATCGTCATCATCATCATTGGCTTCTTCACGGCCTACAACGGTCCCGTCTACAGCATTAACTCGTAAAAAGAGCTCCTTTGCGCCATCAATGCCTGAAATCTTGTAGAACCAAGAAATATCTGCAAAGTCGAGTTCAATGGATGTGATCCCAGCGGTTGGAAATTCTGATTTCCACAACTGAAGAAGCATATCGATATCGAAAGTAACAAAGTCATCATAGCTAGCAAAGGTTAAATCACTTCTATTAAAGTGAGGAGTTTCAGTGCCGCTAGTGTTATTCGCTGTGGTTGTTGAGGCTTGAGTAACGGTTGGTGTTGTGGTGGTGTTTGAAGAACTAGTGCCAGGAGTAGTGCTCCCGGTGGGTGTGGTCGTTTGACAAGCGGTGAGGACCAAAGAAATTCCCAAGAGAGACGCAATGATATATTTACTCATGTTGACTTCCTCCTTTTGGGTTTTGATGGTTGGATTATCACAATCAGTTTTGCATAAGCTATCGTCTTAAAAAGTGAAATTATGTTGGCTTTGAAGTAGCGTAGCATAGAGCAAGAGTATTTATTTTAATGAGTTCAATATTTAACATAGTGTTAGTGGCTTATTCAAAATCGACTTAAAAAATATTTTTTTCAAGGTGCATTTCTTAAGATCCTTTTTAAGGTTTGTAGGAGTCAAAACTTCGCAAAGATCAGGTGTATTTCGAAGAAATCACAAACCAATTCTCACCGCTTTAAAAGTCTTAAAAATGCTTGATGATTGAAGTGCAACCAACAGTTGCGAAGATTCAAGTTCTAAGTGATAGTTTAGCAACTGGGGAATTGTTATAATAAAAGCAAGACAAGGAGAGGTGAATCTATGAAATTATCAGAAAAGATTTTAGAGTTAAGGAAAAGACGCGGGCTGTCTCAAGAAGCGTTAGCGGAGCTTATGGGTGTATCGCGCCAAGCTATTAGTAAATGGGAAAATGGAGATGCCACGCCGGAAATCTTTAAGATTAGGTTGATTGCACAAACCTTCGGTGTAACCAGTGACTGGCTTCTGTCTGAGGAAGGATTTAATGAACCAATCCAAGAGATTGAAAAAAATAAACTGAGCCAGGAAAATAACCAGGCTTTTGTACCTGACTGGGTGGACCATTTACCGAACACCTTGGATAACTTAATCAAAAAGTTTGGATGGCTTGCTGGCTTCTATGTCATTATGGCTGGAATTGGCTCAATGGCCATGGGCGGTCTATCTATCTTCATAACCAATCGGATGTTTGCTCCAACAGGAATGGATTCCTTTTTTATGGATGATCCCATGGCCGTTGAGATGCTAGCTAATAATCCAGTTCAAATCATGGGGAAGTTTATGATTGGAGTGGGCATCATTCTAGTAATAGTAGGTATCGTGTTAACCGTTGCTTTAAGACGATGGGGGAAAAAAGAAGCTTAGCCAAGTACAGAAAATTCGATTTAAACTAGTTTTATCAGCTGATTATAAAAATAAGTATGGGTGTAATTTTGTAGTTATTTAATTCCCCGCTTGTCAATTTAAAAAAAAGGGTTCAAAATAGACAAGCGTAAAAAAAGCTCCTTGGACAGACGTCCTAGGAGCTTTTTTAGAGTTAAAATTAAAGCATTTCGTCACGATTGAAAACTTCTCCAGCTCTGTAGCTGTTAAGAATCTTCTTAACCTGTGGAGCAAGGATTAGCAGGGCAATCATATTTGGGAAGACCATAATTCCATTAAAGAAGTCAGCCATTACCCATACAAAGTCAACTTTTTGTGTAAGTGATGATCCTAAAATGATAAAGAAAACTACGATAATCCGGTAAGGCAATAGACCTTTTTTACCAAATAGGTAACGAATGTTGGTTTCTCCGAAGTAGTACCACCCAATGATGGTGGTAAAAGCGAAGAAGGTGAGGCAAATCGCAAGGAACGAGGTTCCAAAACTACCAAATGCAGTGGTGAAAGCTTCTTGTGTTACCAGCGCACCGTCTAAACCTTTTTCGTGAGCACCTGTAACTAGGATAACCATGGCAGTAGATGTGCAGACAACGATTGTATCAATAACAACACCAACGATTGCTACAAGACCCTGCTGAGCTGGGTGCTTAACGTTAGCAACTGCGTGAGCATGAGGTGTAGAACCCATACCAGCTTCATTGGAGAAAAGACCTCTAGCAACACCAAAGCGTACCGCTTGTTTCACAGTAACACCAAGAGCACCACCCATAATAGCTGAAGGGTTAAAAGCTCCAACAAAGATTGAACGGAAAGCAGGGCCAACTTGATCTTTAAAAACAAACATAACAACAATCGTTCCAACAATATATAAAACAGCCATAAAGGGAACAACGAATTCAGCGAAGCTAGCAATACGCTTCATACCACCCATAAATACTAAGGCAGCAGCAATTGCAAGAGCAATTCCTATAATAATTGGATTAATTCCTGTAGCCTTTGTTACAGCAGCAGAAATTGAGTTAGATTGAACGAGGTTACCGACAAAGCCAAGTGCTAAAATCAATGCAACTGCAAAGAAAGCAGCTAAGAATTTAGCTAACTTTTGATTTTTTAATCCTTTGCGAATGTAGAAAGCAGGTCCACCCACATAGTTCCCATCGCGAACTTCACGGTATTTCTGAGCTAGGACTGCTTCACCAAATATTGTGGCCATACCAAGAATACCTGACATCCACATCCAGAAGATTGCTCCTGGTCCACCAGACATGATGGCGGTTGCGACACCGGCAACGTTACCGGTTCCAACCTGTGCTGCAATTGCAGTAGCAAGAGCTTGGAATGATGACATAGAACCAACTTCAGCTTTTGCTTTCTTTTTGAAAAGGCCGCCAAAGGTTTGTTTGAACGCTTCACCAAAGTAACGAACTTGAGGAAAACCTAGATAAACTGAATAAATAATTCCGACAGCTACAAGAATGTACAAGAGTACACTTGACCACATCAAGTCACTAGCTTTAGTGATAAGATTGACGATAAAATCCATAATAATACCTCCCTAAATGTTATAAGTACGAATAAATATTATAATAGTAAGGAGAATAAGTCAAATATTTAACGAACTATTGATGAACTTTTAGTGAACAAGAGAATAAGCGTTGAAATCGGCGGATAATTTGAGTAAAGGTTATCAAAAGAGTTGATAACAACTTAGTTTATTAGCAGTTGGACTTTAATCCACCCTTAATAACAAGGGTTTACACTGGAATAAGGGAAAAAAATTATTTTTGGAGGTTTTTATTATGAATTTTATAAGATCTTGGATCTTATCTGCTTTAGCGATTATGGGAGCATCTTTGCTAATGCCTAGGAGTTTTTATGTGGATGGATTTGCTACAGCTGTGATTGCTGCCTTGGTGCTAGGAATATTGAATATTACAGTGAAGCCGATCCTTCACATCTTGTCATTACCAATCACCTTTTTGACTTTTGGGCTCTTCTCTTTTGTGATCAATGGTATTATTATTCTTCTTTTGGCTCGACTTATGTCCGGGATGACCGTTTCTGGTTTCTTTGCAGCCTTGCTCGTTGCTATTGTTATTTCACTGATTAACTCAGCATTAACCTCTCTTGTTAAGGGCAAATAGCTCAGAGGATATCAGATAGAGAAGCTTGATCTTAAAATAACTCAAAATAACGTAGCAGACCTGTCTTGGCAATCCGTGAGAATGCTTCTACTTGCATATTTAATTTGATACAATGAATTAAACTAAAGATAAATGAGGAGGTGTCAATATGAATATCATCATTGACCCACAAGCAAAGGAATTAATTAAAACAAAAGGTGAGGGTGCATTCGTTCTCGAATTAATGCGAGCTCAAGGCTGAGGCGGCGGTGTTGAACAACCAGTGGTTTCACTGGGAAAACCAAGCAAAGAAATATCTAAGTATGTGCCTATAGATATAGATGGGGTAACGATGTACAAGGATCACGCATTTGGTAATGATTTGAATTTTAGAGTAGCTATGACCAAGTTTTTATTTTTTAAAATGCTTCGACTCGAAGCAATTAGCTCAAAGAATTAAGTTGAAGATAGAAAAAAGTCCTAAGAAAAGAAGCGGCTCCAAGGTTGGGGCCGCTTCTTTTCTTAGGACGTTATAACTTGGACTTGAAGTTTATCAGGATATTTTTGTCAGGATAGATGGTGGCAAGACTATTAAGATTTCACTTTATTGATCTTGAGATCATTTTTGATGATTGATTTTGATTTAGGTTTTATTTGAGCTAATAATATGGCGCTAAAAACAATAAGCCCCCCAATAATTAAGCGAAGTGTCATCGCCTCACCCAGGAAGAGGAAGGAGAAGAAGGTTCCCCATAAAGATTCTGTGGAAAGGAGGATTGCGGACCTTGTCTCTGAAGTTGTTTTTTGCCCATGAGCTTGGAATACAGTGGTTAGCATAGTTGAAAAAATAGCTAAATAAAGCACTGAAATTAAGCTGGTGCGATCAGGAGTAATCATAGGAGCACCCTCAATTAAAACTGCAATACCAGCAAGGATAGCACAAGATAAAGTTTGAACGATGGCAATATCAATAGCAGACTCGTGTTCCATAAATACAGTAGTGAAAAAGATATGGAAGGCAAAAGCAACGGCGCAACCCAGTGTTAGTAAGTCGCCCACATTCACTTGTCCGTCTGTTCGCAATGTTAAAATCCCAATGCCAATTAGTGATAAAACAGCGCCAAAAACCTCCTGCCGAGTTAATTTTCGCTTAAACAAGAAGAAGGCGATCACAGGAACAAAGATTACATTGACACCGGTAAGAAAAGCATTTTTTGAGGGGGTTGTGTATTGTATACCAAAGGTTTGCAGGGAAAAGCCAATAAAGAACAGAACTCCCAGAACACTTCCTTTTTTTAAGCTGGATGCTTTTAATTTGCGGAAATTCTTTTGGAAAACGACAATTAAAATAATGGCTGCGATGCCAAAGCGAAGTAGGACAAGTTGAAAAGGGGTCAAATTGTCTAAGGAGTTGGCAACAGCTACAAAGCCATAACCCCAAATAATGGCAGTTAATAGTAAAATTAGTTCACCGGGAATTCTTGTTTTCACTAGGATCCTCCTCAAAGAGTTGTTTGTAATAATCTCTAAACCATTATAGGGTATCACAAGGCATCAAGGTATACTGATTGAGAAATAAAGTTTAATTTAGTTTATAATCAATATCAAATACTCTCAAACTATATATTCCCAAGCTAAATCTAATGAGAATTATATAGAATTTAAAATGTTAGGTTATAAGAGGATAAAAAAGCCGACTCCGAAGAGCCGGCTGCGAAGGGGCTATTTAATGTTTAGATCTTCAAAGAGGCCAGCAATGGCTTCCTTGATTCTCTTTTCATTGATGCGATAGCCATTTTTACGGTGGTTGGCATCAAATTGGATCAGTCGATCATTAGTGAGCTGCTTAATGTGATACGAAATAGCAGCGCTGGTAACCCCCAGCTTTTCAGCTAGGATTTTAGTGGAGGAATCTCCATCTGCAATAAGATTTAAAACATCATATCGAGTTTTATCGGATAGGTTTTTAAAAACTGTAATGCGCTCTTCTTTGCTACGAACTTGAAATTGAGTTAGTTTTAAAAAATAATCCATCACATTGATGCCTAATACCAAATCCATTTCCTGGTCATGGGGAAGTAAATTAAAATTATAATCATGAATCCCCAGTAGATAGAAGTGAATGGTGCTGGAGTTATGCACGGCTTCAAGGGATTCACTAATGAGAAATTGCTTCATCATGGTTTCAAGTTGTACTGGATCGTTTGGATCCAGTTCTTTCTCAAGTTGGCGAGCGAAAGCCGAGACGGCATATTCAACTTCAGCATAGTACTTGTTAAAAATAGGTATTATTTCTTCCATAAAAGCAACATACTCATCACGGATTTTGTTGGGGTTTTCAAGAATTGCCAGAAGTTTCCACTTGTCACTATTATCCAAAGAGCTGGCCGATAAAATTTGAAAAGCTTCCAAGACAAACCCTTCTGAGTTTGTGTCAAATGGAATGGTGATATCTAAGGTGTGATCAAGGAAAGATCTTAAATGTTCAGTGAGCTCTTTTTTAGTTAAAGCTTGCACTTTTTCAAGGTAAGCATGTTCATCCGGGAGGTCTTTGACACCGAGATAATGCATTAAGTTAAAAAAGTAAGAATAACCAGAAAAATTAAACCGTTGATATTTTTCTCGAAATCCTGATAGCTGTTGAGCAATGGATTCCCAGCGATCCACAGAAGCGGAGTTAAGAATCTCATAGTTGAGTGCACCAAATGCTTTTTCGGTTTTCTCATAAGCGGTTAGCGCTGGGAAAAAAACGAATTCCATGACTCGACTTGCCTCAAGATGGAATTGAAATTTCATGTATGTCCTCCTAAAATTCAACGGAACTACAGGCTTTTGGTTTAATTATTTAAGGATAGTTAAAGCCTCATTTAATTTTATGGGATATGTTATGGTTTGTCAACGGATTAAGAAATGAAATGATAACTTTAATTGACCACTTAATTGAGCCGTTTAATTGATCTCTTTGTGGATGGTTTTTATTTGGATGTTCATTTTATAGTTTACCGATAATTTATTGTTAGATGGGTGAAGATGCGAAAGACAAATTTGGTATAATTGGAAGCAGGGTTAGAAGGACCTCTAGGCAATGAGTAAAAATGAAAAAGTGAGGAGTTATAATGAAACCTTTGATTGGAATCACAGCTAGTGTGACATGGGAAAATGAGGGAGATGCCTTTACTGGTTATAAAAGAAACTATCTTAGTTTTGACTATAGTGATGCCATTATTGCCAGTGGTGGCA
>LFRM01050089.1_pt3 | contig 11527 bp, 5 predicted proteins | sample 618341 | NCBI WGS metagenome assembly LFRM01 (sample SAMN03654438, study PRJNA283298) | anaerobic digester metagenome | isolation source: pool of bioreactors CSTR01a, CSTR02a, and CSTR03a thermophilic anaerobic... | place: Denmark: Kgs. Lyngby | collected 2014-05-21
AAGCTAAGGAGTTCTTTTCTTTTAGGTTGCTCATGAGAGATTCGATATCAATACCATCATTATTTTCTACTCCGCCATGACGATTAGTAAAAACGCCCACTATTATGGGATCCAATTTAAGCTTTGGATAAAGTTCTTTTTCTACTAGAATTCGCGCTGTCTCTTTTGCAACATTTCCAAATCCGATAAATAGAATTTTCATAGTATGTACTCCTTTATTTTCTTCTGTAGAAAATTAAAAGTGTGTCCACCATTGCGCAGACACACTTAATGTGTTTATATCAGGCTTTCTTTGACAGCTTGAGAAATCGATTTAAGCCCTCTTACAAGTTCCTCATGCAAAGGCCAACCATAACCAATTCTCATGTGTCTTCTACTTTGCTCAAACCAGTGTCCGGGGCCTACGTAAGTCCCATATTTATCATTCATTAGATGGTAGACTTTTTCTACGTCTACTTCCACGTCAGGTCTTATTCTTGGGAAACAGGTACAAGCTGCTCTTGGTTCAACCCATTCCATGAACTCTTCCTGTTCTATCCATTCTTTTACCACCGCGAATCTCTCCGCGATAGTCGCATCATTTTGTTTGATCCACTCTGCTTTTTGTGTCAGGGCTACATAGCCAATGTATTCATCGACAACGCTGCCTCCGATGGAAACTTGTTCCTTGGCACAGAGCAGGAGATTGTTCATTTTCTTATCTAGGCATACCGTCCAACCGATGCGAATGCCAGGGATTCCATATGTCTTTGAGAGAGAAGATATCGATATTACCTTGTCAGAAAGAGAAGCTGCGACAGGAAGAACTTCGCCCTTGAACATATCTCTGTATGTTTCGTCGATGAGAAGCCAGATCCCGTGTTTCTCGGCCAACGCAATAATCTCTTTGAGCTCCGAAAGAGACATCATGGTTCCAGTGGGATTGTGCGGGTTTGTCAGCGAGATGTACTTCGTATCAGGGTGTATCATCGACTTGAGTTTGTCTATATCAACCTTGTATCCATCCTCAAATTTCTGGTCCAGATAGCTTATGTCGGCTCCTATCGCGCGAGGTGTTTCGATATTTGTGCCATAATTTGGACGGGCTACAATCATCTTGTCGCCTCGTTCTAGTAACGACGAAGCCACCAAAAAGAGCGCTGAAGCTGCACCGGCGGTAACTAAGACGTCATTTAGATCGTCTACTTCAGACTGTTGTGCAATAATTTCCCTAAGACGGGGGTCTCCAAGATGGTCTCCGTAAGGAAGGAGTATGTCGTCAAGTACAAGTCCAAGATCTTTGATATTCCGATCTCTTACAGAAGTTTCAGTGAGGTTATTTTTTATTTTTTCATAACCTAACTGCTCTGGAGATTCTTTTTCTATGGACATTCTTACATATTTCAAGGTCTTATCCTCCTTTTGCCAAAGTTGTTTTAGACGTTTGTTGTACATGTGCGCGCATGTTCGTTCGTATTATATAATATCCTATCTAAATTCTTATAAATTTATAAAAGGTTGGTATTGCCGTTTCACTTGAAATGAAGTGAAATGAAATTGCAGCGAGGTGTCTGCTGCAGAGAATTGGTTTTTTAAATCCTAACTTAGAGAATTACCGGTTAAAAAGTCCATTAGATGGCTGAGGCGCATTGCGTAAAGCGGCTACATACTTGTTGTGTGGAAGAAGACAGCAATTTCTTCAGTTGTGAAAGGGGATAATATTATGAAAATAAGTTTTACTTCGTTTAAATTGGTTTTGGTTATATTTGCTTTGGTTGCGGTCATAGCGATCGGAGCAGACCCGGCTCTCTCTGCTGAGGAAGGAATGCAGAAGAACACTATTACAGTTCGGGGATCATCAAGCGTAACCGTCTCTCCAACAATCGCCTATGTCAACATAGGAGTTACAACCTTTAATAAAGATGCGACGAAAGCACAAAGCGAAAATGCTGAAAAAATGGACAAGGTCTATAAAACGCTATCATCGCTTGGAATAGCGAAAGATAAAATTAAAACCGTGACTTATAATATAAGTCAGCGCTATAACTACAAAAACAATGTAGCGACTATCTCCGGGTATGATGTAACAAACGGCATCCAGATAACGGTTACGGATCTGAAGAAAGTAAGCGATGTCCTTGATATGACCGTAAAACAAGGGGTCAACCAATCCAGTTCAATATCATTCGGCATAACCGATCATGAAAGAAACAAATTATACCTTCAGGCTCTCGCCCAGGCAGTTGTAAATGCTAAGGAAAAAGCCACTTCAATAGCAACGGCCGCCGGCGTAACCATCTCCAAACCGTCAAATATCATTGAGGGTTCATCCTCACAGTATGCAACATCCAACTACAGAATGATGGACATGGCAAAAGCAGAAATGGCTCCTCCTACTCCCATTTCAGAAGGCGAGTTAAAAATAGAAGCAAGCGTAACCGCTATTTATGCTTTTTGAGACTGCCGAGAATGCGGCAGGAAACGTGCCGCGGGGAATCTGTCAGATAGAACGTCTGACGGGAGTCGATTGGTAATCTGTTGCGAATCGTTTGTTAAAGTCTGTGGCAGAAAGCATACAGCGTGAGGCAATGCCCCCCTCACCGTCATCCCGGTATGCAGTTGAGCCGGGATCCAGCGACTTGGATTCTATTACAAACCCCGTCACAGACCTGATTCAAAGCCGCTGGGCCTCCGTTAAACTTCGTCCGGAGGAGACGATGGGGGTACGAACCTTTGTAAGGTACAATCTTTTGACCGTTTCATACCAACTGATTCGCAAGTGATTACCAACCGATTCCCGCGGCACGTAACACGCCGCAGCCCCTAACAATTGACTCGCAATTGACTACCAACTGATTTGCCATCGACTCCCGCGGCGTGCTACACGCCGCATTTACTCCAACTCAAACGCTCCTATATAAAGCTGGTAATATTCGCCCTTCTCAGCGATCAGTTGCTCATGGCTGCCTCGTTCGATGATACGTCCCTGTTCAAGAACCATAATAACGTCGGAATTTTGGACGGTGGAAAGACGGTGGGCTATGACGAAGACCGTTCTTCCCTTCATCAAAGCATCCATGCCCTTCTGTACAATAGACTCAGTTCTGGTGTCAATAGATGATGTGGCCTCGTCCAAAATCATAACAGGCGGGTCTGCCACGGCTGCACGAGCAATGGAGACAAGTTGCATCTGCCCTTGTGAAAGACTGCTTCCATCACCCTCAAGTACCGTTTGATACCCTTCCGGTAACATTCTAATAAACCCGTCCGCGTTGGCAAGTTTTGCTGCCGCAACACATTCTTCATCGGTCGCATCCAGTTTCCCATAGCGGATATTGTCCATGACCGTTCCGGTGAAAAGGTTTACCTCCTGTAGAACGATACCAAGGGATCTACGGAGATCGGCTTTTTTGATCTTATTTATATTGATTCCATCGTACTGGATTTTTCCGTCGGCAATATCATAAAAGCGATTAATCAAGTTCGTTATCGTAGTTTTACCCGCGCCTGTTGCGCCGACAAAAGCCACCTTTTGACCCGGCTCTGCGTAAAGCTTAATGTTATGCAGAACGATTTCATTCTCCTCATAACCAAAGTCCACGTCAAAGAAGCGAATTTCTCCCAGCAGCGGCGTATAAGTTACGGTGCCGTCATCGTGCGGACACTTCCACGCCCACGAATGTGTGCATTCTCTGCATTCCTCAATTTCGCCGTTATCCATTTTTACGTTGACAAGAGTAACGTGTCCCTCATCCGGTTCGCTCTTCTCGTCCATAAGATCAAAAATTCTTGAAGCACCGGCAAGAGCCATAATCATCGTGTTAAATTGCGTGGATATCCGTCCAATCGGGTTAATGAAACTGCGGGACAGAGTAAGGAAAGATATGATGGTGCCAATCGTCAGGAGGTTTATCCCGGTGAGACTAAGATTGGGAACCTCCGCTATGCCCGCTGCGCCACCGATGATTGCAATAAGCACATAGAGCAAATAACCCATGTTACCAACAACAGGCATTGTGATATTTCCGTACTTATTTGCCTTGGTCGAGCTATAGCAAAGATTTTCATTCTTTTTATTAAATTCTTCTTCAGCCTTTTCTTCATGGCAAAAAACTTTCACGACTTTTTGACCGTTGATGATTTCTTCAATGTAACCGTTGACATCTCCAAGAGATTCCTGTCTTTCTATAAAGAAACTGCCGCTTCGTTCTACTAAAACTTTAATGACCTTTAACAGAACAAACGTAAACAAAACAACGAAAAGAGTCAGGTTAACACTGAGATAAAGCATGGAGAAAAATACCGTCATTACAGTAACAATGGAAGAAAACATCTGTGGCAAGCTTTGGGAAATGGCTTGGCGAAGCGTATCCGTATCGTTTGTATAGCGGCTCATTACGTCGCCATGGGTATGAGTGTCAAAGTATCTGATAGGCAGAGTCTGCATATGTCTAAACATTTCATCGCGTATCTTTTTCAGAGTACCCTGTTCTACGATAATCATTGTTCTGTTGTAAAACAATGTACAAAGAATACCAATAGTGTAAATGGCTCCCATAAACATAATTGCGCGGAACAGATCTGTAAATACAGGGTGCTCCTGCGCCAACAGTGGGAGAATGTGATTATCAATCAGAGTTTTAAGAAACAGGGAAGAGGCCACGCTGGCAACCGAACTCAGCAGGATACTAATTACAACTAGAACCAGTTGAATTTTATATTCGGCCATGTAAGAAAGCAGCCTTTTTGTCGTCCCTGGTTTGAAATGCCGTCTCGACTGTTTTTTTGTTATAGGCGATATGTTCGTTGATATTTTTTTATTCATGGGAAATACCGTCTCTGTTCTGAGATTCATAAACCTCTCTGTAAATGGTACAGGTTGCTAGCAGCTCTTCATGGGTGCCGATTGCATTGATATTGCCATCGTCCATCACTATGATCTTGTCGGCATCCAGAACAGATGAGATACGCTGCGCAATAATAATCTTCGTTGTGTCGGGAATATTCTGCCTAAATGCCTGACGAATCAGGCTATTAGTCCTCGTGTCAATAGCACTGGTAGAATCGTCGAGAATCAGTATTTTGGATTTTTTCAGCAGGGCCCGCGCGATACAAAGCCTCTGCCTCTGACCTCCTGACAAATTGGTACCTCCCTGTTCAACGTAGGCATCGTATTGATCCGGAAATTCCCGGATAAAATCGTCTGCTTGAGCAAGCTTACACGCATAAACCATCTCTTCTTCGGTGGCGTTTTCATCACCCCAACGAAGGTTTTCTTTGATTGTTCCGGAAAAAAGGATATTCTTTTGCAGCACTATGACAGCTTGATTACGGAGCGATTCAATATCATAATCCCGTACATCTACACCACCGACGGTTACTTTTCCGCTGATTACATCGTAAAGGCGTGGAATAAGCTGAACAAGACTTGTTTTTGAGGAGCCAGTGGAGCCTATGATTCCTACTGTTTCTCCCGATGCAATGGAAAGATTGATCTTGTTTAGAACAGGCTTATCAGCTTTTCTCGCGTAGGCAAACGTAACATCCTCAAAGGTGATAGATCCGTCTTTTATAATCAGGACCGGATTCTCTCTATTTGTCAGGTCACTTTCCTCGTCTAGAACCTCCACAATGCGTTCTGCTGACGCACGAGAAATAATAATCATGACATATACCATGGAGAGCATCATCAGACTCATCAGAATCTGCATGTCATAGATAATCAAGCTTGTCAGCTCACCGGTTGAAAGCCCGAGAATAGGGTCATTACCACTTGCAACGATTGCTTTCGCACCAAACCAGAACAGCATAAGCATGCTTGCATAAAAGCAGAACTGCATCAGTGGCATGTTAAACGCCAATCGTTTTTCTGCCTTGGTAAAATCTTCAAAGATCAACTGTGAAATTTCCGTAAACTTCTTTTCCTCATGCTCTTCACGGGTAAAGGATTTGACCACACGGATACCGTGTAGATTTTCTTGGACGATATTGTTCAGTCGGTCATAGATCCGGAACACCCGTACATATATCGGATGAACGTGAGCCGTAACCAGCCACAGACCTAGGCCAAGAACCGGAATCATCGCAAGGAAAATAAGAGACAGACGTGTATCAATCCGGAAAGAGAAAACTAAAGCAAATACAATCATTAGCGGAGCGCGGAAAGCAAGGCGTATTAGCATTTGAAAAGATTTTTCCACGTTAGTAACGTCGCTAGTTAGCCTTGTAATGATGCTTGCCGTAGAAAATTTATCTATATTGGAAAACGAAAAACGCTGCACATTGTAAAACATATCATGACGCAGGTTTTTTGCAAACCCGGACGAGGCGACCGCTGCGCTGCGTCCCGCGAGAATGCCGTTTAACAGAGAGAACAACGAGCAAACAATCAAAGCAAACCCCATCCACAAAACATAGGACATGTCTTTTTTGTATATCCCGTTATCAATCATAAATGCCATTAAAGTGGGAATTATAATCTCAAGAGCTGTTTCAAAGGTTATGTAGACGGGAACCAAAATTGAGTCCTTTTTGTACTCCCGTAAGCTGGACAATAATTTCTTAATCATGAAAATTCCTCAATCATTCTCCTAAAAGGAGGAGATATTTTCTTTCTTTTTCATACGATAGATTCACATTATTTTTAACCACACGTTCTTTTATAGGCTTTCCCGCGGTCCTTGTCAATTGCGACGCAAAGCGTCGCGGAGAAATTGGATCTTAATTACGGTCAAACGATTGTCAAACGTTGTTCAACAATGGCCAAACGATTGTAAGTTACCAAGGTCCAGCCCCTCATCGTCTCCTCCGGACGCAACTAAACGGAGGTCCAGTGGCTTCGAACCTTGTCTGTCACTGGGTTTGCAATAGAATCTAAGTCGCTGGATCCCCGATTAACCAAACTCGGGGATGACGGTGAGGGGGATGGGCCCCGGCTCGAAGGCACACAGGGGAGACGATGAAGAAAATACTGGTCCTAAAAACAACCGTTTGCCCATTGCTTGCCCGCCCTTATGTCCGCCCTTACAACTGATTTCCAATTGACTCCCAACCGATTCCCAATCGACTCCCGTGGCATGAACTATGCCACAGCCTCTCCATGCCTTCCTCTGGGTCCCTTTGAAATCAGTATTGCGGCGGTAGCAAGAACGGAGGGCAGAGAGAGTCCATGCGGTACTGCCAGATATCTTGACTCCCACTCAGGATGATATTTTTCTTTATATTCCCTCAACCCTTGGAAATTATAGAAAATATTGCCATGTTCATATAAGATTCCGGCGGCTCTGTTCCAGAGGGAACTATGAAGTCCTCCTGTAATGCCCGAGAAAGGCGCCATTCCCATATCGAAGTATGCCAAACCTTCGGCTTTTGCCCATGATATGGCGTTAAGGAATAGAAATTCCATAGTGTCGGCAGGCGCGTCATCAATATGACGCATTAGGTCGAGTGACATTTCATTTTTATCGGCACTGATCCAGAAATTTGAAAAGGCCTGTATTTCACCATTACGCTCCACTAAGGCAATCTGAAACTGTTTAATATACTCCTCGTCGAAAAAGCCAAGCGAAAAGCCCTTCTCCCGCCCCTGCTTCGATTTGAGCCATTGGTCCGATATCTCTCGGAGCCGTGGCAGAACAGGTGGAACCTCTTCTGGAGGGATGACGCGAAACGACGATCCGTCCTTTGCAAGTTTTCTAAGTGTATATCTCTGTCCATGCCACTCATGTCCCTGATCAAAAGAAAGGCCTGCAAGCGGAATGCGTCCGCTTTCTCCTATTTTTACAAGTACATAGCCGAGTTCGATGTAAAGAGGCAACTCATCTTCAGTTGCTTCGTAATAAATAACTTTTGTTCCACTCAAAGCGGCTTGTTCGCGAAACGACCATGCAAGGTCCTGAAATTCTTCAGGGTCGCCTACAGGATCTCCCATTACAAACCAGTACGACCCCTCTTCGGCAAAAAATATCATAGACTTTCCTGATGGACTGAAGAAAAAAGATTTATCTCCCATGAGGGCAAGAAATGTTGATGCCTGTACAGAGGAACGTACAATATTGCGTACTTTTACAATGTCATCAGCGGATGGAATAAAGGCGAAGTTGGATCTCACACGAAAAAGTTTCCAGAGAGATAATATAAGCGTGAGAATCGAAAGAGAAACACTTGCTTTCAAAAACCATGGGGCTTCTCCGGACAGAGCAAACTGTAATATGCTTAAGTTTGCAAATTCTGAATGTCTGTGCGAAAAATAACCCAGCCATGCGGCAGATACGAGCACAATAGCCGTTGAGATCACCCAGCTGAAAGATAAGTCTGGATATAAAAGTTTCGAACTTCTGTCGAAATATTTTCTTGCTGCCACAAGAGGAATAAGAAGCATTGTTATAATCAACGCTTCTTCGTAATCAAGGCCCTTTACCATAGAAAGCACAATTCCTGCCCCAAGTAATATCGTAGTCAGCAGCCAGGCTATATGGAGCCTTCTTCTTATTCCCTGGGCAAGAAGCAAAATAGCAATTCCGGCAAAGCTGCCCAAAAATTTTGAAAGTTCAAGAACGGTGGGCGGCAACAATTCTTTCAGCAAAGAAAGCCTTTGCGGCAGCCCCGGTGTCACGCTGGAAAAAAGCAGAATAGAGCCTGCAAGAAAAACTCCCACCGACATTATCTGCGGATATATAGCAATAAATCCTTTTCCGGCGCGTACAGTGACATTCTTCGCATTTTGGCCGAATAAAGAAAACTGGTGCCAGCCGAACAAAATGACAGAAAGACAAAGAGGAAAAATATAATAAACAACTCTGTAGATTATTAGGGCACCGACCAGACCATGAGCTGGATACCATGGAGAAAGCGTTGCAATGATAGTTAGGTCAAGCACGCCAAGTCCACCCGGAACCTGACTTAAACTTCCAAGAAGCACAGAAATTACGTAGCATCCTATGAAATGGAAAATCGATATCTCGCTGTGAGGCAGTAATGAAAAGAGAACCATGGAAGCACAGAGTAAATCCGTAGTAGAGACAGCCAGTTGTGCGAAAAAATATTTAAGCGGAGGCAATGATACATCATGCACCCAAATCTTGATGCTTTTTCCTGACCAACTCAAAAACCCTGCCAGAATTACCAGAAATAACGAAATAAACCCCGGAATCCTTCCCCATTCTTTCAGCAACGGAATCTGAGCGAATATGCCAGTGGGTTCAGAAAGTAAAAGCGCTCCGATTAGAGCGGCAGATCCAAGGCTTATTGTAAGATTACAGAAAGCAATGACCTTCGCCGTCTCCGTAGCGCTTAGCCCGTAGCTGCTGTAGATGCTGTATCTCGATGAGCCGCCCGTCAGCAGCGACATGCCCAGGTTAAATGAAAGTGTGTTGCTGACGAATGAAGCAAACGCCGTTTTCGCCCAACTAAGGGGCTTACCTATATATTTAAGAGCCATCCCGTCATTCAGAGTAAGCACCATATAGTTGATAACCGTAAAAATCAAAGCCATAACAAGCCCTTTTGCCGGGATATCAGCAATCGCCGCGCGTATATCAGCGAAGTGGTACTGAGAAAGTTCCTTATGAATCAAATACAAAGCAAAGACAGTGATAACCAGTACTATTATCTGAACGATCTTCCTTCTATCCGGCAACCCCATCGAAACATCTCCTTACCCCTACAACAATAAAAATAAAGCCGCTAATTTCAGAACCGAGTGTTTAACTCTTTAAGATATTACCCTCACCCTATTCTATTACATAAAAGGCCGCGGTTATACATGTGGGTTTAATTATCTCGAGTGCGTTTCTAGATCATGTCACCGCCGGGCTATAATTGACCGAAAACGCCGGAAAGAAATTGACCCACCCACATCATCACCCTCGGGCGCAACTTAACGGGGGACCAGCGGCTTTGCATTTTGTCTTTCAGAAACTACTCTGGCATTATCTGGCGGGTTTGCTGGGATTGTTGAACATGAAAACCAACATCATTCTGACCAAGTTCCGGACCTGCACAAGCTTGACTTAAGTATAAATCTGAAATAGCAGGATAAAATTAGAACAACTAAATCAGCTGTTAGACAGAGTTAACGGCACGTTTTGCCCTCTAAAGTTCCAAAATCAGGAATTACTTATATGTCAATTGTGTAGGTCTGACCCCTCGGGTTATTACAAGCACCTCCCCCTTTTTCCTGCTATGGGCCTGAGCTGGGATCCAGGTCCTTCTCCGTCATTCCCGCATGTAGTTGAGCGGGAATCCAGGTCCATCCGGGGTTTTCGTTTTAATTTAATTAACTGTTTCATGGAAAATACGGTGGTTTAAAGCCAGAGCCGCGCAGTTTTAGAGCCACTCACCACGCCTTCTTGCAGCCTAACTATACAAAGACAGAAAAGCAGGTGGCAGTGTCAGCCAGTACTTTTATGGAAGCAATTTGCGAGTCACTCGGTTTTGGTGCAGGGAGAGTTTTCCAAGCTGTGTCGTCATGCCCACTTATATCATCCTGATCAAGTTCCGGGCCTGCACCAAGCTTGATTTAAGTATGAATCTGAAAAAGCAGGATAAAATTAAAACAACTAGACCAGCTGTTAGACAGAGTTCATGGTACTTTTTGCCCTCTTAAGTTCTAAAGTCAGGAATTACTTATATGTCAATTGTGTAGGTCTGACCCCTCGGGTATTACCCTGAGGTGTTCGGTATAAAATCCATACCCCGTGACTGGGGAATTTATTTTGCAAAAGTGGGGATTTATGCTTGCAGAAAACAAAAAATAAAAATCATGGCCCAGAGAACGGTTCACCTCCGGGCATTTCAAAACTCTCCAGTTGGTGTTGTGAGGGTGTTCAGTTTGAAGCAGTCAAGATGTTCAATCTAAAACGGTAGAGATGTATTTTTTGAACGGAATATGCACAACAGCCCGGCGGCGCCAAGTTATCCACATTTTGTCAATTGTGTAGATCTGACCCCGGTGTCACATATTTCGAGTGCGTTTCTAGATCATGTCACCGCCGGGCTATAATTGACCGAAAACGCCGGAAAGAAATTGACCCACCCACATCGTCACCCTCGGGCGCAACTTAACGGGGGACCAGCGGCTTTGCATTTTGTCTTTCAGAAACTACTCTGGCATTATCTGGCGGGTTTGCTGGAATTGTTGAACATGAAAACCAACATCATTCTGACCAAGTTCCGGACCTGCACAAGCTTGACTTAAATGTAAATCTGAAATAGCAGGATAAAATTAAAACAACTAGATCGTCTGTTAGACAGAGTTAACGGCACGTTTTGCCCTCTAAAATTCCAAAGTAAGGAATTACTTATATGTCAATTGTGTAGGTCTGACCCCTCGGGTTATTACATCTTTCATGCCTCTTTTGTTCAATAAGCCTTAAATGAAAAAGCACAAGAAATAGAATACTCCTAACTTTAAATAAAAGCGAATCTTTCACCGTTAATTTCTCTCCTTTCCTTCTATTATGCTTCCTAAGTTCATAACAGCCCGAGTCAGTTCCTCCAGCCTGCGATCCATTCTTATCAAAAGATAAGAAGCCACAGCTATCGAGAA
>LFRM01199220.1_pt1 | contig 11523 bp, 10 predicted proteins | sample 618341 | NCBI WGS metagenome assembly LFRM01 (sample SAMN03654438, study PRJNA283298) | anaerobic digester metagenome | isolation source: pool of bioreactors CSTR01a, CSTR02a, and CSTR03a thermophilic anaerobic... | place: Denmark: Kgs. Lyngby | collected 2014-05-21
AAATATTGAAAGATTGTTTATACTGAATATAATTTAATTAGATAATAAATGAAAGCTTATATTTTTCCTGGTCAAGGTGCTCAATTTGTGGGTATGGGTAAAGACCTTTACAACGAATCGGAGAAAGCAAAAGAGATGTTTGAAAGAGCCAACGAAATTCTAGGTTTTAGAATAACAGATCTAATGTTTGAAGGAACCGATGAAGATTTGCGTCAAACAAAGGTAACTCAACCTGCAATATTTCTTCACTCAGTAATCTTGGCGGCCACTTTAGAAGATGATTTCAAACCAGAAATGGTAGCCGGACACTCACTAGGGGAGTTCTCTGCACTTGTTGCAGCTAAAGCGTTATGTTTTGAAGATGGTTTGAAACTTGTTTACAAACGCGCTCTTGCTATGCAAAAAGCTTGCGAGATAGAACCTTCTACTATGGCAGCAGTTCTTGGTTTGCCCGATGAGTCGGTAGAAAATGTATGTGATTTAATAGATGACATAGTAAGACCTGCCAACTACAACTGTCCTGGACAAGTGGTAATTTCAGGATCGATAGCCGGTATAGAAGAGGCACAAGAGAAAATGAAAAATGCTGGAGCAAAAAGAGTAATAAAACTATCGGTTGGTGGAGCATTCCACTCTCCATTTATGGAGCCTGCCAGAGAAGAGCTTGCAAAAGCTATAGCAGAAACTAAAATAGATACTCCAATTTGTCCTGTATATCAAAACGTATCTACAATAGGTGAAACAGATAGTGCGGTTATCAAAGAGAACTTGATGGCTCAATTAACATCTCCTGTAAAGTGGACACACTCCATAGAAAACATGATAAAAGATGGTGCTACAGAGTTTATAGAACTGGGTCCTGGCAGTGTACTGCAAGGATTAGTATCAAAAATAGACAGAGAAGTTGCTACTTCTGGCAAGCAGTAGTGTAGCGAAAAAGGAATAACAGTTTAAATGATAAGAAAGACTGTCTCTAATATAGGGATGGTCTTTTTTATGTTCTACTGTTTTACATGCATATTACTTTGTTGAGGTAAGTTTCCGACCCCGATGAGACATTAATGAGTTTCACAGGGCAGGCTCCCATGAAATAACAAGAGATTTCATGAGGCGGGCTTGTTTCTACAATGCTATTCTATTCAACCGTTGTCAATTGTCTATTAAAGAATCCCCTCCAACCTACAATATCAATGGGCAACGGTATGTTCAAAAGTTGTTACTTGTGGATCCGGTTTAACATACAGAAAATGCCGTTTCACTCCTTTGCAAGGAATAGAAACGGCATTTTACTTTATACTATAATGTGTTGTTACTCTTAACTCAAATCCAACTTCTCATCATCTCTACCGCGTTCGAAAAATGCTTTGCGCAATGGATTTGCACGCGCTTCATCGTAAGCAACCCTGTTTCTAAATACATCTACAGCCATATAGAGAGCTTGACGAAACGATTCGTCGGAGGCTTCATTCTTTCCAGCAATATCATAAGCAGTACCATGAGCTGGTGATGTTCTAACAATAGGCAAGCCTGCCGTAAAGTTAACACCCGAATCCATAGCAATGGTTTTAAAAGGCACAAGACCTTGGTCGTGATACATTGCCAATACAGCATCAAACTGTTTGTACTTTTTACTACCGAAAAAACCATCGGCAGCATATGGGCCCGAGCATAAAATATCTCTATCGAGACAGTTTTTGATGGCAGGTTCTATTATCTCTTCTTCTTCTTTCCCCAACAAACCATTTTCTCCAGCATGAGGATTAAGACTTAAAACAGCTATGCGTGGATTGTCTATAAAAAAATCGCGCTTCAAGCTATTATTCAAGGTTCTAATTTTTTCAATCACTAGCTCTTTAGTAATACTACCTGCAACTTCAGAAATGGGTAAGTGTGTAGTTACCAGTGCAATTCTAAAGTCATCACTAGCAAGAATCATAAGAGCCTTGCTTCTTTTTTTATCGTCGGTTGAGGTTCTATCCTCTAAGTAATCTGTGTGACCAGTAAACTTAAAGTTTTCGCCCTGAATATTATCTTTATTGATAGGCAATGTAACCAAAACATCAATGTCTTGGTTGTTGATATCTGCTACAGCAGCTTCAAGAGCTACATATGCTGCATCGCCAGATGTTTCATTGGGTTTGCCAATTTCAACCTTCACATCTTTTGATACTGCATTTATGAAGTTAATGTTACCCTCTTTTGCCTCGTGGCAATTTACAATCATGTTGAAAGGAACCGACTTGCTATTTAAAACTTTTCGGTGATAAGAGGCCACTTTCGATGAGCCGTATATAATGGGAGTAAGAAGCTCGGTTAGTCGTTTATCCGAAAAAGCTTTCAAAAGAATTTCGTATCCAACACCATTGCTATCGCCATGGGTAATACCAACTTTTACTAAGTTTGACATGTCTCTATCAGTTATTTTATTAATTAGATCAAGTGCTAAAAGCAGCTATATGCAATAGCTACTATCTTTCTGTTTTTAAATTACTCTTCTAAGTTGGTAACTTTAATTGTATAGAAAGTTCCTTCTAAGTTGCGAATTAAGTTTCTTTTTTTCTTTTCTGGAGCATATACCAACACATCCACAAAAATTACTCGGTTTGTATTTTCATTTACAAAAGCTTGCATTACAAATGGCCCTCCCATCATATCTGTAGTCATTTCCCACAAGCCTCTAAGCTCTGCTCTAAAAAGACCATCAATTTCTAACTTGCGATACTCGGGAGGCATTGTGCTTGATGTACTCATCTGAGAATCGAACGAGCCTTTTATGTGCTGACCCAACACACGGTTGCGAATAGCAATAAGAGAATCTTTCTCAAAAACAGTTTCAGATGTATAAGGTATAGAGAATATTGATATATCTTGGCGCGACTCGCCCGAACTATTTGTTGCCCAAAAGAAGTTCTCATCTTCGGTTATATTGCTCAACCCTTTAGGATAAGCCAACTCGAAACCAAAAGTGTTGCGAATATGTGTTTTTGGAGTAGCAGCTTCTTTTTCTAACCATTGTCCAATGCGTTCAAGCTCTTTTTTCACCAAATAATCAACTATCCTGTCGCTATTCTCTCTCAAATATATTTCTAACGACTCTTTGTCGGGCGATTTAAATGTAAGAACCACCTGACCACTTGCATACTTATTAAGCTCTGCACTCATTTTAGTTTCTGTGTAGCTGTTAGACACATCTACTTCAACAATATTACGTGCCATCTTAAAGGTTCTTGTAAAATTCCTAGGGTCTATTTGCAGGATTTTAAAATTAGCCTCTCTTTGTGGCATCCCAAGCATGGGCGAATTCAACACATCAAATAGTGCACGACCGTGTGGCTCTTTCCACTCAGTGCTATCTATAATAGTTAATACCTCATTGGTTGCAGATGAAGAAGACATCCATCCGGATGAAAAGCCATTGCAAGAAGCCATTGTAAAAGCTAAAATAGTAATAGCAAATAGTACTTTTAGTTGTTTCATAATATATGGGTTTTATGAGTGAGAATTATCTGTGAAAAATAAAACATCAACTGTTGTTTTAACAAAAATACGATTATTCTATTTGTAATAAAATTAAACGCACTTTATTTTTGTTATTAAGATGTAATCAGTTAGTCGGCACTCTTTTTTGATTCATTTTGTTTTTCGGTAGACAACATTCCACAAGCTGCAGAAATATCCTCTCCGCGTGATGTGCGAATGGTACAGATAAATCCTTTTGATGTGAGAAAGTCGCGAAATTTAATCATTGCACTTTCCGATGCTGTTTCTAATGAACTTCCTGGAATAGCATGAAAGCGAATTAAATTAACCCTGCAATAGATACCAGATAATAGTTTGATAAGTTCTCGCGCATAGATTAGCGAATCGTTCACCCCGTCAAACATAATATATTCGAACGAAAGGCGTCGCTGTTTACTCCAATCATACTTTTTTAATAGTTCTATTATCTCTTCTATAGGATATTTCTTCTCAATAGGCATAATAGTTTGGCGCTGCTCTGAAATTGGGCTGTGTAAGCTAATTGCAAGATGACAACCACTCTCTTCAAGAAAACGCTCCAACATAGGTGTTACCCCAATAGTAGAAAGAGTAATTCGTCGGGGGCTCCATGCCAAGCCATATTCTGCAGATAGTATTTCAATCGACTTCATTACATTTTCGTAGTTGTCTAGGGGTTCGCCCATTCCCATAAAAACAATATTGGTAAGCGCTTCAGAATTTGGCGATGCGTACACTTGATTCAATATCTCATTCACCGATAAGTTGTCTTGAAAACCCATCTTTCCAGTCATGCAGAAGTCGCAATTCATTTTGCAACCAACCTGCGCCGATATGCAGAGCGTCAATCGCTCATCGTCAGGAATGAGTACAGATTCAATCAACTTGCCATTGTTTGTTTTAAACAGTAGCTTTTGCGTGCCATCTTCCGACACTTGTGTTTCGATAGGCAACGAAATGCCAATTTCGAACTTCTTTTTCAATATATCGCGGTTGCGAACAGAGATATTTGTCATTTCATCTATCTCCGTCACACGTTTCACATAAATCCAGTCTGCAATTTGTTTGGCCGTAAACTTTGGAAGCTCAAGCAATTCAACCTCTTTAGCAATTTCAGCCAAAGTCATCCCCAACAAATATTTTTCTTGTTTCATCAGTATATCCTCTCTTTAAATTTAAACAAAGATACATACGATTTATTTAACTGACAATGAACAGTTGACAATTGACTCCGATTTTATTATTAAAATGAATAGCTAACAGTACTTAGCGCTCAACCTGTAGTAATTACGCTCAATTTCATAAGATACCGTTGAAGAGTAGAAAACTGAATGGCTAACAGTAATTTAAAAAACAACAACACCCACTATTGATTTTGCATCTCTTCTCAAGCAACACCCATTGCTCATAATTCATCATCAATAATAGATAAAAGTCTGCTCATTTTTATTTAAGTTTGTAATTATCAGAAATAGAAAGAACAATTACCGCATTTCTATAGTTCTATTGAGAACATTACACACATATATTAGATTACTATGACACAACAAAACCAAATACTGCTTTTCCCCAATGGAGCACCAGGCGAAATAGAAACATTAGAAGAGAAAGAGAATCCTTTTAATATAAAAGTAGGGGGCTTGCCTGTTAAAATCGTAACCAATGTTAGCGAACCTACCATTACATTCTATCCAGCCCCTGAAGACTTCAATAGTGGAGCAACCATTATAGTCTGTCCAGGAGGCGGTTACAAGGTGTTGGCATACGATTTAGAGGGTACAGAAGTGTGCGAACTATTCAATAGCTATGGTCTCAATTGTGTATTGTTGAAGTATCGTGTACCCATTCGTAAAGATCAACCCATGTATGAAGCCCCTCTTCAAGATTTGCAGAGAGCTATTGCCTACACCCGAAGTAATGCAAAGGAATGGAATATCCATGAGGATAAGATTGGTGTAATGGGATTTTCGGCTGGAGCACATTTGGCAGCTTTGGCAAGTACTTGTTACGACGAACTTTCATACCTGCCAATGGATATTCACGACCAAGTGCCTATTTGTCCTAACTTTGCACTTATTATTTATCCAGCTTTTTTAGATGGCGAGAAGTTTTCGGTTGCTCCAGAAATTGAAATCAGTAAAGATACATGTCCCACCTTCATTGTGCAAACACAAGACGACCACGAGTTGCTAAACAGCAGCCTTTTCTATTACTACGCACTTAAAGAGGCAAGAGTTTCTGCTGCAATGCATCTCTACCCAACTGGTTATCATGGTTATGGTGTGCGCAATACGGGGCATTTGGTGAATGAATGGCCGGAGAGAGCGGTGGGGTGGTTGAAGGCGATGAAGATTATTTCTATTAATGGTTAATGGTCAATTATAAATTGTTGATGAATGAGCAGTAAGAAGTAATATCGATATAGCATTGTGGCAAATAAAAAAAGGCCACTCCGAAATCCCTTCGCAGCAGCCTCTCAATAACAAGTATAGTTCTTAACGCAATTTTATTTTCTAGCTCTTATTTTACCAATGCCAGAGTTTTTCAAGTTTTTCTCAACAGGATTGCCATAATAAGTAACACTTCCAATGCCACTATTATTTATGTCTATGCTTTCTGATGCAAAGCATTTAACACTACCAACTCCTTCAGCTCTTACAATAGCTTTTTTAGCTTCTAGTTTTTGAGTGTCTACACTGCCAACTCCTTCGGAAATTACTTCTAAAAAGTCGGTTGTTCCGCCCAGTTTTAAATTGCCTACACCCTCGTAGCTTGCTTTTATATTGATGCTTTGCAAATACATAGCTTCAAAATTTCCAACACCTTCAAAGTCAATTGTGAGGTTGTCAGCAGCAACAAACCCTTCCAAAATGAAGTTTCCCACGCCATCCATTTCAATTTCCTCAATAGCGGGCGAACTTATATAAACAGTTAATCTCTTTTTACCTTTATTAGTCTCTTTTTGTTTGTAAGTAAGCTTCAAAACGCCATTGTTTTCAGTCACTTTTAACTTATCTACCAACTCTTTGTCACCTTCTACAGTTACATATACACTGTTTGATTGTGTGTAAATAATATTCCCAACAATGTCGGCTTCTACCGAAGTGAATGACTGAATAGGGTAGTTCTTTTCAATTATTTCTCTTTTTTGAGCCAACGTGCACGATGTAACAATTACAAGAAGCAACATTGTTGACAGTAGGGTTTTAAAATTCTTCATAATCATAATTCTTTAAATAATAGGTTTCTCTCTATTAGACTATGCCCAGAGAAAAAAGGTTACAAAGAATTAGTCTCTTAACAATTCCAGAATCTTCAATCTAAACATATACTCATATTTAGCCTGAGTTTGATCTGACAACACATTCGCCAAATTGCTCTTAGCTTGCGACAACTCATAAGAAGTACCTCTTCCATTTTCGTACTTTTGCTCAGCAAAACGATATGCTTCTCTGCTGGCCAACTCAGATTTATCGGCAGCTTTCCAACGGCTCTCAGCACCAACAGCATTATAGTATGCCTGCTCTATGCGTTTACGTAGTTCAATCTTAGTTTTGTCAACCTCCAGTTTACTATACTCCAATGCTATTTGTGCATTCTTCACACTGTTTCTTACTTGAAATTTATTGAAGATAGGAATGCTTAAACTAAAGCCAAGCGATGTGCTTCGGTTGTTTTTCAACTGATCGCCAAATGTTGCATTCTCAAACCCGCTCATATTATAATAGCCAGATCCCATAGATGCACCAAAGCTCAACGAAGGATAGTAGGCAGATTTGGCAATCTGTATCTCTGTCTCGCTACTCGATACCCTATATTGTGCCCCACGTATTTCTGGACGAGCTATCAATGCCGATTCGTAAATAGAAGTTGGCGATAATAACAGTCCTTCGTCTATCTCTATATCGTTTGGAACAACTACATCAAAATTGCTAAAATTTTCCAGCTCCATTATTTGTGCTAAATCCAACAAAGATAATTTCAAATTATTCTCAGCTTGAATCTGATTAAACTCCTCTTTGGCCATTTGCGCTTCTAGCTCATAGAGCTCTCCTCTTGCTATTTTACCATTTTCTACCAACTCATTCATTCTTGTGAGATTGGTCTTTGTGAGCTCAATTTGGTCGTTAGCAATTTGTATTAATTCCTTGTTCATCAACACTTGCAAAAACACAGTAGAAACACTCATTACAATATCGTCTTGAATTCTTTCTAAGTCGGCTTCAGAAATATACATCTCTGCCTTTCGTGCATCAATGTTGTATTTCATTCTCAAACCATCAAAGAGTGTGATGTTACTACCAATATTAAAAGAAGTTTGCGACGAGTTGGTGTTTTGATACACATTATCTAAACCAATAGAACGTCCGTACACAAAACTCTGCCCAGCCGAAGCATTCAAGTTGGGCAGTAAGTCGGCACGAGCTTGACTATAAGCAATCTCTCTTTGTTGGTTGTTGAGCTCTTGCTGTTTAATATTTCTGTTGTTTTCGAGGGCTATCTCCACACACTCTTCTAGCGTATATTTTTGTTGAGCCGATAGGCCAAACATAGTACTAACAGTGAGCAAGAGTAGTATATATCTAATCTTCATAATTTCTGTTCTGTTTACTTAGTTAGCAATAATTTCGTTGCCACGAATATTGTCGTTCGCTTTCAAACCTTCCTTCACCTCAATCTTTATTCCATCCGACAGGCCAATTTTTATAGGTGTGCGTTTAAACTCCTGTGGCTCTTTGTTGGTAACCAAGTATACAAAAGCTGTATCGCCACTAAATTCAACACTACTTTCGGGAATTGTTAATACATTTTCGCTCTTATCCAAAATTATCTCGGCATTAGCACTATATCCAGCACGAATAAAAATATCCGATGGAATAATCATAGCCGCTTTCATCTCAAACAGAATAGCGCCACTCTCTTCAATTCCTTTAGGAGACACATACTCCAAGTCGGCTGTTAATGAAGCATCTTGCATAGCGCCAATGGTTATTTTCATAGGCATTCCTACCGATACTCTGCCCACTTCGGTTTCGTCAATCTTACCCACAAAAAGCATATCAGACATATCTGCAACCGAAGCAATGGTTGTTCCATCGTTAAAGTTGTTGGATTGTATAACAGAGTTACCCACTTTTATTGGCACATCCAATATAGTTCCGTTTACAGTAGAGCGTATGAGGGTGTTGCTCGACGATGCTGTGCGTGCAGTTAAACCATCGCGCACCAAGCTCAAATTGTCTTCGGCCGATTTCATCTCCTCGCGGTCGTTTCTATATTGCAGATTCACTTTTTCGTACTCTTCTCTCGATATTACATCTTTGTTGAACAGTACGCTATCGCGTTGGAAATTGCGTTTGCTTTGCTCAAACACCAAGTTGGCACGCGTTAAACGCGACTCGGCACTGCTCAAAGTAACCATATCGGGGATAACTTGAATCTTGGCAATTACATCTCCGGCCTGTACTTTATCGCCTGCTTCTTTGTAAAGCTCGGCAATAATACCCGACATTTGAGGCTTGATAAGAATCTCGTTGCGTGGTTGAACCTTTCCTGTGGCAACAGTTTTTTTCTCGATAGTTGCTTGCAGAGCCTGTTCTATTTGGTAGTTTTTCACCTTAGGTTTCGACTTGTTCCAAAGGAACACAAAAGTCCATAACACCAATAGGCCCAGCAAAACTAATGCTGCAATTTTCAATACTTTTTTCATTTTCTTTTGTTGTTTAGCTGTCAGCATTTAGCGCTCAGCCGTTGTTGTTTTTATTGTTGTTTTTGTTATTTCCGTTTATTAGCTTTTCCGTAATTATTATTGTCATACCAATCGTAGTGTATTATCTCTTTAAATTCTACATAATAGTTTGACAGATTCTTCGTTTCACTCAAAATGATAGAGCTTTTCTATTGTTATATCGAGATGCCATAAATCGACGTCTTTACAGTTTGTATATTCATTTGACCACTAAACAAGTCGCGACTTGTCCCTACGACTGCTATTCAACTTTTCACTCATTAATAATTGATAATTAAATTAATCATTATCAAATCTATTCTTCACCAATTGCTTCAATAGGCTTAATCATCATAGCTCTTTGCGCAGGAATAAACCCTGCAAATGTACCAATAATGGCCAACACAGCTAGTGCAAGAATTCCCACAGCAAAACTTATTTGTGGATCTTTAAAAAACTGATCGCCTTGGCTCAATGCAATACCTACACCCGATAGCAAACCTACACCCAGCACAATACCACCAATTCCAGCCAACAGCGTTAGCACAACACTCTCGCTAAGTATCTGACCAATTATATTTGAGGGCGTTGCTCCCAAAGCTCTTCTTATTCCTATCTCTTTTGTGCGCTCTCGTACTGTAACCAACATTATATTACTAACACCCACAGCTCCTGCAAACAGCGTTCCCATCCCCACAATCCAAATAAGCATAGCAATACCAATGCCCAAGTTGCTGAACATAGTAAACTGCTCTTCTATATTCATATTAAATACGGCATCTTTATCGTCGGGTGAGATTTGATGAATCTCCTTTAGTGTCTGTACTATTTTGTCTTGAATTACTCTTACCTTTACACCCGGTTTGGCCGTTGCAGCCATAAAGTGAATTATATTGCCTTGATTAAATGCCTGTTGCATGGTAGTGAAAGGGAGTACAACAGTCTCATCCGTATCGCCACCAATACTAGCTTGCGATGTTTTACGCGCTACACCAATCACCGTAAAGTAAATACCATCTACCCTTACTTGTTGGCCAACTGGGTTTTCGCCTGGATTAAAAAGCACCTCATATATTCTTGTTCCCAAAACACATACCTTGCGTTTCTCTTTTATATCAATATCATTTATATATCTACCATACTCCATAATACTTCGTTCAATCTCGTTGTATACAGGGTAGGTACCCTTTACCCCATATGAACCAGACTTGTCGTTGCGAACCACATTCTCGTCGCCTCCGCCCCCAAAAAGCATGGGAGATAGATGCTCCAATTCGTCCACCCTGTCTTCTATAATAGGTATATCGCTATTGAGCATATTCCACGAACGACCTTTCTGAAAACCTTTGTAGGGTAGGGTGGTTCTATTTGCATTAAAAAAAGCAGAGTTACTAGCAAACCCCTCTATCTGAGAGTTTATGCCGGTGGCCAATCCATTGCCTGCGCCAACCATTACAACCAACATAAACATACCCCAAAACACACCAAAGGCGGTGAGGAAGCTACGCGATTTGTTGTGCGTAATTGTAACCCATATTTCGTACCATCTATCTAAGTCGAACATCTTTTCTTTAATTGATAATTGACAGTTGACAATTGACAACGGTCCGGTTTAATTGATAATGGACAGTTGACAATGTCCTTTATATTTTCTCTCTGTCATGCTGAATGCAATGAAGCATCCCGTTAATTACTCTAGAACAGTTGAACCGATTCTTCGTTTCACTCAGAATGACATTGTTTTTTTGATCGTAATTCGTAATTNNAATTCGTAATTGATTACCATTTACGCATTAATAATTAACAATTAATTATTAATAATTATTCTTCTAATCTTTGCGCATCGCTTCTATAGGCCTAACCTTCACCGCTTTGTAAGCCGGTAAATATCCTGCCACTACACCAGCCCCAATCAAAATGAGTGTGCTTATCAGTACATATCCAAGATTTACAGTGGGGTCTCTAAATATCGACATCTGTGGGCTATCGCTTGCTACCTGTGCAGCAGCTGCAGCCGATTGCTCCATCACAAAATTGGCCAACTCGGTTACACCAATGCCCGCTAGCATACCAATGTATCCAAATATGGCTGTAATGATAATCGATTCCAATACAATTAGCTTCAATATCGACATTGGAGGAGCACCTATTGCTTTGCGGATACCAATCTCACGTGTACGTTCCTTTACAGACACCAACATAATATTGCTCACACCCACAATACCCGCAATAAGCGTAAATATGCCAATAATAGATACAAATATTGTAATACCTCCAAATATTTTTTGTGTCTCTAT
>LFRM01134899.1_pt2 | contig 11518 bp, 9 predicted proteins | sample 618341 | NCBI WGS metagenome assembly LFRM01 (sample SAMN03654438, study PRJNA283298) | anaerobic digester metagenome | isolation source: pool of bioreactors CSTR01a, CSTR02a, and CSTR03a thermophilic anaerobic... | place: Denmark: Kgs. Lyngby | collected 2014-05-21
TCCTTGTTCCCGTACAAACCGCCCACATGTATTACAAGCTTTGCGGAAGCATCCAGTCCCATACCTTTAAAAACGCTGTGATGATACTCCAGGTCCTTCAGGGCCTTTTCCAGCACTTCACCTTTAGGTGAGTTTAGCAGCGTGAAATGGTCGGGGTGGGCACTTGTCCTCATCCCCCGCTCTTTTACATAACTGCCCAGCGACTTCAGTTCATCCCACAGGTCCTCCATCCACTTCCAATCCGATGCAAGGGGATGGGTGGCAAGGGGTATAAGCTTAGAAGTAAATCGGTACACCGATATGTCATTGGCGCTGTTATGATAAAGAAGCCTTTGGGTGTTGTGCAGGTTTTCCCTTGCGAGCCTCAAAAGCTTGGATATCCTGGCCTTTGGCTCTTGTATCCTTTCAAGGTTGGTAGCAGTAACCGTCCTGGATGGCGAGCAGTCCTTAAGCACCATGGACATAGCTACATATCCGAATCTTACTATCATATTTTCCCTCAGCTCTTTCCTATTTTTCATTTATAGACTTCGCAATTGCAGTGGAAATATACCGCTTCTGACCTGTCGGGCGTTTCAGGGAGTACCAGGTATATATGCCGGGCAAATCCGGCATTATAAATAATGTATGCTTCAACAAAGGAGTTATGCAGTATGTTTAAACATATCTTCAGGAAGAACAAATCCGAATCAAACAAGGCTGCCCAGGCTGTACAAAGGGAGAAATTTTCGAAGGATTTGGACGAAAATATAAAGTGCGTCCAGGAGGTGCTGGCCAAGTGCTGCGACCTGGAATCCCGGCCCATAAGGATAGGCCGGGACCGCCAAATCCGGGCCCATATTTTTTTCTTGGACGGGATGGTCGACTCGGGCTTTATGGCGGCAAACGTCCTGAAGCCGTTGATGCTGTTGGACCCCGGGGATACCGGCGGGCCAAAACTTGACGATGAAATATTAAACAGCCTGCTGCCGGCCGGGACGGTGGATATTGTAAAAAGCCCTAACATACTGGTATCCAGGATATTGTCCGGCAGTATTGCAATGATAATAGAAGGCCGGGAAAGCGCTTTTGCCATCGAGGCTATAGGCTGGCAGGAAAGGGCAGTGGAAGAATCCCAGACCGAAACGGTTGTTAAGGGAGCCCGGTCAGGTTTTGTTGAAAACATCCGGGTTAACAGGTCGCTTATTCGAAGAATGATCAGATACCCCGATTTGAAGTTCGAACGGCTGAACCTGGGCAGGATCACCAATACCGAAGTCAATATTGCATACATAGACGGTATTGTTATGGAAGGATTGGTAGAGGAAATAAAGAGGCGTATCGCGAAAATTGATATAGACGGAGTGGCGAATTTTGGAATGCTGCAGGAAATGATAGACGACTCCACTTTTTCGATATTTCACCAGAGTTATTCCACCGAGCGCCCGGATAGGGCGTGCAGCTGCTTGCTGGAGGGGCGGGCGCTAATCCTTATGGACAATTTCCCCTTTGTTGTTGTCGTACCCTCGGCTATCACCCACTTTTTCCAATCGGCCGAGGATTACAGTTCAAAATACGTGGTTGCCAGTTTTGACAGGCTGTTAAGATTCGTCGGATTAAATATAACCGTTTTGCTTCCTGGACTCTACGTAGCAATCTTTTCATACCACCACGAAATGATACCCACCGAGCTTTTAAAATCCATTTCCCAGGCACGGGAGCAGCTTCCCTTCCCAATATTCCTGGAGATGCTGGTTTTGGAACTTTCTCTTGAGGTACTCAGGGAAGCCGGAGTCCGTCTCCCACGTCCAGTGGGGCAGGCGGTCAGCATTGTCGGCGCCCTGGTCATCGGTCAGGCGGCGGTTGCAGCACGGCTGGTTTCACCCCCTTCAATAATAATAGTAGCCCTTACCGCCATCGCCTCCTTTACCATACCCATCCCCGAGGGCTCGGACGCTCACAGGCTGCTTAGGTTCCCCGTATTATTGGCCGCCGGGGCTTTCGGACTGCCGGGAATCATTACGGCCTGGCTGATGCTTCTGGTGCACCTGGCGGGGATGAGAAGCTTTGGCGTGCCCTACCTTTCTCCTATAAGTCCCTTTTTCCTCAGTGACTGGAAGGACTTCCTCGTAAGGGTTCCATCCTCCTTTATGAAAAAAAGGCCAATCCAGACGGCAAAAACCAACATCCGACGGCAAGGCAGCTGGAAACGGGGGGGAAAGTAGCCCATGGCCAAAAAAGTCTTGGTGCTTCTTGCAATTATTCCGCTATTACTGCTGCCCGGCGGCTGCTGGGACCGCAGGGAAACCGAAGACCTGCTTCTTGTGGACTCCATAGTTTTCGGCAAACCAAATACCGGCGACACCGGACAATACAGGGTATCCTTCATCACCACCAGGCCCTCTTCCGGCGGCGGAGAGCAGATGGGAGCAAGCGGCGAAGAAGGCACTGCACAGGCTGCGACGCAATGGGAAGTAAGCTCCTATGGGACCACCCTGGAGGAGGCCATACGAAAATTTTCAATCCGCTCGCCCAGGTATGTATACCTTGCCCATAACAGGATAATCATGTTTGAAGAAGGCCTGGCCAAAGAAGGTATTTCGCAAGCCGTTGATTTTTTGTTAAGGGCCAGGGGTACCCGGCTCAGGAATTACGTTTTGATTGTTAAGGGAGATACACCCGACTTGCTGACATCAAGTCCGCAGTTTGAAGATACCCTGGCGGGGGAATTGTACTCCATCCTGGAAACAAGCGTCGGCGAAGGAGATTATTATTATCCTTCCGATTTAAACATCATCGCCCAGGGCATTCTCACAAACGGTTTGGACCCGTGGGCCCCTTTTATTGAAACCTTTTCCACCGACCAGGCATCCGACAGTAGTGCGGACCAACCTGTTATCATCAGGGGAACGGCATTGTTTAAGGCCGACAGGTTGGTTGGATACCTGGATGCCGAAGAAACCCAGCGGTTTTTGCTTCTAAAGGGTTTGTCAAATGCCGGCTATTACGATATTGAAATAAACGGAAGGAAGCTGTCATACAGGTATGAACAGGCCAAGGTCAGGCGAAGGCTGACCGTTGAAGACGGCCGGGTTAATGTGAGCTTTGATGTCACGTTGAAGGGACTGTTGGAAGAAATACACTTTTATTCAAATCTATCCAAAGCCGAGATAGACAGCCTTGAAAAGAGCCTTTCCGCCAAGGCCGAGGCAGCCCTTTTGGGAACTGTTAACAGGTGCAAGGAACTGGGGTCTGATGCCCTCGGCATAGGGCGCTTAATTCATTCAAGAAAGCCTGAAATATGGAAAGAATACAGTAAAAACTGGTACTCTATATATCCTGAAATAGGTATTGAAATTAATGTAAAGGCACAAATCGCCGGGACTGCCCTTGGCACCAAGCCCATAGTCCCCAAAATCAGCGAGTAGGTGAAGAATATGCAAAAATACGGTATAAGCGCCGGCCAGATTATAGGAATGATGTTCTGGACCATCATGGGAACGGCAGTAATCAGCCTTCCGGTTACCATAGGGCTCCATGCCCCGAGGGATGCATGGGCTGCAGCGGTATTATTCACAATAGGCGGTATGGCACTGGGCCTCATTGTGGGAGCCCTGGCCAACCGCTTCCCCCGAAAGGATTTCGTTGTTTATACCCAGCAGGTGCTGGGGACATTCATAGGTAAACTGTTAATCCTGGTTTTCCTGGTATGGCTGTTTCATACCATAGGTCTTGTACTCTGGCAGATAACAAACTTTGTAAAACTTTCGCTGCTGCCCGAAACACCTATCGCACCAATTATGGCCATTGTGCTTCTTCCATCCGCCTACGTAGTCTATGATGGAATCGAGGGTATTGCCCGCAGCAGCCAGGTAGTGTTCCTGCCAACCGTTATAATTCTGTTTTTCCTGTACCTACTGCTAATACCCGATGTCAATCTGCAGAATCTGCTGCCGGTCTTTGAAGACGGAGCGGCCAATATACTGAGGTCCAGCATAACCCCCCTCGCCTGGGCCGGTGAAATCATGTTTTTGATATTCCTTGCTCCTTCAATAAACAAAATTAATAAAACTGCCAAATACTCTATTATCACAATGGCTTTGATTGGGTTTGGCGGATTTATTGGCGAGCTTTTTTACACCGGGGTTTTCGGCCTTCTCCGGCAGCACGTCTCAAACCCGTTTTATTCCTTAATTAGATACATAAAACCCACCGCCTTTATTGAGCGGTACGATATACTGTTTGTTACCATAAATTTGCTGGGCAACTTTGTGAAATTATCGGTATTCTTATATGTCTTTGTCCTGTGCCTTTCGCAGTGGTTGGGCATGAAAAGCCACCGCCCCCTGGTACTACCGTCGTCAGTGGCACTGCTTTTTTCTACCCAGTATTTTGTCAGCAGCCCCAATGAATTAGTATTGTTTCTGGATAACGTATTCCCCCTGTATACCATACCCCTTCTATACGGCTTTCCGTCCTTGGTGTTGCTTGTGGCAGTAATCAGGGGAATAAAAGGTTAAAGAATCTTATATACATCTCCAAGCCGGCTTCTTCGGGTTTCGCTCTCAGAATGACAGATGAAGAGGTGTAATACTATTATTGCGTTATACGTAGAATTAGTAGTATAATAACAACGATGTATTAATTAACCAATGTTTGGAGGATTTGTTATGAAAAAACTGTGCGCACTGCTGACTCTGGTCATTGTCCTGTGCCTGCCTGCGGCCGTGCCGGCAGCGGAGCAGGAAGCCTTAATTACAAGGGCGGCATTCGTAAAGGAAATATTGTCCCAGGCGGGCACCGAAATTGAGGAGGCAGCCCAATCGTCCTTTATCGATGTGACCGACCCTGATTTAATCCCTTACATAGAAACCGCTTATAAAAAAGGGATTGTGTCCGGATACGGCGATTACTTCGCTCCCGGGCAGAGCATTACCAAGGAAGAGGCCATCAAAATAATCGTGGACGTATTTGGAGAAAAAGCAGGTTTCAAGGAAGCGGCCAAAACGTTTACAGACACTGACCTTGAATTTGCAGACAGCGGGGATATATCTTCCTGGGCAAAGCCCTACATAGCCTACGCACTGAAAACCGGCCTTATAACAGGGGAGAGCGATTCCTTTTGCCCCAGGGATGCTGTCACAGCCGTTCAGGCCGGTGAAATGATAGCAGCGGCAAAGGATGTATACCAGCGGCTGTTTACCCGGGACGGGTTATCGGCCCCGGATATGCTTGTGCGTATAAATGAAAAGCTGGCAGAGCTTGAAACCTACAAGCAAAAAGGCACAATGCTCACAGAAATGCAGCTGATTTTTGAGGGCATCACACAGGAACAGATTGAGGAAAATGAAGACCTTGAAGAGTTCCTTGACGGCGGGATGGAGATAAGCATGAATATGGAGATGGATGTCTCCTTTCAGGCTCCCGACAGGATATATATGAAACAATCGCTGGTGTCAACCGCCGGAGTGGAAGAAGTTATGCAGGACGTGGAGACCTTTATGGACGGGCCCCTTATGTATCAAAGAATGGCGGGCAGCGACAAATGGGTTGTGCAGGACCTTGGCCCGGCCATGGAACAAATTCGGACAATAACCGACCGCGAGCCCTACCAGATGGCCCAGTTGTCCGAATACGAACTTAGGATGTTTAAGGAATTTGCAAAGTATGAAGACGACATTGAAACCGACAAAGGGCAATACTACGTAATAAGCTTTGACATAGACCAGGAAGCCTACAGGGAGTATTATATGGAAATCATGGAGAAAGTCATGGAATCAATGGTAACGCTGCAGGTTGAAAGTCCCACCCTTCAGCAGGACCCGGACTTTGACCCGCAGCAGTATAAACAAATGATGGCAGCCCTTGTATCCGGAATGGAAGTGGAACTCTCCTACAGGTATTACATCAATAAGGAAACAGGGCTGTATGAGAGGGTGTGGATGTCCCAGGACATGACAATGCCCATGGAAGGATTCATGAAAGAAGTGGTTGAATCCCTTGGCGAGGATGCGCCGGACTTCTCCATTAAAGTGTTGAGCCATTCGGAGGGAGAGTTCGAAATATATGACTTCAACGGAGAAGTAGAATTCCCGGTAATCACCGAGGAAGATTTAATGGACCAAAATCCCCTGGCACCTGAAGAGCCTGAAGCCTCCCAGGAGGATTAATATCTATTCCAAGCTTAAGCCGTCCCACAGGGCATGGGGGACGGCTTTTTTACAAGTCTTAGTCTTCCACTATATAGAATTCTTTTAACATGTGGTAGAACCTTGCCCCGTGACCTTCCGCGGCCTCAAGGAAGTACCTCTGGGTTATTACGAAACTTCCCTCTTTCCCGTTGCTTATCACGTAAACCCTCTCTACCGGGCTGTCCCAGCTTCTGCCGCCAAGCCCCCTTACCGTCCAGCCCTTAACCGGTTCTTCCACCGGCTGGGGCGCGGTCACGTCATCGTACTTTTCCTTAAGCAGCGATTCCATTTCCCTTACCAGCCCTTCAGGGCCCTTATCAGCAACCTGCCTTATCTCCATGGACACTTCCGGATACCCTTCAGGAAGCGGCGGATTCGGCACAATCCTATCTACATCGGCGTCCTTAATCATCTTGTACCTTTCCTGGTCCACGTATATAACATACTCCGCGTTTGCGCCTTCATTGAGCTGTACATTCTGCTCTTCCTTGCTGCCCTCTATGTCCTGGGTGATGTTCTTCTCCGGTTCAAACATTTCCCTTATACGGTTGACCAGCGCCAATCCCGGCTGGGTGTTTAGCCCTATAACTATTACTGCCACCGCCGCCACCGATGCCGCCAGCCTTACCAAGTTCCTTTTTCTTTTCATTCCAGTTATGTCCCCCTTTTTGCCGTCTTCAAAAAGTTCATGCCCTATATTATTCCATATTTCTTTCTTTATTTCAGGCTCGAATTCGACCCCCTCGGCAAACAACTGCTCAAGTCTTTCATCCAGGTTCCTAGTGTCCATATCCAACCCTCCCTTCAGCAGCTATCAACTTTTTTCTAATCATTTCCCTTGCCTTCAAAAGCCTTGTTTTTACCGTGTTTTGGTTAAGTTCCATGATGCCCGCTACCTCCCTTTCGGTGAACCCATGCAGGTATTTCAAAACAATGGGAATGCGATATATGTCCTTAAGGGATAAAACGGCGTTGTATAAGTCCATGTAATCTTCTCTTTCCCTGTCGGCAACCTGGTACCCTTCCTCGTCGCACAGCCGGTTTAATGAAATGACCCTGGGCCTTTTGCGGAGCAGCCGGCTGCATTCGTTTATTAGGATGCGGTAAAACCAGGGCTTAAACGGCCTGGAGGTGTCAAAGCTGTTGAGGCTGCGGTACACCCGGATGAATGTCTCCTGCACCGCGTCCTTTGCCAGTTCGCTGTCGCCGGTAATTCCCGCCGCCGTTCTCAACGCCGCATCGGCATACATGTCATATAGTTTTTTGAAAGAGCTGCTGTCCCCTGCTTTTATTTTTTGAATAAGCTGTATGTCCATAGGCATCCTCCCATCCATTTCGTCTCCCATATGCCCTTTCACTTATATATACCCGGTACATCAAAAAATAGTTTTCTTTTTTTAATAAAAAAACCGCCGGTTAAAAGGCGGTTCATAGTTTATCCGGCGTGGGGCAGAGACCGTCCCACACAATCTTCCTGTAACCCACCGGGTCGGTATCCCCCTCGGTGCTTATAAACGCCACCCGGGAATCGCTTCCCAACCCCAGCAGCCGGACCGCTTCTCGGCATTCCTCCCGCTCCAGCAGAAGGCTTAGAAGTCCCACCCCCACCGAGCCGGATTCCCCTGAAACGATCCGGGGGTCGTCCCCAAGGGGATTTGCCAGTATCCTTGTACCCCTGGCCGCCACGTAGTCGGGACAGGAAAAGAACATGTCCGAATAATCCCGCAAAATGCCCCAGGCAACGGTGTTTGGCTCGCCGCAGGCCAGCCCCGCCATTATGGTATCAAGGTCCCCGGCTACCATATGGGCCCTGCCGTCACCTATCGAGGCGGATTTGAACATACACGCCGCCCTATCCGGCTCCACGACTGCCGTGACCGGCCGGTCCGACCCATACCTATAAGCGAAATAGGCCTGTATTGACGCGGCAAAGGAACCTACACCGGCCTGCAGGAAAACATGGGTGGGTTTATCCGCCCCCTGGGCTTCCAACTGCTCGGTAAGCTCGTGGGCTATGGTGGAATAGCCCTGCATGATCCACCCGGGAATTTCTGTATAGCCTTCCCAGGCGGTATCCTGTACGAATATGCCGTCGTTTTTTTCGGCATAGTCCTTTGCATGCCTTACCGCATCGTCGTAATTCATGTCCAGGACAAAGGCCCTGGCGCCTTCCCTCTCTATATTGCGGACCCGCGCCTCGGCCGAACCCTTGGGCAGAAATACCACCGCGTCCTGCCCCAGCTGCCGGGCTGCCCATGCAATGCCCCTTCCGTGGTTCCCATCGGTGGCGGTCACAAACAGCAGTCTCTGCTTGTTTTCCTTTGCAGTCATCCCTTTGAGGGTATCAAAGGAAATGCCGCCTAAATCAATACCCATCCGGGCGGCCAGGTATTTCCCTATGGCATAGGACCCCCCCAGCACCTTGAAGGCGTTAAGCCCGAACCGCTTGGATTCGTCCTTAACCCATATGCTTTTTACGCCCAATTCCCCCGCCAGGCTGTCCAGCCGGTGCAGCGGCGTTGGCTCATACTCTGCAAAGGCCCTGTGGAAGTCCCTTACCCTGCCGACTTGGTCCTCCGAAAAGTCACTTACCGGCACCCTGGCGCATCCGCCGTCCCTTGCCCTGTTATTGTAAACCCAGCGTATCCCTGTATTCTCCACTAAATCCACCGCCCCTTGGTCTTATTCTTTTTTCCGCCAATCTGTTTACACGTCAGACAGATTATACCATTAANNGCCTGCCTGTACTTCGCATATAATTTCGCATAATATGAAATACTTGTTGTACTAAGCGGATTATAAGTATATAATGTTGTAAATTGGTGCTATTACCTGGTACTAAAAAAGAGGTGTTTTAATGATAATCCCAGAATTAAGGATAGGAAACCTAAAGCCCCGGCTGCCCATTGTACAGGGAGGTATGGGTGTGGGGATATCCATGTGGCGGCTTGCCTCCGCCGTTGCGAACAGCGGAGGAATAGGCGTAATATCCGGTGTAGAACCGGGGTTCGCGCTGCCCGGTTACCGGCACAAAAAGAAAGAGGCCAACAGGGAGGCCCTGGCTTACAACATAAGAAAAGCCCGCCAGGCGAGCCCTGCCGGTATCATAGGCGTTAACATCATGACCGCCCTTAACGACTTCGAGGAGATGGTTCAAACCGCTGTCAGGGAAAAGGTGGATATCATTTTTTCCGGGGCGGGGCTGCCCTTAAGGCTTCCCGACCTGGTCAGGGAGTCGGCAACCAGGATAGCGCCCATTGTTTCCTCGGCAAAGGCGGCGGCGGTACTGTGCAGGCACTGGGATAAAAAATACAATTACCTGCCGGATGCCATTGTGGTTGAAGGGCCAAGGGCCGGGGGACACTTGGGCTTTTCTCTGGAACAGCTCAAAAACATAGCCGAGTATCCCCTGACAAGGCTGGTGGAGGAAGTACGCTCTGCCGTAAAACCCTTTGAGGAAAAGTATAAAAAAGCAATCCCCCTTATCGCCGGGGGAGGTATATTCGACGGTTCCGACGCCGCCGAGGTGCTTTCAAGGGGCGCCTCGGCGATACAGATGGCCACCCGCTTTGTTGCCACCCACGAATGCGACGCGGACCAAAGGTTCAAGGACCAGTATATAAATGCCCAAAAGGAAGACGTTGTGATAATAAAAAGCCCGGTAGGACTTCCGGGCAGAGCCATAAGAAACGATTACCTGAGGGACGTGGAGCAGGGCATAAAAAAACCCTTCCGGTGCCTTTCCAACTGCCTCAAGCCCTGCAACCCTCTTCAGTCGCCCTACTGCATAGCCGATGCCCTTATAAACGCGCAGCGGGGAAATCTGCAGCAGGGGTTTGCCTTTGCAGGGGATAATGTGTACCGGGTGAACAAAATGTCCTCGGTAAAGGATATAATGAACGAGATAGCCGAACAGATAATTAAAGCCTGACACCCCTTTGTTATTCCCCCTGCGCTTTGCTCCAGTGCGGGGGGAAACCTTCCTCATCGCCGCTTTTGTTTTTGAAAAGCTTCTTGGCCCCCCACAGCATACTTGCCGATTTTGATGATATGTTATAGAGCATCGCTGTTTTCTTGTCCGCGAAGTCATAGGTATAATCCAGGTAATTCCCCTTAAGCTGTCCCGCCTCTTTCAGCCTTTCCATGTACTCGCTGCCGGACAATGGGATTAGCTTTGTGGTAGGCGAAAGGTATCCCAGCTTGTCCTCGGGGAACATGGCCTTTACGTCGGCAAGGAACTGCTGGTTGGCGGATATGTCATCCACCGTGGCAAGGGGGTCAAACATTATAAAGCCCATCTGGACGAAAATGCCAAGGTCCGCCAGCAGTTGCAGGGCCCGGAGGTTTTCCTCCACGCTGCTGTCCTTACGATACCTGTCAAGCTGCGGCTGGGACCCCGACTCGACTCCCAGGTAGACCCGCACCAGCCCGCTTTCTTTCATAAGCTTGAACAGCTCCCGCTCCACGTTGTCGCAGCGGCACTGTATGCTGTATTCTATTTTAAGTCCCCTTTCCATTACTATCCGCGCAAATTCCGCGGCCCTTTCCCTGCCTGTCCTGCCGGCACCCATGAAATTGGCATCGTCAAAGGTAAACCTCCTGACGCCGTATTCTTCAATAAGGCTTTCTATTTCATCCGCCACCCTTTCGGGGTTCCGGGCCCTGTACCTTGCCTTTATCGAAGTAAAGAACCCGCTCACGCTGCAAAAGCTGCAGCGGCCGTAGCATCCCCGGCTGGATACAATGGGGGCATAGGTTTTACGCTTTAATGTAAAGGGCAGCACATCTCTCGCGGGGAAGGGCAGGGTGTCCAAATCCATAAGCGGGGCCCTGGGAGGCGTTGTTACAATACTGCCGTCCTTCCTTAGGGCAATCCCCTCCACCTTTGAAATATCCGCGCCCTTTAGCAGGCTTTCCAATAGGTAATAGAAGGTTTCTTCCCCTTCCCCGATGCATACCGAGTCTATTTCAGGGTGGTTTTGAAGGAGGTTTTGGTATTCAAAGGTGGGATATATGCCCCCGACTATTATATGGCTCTTGACGCCGCCCTTTCTCAACATCCTGGCAAAGGCAAGGGCCTCCGCCGCCCCCTCCTGGAACAGGATGCTTATACCTATAAGGGGAGGCGGACTGTCGCATATGTATTCCACCGCCTGTTTCAAAGACCAGCCCCTGGCGGCTATGTCCAGTATCTCTATTTTCTTTCCCCTGGCCCTTGAATAGGATGCTATATAGCCTATGCCTATATTCTCATTTATATCCTGCATCTTTGAGTACAGGGGATGAATTAGCAAAGCCTCACAATCCATAGTTACCCTCCTTACACCTTGTTTTGAAACACTGCTCCC
>LFRM01012045.1_pt1 | contig 11514 bp, 15 predicted proteins | sample 618341 | NCBI WGS metagenome assembly LFRM01 (sample SAMN03654438, study PRJNA283298) | anaerobic digester metagenome | isolation source: pool of bioreactors CSTR01a, CSTR02a, and CSTR03a thermophilic anaerobic... | place: Denmark: Kgs. Lyngby | collected 2014-05-21
GTTGGAATGATACAATCATAAATTTGATTGTGCCATTCCAACTTTTTTTTGTATAACTTTTTAAAACCTTTCAGCGATTTGCACGTACTTCTTCTACCAAACTCTGAATAGAAGCAATGCCCAGCTCATCCATGCGCTGCTCCAAGCCTTCGATAATTTTAGGGCAGATGAACGGGTCATTGAAATTCGCCGTTCCAATGGCGACAGCTGTTGCACCGGCCATAATCATTTCGAAAACATCATCAACTGTAGATATGCCTCCCATCCCAATAATCGGAATCGATACGGCGCGTGAAACTTGGTAAACCATTCTAATGGCGATTGGTTTGACGCCGACGCCGGATAACCCACCCGTTAGATTTCCAAGAATTGGTTTGCGAGTCGTGACATCGATTGCCATTCCCGTAATCGTATTAATCATAGAGATAGCGTCCGCACCGGCAGCTTCAACGGCTTGCGCAATCGCGACGATATCAGTCACGTTCGGCGTTAATTTCACATAAATCGGTAAATGCGTGACGGCTTTACAGGCAGCGGTCAGACGCGCCGCGACTTCTGGATCGGTTCCAAATGCGACGCCGCCCTCTTTTACGTTCGGGCAAGAAATGTTCAATTCAATGGCCTTTACGTTTGGCGCCTCCGACATACGGCGGCACACTTCCACATATTCTTCCTCAGTAGAGCCGGCCACGTTGGCGATAATCGGCACATCAAATTGTGCCAGGTATGTATATTTTTCGCTCAAAATAGCTTCCAGACCAGGATTTTTTAATCCTACTGCATTTAATAATCCATTCGTGGTGCGAATGACGCGTGGCTGCGGATTACCAACGCGCTCAGTCAACGTCGCACTTTTAGCAATCACCGCACCCAAGACACCTAAATCAAATCGTCCTCCGAAATTTTCACCAAAACCAAAACAGCCCGATGCCGGCATAATTGGATTTTTTAACTCTAATCCGGGTAAAGAAACAGCTAAACGATTCATTTTTCCACCTCATCCTTTTCATTATTCCAAACTATTGCTCCGTTGTAGAGTGTGAGCGCACACATGCCATAAACCGTTTTACCGTTAAAAGGTGTATTGGATGATTTCGACCGGTAATCTTCTTTCGCGATTGTATACGGTGTGTCTAAATCAAATACAGCCAAATCTGCCACACTGCCGACGCGTAATTCTGCTTGACGCAATTGAAACAGACGAGCAGGTATTTTACTCATACGGTCAATCAAAAATTCCAAACTAAAAACGCCTGGCTTCACAAACTGTGTATACAGTAAGGCAAAAGCTGTCTCCAAGCCAACAATACCAAAGGGTGCGTTCATAAAACCGCCACTTTTCTCGTCTTCGGTATGCGGTGCATGATCGGTCGCAATGATGTCGATCGTTCCATCCAGAAACCCTTCCAATAGTGCGCGTTGATCTTCTTCGCTGCGTAACGGCGGGTTCATTTTGTAATTGGCATCGTCGCTTGGAATGTGGCCTTCATTCAGTAACAGATGGTGTGGAGAAACTTCTGCAGTGACATTCACGCCTTGCATTTTCCCAGAACGGATAGCCGCAACAGAATCTTTCGCCGACACATGACACACATGGTAGTGAACGCCGGTTTCTTTCGCCAAATGAATATCCCGGGCAATCTGAGAACTCTCAACAATGCCCATAATTCCAGGGAGTCCCAATTCTTTACTCTTAAAGCCTTCATGCATCACCCCATCGAAAAGTAAACTGTTATCTTCAGTATGGGCCACAATCGGCCGGTTGTATTTCGCCGCTTGAACCATGGCTAAAAACATAGTACCTGCGTCTTGCACACCTACGCCATCATTCGTGTACGCAAAAGCTTCAACTTCATTCATACGAACAAGTTCCTCACTCGTCAAACCGTAAGTAATGGGGGCATACGGCTCCACATTGATACAAGCATCCCGGTCAATCAATGACCGTACCGCTGCCATTTTTTCTTTTGTATCCGGAATCGGATTTGTATTCGGCATCGCGCACACAGTTGTATAGCCGCCTCTCGCAGCTGCTTGTGTGCCGGTTCGAATCGTTTCTTTGTCGGTAAATCCTGGCTCACGGAAATGCACATGGACATCTACCAATCCCGGTGTCACGAGCTTTCCCTTCAAATCGATTTCTTGATCACCACTTATATTTTTCCCAATTTGGGTGATTTTCCCATCTTCGATAGCAATGTCGATTTTTTCCAATTCATTTCCTTGCACAATTCTTTGGCCATTTTTAAGTATGATTTTCATTCGTAACGCCCCTCCAATACCCATTCTAAGATGGCAATGCGTGCATAGACACCGTTACTCATCTGTTGAACAATTCGACTTTTTTCGCATTCGACCAGTTCGCTGTCCAATTCGACATCACGATTGACGGGTGCTGGATGCATAATAATCGCGTGCTCTTTCATCGTTTCATAACGCGCCCGGTTGAGACCATATTGCTCATGATAAGAAGCTTTAGAGAAGCTTTCAAGTTCCTCTGTTTCATGTCGCTCAAGCTGTACCCGCAGCATCATCACGACGTCTGCTTCTTTTATCGCTTCATCCATTGTCATGTACGTTCCGTAACGTTCGAACGACGGGTTAAAGTAAGCCGGCGGGCCGGAAAAAATTACATGCGCACCCAGTTGATTGAGGAGCGTCATATTGCTCATCGCCACGCGTGAATGGACGATATCGCCGATAATCGCGACTTTAACACCTTGGAAAGTACCAAACTCTTCGTAAATGGTCAGCATATCCAAGAGGGATTGTGAGGGATGTTGCCCATTTCCACTGCCTGCATTTACGATTTGAATTTTTAAGTTAATCAGTTGATCCATGTAATTGCTGTCGGGGTGGCGGATAATCGCAACATCAACCCCTACTGCTTGCATTGTCAAAACTGAATCATACAGACTCTCGCCTTTACTGACAGAAGAACTGCCCACATCGAAATTAAAAGGTGTCATGCCAATTTTGTGTTCGGCCATTTCAAAGCTATGTTTCGTTCGGGTGCTGTTTTCAAAAAACATATTTACAACAGTAGCATCGCTCTTGAAGGAGTCGGTCCCTGCTTTGAATGCACGTGCTCTCTCAAGTAAATGCATAATTTCCTGATTATTGAACTGTTCTACTGATAAAAAATTTCTCATCGCTGTCCTCCAAAATTCGGCTTTGAAATTAAAAAATACGCCCGATCCAGAGACCAGGCGCACCTAAAGAAGGTGATTTCGCTTCTGGTCTCTCTGTCCCAATTTAAGTGATTTTCACAAATATATTTTATTCAATTAAAACGGCATCTTCTCCGTCCCGTTCTTGTACATGTACCCTGACACGTTCCTTGCGAGAAGTCGGAATGTTTTTCCCGATATAGTCTGGACGAATCGGTAGTTCCCGGTGACCCCGATCGACCAAGACAGCCAGTGAAATCTCAGCCGGCCTACCACGGTCAATGCACGCATCCAGTGCGGCACGAATCGAACGACCGGTATATAAAACATCATCCACTAAGATTACTTTTTTATTCGTTAAGTCCTTTTCAGGAGCGGGTTCAGGTTTATCCCCTTCCCAATCATCACGGTAAGGCTTGATATCCAGACCTTTGACTGCAACAGGTCCTTCTATTTGTGCAATTCGCTCAGCAATCCGCTTGGCTAAATAAACCCCGCGCGTCTCAATTCCCAGCAGTAAGATATTTTCAACGCCCTTGTTTCTTTCGACAATTTCGTAAGATAGACGCGTCAAAGCGCGCAGCATTTCCTTATCATTCATGATTACCTTAGCCATGTTTTTCCTCCCGTGCCATTTGATAAAAATAAAAAGGCCTCTTCTTTTTGATTGCGCGCAAAAAGAAGAGGCCTCATAAAAAGTATGATTCCATAAATAGGTGCCTTCTTCGTCTCTCTGGACGCCAGTTAAAGGTTCAATTACTCAAAGTATACCGAAGAAAAAATTTAATGCAAGTCTCATTTTTTTAAAAACGCAGTCAACGTCGCCAACTCGGACTCAGTCAAATACCGTGTGGGAATAATATGAGCAGAAACGGAACTATTATAAAGAATCAGCAAATCTTTTTTTTGTTTGATTTCTTTAATAGCTGTTTTGTCAATTATTTCCGTGGTATCCTGACCGGAAATCGTGATTTTATCGCCCGCAATTTCCAGGGTTTTATCCCCAAATACAGACGTATTATCACCTTCGCGCGCCATTTTCACCACATTCTTTCGAATACTCTTTTTGTATAAACGGGGATAGATTACAAACCAACCAACGGCGTACAAAACAGCAACGACTACCCAATAAAGGGCAGGCTGTTTCAGTACTTGTGTTCCCACTAAAAAAATAACCACTGCCATGAGAAGCGGCAAATACAAACGCAACATCTGGAACTGCTTCCGAAGGCTTGCGGACTCCTCAATATGATACAGATTAAATTGAATATAATCTTCTTCCGTAATCGTATAGCGTATTTCCATAACTTTCCTCCTGATACGTTTCTTTAATTAATAATTTCTGCGACCCGTTTCTGTAATTCAGGTACTACTTTTTCGACAAACCACGGATTGGCTTTCAACCATCGGCCATTAAGCGGGGATGGGTGTACAATCGGGAAATAGGCTGGTAAATATTCTTCGTAGTGTGCAACTGTTTCTGTCAAAGTGCGGTACTTCGTATCTTTTAAATAGTATTTCTGAGCGTAATTACCAATTAAAATAACGAGTTCAATCTGTGGTAATGCAGCTAGAATTAAAGGCAACCATTTTGGTCCGAACTCTTTGCGTGGCGGTAAATCCCCCGACTTCCCTTTTCCTGGATAATAAAAATCCATTGGTAACACTGCAAATAAGTCCGATTCATAAAATAACGCATCGGAAACGCCCATCCACTCGCGAAGACGGACTCCACTTTGATCATTCCAAAATTTCTTGGTCGTTTGTGCTTTGATTCCCGGTGCTTGGCCAATAATAGCAATTTTAGCATTTTTTGGTGCTGAAAAGAGCGGCTCAATCCCGCGCTCTGTAAAAGATAAATTTTCCGGATCTTTCATGATTGCTTCTTTAAAGTCCTCATAAATCGTAGCCATCCTTATCACTCCTCACCTTCTATTTTATCCTAAATACAGAGGGATGTAGAATGATATGGATTCGAAAAAACATCCCCACTCACTTGCGCTTGACGCATAAATGAACGAAGATGCTCTGTTTTACTTGTTATTAATGGTTTTGGGATGCGCCAGACACACTATCTGTCGCTTCGATTGTCTCAACTGGATTGGTTTGAGAAGCACTGGAAACACTATCTGTTGTGCTGTCATTTGCAGTCGCACTAGAAACGCTGTCTGTTTTACTTCCCACAAGTTCTTGACCAGTTTGTTGGAGGTACCAATCAATCGTTGGTTTCAAGTCATGAATGTATTCGTTGATACCAATATAGTTGCCTTCATAATCGCGAATGGCTTGGTAGTTATGTACCACATATTTGTCCGGGCCATGTGTCGGTACATTTACGCTGATACACTCTGATGCACCGGAACGTAATTGTTGGATAACCCACTGAACACTGCCATGTTTGCTTTCTGGGTGACACTTCGCCAACGGGTTACCCGCTTGCCCAGGTGTACGAGAAGCCAACATTTCTTCGGCTGGTTTCATATGGTTATAGTATAAAAATTGGTTGTTGCTGTCCGCAAATGTCAATTCCATTGGCATGGAGTTCAAAAAGTGGTTTAACTGATCGACTGTCAAAACACCGCGGTCCAACTTCACATAGTCATTTCCTTCTGCAGCATTTACTTTCTCTGCTGCCTGCTCTACCCAATCTTCCGCATACATATCAACGCCTTCAATTGTTGTATCAATTTTACCAGTAGCGAATAAGTCTTCCGGTGCTGCAACTGGTTTGGCCGGTCTTTCCAATTCATTGATAATAGTGACGTAACGACCAAACTTATCAAGCATCTCGCCTAGGAATTTAACTGTTCCGGGGTCCTTGATATTGTTATTCTCGTCAAAAGCTTCTTTTGCTTCGCCTAAGAGGAATTCATTACCTGGGAAAACATATGCTCCCACACCAGGTGCTTCCAAAATTTGACGCAAGTGTAGTTGTGCTCTGGAAGTTCCTTGGTCATACCAAGATGCTCCCACAATCATAACAGGCTTTTTATCCAAGGGATAGATTTTAAAGGACAACCATTCAATGATGCTGTTCAGTGCGGGTGTAATCGTGCGGTTATGTTCCGGTGTCGCAATAATAACGCCATCTGCCGCCATGATTTTTTGATTGAACTTTTGGATTTCCGGACTATTTGTTTGATCGTCGCTTTGGTTAAAAAGCGGTATATCCGTAATTTCCAAGACTTCCATTTCAAAACTCTTTTTATATGTTTTTGCAATAAATTCTAGTAAAAGGCGGTTATAAGAGAAAGCCGCATTTGAACCTACTATACCAATTAATTTCATCGTTTTATTTCTCCTTCTCTATTTCTTGTCCCAAGAAAAGTTTTCAGCTTCTTTGATGTTAGCAGCGTGAGCGGTCATTAGTTGACTAGTGATAGAAATAAAGAATAAGAAGTCATCGAAAATACGATCCAACTGTTCTACTTTCTCTGCATCAACCAATTGATTATTTTCATCAAATGCTTGTAAGGAATAGCCCAACAAGAATTCGGAACTCGGCATAATACGTGCTTTTAGTTCAGGTGAGTCCAGGATTTGACGCAAGTGTTGTTGTGCACGGGATGATCCCAACTTTCCGTAAGAGGCACCCGTAATCATTACAGCTTTGTCAACGAATGGATAGATTCCGTATGATAACCATGCAAGTGCATTAGAAAGAGCCGCAGTAATTGTATGGTCGTATTCAGGGGTACTGATAATAACTCCGTCAGCTGCTTCGATTTTAGCCGCAACTTCTTTAACGATTGCCGGTAATTCTTTTGTATCCGGCTTATCAAATAGAGGGAAATCTTTAATTTCAACCAATTCAATTTCAGCCAAGTGATCGAAGTGTTGGCTCATATATTGTAATAATTGACGGTTTGTAGATTTGTCTGAGTTTGTACCTACTAATCCGATTAATTTTTTCATTTTTAATATATTCCTTCCTGACGCATGCGTCTTAAACTAACTTTTCTTTCAGACCGCTCGTGATCAAAACGTGGCCTGTCTGTGTAATAATCAACCCTTCAATACCAGGCAATTGTTCGATTTGCTCCAATATATAGGGAATCGGTTTGCCGAACAATCGCGTTGTCCAAATCTCACCATCAACGGATTGAGTAGAAACAATGGTCAAACTGGCCATGTCTGTCTCGACCGGATAGCCCGTTTCTGGATTCAAAATATGGTGATACGATTGGCTTTCTTTTTTGAGATGACGTTCATAAACACCGGACGTCACCACAGACTGGTTCGAAACTTTGAGAACAACTTGCGAGTCGCCCCGTTTTTTGGTTGGATTCTGAATACCGATACGCCAATTCCCATCTTCTCGGCGCGGTGCTGGGCCAATCACAACCAGATTCCCACCTAAATTGATTAAGCCAGAAGTGACCGCTTCTGCTCGCAAATAATCAATAACCCGGTCAGCAATATACCCTTTAGCCAAAGCCCCTAAGTCAATCTTCATTCCAGGCTTGATTAAGTAAATGCTCTGGGTTTTCGGATCCAAAATAATATTCTCCGGATTCGTGATTTCCAGCAGTTGCTGAATTTCTACGTCATCAGGGACACGTGCATCTGAAAAGCCAATGCGCCAAGTCTGAACCAACGGGCCAATGGCAATATTTAAAAGACTGCCGGCCTCACAACTGTGCTTTTTACCAATTTGTGCTAATTCGAACAAGTCTGGATGTACAGCGACAGGCTGAATACCCGCTGCTTGGTTGACTTGTCCCAATTCGGATCCGGAATCGTTTGCACTAAAACGTTGCTCGTACATTTTTAACATCTTCTCGACGTTACTAATGATTGCTTTGGCGTTCTCATGCACAACCGAGACTTCGATAACGGTTCCCATCAAGTGGATTATTTTGCTCTCTTGCAACATTTGCACCATCACTGCCCATCACTATATGTAAATGATACGTTCTTTCCCGTATCACTGTATTTATTTTTTGGTGGTTTTATTGTGTTTTTATTCACATATAAATGTAAATAAAAAACAACTTTTCCCACAGCACAAATAATACCATGAAAAAGTTGTCGTTACAATTCACAATCTCAAAATTGTGAAATTTTATTCAATTGGGAATTCTAGAATCATATCGTACCATTCACTTCCGCCATGCGTGGATTGGGAGACTCCTATGTTATTAAATCCAAAGCCTGTGTAATAAGGAAGTAATTGCTCTTTACAAGTTAAAATAACGCCCTTACGACCTTTATCCTTGGCATCAGCAATGAGATGGTGCAACAACTTCGCAGCAATTCCTTGTTTCTGAAAAGACGGAATAACCGCTAATCCGAAAATCGCTTGATACAGGCCTTCTGGGTTATGTAAGGCTGTATTGGCAAACATGTCGTCACTAATCACACGTTCATTCGTGACATTACCATTTACAAAGCCAATGATTTCACCCATATGTTCCGCTACAAAGAAACTTTCCGAAAACGCGGCAATCCGTTCATTAAGAGCAGCTTTTGGTGCCGCCTCTGCTTGGGGAAAACAAGTTGCTTCTACTAACGTCACCACGTCTAAATCTGACGCAGAGACATTGCGAATTAAAATTTGAGCTTCTGTCATCGGTATCAACATCCCCTTTTCTTTTATAACTAAAGTACTTCTTTTACTCTCCCAACAATGCCATCTTCCAGCATAACCTTGATGCCATGGGGATGATTCGGGGATTTCGTCAATAATTTTGCAACGATTCCCTCTGTTAATTTCCCGGTGCGCTGATCTTGCTTTTGTACAACACTTACTTTTGCACCGATTTTGATATTACTTCTTAATTTTCCGTCCACTCTGTTCAACCCCTTCTTTTCTTATTATAGCCTGTTCCTAGTCGGGTGCCAAACGGTGGGATTGTGAAAAAATTAGAATAAGGTACAATGGAAGAGACCCAATAGGGAAAAACTTACTGGAGGTAGTGTGAATGAGCGGTTTACCAAATTGTCCTGAGTGTGGCAGTGATTTGACATATACAGACGGAACGGTAATGATTTGTCCGATGTGTGGACACGAATGGACTGAAGCAGAGCAAGCAGCGGCTTTAGAAGCACAAATCGTCCGTGATGCAAACGGAGTTGAGCTAAGCGAGGGCGACAATGTTTCCGTCATCCGTGATATTAAACTCAAAGGTGCAAATAAACTTAAACAAGGTACGCGAGGCGCAAACATCCGTATTTTAGCAGATCCGGTTGATGGACATGATATTGAATGTACCATTGAAGGTTCCGGACGTATGTACTTAAAGTCTGAACTTGTAAAGAAAATATAATCTTTTTAAAAATGCGATAAGAGAAATCTTTTATCGCGTTTTTTATTTTATATAATGTGATACAATGAACAAAAGAGATATGAGAGGATGAACTATTATGCCGCAATCAATCCTAACCATTTGTAATTACGAAACGAAAATAGCTCCTGGTGCCTATTTCCATTTAAAAACAGACTGGTTCGAAAGTGATGAAGAAATTCAAACTGTCATTATCGATCAAAACCATGTTTTTTCAAAATTACTTTCTTTGTATCCGAAGAACTTTGTCATGTATCTCGAACAAGATCCTGAAGGGAGTATTTATCGCACCAACTATCCACTCTTTATCCGCGAAGGAAATGATTTCTTTGAAGTAGATTGGGAAAAGAAAAAATAAATAGCATTGTCCCCGTAATAAACTGCCCCCTGTCAAGTAAACAGGTAAATAAACAAAATCATTTGTGCCATGTATGCTAATTGTCATGCATGGTATTTTTTGACTCTTCGTGAAACGGGTATCATTGCCCGGTTATGTCTCATAGTGGGGAATGATTCGGGCACCATTGCCCAGTTATGTCCTAATATGGGCAATGATGCGGCCNNCAGTTATGTCCTAAAATGGGGAATGATGAGCAATTCATTAATTAATAGTAGAGGGGTCGAGAGTTATTTCTCGGCCCCTCTATTATTAAACAGCTTCTATTTTTGTGATTGATTGGAACAGAATCGCTCGTGAGCCTGGCTCGATTTGTAAACCATTCTCTTTAAGTCTAATTATTTGTGAGAAAAATTTTATTGCGATAAAATTGCTACTTTTTCCATTTTACACTGTATTCCTCATCAACCATTTTACCAGTATTAACAACAAATTGTTCAATTAATTCTTGTGCACGTTGTTGTGCTTGTTTGAATAGTAGATTGTTAGCCAGAGCTTCTTTTTCCATCGTCTTTTGGGCATAATCAATAGCGAGTATTTCTTCTTCTTTCGTAATTTTAGTAAAAGCACCTGTATCAACCAGAGGGACAGTAAAAGATGTTTCATCAAGGTCTAAGCTTAATATTTTTGCTTCTGGCAAGAAAATCGAAACAACGCCTTCCTTATTAGGTTGAGAAATTTCAACTTCACTCATATCTATTCCAAAATTAACTACTCCGCTATACTCAATCCATATTTTTTTATATCCCATACCGACAAAAGAGAGTATACCGGATGAATCAGCTTCTAATTCAGCGACGTTATGATAATAACTCTTTAAGGTTGCTAGCTCAGTTATAGATGTAATATTCGAAAAGTCCGCTTCTACTCTATTTCCGCATCCAGCTAATGAAATCCCAGCTACCACTAATAGTATAAGACGCTTAACATTTTTCATTAATTTGCCCCCCAAGCGAGAGTATACTCAGTTTTATCTAGTAAAGGAGACAATAATGTTTCAACAACAATCTTAACATTATCCTCAGCCGTTGCTTTAAGTTTTTTAGATTGATTCGCTTCATTAATGGCGTCTTCTTTGCATAACTCATATATATTTTGCAATGTTATATCAGGATTTTTGGGAATAAAATTAATAGACGAGGTATCAATAGAAGCCACATTAACGGTAATTTTTGGTAATAGAACATTAATGCCTTTATTATCATGATCAATTTCGAAGGTAATGTCTTGGAAGTTAACACCCACTTTTACTGTCGAGTCGTAAGAAATATAGTAAGTAGATTCAAACAAAATCCCTTCTTTATTAGTTTCTGCTATCCCGTTATAAACAAAATCAGCTGTTGATAGTTCTTCTATCGCTATCGCTTCTTGTAAACTAGATTTTGAAATGATTACAGGTTCTGACTTATTTTGTGTGCCTATTATGATTATGACAGCAATAATAAATAACATAAGGCTTGTTAACACAGTTTTTAATGGCTTAAGTTTTAATTTATTCATTTTAATAATTCCTCTCGGCGTATTAATTATATTATTTTGCATCAGAAAGGTCTGGGTTATCTATCACTACAATTGAGATATAGATACCTGTTTTATCAGTTTTAATCGATTATAAATTAAGCTGACACCCAAGTATCAGCTTTTTTCATTAAGTTAAATC
>LFRM01268751.1_pt4 | contig 11514 bp, 10 predicted proteins | sample 618341 | NCBI WGS metagenome assembly LFRM01 (sample SAMN03654438, study PRJNA283298) | anaerobic digester metagenome | isolation source: pool of bioreactors CSTR01a, CSTR02a, and CSTR03a thermophilic anaerobic... | place: Denmark: Kgs. Lyngby | collected 2014-05-21
CCCATAACATGTGGGCGAGATAGATCGAGTGTGCGCTGAGCACAACGCAAAATAGAGTTTGCCGTGGCCTGCATAGTCTTGCCTTCTTACTTGTCGTCTATTAAAACGGGCGCTGATGAGCGCCCGTTAGAGTATCAATGTTCGCCAGCTGGCCCACCAATAGGTGCATCAGGTCTTTCGGACTCTGGCTTTGGCTCTACATCTTCAGCAGGCTTGCCCGTTGAGCCGCCGCCACTCCAGTCTTTGGGTTCTCGCGGCTCACGGCCAGACATAATGTCATCAATCTGATCACTATCAATGGTCTCGTATTTCATCAGAGCCAATGCCATAGCTTCAAGCTTGTCGCGGTTATCATGCAAAATCTTTGTAGCTGTAGCGTAGCACTCATCAATAATGTCACGGATTTCCTGGTCAATCAGCTTAGCTGTTTCGCCCGATACATTACCCACTCCACCACCACTGCGACCTAAGTAACCTTCATTTTCATCTTCAGCGTATAGCAATGGACCTAACTTCTCAGATAAGCCCCACTTGGTCACCATATTTCGCGCTAATTGTGTGGCACGCATAATATCGTTAGACGCACCCGTAGTGACGCCATCAAAACCTAAGGTCATCTCTTCAGCAATACGTCCACCATAGAGCGAGCAGATCTGACTGATCAATCCACGCTTAGACAAGCTATAACGATCTTCTTCTGGCAAGAACATGGTCACACCTAAAGCGCGACCACGCGGAATAATTGACACTTTATAAACTGGATCATGCTCAGGAACCATACGACCAACAATGGCGTGACCCGCTTCGTGATAAGCCGTATTGAGCTTTTCTTTTTCCGACATCACCATGGATTTGCGCTCAGCGCCCATCATGATTTTGTCTTTAGCTAGCTCAAACTCTTTCATAGTCACAAGACGACTGTCTGAGCGCGCAGCAAATAGAGCAGCTTCGTTCACCAAGTTGGCTAAGTCAGCACCTGAAAAGCCGGGCGTACCACGGGCAATCACTGCAGCATCAACATCATCATGCACTGGTACTTTACGCATATGCACTTGTAGAATCTGCTCACGCCCACGAATATCAGGCAAACCAACCACTACTTGACGGTCAAAACGACCTGGACGTAATAATGCAGGGTCCAATACATCTGGGCGGTTCGTTGCAGCAATAACGATGACGCCATCATTGTCTTCAAAACCATCCATTTCAACCAAGAGCTGGTTTAGAGTTTGCTCACGTTCATCGTTACCACCGCCCATACCGGCACCACGGTGACGACCGACTGCATCAATCTCATCAATAAATATAATGCAGGGTGCATGCTTTTTCGCTTGCTCAAACATATCGCGAACACGCGAGGCACCGACACCAACAAACATCTCGACAAAGTCAGAACCTGAAATAGCAAAGAAAGGCACTTTTGCCTCACCAGCAATCGCTTTAGCCAGCAAAGTTTTACCTGTACCCGGCTGACCCGCCATCAATACGCCCCGTGGAATCTTACCGCCTAAACGCTGAAAGCGGCTTGGGTCGCGTAAAAACTCAACAATTTCACCGACTTCTTCTTTAGCTTCATCACAACCGGCCACATCAGCCAGCGTAGTTTTAATTTGATCTTCGGCCATCAAGCGCGCTTTGCTCTTACCAAAGCTCATTGGGCCGCCTTTACCACCGCCACCGCCCTGCATCTGGCGCATAAAGAACATTACAATGGCGAAAATAATTAGAATCGGGAAGCCTGCTATTAAGAGCTGCATCCACATACTCTGGCGCTCAGGCTGCTTACCGATAACACTCACATTGTTATCAATTAAGTCACCCATCAAACCATTGTCTTGTATCGCTGGGCGCACAGTTTCAAAAAAACTGCCATCTTCGCGCTTACCGCTGATCACAAAGCCATCAACTGTTACTTGTTGTACGCGTCCTGACTTCACCTCTTCAATAAAGGTGCTGTAATTCAGTTTTCCGGTATCACCCTGCGAGGTAAAGTTGTTCATTACGGTCACTAGGACAGCAGCGATAACCAACCACAAAAGTAGGTTTTTAGTCATATCGTTCACTTATATTTACCCTCTGCTGCAATAACCGCAACAAATACGTCAATTACATACAACAAACTTACTACACATTGACGCTCTGCGTACGCTTGTCGTGTAACAATACATTTAAACACGCCAGTCAAATATCGTCATCAACAGCATGCATACCACGTGCTAATAAATACTGCTCACGTGAGCGGTCGCGTGATGAGGTTGGCTTACGCATCTGTACTTTTTCAAAACGCGTACGTACATCACGCAAATAATCATCAAAACCTTCCCCGTGAAATATTTTAATTAAAAAATCACCACCAGGACGCAATACTTTTGTTGCTAAATCCAAGGCCAACTCACATAAATACATTGCTGCGGCTTGGTCAGCAGTACGTACACCACTCATATTGGGGGCCATATCGGAAATAACAAGGTCTACCGGCTGATTTCCTACTGCGTCCATAATTTCATTGAAAACGCGATCTTCAGTAAAGTCACCTTCAATAAAGGTCACATCAGCAATAGCCGCCATCGGTAAAATATCCGAAGCAATTAAGGTACCTTTATCGCCAATCACACGACTGGTCACTTGCGACCAACCACCCGGGGCACTACCCAAATCAATCACTGTCATGCCAGGGCGTAAAATACGGTCTTTTTCTTGAATCTCTAATAATTTATAGCTGGCACGCGAACGGTAGCCATCTTTTTGCGCCATTTTGACAAAAGGATCGTCAAAATGCTCTTTTAACCAACGCGAACTGCTTTTAGATCGAGCCACGGAATACCTCTTAAGCTTCAGGTCAGGTAAACTACCCACCTTCATTCATGTTACGACTCAGAGGTCGATTATGTCGCTCACACAAGAGCAAAAGAAACAGTTTAAATCCATCGGCCATCACTTAAAGCCGATTGTAACGATTGCGGATAACGGTTTAACTGAAAGCGTACTCGCTGAATTAGATCGCGCACTCAATGACCACGAACTTATCAAAATTCAACTACGTCTTGCTGAACGCGATGATCGTAAAGCAATCGTTGATGAGTTATGCCAAAAAAGCAGCAGCTTATTAGTACAGAGCATCGGTAAAGTGGCGTTAATTTACCGTAAAAACCCACACCCCAACAAAAACCTGTCCAACATTTTACGTTACAACATGTAATCTAAAATGCTGAATTCCAGCTCCGTAAGCGTTTGTTATGCGCCTGGAGCTGGATATTGCTGCATAGGAACAGGCTGTACAACCAGTAATAAGCCACACAACCCCAACACACTATAGCTGTACCTTAACCAATACTCGGCGCTAGGTACAATCGCCTGCATCAGCAAAAATGCAGCAGACAAGACCAGTGCAACTAGTAGCAGCTGCCCACGGATATCCTTGAGCACCTGCTTTAGGGGAAGCGCCTGCATTAAAACCAGCCACTGCAGCACAATACACACCAAAGCTAAACCCACCACCACTGATCGCGTATACTGCTCCACCTCATGCAATAGAGCCTCAGCAAAACCGAGCTGCTCTAACGCTTTAAGTAAGACAAAATGCAGTATCCACAACCCGCCAACCCAAAACACTTGAGCAAGCTGCCAAGTGATTGAGCCAGCGCGTAAGGGTGTGCTACTAGATATGGCGAACCTCAACGATTTCATACTCGATCAAACCGCTAGGCGTTTGTACTACCACGACTTGACCTTCTTCTTTACCCACTAAAGCACGGGCAATCGGCGAGGTCACTGATATTTTACCCAGTTTAAAATCAGCCTCATCCTCACCCACAATTTGGTAGGTCACTGTTTCATCTGACTCAACGTTAACAATCTCAACCGTTGTGCCAAAGAACACCTTACCTGAATAAGGAATAGTGGTTACATCAATAATCTGTGCACCAGACAAGCGCCCTTCGATATCTCGAATACGCGCTTCGCTCATACCTTGCTGCTCGCGTGCTGCATGGTATTCAGCATTTTCTGATAAGTCACCCAACTCCCGCGCAGTAGCAATCGCAGAAGTAATTTGTGGACGCATTACAGTTTTCAGATGTTTAAGTTCTTCTTCCAAGGCGCGAGCGCCTTGGAGTGTCATTGGATATTTAGTCACGCATTAATTCCTGAATGCAAGTCCTGCAAACGACGCACGGTCTTTTCTGGACCGAATTTAAGCGCCTCGCAAACAGCCTGACCACCAGCCAATGTGGTAGTAAAGTAGATTTTGCGCTGCAGAGCGTTTCGACGAATCGAGAATGAGTCAGCAATCGACTGACGCCCCTCGGTGGTATTGATAACTAAGGTTACTTCATCATTCTTGATCATATCAACAATATGCGGACGACCTTCAGTTACTTTGTTTACACGGCGCACAGCATGGCCTGCTGCCTCAATAATTTTTGCAGTACCTGCTGTAGCCACAAGGGTGAAACCTTGTTCAATCAAATCACGAGCAAGATCAGCGGCAAAAGGCTTATCCTCTTCACGCACACTGATAAAGGCACAACCACTGGTTGGTAATACTTCACCAGCGCCCATTTGTGCCTTGGCAAAGGCTTCAGCAAAACTGTCACCCACACCCATCACTTCGCCCGTAGACTTCATCTCTGGGCCGAGGATCGTATCAACACCAGGGAATTTAGCAAAGGGGAATACAGCTTCCTTAACGCTAAAGAATGGTGGAATGATCTCCTTAGTGAAGTTCAGCTCAGCTAAAGTCTTGCCTGCCATCACGCGCGCTGCAACTTTAGCCAATGATTCGCCAATGCACTTAGATACAAAAGGCACAGTACGCGAAGCACGTGGATTGACTTCAATCACGTAGATATCTTCACCCTGCACTGCCATTTGCACGTTCATCAAGCCCATCACGCCCAACTCAAGTGCCATACGGCTGACTTGATCACGAATCTTATCTTGGATGTGCGCAGGCAACGAGTAAGGTGGCAATGAGCAGGCTGAATCACCTGAGTGCACGCCGGCTTGCTCAATATGTTGCATGATCGCACCAATTACGACGATATTGCCATCACAGACCGCATCAATATCCACTTCAATCGCGCTATTAAGGAAGTGATCAAGCAAGACAGGGCTATCGTTAGATACCTGTACCGCTTCGCGCATATAGCGCTTGAGCTCTTCTTCATCATAGACGATTTCCATAGCACGGCCGCCCAACACATAGGAAGGACGTACGACTAGCGGGTAACCAATCTCTTTAGAAGCGGCAATCGCCTCTTCTTCACTGCGCGCTGTAGCGTTTTGTGGCTGCAGCAAACCTAAGCGCTGCACCATCTGTTGGAAACGCTCACGGTCTTCAGCACGGTCAATGGCATCAGGGCTGGTACCAATAATAGGTACGCCAGCTTCTTCTAGGGCGCGGCAGATTTTCAATGGCGTCTGACCACCGTACTGCACAATCACACCGACTGGCTTTTCTACACGGACGATTTCTAGGACGTCTTCTAAAGTCACTGGCTCAAAGTACAAGCGATCAGAAGTGTCGTAGTCTGTCGATACAGTCTCTGGGTTACAGTTGACCATAATAGTCTCGTAACCATCTTCACGCATCGCCAACGCTGCGTGCACACAGCAATAGTCAAACTCAATACCCTGACCAATACGGTTCGGGCCGCCACCGAGAATCATGATTTTTTCACGACTACTTGGATTCGCTTCGCACTCTTCCTCATAGGTGGAATACATATAAGCGGTATCAGTGGCAAACTCACCGGCACAGGTATCAACACGCTTGTACACCGGGAAGACATTCAACTGCTGACGACGGCTACGCAAATTCTTCTCAGTCACACCTAAGAGATCAGCTAAGCGCGCATCAGCAAAGCCTTTACGCTTCAGACGGAACATCTGCGCAGCATCAATCTCAGCCAGACCAACTGTTTTTAGACGCTCAGCTTCGAGGACTAAGTCTTCCATCTGCACCAAGAACCAATGATCGATCTTGGTCAACTCGTAGATCTCATCGCGCGTCATACCAAAACGCATCGCATCAGCCACATACCAAATACGATCAGCGCCCGGCACAGTCAATTCGCGACGAATAATGCTTTCCGCTTCTGGGTGCTTGATATCCACCTTAGAGTCCAAGCCATTCACACCCACTTCCAGACCGCGCAGAGCTTTCTGCAAAGACTCTTGGAAGGTGCGACCAATAGCCATCACTTCACCGACAGATTTCATCTGCGTGGTTAAGCGCGCATCAGCTTTGGGGAATTTCTCAAAGGTGAAACGTGGAATCTTAGTAACAACGTAGTCAATGGTTGGCTCAAAGGATGCTGGAGTGCGACCGCCGGTGATATCGTTTTTCAACTCATCAAGCGTGTAACCCACCGCTAATTTAGCGGCGATTTTGGCAATCGGGAAACCTGTGGCTTTAGAAGCCAAAGCAGATGAGCGAGACACCCGCGGGTTCATCTCAATCACCACCATACGACCATCTTTTGGGTCAATACCAAACTGTACGTTGGAACCACCGCTCTCCACGCCAATCTCACGCATGACTGCCAAAGAGGCATCGCGCATGATTTGGTATTCTTTGTCAGTCAGCGTTTGTGCAGGCGCTACAGTGATTGAGTCACCGGTGTGCACACCCATAGGGTCAAAGTTTTCAATCGAGCAGACAATAATGCAGTTGTCATTTTTGTCGCGCACGACCTCCATCTCGTACTCTTTCCAACCGATCAAGGACTCATCGATCAACAGCTCTTTAGTTGGCGATAAATCTAGACCGCGGGTACAGATTTCTTCAAATTCTTCACGGTTGTAGGCAATACCACCGCCGGTACCACCCATGGTGAAACTTGGGCGAATAATGCACGGAAAGCCGACTTCGCTTTGTACTTTATAAGCTTCTTCCATGTTGTGGGCGATACCAGAACGTGGGCAGGCTAAGTTAATTGAGCGCATGGCTTGGTCAAAGCGTGAACGGTCTTCAGCTTTATCGATGGTGTCAGCGTTGGCACCAATCATCTCTACGCCAAACTTCTCTAGAACGCCTTCGCGCTCCAGATCCAGTGCGCAGTTCAATGCAGTCTGGCCACCCATAGTTGGCAGCAGCGCATCTGGACGCTCTTTTTCAATAATTTTGGCAACCGTCTGCCATTTGATCGGCTCGATATAAGTGGCATCGGCCATCGCAGGGTCAGTCATAATTGTCGCAGGGTTGGAGTTGACTAAAATGACTCGGTAACCCTCTTCGCGCAACGCCTTACACGCCTGCGCGCCAGAGTAGTCAAATTCACAGGCTTGTCCAATGACAATGGGGCCGGCGCCGATGATAAGGATGCTTTTAATATCTGTGCGTTTTGGCATGGGATTCTCGTAATATTAGGACAGGGTTGCAGTGGCCAGCTTCACGCCAAAGCCGACGAACATGGCGCCAACTCCACTTAATGCACCGGTGGCCAAGCGTTGTCGCTGGCGGAACCATTGGGCTAAGCGGGCGCCGGTAAAAATCAATAGACTCAGATAAATTCCGCTAATCAACTGCAGAATCAATCCCAGTACTAGAAACGATAAGCCAGGATGGGCGTAACCTGGATCGACAAACTGAATAAAGAATGAAACAAAGAACAAAATGGCTTTGGGGTTGGAAATACTCAGCAAAAAAGCTTTACGCGTAGGTTGCGAGGCAGGCTTTTGCTGCTGTATTTCTTCAACGACCTGCGGTGAGCTGCGCATGGAGCGAACGGCTGATATCAGCATATTCACCCCAAGCCAGCACAAGTAGGCTGCTCCAAGATACTTCAAGGCAACAAAGAACATCGGCTCAGTGCGTAATAAAGAAGCAATACCAATAGCTGACAAAGTCATCAGTACAGTATCACCTAAAAAAACACCACCGGCCGCTTTATAACCTGAAGCAACACCACGCTGGGCGGCTGTTGCTAGGACAAACAAAGAATTTGGTCCCGGCAACAACACCACAAACACTGTCCCTAAAATATAGGTCCACAGGTCAGTAATTCCCAAGCTTGGTAGCATCGTCAGCAGTCCTTAACCGCGCTCGGCCATGGAGGCGACAAAGCGGTCAAATAAAGAGCTGACATCATTGGGACCTGGGCTCGCTTCTGGGTGGCCTTGGAAACCAAATGCAGCTTTATCAGTACGCTCAATACCTTGTAGCGTCTGGTCAAATAATGACACATGGGTTGCGACTAAGTTATCAGGCAAGCTGTCTTTATCCACGGCAAAACCATGATTCTGGCTAGTGATCATCACCTTACCGGTTTTCAAGTCTTGAACTGGGTGGTTGGCACCATGGTGGCCGCTGACCATTTTCATGGTGCGCGCACCGGATGCTAAAGCCAGCAACTGATGACCCAAACAGATACCAAAAACAGGAATATCTGTTTCAAGGATTTGTTGAATTGCAGTAATAGCATAAGCACAAGGCTCTGGATCACCTGGGCCATTGGACAAGAATACACCATCAGGATTTAACGCAAGCACTTCACTGGCTGGCGTATCAGCGGGCACTACCGTTAAACGGCAACCACGCGCAACCAGTACACTTAAAATATTGCGTTTGACCCCAAAGTCATAAACAACTACATGATGAGGTAATTGGCCTGCTTGAATCTCCGGATGGCTGTCGGTCAACAACTGCCAAGGACCTTTGCGCCATTCATAGATTTTATCAGTACTGACTTCTTGTGCTAAATCTAAACCTTGCAAGCCCGTAAAGCCCTGAGCTAATTCTAGTGCACGCTCTGCAGTAGCACCATCGCCGGCTAAAATACAGCCGCTTTGCGCACCTGATTCACGCAGAATACGTGTCAGACGGCGCGTATCTATACCTGCGATCGCAACTATTTTATTGTCCTTTAAGTATTCGCCTAAAGGCTGCTTGTCGCGAAAGTTGCTAGAAAGTAAAGGCAGATCACGAATAATCAAGCCTGATACCCAAACCCGATTGGATTCTGCGTCTTCAGGAGTGGTGCCGGTATTACCAATATGGGGATAGGTTAAGGCGACCAACTGACGAGCATAGGATGGGTCTGTAAGAATTTCCTGATAGCCGGTCATGGCAGTATTAAAAACCGCCTCACCAACGGTTTGACCGTCAATTCCAATGGATTCGCCGCGAAAAATGCTGCCGTCAGCAAGAGCGAGTATGGCTGGCTTAGTCAAGAAGACCTCCGGTAATTAAGTCTGGTGCACACATTTTATTCGCAAAAAAGCGGAATGACGTGTGTTGACATCATTCCGCTTTTTATGAATTCATCTGGGCGCAGTTTTAGTGGATACACTAAAAAGATATTGTACTGGTTTTATTTAAAAACCGAAAGCAAACATTCAGATCAATGCAACTCAAGTACATCTTGCATATCATACAAACCAGCAGGTCGACCTTCGAGCCACTGTACCGAACGCACAGCTCCTTTAGCAAAAGTCATACGACTGGAGGCTTTATGAGTGATTTCTACGCGCTCGCCATCCGCAGCAAACAACACTGTATGATCACCAACGATATCACCGCCACGCACTGTGGCAAAACCAATAGTCTCACGCTCACGCGCGCCGGTTTGTCCTTCGCGGCCATACACAGCCACTTCAGACAAATTACGATCCAGTGCAGCAGCAACCACTTCACCCATACGCAACGCAGTACCGGATGGAGCATCTACTTTGTGACGGTGGTGAGCTTCAATAATTTCGATATCCGCATCATCACCCAAGACACGGGCTGCAGTATCGAGCAACTTCAGGCACAGGTTGACACCTACACTAAAGTTCGCGGCAAAAACAATAGCAATTTCTTGGCCGGCATCGACCAATAACTGACGCTCGGCCTCAGAAAAACCTGTAGTGCCGATCACCATAGCTTTACCCGCCTGACGACAGATTGCTAGGTTATGCAAAGTTACAGTGGGATGAGTAAAATCAATCAGTACATCAAAGTCATCTAGCACGCTGGACAAATCGCCGACTAAATTTACTCCGATACGACCCACACCCGCCAATTCACCGACATCGGCACCAATCAGCGTGCTTTCTGGGCGATCAATGGCTGCGGTTAATTGCAAGACAGGTACCGCACGCACTGCTTCAATTAATGTTTTACCCATGCGCCCTGCGGCACCGACTACTGCAACTCGAAGCATCGTTATTCTTCCACACTAGTTAAATAAATCAGAGTACGCTGTATCAGCAGCGTACTCTCGCACGATTATTACCGGACTCTTACAAATCGCCGAAAAAACGCTTTACGCCTTCGAACCAGCTGCTTTTCTTGGGCGAGTGTGAATCATTACCCTGCAAGCTGACACGGAATTCTTCCAGCAACTCTCGCTGACGCTTATCTAGCTTCACCGGTGTTTCCACAGTCACACGGCACATTAAATCACCGACACCACCGCCACGCACTGGCGTCACGCCTTTACCGCGTAAACGGAACAGCTTATTGGTTTGCGTACCCTCAGGGATCTTCAGCTTAACGCGACCATTCAGGGTGGGCACTTCTAACTCACCGCCTAAGGCTGCATCAGCAAAACTAATGGGCACTTCACAATACAAATCACGGCCATCACGCTGGAAAATTGCATGCGGGCGCACATTGACTACGACATATAAGTCACCAGCCGGACCACCTAAAGTACCTGCCTCACCTTCACCAGTTAAGCGAATACGGTCACCGGTATCCACTCCTGCTGGCACCTTAACGGATAAGGTTTTCTCATCTTCGACACGGCCCTGACCATGACAGCTCGTGCATGGATCAGTGACCATCTTACCCGAACCATGACAACGCGGACAGGTCTGCTGCACAGCAAAGAAACCCTGCTGCATACGCACCTGACCCATACCGTTACAGGTGGTACAAGTCACCGGACTGGTGCCTTTTTTCGCACCAGTACCATTACAAGGCTTACAGTCTACTTGAGTCGGAATGCGAATATTTTCTGTGGTACCACGTACTGCTTCTTCTAAATTGAGCTCCATGGTGTAACGCAAGTCACTGCCACGTTGCGGGCCGCCACGACCACCGCCGCCGCCAAAGAAGTCGCTAAACACATCACCGAACACATCAGAGAAGTTTCCGCCACCACCAAAACCACCGCCACCCATTTGCGGATCAACACCGGCATGACCGTGACGATCATAGGCTGCGCGCTTATCTTCGTCAGATAAGACTTCGTAGGCTTCGTTGGCTTCTTTAAATTTGTCTTCTGCATCTTTGTCATCCGGATTGCGGTCCGGGTGAAATTTCATAGCTAGGCGGCGGTAAGCTTTTTTCAACTCTGCAGCAGTTGCGCTACGCTCCACACCCAGCACTTCATAATAATCGCGCTTTGACATCTGTTTTAACTCCGGATTTGTGGCCTGCCAGACACACCAACGCGGGAACGAGTCCCGCGTGGCGAATCATCACTGCATTACTCTAAAGTCATTGCAGGGCTTAGATTAAAAGGATTACTTTTTATCAGTATCCTTAACCTCTTCAAACTCAGCATCAACAACATCATCGTT
>LFRM01110496.1_pt1 | contig 11505 bp, 15 predicted proteins | sample 618341 | NCBI WGS metagenome assembly LFRM01 (sample SAMN03654438, study PRJNA283298) | anaerobic digester metagenome | isolation source: pool of bioreactors CSTR01a, CSTR02a, and CSTR03a thermophilic anaerobic... | place: Denmark: Kgs. Lyngby | collected 2014-05-21
AGCCAGGTCAACGGCGCGTCTGTCCAGGATGTCCTGGAGGAGGCCATTGAAGGTCTCTTCGGTCAGAAGATCCGGACCATGGGGGCGAGCCGGACGGATGCGGGCGTACATGCCGAGGGAAATGTCGCCGTCTTTGACGTGGAGACGCGGATGGATCCGACAAAGATCTGTTACGCGCTGAATTCCAGACTGCCGCAGGATGTGCGGATCATGGATTCCTGTCAGGTGGCGGATACATTTCACCCGCGGTTTCAGACGACGGTCAAGACCTACAGGTATCATATCCTGAACCGGAGATTTCCGGACCCGCTTACCAGGAATACAGAGATGCACTATTACTATCCCCTTGATGAGGAGAAGATGAACGAGGCGGCTGCCTTTCTGGTGGGAGAGCACGATTTTGCATCCTTTGCAGCATCCGGGTTCTCTGCAAAGACCACCGTACGCACAATTTATCGGGCGGAAGTCGTCCGTACCGGTGACCGGGTCGTTTTCACGGTGACCGGGAACGGTTTTCTCTATAATATGGTACGGATCATTGCCGGAACGCTGCTTGAGATCGGAGGAGGTAAGTATCCTCCTCAGAAAATGAAAGATATTCTGGAGGCGAAGGATCGTGCGGCGGCCGGTCCGACTGCAATTGCGAAGGGGCTGGTACTGGAGAGGATCGAGTATCCGGAAGCGGAGAGCTGACAGGGCTCTTTGGCAGAAGGAATCAACACGCCCGGACGGGACAGAAAAGTATGCCGCAAATGATATAGCGTGATGAATCCGGTCATCCCGCTCGGACGGGATGGAAAGGCAGGATACTTTCATTCCTGAAAAGGAAGTTTACTTCGGAGGTGGCTATGTTTGGAAAAAAGAAGAGAGTGATTGAGAAGTTCCCGTATGACCCGAAGAAGCAGGAGCCTGTGATCCGGGCGAGCATCTGTACGGGAGAGAAAGTCGCGGGATTTCGGGACAGAGACGGCGGGACCCTTCATGAGGTCACGCTGATCCGGGATTATGAGGATATGAAGGCATTTCTTCAGGCCTATGGCCTTTCCGAGGATGAGGTCCGAACGATCTACTGACCGGGGATCTTTTTCAGAATCGCAAAATACAGGCTTGACATCAAAAATCATGTTCTTTATAATAATTCGTGCGGTCTTCCCAAACCGCACGATTTTTTGTGCCCGAAGGCACACGCAGTGACGGAAAGGCGTAGGAGAAGGTAATCTGAGCCCGACCTCCTGCAAGCGCACACAAGACCTGCGGAGGTATTGTGTGCGAGGCAGAGTTCATACCATTGCCCCGGAATGACAGGCTGCCATGCATATATTCATTTTGACAACATCAGGAGGAAATATTCATGAGCACATTCATGGCGAAAGCGAATGAAGTCGAGCGCAAGTGGTATGTAGTTGACGCTGAAGGCGTTACGCTCGGACACCTGGCTGCTGAAGTCGCCAGCATTCTGAGAGGAAAGAAGAAGCCCATTTTTACACCGTATGTAGACTGCGGTGATTATGTTGTAATCGTAAATGCAGAGAAGATCAAGGTATCCGGCAAGAAGCTCGATCAGAAGATCTACTTCCGCCACTCCGAGTATGTCGGCGGTGTCAAGACTCTGACACTTCGTCAGATGCTCGAGAAGCATCCGGAGCGTGTTGTTGAGCATGCAGTCAAGGGTATGCTTCCGAAGGGTGCACTTGGTAAGCAGATGTATTCGAAGCTTCATGTCTATGTAGGTCCGAACCATGAGCAGGCAGCTCAGAAGCCGGAAGTACTTACAATCAGATAATAGGAGGATACGAAAGTGGCAAGCGAAAAGTTTTATGGTACTGGTAGAAGAAAAAGCTCTGTTGCCAGAGTATACCTCACACAGGGAACTGGCAAGATCACGATCAACAAGCGCGATATCGATGATTTCTTCGGCATGGAGACACTGAAGGTCGTCGTTCGTCAGCCGCTTACAGCGATTGACGGCAACGGAAAGTATGACCTGATCGTCACGGTTCATGGCGGCGGGTACACAGGACAGGCAGGCGCGATCCGCCACGGCCTTGCACGCGCACTCGTAAAGATGGATCCGGAACTTCGCCCGACACTGAAGAAGGCCGGCTATCTCACACGTGATCCGCGTATGAAGGAAAGAAAGAAGTACGGCCTCAAAGCCGCACGTCGCGCACCTCAGTTCTCCAAGAGATAATCGAGGACAAGAGATCATCGAAAAAGCCCGGAAATACGCCATTTCCGGGCTCTTTCTTTACCCAAATCCTTTTGATTCCTTTTCGAGAATTTTGAAGAAAAATCGCTCCGATTTAGTAGTTAATACTGGGGCAACGACCCCTTAGTAGTTAATTTTTGGGGCACCACACACGAAAATGACGGAGAGAAAGAAGTCGCAGACTTTGTAGTTAAAAGGCGGCTCGCTTCTCCCTAAAATCTCTACTTGTGAAAGACGTTCAGCAGAAAGCTCTTCTGCCGGGCGTCTTTGTCTTCTCAGAAGAATAAGCCTCCTTACATAGCCCGGTGACTGTTTATCGACAGTGACCGGGCTTTTTTCTTTTCTGCAGGCTCTGCAGAACCATCATAGGAAACGGGAGGATAAAACGATGGCAAGAGAAACGATCATAATCGACGGCGTGCGTTACTACGCTGACCGTCCGCGAAGCTGCAGAGGCTGTTTCTTCTGGAAGAACAGGAAAGTCGGATGCACCCTCAAAAAAGAAAACTGCTACTACCTGGCGGAGTCCCCGAAGCCGACATCCCCTTGTGCAGGCTGCAGTTACGGTCCTTGTGTCAGTTTCTGTATGAAGAAATGTATGAACGAGGTACTCGGAACCAGGATGGAGGTACCGGCCAATGCGTGAGAATGGAAGCTTAAACTTTTACAGGAATCTCATGAAGCGTGATGTGCCGGTTGACCGAAACAAGACGGCTCCGAAATGCAGACAGTGCTGCTACTATCACCCGGACTTCAAATACAGGAAATGCCTGTTTTCAACCTGCCCCTATGGCAAGCAGGATAAGGACATCTTCCGGCGCAAGCCACTTTCCAAAGACAGGTTTTCCATTCAGGAGGTGGTGATATGAGTGAATGACTATCTCTATGACGTGGATGAGGCGCAGTACTCTTTTGTCAGAGTCCCAAAGCTGCTTCTGCAGCACGAATCCTATCAGAGGATCTCTTCGGAAGCGAAGCTGCTGTACAGTCTTCTTCTGGACCGGGTAGGGCTTTCTCATAAAAACGGCTGGAGGGACAAGCAGAATCGCATTTATATCATCTATCCGATCGCAGAGGTCATGGAGGAAATGAACTGCGGAAAGAACAAAGCCGTACAGCTTTTGGATGAACTGGAACAGAAAGCCGGTCTGATTGAGCGGAAGCGCCAGGGGCTTGGGAAGCCCAACCTGATCTATGTGAAAAGCTTCTCCCGGACGGTGGATAACTTTGGGGAAAGACACTTCTTGAAGTTTGAAAATCAAACTTCAGGAGGTCTGAATATCAAACCTCAGGAAGTCTCAGAATCAAACCCAACTAATACTGATAATAAAAAGACTGATATGAATCAGACTAATCTTTCTTTCCTTCCGGGAAGGGAATCGAAGCGAAACGATGCTTATGCACAGTATGAAGATTATTTCAGAGAAGAGTTGGAGATTCCCATCCTGATCCAGGGTAATCCCAGAGAGAAAGAAACACTGGAAGGGATCCTGGATCTCCTGGCAGAGACCTGTTCATCCAAGAGGAAGACGATCCGGATAGCCGGGGATGATAAGCCCATTGAGATCGTAAAAAACAGACTCATGAAACTGAACTCCCTGCATATCCAATATGTCCTGGATTGCCTGAAGGAGAACACGACCTATGTAAGGGATATGAAGCAGTATCTGCTGACCACGCTTTTCAATGCCCCGGTGACGATCGACTCTTACTATCAGGCAAGGGTCAACTACGATATGCACAATGTCCATATATGAGGAGGTGAATCAGAATGGACGATGAAAAACAGATGGACCGGGTTCAGAAGATCCCCATTGCAGAACTGGTCCCCTTTAAAGACCACCCTTTCAAGGTTGTTGAAGACGAATCCATGCTCAGGACAACAGAGAGCATTTCAATGTTCGGAGTACTGACGCCTCTGATTGCAAGGCCGATGGAGGATGGCAAGTTCGAGATTATCTCTGGCCACAGAAGGGCTCACGCAGCTGAGGCTGTCGGGCTTACAGAAGTGCCGGTGATCGTCCGTGACATGGATGATGATGTAGCTAAGATCCTCGTTGTGGACAGCAACCTGCAGCGAGAGAACATTCTTCCCTCTGAGAGGGCGTTTGCTTACAAGATGAAAGCAGATGCCATGAGACATCAGGGAGAACGGACAGATCTGCATCAAGAAGGAACTTTGGACCAAGTCGGACCAAAGTGGACCAATCAAGAAATCGGCAAGGCGTCAAACGATAGCATGAGTCAGGTAAAACGCTTTATCCGTTTGACTAATCTCATCCCTGAGATTCTGGAGATGGTCGATCAGAAACGGATCGCCTTTAATCCTGCAGTGGAGCTTTCCTATCTCACACAAGATGAGCAGAAAAACCTGCTGGAAGCCATTGATTTCACGCAGGCTACTCCTTCCGTCTCCCAGGCGATGAGGCTGAAAAAGCTGAGCCAGGAAGGCGGCTGTAAGCTGGAGGATATGTGTGAGATCCTGGCTGAAGTCAAAAAGGGCGATCTGGAGCGGGTCGCTTTCAAGAGCGAGCAGCTTAGGAAGTACTTCCCTAAGTCCTATACGCCCCGGCAGATGACCGATGTGATCCTGAAACTTCTGGACCAGTGGCAGAAGAAACGTCAGCGGGACAAGGCACGATGACAACTGAATACGTATCCCCAAGGCAGCGTCTTTGATGAGAATCAGAGGCGCTTTTTATTAATCAAAAAAACATTAAAAGGAGAAACGAACAAATGATGAACGAAGATTCCAAGAAAAGACTGAAGGCTATAGCGGAGGCCGTTGCAAAGCTTATGAAGGAGCAGGACGAGCAGAAAGCCCGTGAGACAGCCGAGGCTGAGGACGATGATATGGATCTGGCTGCCGATATGCTGATGGAGGCGGCAAATCTTATCGAAGATGCTGCCGATCTGCTTGTACAGGTCTCTTTTCTGTTGAGAGACAAAGACATCGAACGGCAACTATTTCTATCTGATCATCGACCGTGATGAGAAGGGCGAGGAAACCGTCCATTTCCTGAACCTGGTGGATGAGCGTGATCTCTTTGCCCTGATGGAGGATGATGAGAAGGCGGCCTATGAGTCCCAACTGGCTGCTGAACAGGCTGCCCGTGAAGCTGCAGAAAAGGCTGCGGCTGAAGCTGCTTCCCAGACCGGTGAATCTGAGACCCAGAAGCCGGAAGACGAATCGGCCAAGGAAGGTAAAAAGACCAACATGGCTCCAATCCTGATCATCATTGTCCTGATGGCGGCGGCAGGCGGTGGATGGTTCTTCATACAGACGAAAAAGAAAAAGAAGGCTGCTGATGCCCCGGATCCTGACGCGGATTACACTGATGAGGATGATGAGGATTCTTAAAAAATTGGCATTAATATAGCGCCAGAGACTTGTGAATCCTTGGCGTTATGTACATACTCCATATTGACAAACAATAGTATGAAATGTATGATTTGTATGTCAACATAACAGGAGGTTAATTCAAATGGAAAGACCAGAAGGGAAATATGCATGGACTGTGACTGTAGGAACAAAAGGACAGATCGTCATTCCGAAAGAAGCCCGGGACGTATTTGACATTCATCCGGGAGATCATCTCCTCATCCTTGCCGATGCCGAACAGGGCATGGCGATCCCACCGAAGGATTCTTTCGAGGAATACTTCAAAAAAGTATTCCACTAAGCCGAGAAAAGGGAGGATAGTCGTATGCCTGTATTTCTGGGAATTCCCCTGATCGGATGGATACAGATGGTGTTTGGCACTGCCGTTGTGCTTTTCGCACTGATAAAATACTTGAGACGTCCTAAGATGAAAAAGACGGACGGATTTCTGATTAGGGACGTTCATGTTATTATCGGCGATGGCAGTGAACTCTTTCATCAGAACGTCCTCGTTCGTGGAGGGATCATTAAAAGGATCAGCAGTGACCCTATAGAAGACGCTGTAGCATCTGTAATTGACGGGACCGGTCTTACGCTCATGCCGGGGCTGATTGACTCCCACATTCATATCCAGGGAGGATTCAGCTGCCGTAACGAAGAAGAGAGCGATGCTTTCATGCGCGAAAGGATCCCTCAAATCTTCAGCGAAGGTGTGTTGCCATACGGCGTCACCACTATCAAGGATCTGGATGCGCCAAAGCATTTTATCTACAAGCTGCGCGATAAGCTGAAATCTGGCGAGATCACAGGGCCCGAACTGTTGATCGTCGGCCCTAACTTTACGGCCCCTGGCGGGCATCCCGCCAGCACCCTGGGGTCAAACAGCCTGTGGGCAAAATCGGAAATGGCTATTGAGGTTTCCACTCCCGAGCAGGTCAGTGAAGGGATCCGGGAGTTGAAAGAGGCTGGTGTAGATTTCCTGAAATTCACCTATCAGGGAGGCGACTACTGGTATTTTGATGAAAAGCGAAACATTTGCAAAATCGATAAGACTCTGATGCAGCAGATCATCCGCGAGGGCAAAGAAAACGGCTTGAATGCTACGGCACATGTTTTCTATTATGACGACGTGAAGGAACTGCTGGAATCCGGGATCTACGGCATCGAGCATGGAATCCTGGACCGGGATATCGGGCCGGACGATCCGATCGTCGCGCTTTGGAAAGAGTCGGGAGCACACTTTGTTCCCACTGTCAACGCAATGACTTACGAAAAGGATCCAGCGAGATTGGCGCATAGTCTGCACAATCTCAAGGTCCTGTATGACGCCGGCATTCCCATCGCCATGGGCACGGATAACATGCTTGAAAGCATGACAGGCGAGATCGAGCACAAGGAACTGGCTTATTATGTGGAAGCCGGGCTTACTCCCATGCAAGCCATCGTCCTTGCTACCAGAAATGGTGCTGAGCACCTCGGGATCGAGAAACGTAAGGGGCTAGTGAAGGAAGGCATGGAGGCAGACCTGATTCTGCTTGAAAAAGATCCAGCAGAAGACATCTCCAACATCCAGTTCATCGAAAAAGTATTCCAGAAGGGCAACCTCGTCTTCTCACAGAAAGCGATTTCATCCTATGCCTTGCCTGACTATACCTATCCCAGTAATGTGTCAAAGCTACAGTATCAAAAGTCCGGCGACGCGGAAGTCCGTTGCGTGGATGCGTCCTGCTATGCGTACAAAGGAGAGATCTCACAAACCATACTCAGGAACGGGACCGTATGGTCTGAAGAGGTTTTCCAGGTTGAGAGCAATCTGTCCTGCACGCGCTGGCTGTATAAAAGGCTGTCCGACCAGACGGATCTCATTGCGCAAAAGGACGGCGGAATTATCAAACTGTCAGGAACCTTCAAAGGAAAAGCACAGGAAAAAACCTTCAAGATCGGCGATGGTTTGTGGTACCAGATGATGGAAATGGCCATGCCTGCGTTCATCGCATCGGAGGAAAAACAGATCGTCTTCTATTCAATCGGTACCGGTAACAATCGCGGTGCAATGGGTCTTGGCGAATTCGCCGCTGAAAAAAACGGCGAAGAAACCATTACCGTGAACGGAACCACCTACGATTGTGTGAAGATCACCTTTGTCCTCACGGCGTTTTCCTGGGCCTGGACTGGGCTTTACTGGTATGATAAACAAAGCGGTCAGCTTGTTCAGACAGGAGAAAAAGGAAAAAACGCTGAAAAGAACGGCTATCAGCTGACATCGATGAAATAGGGCATAAATACAAGCATTTAAACGCCTCTGAATGTTCCATTTAGGGGCGTTTTACTATGTACGAGGCAGCAATTGCTGCCTCTTTGCCTTACAGCTCCGGTCCTTTCTTGGGCTTGCTCTTTGCCTTCGCCTTCTCCGGAGAGACCTTTGTGACCGTTTCTTTGGCCAGAGCATCCAGCTTATCCCTTGCGGATTCGCGGTGTTCTACAGCCTTTTCCTGCGGTGCTCTGGTCTTGTAGGCCTCCACCATTGCCTTCAGCTCCGTGTTCGGGACCTGAGTCTTCACATCCTGCCAGATGTTCTTTCCGGCTGCGTCCTGCCCCTGAAGAGTGGGCTTCGTTACCACCGTGCTGCCATCAGCCGGAATCTTCGCCCAGAGGCCTTTGCCGTACTGATTCTCATGAACTGCCTTTGCGGGGAGTACAAAGCTTGCCCAGGGCGTCTTGTCAGTCGGATCCTGGTTGGGAATCGTGATCCTCATGAACTCCCTACCGTCTTTTGACTGGAAAGGTTCCGCCAGACCCTTGCCGAACTTGATCGTTACCTCTTCCTGTGTCGGGAGTTTCATTCCCTTGGCGATTTGTTCCTCGGCTTCCTTTACGAAATCGGGAACGAAAAATGTTTGAAAATCACTGCGGCTTTTCCTCGTACTTTTTGCTTTCCGCCTGCAGCTGCCTTTCCATTTCAAGCTGTTTGGCGAGAATGGCATTGACCTTGTCATACAGATCCTCAATCAGAATTTCGGTTTTCAGGTTGACCTTGTAATCGTTTTCGGCTCTGCGGCGGTCCTTTTCCTCTTGTCGATTCTGGCTCATCATAATAAGCGGTGCCTGAATTGCCGCTACGCAGGAAAGCACCAGGTTTAGCAGAATAAACGGATATGGGTCAAAGGCTTTGGCTGCCAGAATGACATTGACGACCATCCAAAGAACAAGAACGCCGGTAAAGGAAAAGATGAACGCCCAGCTGCCGGCAAATTTTGCAATGGTATCGGCGGCACGCTGTCCTAATGTATACTTTTCCTTTCCGCTTTCGGGACGAACCGAAATTTTGCTGTCCGCCAGCAAATTCAGCACTTCCTCATCGGTCATATCGTGGCGAATATCCTTTAATACTTCTCTTAACAGTTTTCTGTTTTCTTTCATATCATTGTTCCTCTCTCTCGGTTTTGTTTATAGCATGCAGGAAGAAATCAGGGCCTTTTTTTTCAAACAGGAGCAGTGACACACCAAGCAGCAGATCGGCGTGGATGGCAGGCTCATCCAAAGGAATGGCAAAATCATCCTTTATTCTGCGAATACGGTAAAGCACCGTATTGCGATGAGTAAAAAGAGCGTCGCAGGTCTTTTTCAGCGAACGACAGCAGGTCAGATAGTAATAAAGCGTTTCGCAGTACTGTGTGTCCTTTTCCTTGTCGTGTGCGGCAAGCACTCGGATCTCTTTTGCAATCAGGTCGCTTCGTCCCTCCAACTTTTTCAGCAGCAGCGGTGTGCGAAGCTGCGCAACCGTGCAGACATTTCCGCTGTGAAAACGGCGATCCGTCATCAGCTCCAGTGCCTCATGTGCCGTGCGGTAAAGGGCAGGCAAGTTGAACAGGTCATTTATTCCGTCAGACATGACTACTTTTAATTGAAACTCCTCTGCCAACGCAGAAAAGCCGTTGAAATCCGCGTTTCCGTGTAAGAACAGAAACACATCTCCCCGATACAGAAAAGAATGCGACTGCGGAAATATAACACCAAGTTCATCCTTCAGATGCCGTTTGCCGAGATATTCGTTGTGATAGGTGGTCAGCTCGATCAGCGCAAAGCCCGTGGGATGAAAATCCGCAAGGTAAGTCCCCGAGGCTTGCAGACGAAAATACGGTGCCGAGGAAAACCCTCCGTCTAACAGATGCATTAAAATATCCTCTGTCGTTTCAAAGGGCTTATCCTGCCTGCTGACTTCAATAAAAGCCTGCTTAGCCAAAATCTTTTCTACCATATTCCAGGTTTCCGGCGGAATATTTTGCAAGTGTCCGTCAGTATCCACACAAATAAGATATCCCAGCCGCACGCCGGAGCTGATAAGCGGTGAGAAACGGCGGCGGTAATCGCTACCCTCCAGCTTCACATAGTCTGCTCTCCCGGCAGACAGCGCCTCGCTTTGGCTGATGATCGCTCCGGCTTCATAGGTGATCTCCCCCTGCCTTACGGCATCCTGAAAAAACGGATCGGTAAAGCCGAGCGGTCTGTGGTGTGCCGTAACATGAAAGGTGTCATCCAGCACAAGCAGCGGACATTCCAGCAGTGCACCGGCGTCGGCAGCCAACGCCTTTAGGTCGTCATGCGCGAAAAACTCCGCCAAAAGTGCGTCGGCGCTTCCGCTTTTCCAAGTTGCTTGTTCCATATCCATCCCCAATCCACTTGTGCAAAAAGCACAAGTGCTTTTTATTTTATTATACTGCCGTACCATTGTCATTTCAAGTACAAAAGATTAAAATAAACGCAGAAAACAAAGAAAGAGCAACGAAAAGGCGGTGTAAATGTTTATGGCTTCTAAATCAATGAGAGTTCTGAATATCGTTTCCGGTGTGCTTTTGATTGCGGTTGGCATCTATTGCTTGTGCAATCAAGACATTGCGGCGGCAACGGCAGGATTTATGGTCGGCATATTTATGTTGGTTTCGGGCATTATTGAGATCGTTGTGTTTGCCGTAACAAGCGGGTTGCTGTTCGGTTCCGGTTGGCTGCTACTGGACGGTGTGCTGACGGTGATTTTATCACTGTTCCTGCTTTTCAATCAGTGGTTTACCATGTTGTCGCTACCGTTACTGTTTACACTTTGGCTTTTGTTCTCCGGTATTTCTCGGTTCGTCAGTGCATTCGATTTGAAAGCGCTTGGCGTTCACAACTGGGGATGGGTTTTAGCCGTTGGTATTGTTCTGATGATTGCCGGGTTTATCTGTATGATGGATCCTTTGGTCAGCATAACGGCTGTCGGTATGACAGTAGGACTTGTGTTTCTGCTTGAAGGCATCAGTGCTATTGTCTATGCTTGTATCCCGAGAACGAGATAATAATTTTGAAAGCAATATGTTATTTCGCAGAGCCAGTTTCGGTTGAGGTGCAATCATCGAGTCCTGCCGGAATACTTGGTTTACTATTTCCATATCAATGCCGGAAAGAAAATCTCCTTCCTGTACTTCAAGTACATGTCCGGAAGGAGCCGAAGCTGCGCAATGATGGAAAGCCGTGGATCTTCAGTCCTCACAAGCTGGTCTGGAACGGCGATTTCTACTACATGGTCGGCGTATTTGACAGCAAGAGGGTCGGGACCTTCCGCCTGGACCGGATCCTGAAGCGCCCAGATATTCTGGAGGAGGATGCTCTTCCCTTCCCGGCAGATTTTGATTTTGAGAAGCATCTTCAGACAAGCTTTCGGATGTTCGGAACCAAATACACGACAGTGGATCTCATCTGTGCAAACGATCTGATGGATGCGATCCTGGACAAGTTCGGCAAGGATGTCACCACCTACGCCTATGACATGGAAAACTTCCGTGTCGAAGCAGATGTTGTTCCCGGGACAGTATTCTATTCCTGGGTGTTCGGTTTCGGAGGAAAAGTTGTCATCAACGGACCAGCAGATGTCAAAGAG
>LFRM01021236.1_pt2 | contig 11504 bp, 13 predicted proteins | sample 618341 | NCBI WGS metagenome assembly LFRM01 (sample SAMN03654438, study PRJNA283298) | anaerobic digester metagenome | isolation source: pool of bioreactors CSTR01a, CSTR02a, and CSTR03a thermophilic anaerobic... | place: Denmark: Kgs. Lyngby | collected 2014-05-21
TATTATAATAGTTTTATTTCATGGATGTTAAGACGTCATGACTTCAAAATATCCAGAGAATGGATTTTAGATGATAATGGTGTTGTCTCAAGTATTACAAATAGCATAAAAGCTTTTACTGATGAAAATAATGGTATCATTATTATGACACCAGTTTATCCACCTTTTTCTAAAAGAGTTACAGTAAATAATCGCAAAGTGGTTGAATGTCAACTTATAAATACTGATGGTTATTATACAATTGACTTTGATCTATTAGAAAAACAATGTGCTGATGATAATAATAAAATGTTGATTCTTTGTAGTCCACATAATCCAGTTGGTAGAATTTGGACTAAAGATGAATTGTTACAAATTTCAAAAATTTGTAACAAATATGGAGTTATTGTGGTATCTGATGAAATTCATATGGATTTAGAAACAAAAGGCTATAAACATATACCTTATGGTGCAGTTAGTGAAGCTGCTTTAGACAATAGTATTCTTTTGACTTCAGCAGGCAAAAGTTTTAATTTGGCGGGAACTAGAAATTCAATGGTAGTTATTAAAAATGAAGCAATTAGAAAAACATATCACGACTATGCTGAAGCTAACTGTCACATTAGACCAAATGCTTTTGGCTTTAAGATGTGTGAAATTGCTTATAGTGAGTGTGAGGATTGGCTGGATGAACTTTTAATTTTAGTTGAATCAAACTATAAACTAGTGGCCAACTACATTAATTTAAATCACAAAGTTATTAAAGTTACACCATTAGAGGGTACGTATTTGGTTTGGCTAAATATGCAAGGTTTAGAAATGACTGATGATGAAATATTTAATTTTTTAAATGATGAGTGTCAAATCTTTGTAACGCGTGGTGATATCTTTGGAGATAGTGGTAAAGGTTTTGTAAGATGGAATATAGCAACTCCAACTTGGGTAATCAAAGATGCATTAAAAAGATTGACTAAAGGCTTAGAAAAACTAGGCTATTAACAAACTATAAAGAAGTGGCGAGCTCCAAAGGGTTCGCTTTTTTAATGTTTTTTAACCGCTTTATTTGACATGATTAATTGTTTGCTGTATTGTATGTAAGTGAGCACTTACTTAAGGAGGAAATCACATGGGGAATATGACTGTAAGAATGAATCGAGAGGATCGTAAAAATCAAATATTGGCGGCAGCAATCAATGTGTTTGTTGAATATGGCTACAATGGAGCCACAACAGCCCAAATTGCAAAAGCAGCAGGTATATCTGAAGTTACTCTATTTAGACACTTTGATTCTAAAAAAGATATTTTTAAAATGAGTATTGAGCCAATTGTTTTTACAACGCTTAAAGAATCAATAACGGCTTCTAGTAATTTATCTAAGCAGCAACAACTTGAGTATATATTGACGCAAAGGATTAAGTTGGTTGTAACACATCACAAAGTAATTAAACTGCTTTTAATGGAGAGTCAAATTAATGTTGAATTAGAAGATGTTAATTATATTGACAAAATGTCTAATATTTTAAAAGAGACAATTGTAAAAATAGGCATACAACTTAAAGATGACTTTTTTGTAACAAGATTACTAATGGGTGCTATATTATCTTTTTTGTATATGCCAGAAGTAGATGATTCAAAAATTGAAAAATTTGTAAATACTATTATTGAAATAATAGTAATTTAGTAGAGAGAGGTTGATGGTTTTTGAAATTATTTAATAAAATTGGAGCGTGGATTGAAAAGTCTCCATTTAAGGTATTGCTTTTATCAATTGTAGTTTTTGCCCTAATGATTGCAGGAGCGATTAATGTTTCAATGGCTACAGGTAATGAAACACTTGTAGATATTAAGTCAGATGCTTATATATCAAATAAGACGATGGAAGATAACTTTGGTGGCGATTCGATCCTAATTCTTTTTGAAGGTAACAAATCAGATTTAATGTCAATTGATACAGTAAGTAAAATGTGGGATCTTGAAAAACAATTTGCTTATGAGGAAAATATATTTTCATTTGTAAGTCCAGCTAGTATGGTTCATCAAATGAGTGCAAAAGCGAGCACTATGCTAATTGATCAAGTCCTAGTAATTAGTGATGGTTTAAAACAAGTATCTACTAAGCTAATTGAAATTGGACAAGAGTTAGGTAGTAAAGATATAAAAGATCCAGCACTCTTAGCTGGAAAGCTTGATAATTTATCTAATGTTGCCAGTGCTTTTGACAAATTAATTGTTGGTCAAAACAATTTGGCAGCAGGAGCTAGCCAGTTGGGTGATGGTTTAAGTCAAACATCAGCCGGCTTAGCGCAAGCTTCTACTCAAATTGAGCAATTAGCAGCTTTAGCTAAAGATAATTTTGAATTACAAAATAAATTAATTGGTATTTCAAAAAATATCAGTAACTCATCTGCAGGTATAGCGACAATGTCAACTAACACTAACAATCTAGTCACTGGAGCAAACAATACAGCAGTTGGTCTAAGTGGTATGAAAACACAGTTAACTAATGAAACAGTTGATATGAAATCTGGTTTAACAGGTGGAATTGATCCGGCAGAATTATCCCAAATGGCGGCTGGTTTTGTGACAATTGGTGAAAATTTAAGTGAAATGAGTAAAGGGTTGAGTTTATTTCATAGTAAAAGTGGAATGATGAGTGCTAATATTCCAAATAGTCAAAGTGAATTAGATCAAATATTCTATGATGAAAATATGCAACTTAGATCACTATTTAGTGATGTCATTATTGATGATACTCATCACATGATGGTAATTAAGTTACAGGGCAACCTAGAAGATAGTAAAAAAGATGCTATTTATCAAGAGGTAAGTGCGGCTCTTGATTCTAAAGACTTTAAAGATGTCTCTTATGTAGTATCAGGTAAGCCAGTTTTAGATTCGGCTCTGAGATCACAAATGCAAAGCAACATGATAATTATGGTTGCCTTAGCAGTATTAGTAATGTTTATTATCTTGNNTTGGGGCTTGGTGTTATCTTTACATCAGTTATAGCAACTTTAGGCTTTATGGGTACAATGAGTGTGCCAATGACGATGGTTAGTATGGCCGTTTTCCCAATTTTGATTGGTTTGGGAATTGACTATTCAATTCAACTTCAAAATCGTTATGAAGAAGAAAAATCAGTTAAAAAGACACTTTCACAAATTGGTAAGTCTGTTTCTATTGCCGTTATTGCAACTGTGCTAGGCTTTATTTCTTTATATTTTTCACCAGTACCAATGATTAAAGATTTTGGTAAAATGTTGACAATTGGAGTCATTATTAGTTTTATTGGTAGTATCTTTATTATGATGCCAATCTTAAAAATTCGTGACTCATTAAATAATGATGAAAAAGATGTAAAAGTTAAAGAAGAAAAAGAGACACGCTTAGATAAATTTTTAAAGGGTGTTACAAAATTTGTATTAAAACATTCAATCTTAATTATGGTTTTTGCAATAGTTTTAGCAGGTTTAGGCTTTAGTGTTGATAGCCAGATTGCAGTTGAAACCGACATAGAAACTTTTATGCCCCAAGACATGGAAGCTTTAGCTGACATTTCTGGTATTAGAGATATTGTTGGTTCAACAAATCAAATGGTTATTTATATGGAAGATGACAAAATTGTTAGTGAGCAAAATATTGCTTACATTGATAATTTAACTCAAAAAATTGAAACAAAATTTAAAGAAAAAGTTGTTGATGTAAAATCAATTAGTTCTCTGGTATCAATGATGAATCCAAAACAAGTTGAATTTGATCAATATGTGGCAACAGTTAATTCACTGCCAGCTAGTCAGAGTAAAATGTTTATTAATGCAGATGGCGATAAGTCAGTAATTTTATTAAACATTAGCTATATGGCAATTGAAGACTTAAAAGAATTTGTTGCTGATTTAAATGATTTGATTAGTGATGCACCAATGGATGCAGTTATTACTGGTAAGTCAGTATTAGATGTTGAAATGGTTAAAGGTTTAACAGAAGGTCGTATCACAATGACAGTTATTGGTTTAGCGCTAGTTTTCTTAGCATTACTACTAATGTATAGAAACCCATTTAAAGCCTTTATTCCAATTTTCCCAATTATCTTAATTATTGGAATGTCAGCTGGTATTATGTATATGTTAAACATTAGCTATACACCAATTACTGCAACACTTGGAGCCCTTGTGTTAGGTATGGGCACTGAGATGACGATTATGTTATTGGAGCGCTACTTAGAAGAGCGTAGTGAAGGTAAAGAAAAAGTTGAAGCAATGCTAATTACTGTTACTAAAATTGGTAAGGCAACACTTGCTTCAGGCTTAACAACAATTGGTGGCTTTAGTGTATTAATGGTCTCACAGTTTGTAATTCTAAAAGACTTTGGTTTAATGACTGTTATTAACATATCACTTGCTTTAATGGCTACATTTATTGTACTGCCAGGTATAATAATATTGTTGGATCGTTTTATTGTTAAAGAAAAAAAACGATAAATAAATAGTCTTAAATATACTAGACCGAAAAGATGGATATCTTTTCGGTTTATTTTTTATAAATTATAGAAAAGTGTAAATCATTAGATACATAAATCTTTAAATAAATGTTAGAATATAAACTTGCAAAAACAGTGAAACATACATATTTTGACTAGTTTTCAAAGGTTGTGATTCATTGACAATTTAGGGTGATATGTTATATTAATATAGCAATATACAGTTATAAAAGGAGTTGGAGAGATGCAGTGGATCTTTTACATTATTGGCTTAGTAATAAGTGGATTGCTTATATTTATTGATTACTCGTATAGTGTTGGGATAATTACTGCGCTATTGGCATTGGGTTTTTTAACTTTAATTAGAAATCAGTTTTATACAAAGATTTTTAATATGGAAAGTTTTAAGATGAGTGTTATAGCTGCTTATAGCTTATTTGTCATAGCAGTAATGTTTGTGCCATTAGGATTAGCTTTTTTATTTCCTAAAGTGATCAATCCATACTTTATGGCCGCAACAATTATTGCTGAGAGATTATATAAGTTTATTAGTGGGATATTTTGGCCAAAAAAGGAGGAGTTAAGTGTTTGATTTAGAAAATTTAATTCAGCCTGAGCAATTATCAATAATTCTCGTAACAACTTTTTTAACATTTGGCTTTATTTTTGTTGGCAAGTACATGAAAAAGTTAGACTATACAAAATCACCAACAGGCCTAGCGGCTGTGGGGGTCTTGTTTGTAGAGATGGTTACTAATATGACTGTTGGTAATATGGGTGAAAAATATGGTAAGCCCATGTCAGTTTATATTGGCAGTGTGTTTATTTACTTGCTATTTGCAAACACATTTGGTTTATTTGGTTTTGAGCCACCGACAGGAAATTTTAGTGTAACATTAGTGCTAGCGGTTATATCTTGGTTTTTAATTCAAGGTGTAAGTATTAAGCATAAGGGTTTTAAAGGTTATATTAAAAGTTTCTTTGAACCTTTGTTTCCATTTGTTATTCCAAATGTTGTTGGTTTAGTGGCACCACTAATTAGTTTATCAATGCGTTTGTTTGGTAATATTTTAGCTGGGGGTGTCATTATGGGTCTTGTTTATGGCTTTGGTGCTTGGCTTAGCAGTTTTGTACCACTAGTTGGTGGTATTGATTTTGTATCAGTGTTTTTAGCACCGGTGCTGCATTTATATTTTGATTTTTTTGCAGGGTTTTTACAAGCGTTTTTGTTTGTGACATTGACGCAAATGTTTATAGCGGTGGAATACACCGAATAGAAAAAGGAGAATGTATTTATGAGATCAGTAGGAGACGGTTTAGTAGCAATTGCTGCAGCATTTGCTGTATTTGTTGGATTTGGAACATCGATTGCACAAGGTTGGGCTGCAGCAAAAGCAGTTGAAGCAGCTGGAAAAAATCCAGATGCAGTTAATGAAATTAGAGGTATCTTAATTTTAGGTGCAGGGCTTGCTGAAACAGCAGCTATCTATGGTATGTTAATTGCATTTATGATTATATTCGTATTATAAAAAGGATGATGAAAAATGAATGTTGATATCTTAGAAAAGCTAATTCCTAACGTACTAACAATGTTTACGCAACTGGCCGCATCTTTGGTCATTTTCATCATGTATAAAAAGTATTTACACATGCCAGTAACAAATTATCTAGATGCTAGAAAAGAACAAAGAGAAACTGATTTAAATTTAGCTAGTGTTGCCAAAAATGAAGCTCAAGGGCTTCAAGATCAAACAAAGTTAGAGTATGAAATGGCACACAAAGAAATATCAGCTTTGCGTGAAACAATGTTGCATGATGCCCAGTTGGAAAAACAAAAAATTATCGCAAGTGCTAAAGTTGAAATTGAATCACTCAAAACTCGTAATGATCAAATCTTAGAAAATGAACGTAAAAGATTGTATGAAGAAGTTAATACTCACTTACTATCAGTAGCTAGTGAGATCAATCAAAAAGTACTTTCTGATTACACATTTAGTGAAGATGAGATGATTTCTGCACTTAAAAAGGAAATGGTAAGCAATGACTATCAGCACTGAGATGTATGCAACAGCATTATTTGAACTAGCTGGAAGTGATCCTTTAAGCTTTTTAAGTGAGCTTGAAGCTTTTGATTTAATTTTAAGCGCTGATTTAAAAGTTAGGGAGTATTTTTTAAAAACTTATGGAAAGTTTTCTTTGGTTAGTGATATTTTAAGTGAAAAATTTAGTCGCGAATTTGTTAATTTTTTAGGTATTATTTATGAAAACAGAGTTTTTTTAGATTTGAAAAATATTAAAGATAACTATCAAAGACTACTTGTTGAAAATGGCTTTATGACACTAGTGAGTGTTGTAAGTGTTAAAGAATTATCAGATTCACACAAAGCGTCAATAATTGACATGGTAGAAAATAAATATAAGGCGCCAATGAAAATTTCTTATGCTATAGATGAAAGCTTAATGGCGGGTTTTAAGATAAAAGTAAACAATGATATATATGATACAAGTTTAAAGAGTAAGCTTGATCAAATTAAAAACTTGGAGGTGTAATAAAGTTGAGTAAACAAACAGAGACTATAATTAAAGACTTAAAAGCTCGTATCTCAGATACTGAGTTGTATTCATCTTCAGTTGATGTCGGAAGAGTTCATACAATTGGTGATGGTATTGCCTTTGTTAGGGGCTTGGATGATGTTTTATCTAATGAAATGGTTCATTTCAAAGATGATATTTTTGGTTTAGCTTTAAACTTAGAAGATAGTCAAGTTGGAGTCGTTATTTTAGGTAATGATTCACAAGTTCGTGAAGGTGATGAAGTTACTAGAACTAAAAAAGTAATTGAAGTTCCAGTCGGTGATGCCCTTTTAGGGCGCGTTGTTGATTCACTGGGCCGTCCAATTGATGGTTTAGGTGATGTTAATACAACTGAGTCACGACCAATTGAGCGAATTGCCCCAGGGGTAATGACACGTCAAAGTGTTAACCAACCACTATTTACAGGAATTAAAGTTGTTGATGGTATGATTCCAATTGGTAAGGGTCAAAGAGAACTTATAATTGGTGATCGCCAAACTGGGAAAACAGCAATTGCGATTAATGCAATTGTTAATCAAAAAGGCCAAAATGTTAAGTGTATTTATGTTGCAATTGGCCAAAAGTCATCAACAGTTGCTCAAGTCGTTGAGGGTTTAAAGGCTCAAGGCGCAATGGAGTATACAACAGTTGTATCAAGTCCAGCTAATGAGCTATCACCATTACAATACATTGCACCATATACTGGCTGTACAATAGGTGAGTATTGGATGGATAATGGCGATGATGTTTTAATTGTCTATGATGACCTTTCAAAACATGCAGTTGCTTATCGAACAATTTCACTATTGTTAAGAAGGCCTTCTGGTCGTGAAGCTTATCCTGGTGATGTTTTCTACTTGCACTCAAGACTATTAGAGCGTGCTGCTAAACTTAATGCTAACTATGGTGGTGGTTCAATGACGGCACTGCCAATAATTGAAACACAAGCTGGCGATATTAGTGCTTATATTCCTACTAACGTTATATCAATTACTGATGGTCAACTATTTTTAAACTTAGACCAATTTAACTCTGGACAGCGTCCAGCTGTTGATAGTGGTATGTCAGTATCAAGAGTTGGATCTGAAGCTCAAACACCAGCGATGAAAAAAGTTGCCTCAAGTCTTAAATTACAATTAGCAACATATTACGATATGTTATCATTTGCACAATTTAGTAGTGATATTGATGCTGCAACAAAGAAAGTCTTAGACCGTGGTGAAAAAATCACTGAACTATTAAAACAGTCAGCTTTGAGTAAAATACCACATGAATTGATGATTTTTTCAATGTCATTAAATTATTTTGACTACATTGATCAGCTAAAGACCTCAGAAGTTTTAGCATTTGAAGTGTACTTGCACAACAACTTAATTAATCATCATCAAGATCTTTTAGATGAGTTAAAAGTTGAATTTAAACTTACTGATAAAATTATTGCTGAAATGAAAAGAGTTATAGAAGAAAATTTAAAGTCTTTTATGGCGGTTAACCGTGGCGCGTAACCTTAGTACAATTAAAAAAAGAATTTCATCAATAGGCTCAACGCGTAAAATAACAAATGCAATGAGGCTAGTTTCAATGAGCAAATTGCAACAATTTAAAAAACAGCAAGACCAGCTTGCTCCATATTTTCGTGAAGTAGCTAAAAAATCAGGTCGTTTTGGTAAAAACCAAGACAAGGGTCAAAGATTGCTATACATAGTTTTTGCACCAGATTTAGGCTTGGTTTCAGCTTATACTAATGGCTTATTAAAATATATTAGCAAACTGCCAAAAGGTGATTTTATCTGGATTGGAACCCAAGGCTATGATCTTGCTAAAAAGCATGGCTTACATGTAATGAATAAAAGAACTTCAAGTGAGCAAATAAATTTGGATCGCTTTATTGATGATACAAATGATTACTTGCATGATTATGAAATAACTTTGATTGTGCCATCTTATGGAGGATCAATGTCGCTTGAATTTTCAATTGAAGAGCTAAATGTTTATTTAGAAAAAGAAGATGATGTTGTTTATTATCCAGACTTTGAAAGTGCTGCAATGCGTTTTAGGCAAATCGTTACAAAGGCTATGATTTATTATTCATACTATGCATCAAAGTATAGTGAGTATACAACTAGAAGAATCGCAATGGAATCAGCTACTCAAAATGCCGATGATATGATTGAAGATTTACAAATCAAATATAATCGTGCCCGACAAGAAGCTATTACCCAGGAAATATCAGAAATAACTGCAGGAATGGAGGCATAATATGAATAAAGGTAGAATCGTACAAATTATAGGGCCTGTTATTGACGTAATGTTCAATGATGGAGAAATTCCTAATTTATATAATGCGTTAAAAATTAATTACAATGACATAAGTGTCACTTTAGAAGTTGTTCAACATATAGGAAATGATCGTGCTCGATGTATTTCAATGGACCCAACTGATGGTTTAAGACGTGGTTTAGAAGTTGTTGATACTGGTGATGCAATTACCGTGCCAGTAGGCAATGCAGTTTTAGGGCGCATGTTTAATGTTTTAGGTGATCCAATTGATGAGTTGCCGTTTGATGAAAATGTAGAGCGAAATCCAATTCATGCAATTGCTCCAACCTTTAAACAGCAAAAAACAACCACTGAAGTTTTACAAACTGGTATTAAAATTATTGACCTTTTATGTCCATTTCCCCAAGGTGGAAAAATTGGACTATTTGGTGGCGCTGGTGTTGGTAAAACTGTTTTAATGCAAGAGTTAATTCACAACATTGCAACAGGCTATGGTGGAATTTCTGTTGTTGCAGGTGTTGGTGAGCGTACACGTGAAGGTAATGACTTGTACCATGAAATGAAAGATGCTAAAGTTTTAGATAAAACAACTTTGGTTTATGGACAAATGAATGAATCACCAGGGGCAAGAATGCGTGTTGCACTATCAGCTTTAACGATGGCTGAACACTTTAGAGACAAGCAAAAACAAGACGTACTTTTATTTATTGATAATATCTTTAGATTTACGCAAGCTGGTAGTGAGGTTTCTGCACTTTTGGGTAGAATGCCATCAGCGGTTGGTTATCAGCCAACACTAGCTACAGAAATGGGTCAGCTACAAGAGCGAATTACTTCTACTGAAGATGGATCAATTACTTCGATTCAAGCAATTTATGTACCTGCTGATGACTTAACAGATCCGGCGGCAGCAATTGCGTTTTCACATTTAGATGCAAGAATTGTTTTAGATAGAAATATTGCGGCACTAGGAATTTATCCAGCTGTTGATCCACTAGAATCATCTTCAAGTTTATTAAATGAAGACATTGTAGGAAAAGAGCATGTTGAAATAGCTTATGAAGTTCAAAGATTACTCCAAAGATATAAAGACTTACAAGATATTATTGCGATTTTAGGAATGGATGAGTTGAGTGAGGAAGATCGTTTAACTGTTAATAGAGCGCGTCGGGTTAGAAACTTTTTATCCCAACCTTTCTATGTAGCTGAAACATTTTCTGGAATTCCAGGTCAACTTGTTACTTTAGAAGATACAATTAGAAGCTTTAGAGCAATTTTAGATGGTGATACAGATCATATACCTGAGTCATTGTTTCTATTTGCTGCAAGTATTGATGAAGTTTACAAAAAATTTGAGGACAGTGAAGTTTAATGTTTATTCTTGATATTGTAAAACCCACAGGAAAATACAACTCGATGGAAGTCGAGTCTTTAGTGCTACCTTCAATGGATGGTCAAGTAACGATTCTTCCAAATCATATGGCAACAGTTATTGCCCTAGACTTTGGTATTAGCAAAATCACTACTTATGATGGATCTAAAAAATATGCTATTTCTGATGGAATGTTTGCTTTTGAAAAAAATAAGGGCATGTTGTTTTTAGATACTATTGAATCAGAAGATGAAATAGATTTCATTAGAGCCAAGGCTGCTAAAGAGCGTGCACAAGCTAGAATTAGAAATCGTGAAAGCACCCAAGAGCTAGAGCGTGGAGAATTAGCTTTAAAACGTTCACTGATTAGATTGAGTTTAGAAAAATGATGAATAAGTTTAAAAATATGAGTCCAGTTAGAGTGATTGCGACAAGTTTTATTGTGACAATTCTAGTTGGAGCTCTTTTGTTAATGCTACCTATTTCTTCTAATAGTGGGCAGTGGACAAGTTTTTTAAATGCTTTGTATACTGCTACTTCAGCAACCTGTGTTACTGGTCAAACAGTGTTAAATACAGCTGAGCATTGGAATTATTTTGGGAAAACCGTCATAATGTCAATGATTGAGTTGGGTGGCTTGGGTTTTATGAGCTTTGTAGTTATATTTGCTAGCTTTTTTGGTCGCAAATTGCGCTTAAAACAAAGATTAATTATTCAAGAATCACTAAATATTGAACATTTAAGTGATGTTGGCTCACTAATTAAGTATTTAATAAGATTTTCTTTGATAACTCAAGCAATTGGCGCTTTTTTATTATCATT
>LFRM01106367.1_pt2 | contig 11504 bp, 8 predicted proteins | sample 618341 | NCBI WGS metagenome assembly LFRM01 (sample SAMN03654438, study PRJNA283298) | anaerobic digester metagenome | isolation source: pool of bioreactors CSTR01a, CSTR02a, and CSTR03a thermophilic anaerobic... | place: Denmark: Kgs. Lyngby | collected 2014-05-21
AAGTGCCAGAAATTTCTTTAAAAATTTCATTAATTTTTACCTCCTTTATTTTTGGGCATAATTATACGCATCATCCTAAATGGTTACCTAGAGTTATTCAACGGGATAACCAATCGAGAACCTGTAAACCTCCCAAGGCTGGTCACTTTCACATTGCAGCTGGCTTAAGGTTCCGACAAAGTCCTCGGTACCGCAGTACTGTACAAGCTGATCATAGGTTATTTGTACACGTTTGCCGTTGCTTGCTGCAACTCCGTTATCGGCCACTCTCTGCCAGCCGTAAGGTGCGCCTTCTGCCCCGGACTGCATTACTACCCACATATTTCCGTCGGACTTGTAGTCAATTGAAAAGATGCAGCCGGGCTGTATCAAAGCGGGATCAAAGGTTCCGCCATAAGCTAGGGTCTGAACGCCCTTGCCCTGTGCCCATGCAGCGTCACTGTCGCCTTCAAACTCAGTTATAACAGTTTCCTTTGCTACAGGTACCAATCCTGAAGGATAACCAATGGAAACCTTGTAAACTTCCCAAGGCTGATCGCTTTCGCACTGGATCATATCCAAGTAAGTAACGAAATCGTCAGTCTTGCAGTATTCAACGAGCTGGTCATAGGTTATCTGGCATACCGAACCGTCGGTATATGAAGCTCCTCCATCGGCAACTCTCTGCCATCCGAATGGAGCACCCGGATCCCCTGACTGAAGTACCAGCCACATATTGCCCTCTGACTTATACTCAATATTTATTACACAGCCGGGCTGGATTAAAGCAGGATCAAATGTTCCGCCCTGTTTCAAAGTCAGGCAGCCGGTTCCCTGTGCCCAGGCATCGCCCTTGTCATCGGTCCAGATAACTACTTCATTCTTAAGACTAACAATACCGGATCTCTGTCCGATTGTTACGCTGGATACGCTCCAGTCCTTATCGCTTTCGCATTGAATCATGCTGAGATAAGTTACAAAATCCGTTGTGTTGCAGTACTGTACCAGCTGATCGTATGTAATCTGAGCGATTGTACCGCTAGGATTCTTTATGGAAGCTCCCTGGTCGGCAACTCTCTGCCATCCGAACGGTGCTCCGTCTACCCAGGATTGCAGTACCAGCCACATATCGCCTTCGGACTGATAGTAAATGGTTATTACGGAATCCTCGGTTATAAGAGCCGGATCAAATGTTCCGCCCTGTGCAACTGTCAGGCATCCGGTTCCCTGTGCCCAGGCAGCGCCGCTGTCATTTGACCATATCTCTACTTCATTCTTAACCGGAATCAGGTTGGTTCTGTCAACCTCGGAGAATCCCGGAGGCTCCGCAAATGCCACGCTGGTGTCAACCTTTATAACATTGCCGGCTGCGTCCAACAGGCGGATATTGTCGATATACAGGTTTGCACTGCCTACACCTGCCTGTGCTCCGGTATCGGTATCAAGAGCTACTATAATCATGTTCTGATATCCGACTACAAATTCTTCACCTTCGTCAAGTACGGCCTTTGCCGTGTTCGGGTTCCTTGTAGCGACATATACAGAGAAGGGATCGTTTGATTCTTTTCTCTTTTCACCGCTGTAAGCATAAATCTTTCCCGATATGGCATGGAATTTTCCGTCAGGATGCTCAACACCTACATCCATGGTAATGGTCTTGATTTCGGTAATCTTGTCCCCCGCAAGGCTTGCAATGTCGATAGCAACATAAGGGTACTTACCGTTCATATTGGTAACCTTCAAAGCCTTGCTTCCGTTGAAGTCAGCAATGGACAGCTCGGATGCGTCTGCATTCGGCGGAGCGGTATAGATGGCAACAAAGCCATATAAACCGTCTTCGAAGTCGATGCTGGCTTCCTGGACTTCTACTGCAGGTTCATCTTTTTTGCCGTCTTCTTTCTGAGCCTGGTCGTCACTCTTTGTGTCTTCTTTCTGATCCTCCTGTCCGGATGTATCCTCGATTCCATCCACAAGAGTGTCTGTCTTGGTATCGTCTTTTTTACATCCTACCAAGGACAGAACCAGTAGTGCGCAGAGTAAAAGCGCAATCAGTTTTTTTGCCTTCAATTTTTACTCCTCCTTCTTTATTTTATATAAAGTTTTTATGTTTTGGGCTGAAGCGAATTATCATACTATCCGACAATACCGCTGCGCTCCACACCCTCTATGAAGTATTTCTGAAGAGCGACATAGATGATAATAATCGGCAGCATAATCAGCACTACGCCGGCACTTAAATACAACTCCTGTATGGACGTGTCCAGGATCTTATCAACGTTGGCTATTACCGACTGCAGTGTGGTTATCTTCTTGCTGATTACTATATTTTCGCTGATCAGAAATAACTTTGCGTAAAACGTGTCATTGTACTGCCATACCATCGAAAAAACTGCGACGGTTACAACGGCAGGTATGGCATTTACAAGCATTATCCTGAAATATGTATACCATATGCCCGCTCCGTCAACCAAAGCTGCCTCTTCGATCTCCTTTGGCAGGTTTCTGAAAAACTGGTTAAAAATGTATATGTACAGTCCTGAACGGACACCGCACCCGAATATGGTCATAATATACATTGGTATCGGGGTCCCCATAAGGACCAAGGGTTTTCCCGCAAACAAGGATACCAGCCCCAAGGGATCAAAATTCTTGAATGTCATGTAAAGCGGAAGCATGATGGTGTGGTCGGGAATAACTATCATAACAACCACACAGGCAAACAGCAGTCTCCTTAACGGGAATCGGAATCTTGCAAATCCGTAGCCGACCATTGAACAAATGAAAATCTGTATCAGCATCAGGGTGATTGAATAGAGAAGGTTTCTTCCCATGGTAGGCAGATAATTCATTCTCGCCCATGATATCTTATACTTTTCCAGTGTCGGACTGGTTGGAATCATGTATACCATCGGATTATACCTGTCCGAATCGGACATGAACGAGCTGACTATCATGCCGATAATAGGCGACAGTATAACATAGCAGATTCCTACTATTACAACGAAGCTGAAAACCTTGATTAGCAGCTTTTTAAAATCGGCCTTCATTCCCCTGGTGCTGTTCACAATTTTCGGATTCTCGGTTATTGTCCTTATTCTGTTTTTAATACCTACGCTTTTACCAGTATCCATCTTAATACCTGTTTCCTTTCTTGCGATTAAGTATATAAAACGATGTTAATTGTAATAGAACGTCCGTTTTTGCAGGAATCCGACCGCCAGGATCAATATCAGGCAGGTTACCGCCGTACTTACAAGGCTGAATACCGAACTGAGTCCATAATTAAAATCCGTAAATGCCGTATTATATGCCAGGGTCACCACATCGCTTTCGGCAAATTTATCAATTACCGTATATACGACGTTTGTTATTATGTGAGGCATTACCATGGGGAATGTAACCTTCCAGAAGGTCTCATAAGCTGTGGCACCTTCGATTTTGGCAACCTCGTACATCGAGCTTGGTATGGACTGGAGCGCCGCAAGGAATATTACAATCTGCACTCCTGATGCCGTAATGATGCTGTTTATGCGGCTTACGGCGGCTACTATGTAATCCAGTACCCTGTTCGGCAGCGCCAGCTGACCAAACAGGTCAATATAATAGGATACATTGACTGTGGACGATACTGTTTCCGTCGACATCTGGCTGCTGCCCGCCGAAATTCCTCCCGCCACAAACTGCTCACTTAACCGCAGGGCGGTTGCAATCGCGCTGCTGTTCATAATAACCGGCAGGAAGAAAATTGCACGGACAAGGGTTCTGCCCTTGAACTCCCTGTTCAGCAGGATGGCCATGAACAGGCTGAAAAATATGATAAGCGGAACGTCCAGCACCATGTTGAAAATCGAGGATGTCAGTATCTGCTTGAAGGTACCGTGCTCACGGAAAGCATACACGTAATTTTGCAGACCTACATGGTCCAGGGTGTAGCCTCCCACCGTTTCCACCGAAAGTCGTGAAAATGAGAACTGGGTGGTCAGCAATATGCTCCTGATATAAAAGAATATAAAACCAATCAACCAAGGAAGGATGAATAGGTAGCCATTAATCATTCTTTTCTGTGAAAGAGTAAGTCTTTTTTTCATTTTTATTCTCCTTATCTGATTTCATAGCTCTTGGCCGGAATATTTATACCGTCCGCATACACATCCTCTGATAAATAGTTAATGTATATACTAACACCGTTGCCGTAGGTTATCTTTTTGACTCCTTCCTGCAGTACCTCATAATTAACCATCGGCTCACCGGATACTCTCTTAAGGGCATTATTAACCGTCTTGTAAATCTCCACCGCTTCATTCTTCCATATGTCGTATTTGGTTGAATAGTATTTATTAAGACCCGTATATTTCATTTCATTGGCGGTATCTGCCGTAAACTGGTAATGGGGTGATGCTCCGTATTCAATCAGCTGCAGTACCAGGTCCGTACGCTCCATATCATCATAGTAGTTGATAATTCCGCCTGCATAATCGATGCATCCGTGTATAATCATCTGGTACAACGGTATGCTTTCATCAATTATGAAAAAGTCATTATCCGATATCGGGGCATTTATTATATTTGATGTATATTTAAAGCTGTAATCATTGCCGCCGTTTATCAGGATATCCTTCCCGGTGCCTGCAATCTTGTCGAACTGTCCAAGCACGACATCCAGCGCTTCCTCCCTGTTAATGATGTTTGTTCTCCTCTGATCGGAATGAAGGACATCGCCAAGGTCGCGCAGGGATATACCTGCTATATCCAGTTTATTTAAGCCTTTAACCAGTCCGTTTACATACCTGGGCAGGAACTTTGGCGATACCAGGTAATAACCTGTTTCACGGTAGCCAAGGGTTGACAGCTTAAGAAACGTGGTCGGGTTTACATTGGCAAACCATGCGTAATAGCCTGCCCCGTAATACCTTGAGGTTTCATTGTAGGCGCTGTATCGCTTGCTGATATATGATACACGCTGAAGTGCCGTATCGGCGTAGAAGGAACCTCCCTTTTCCTCCACCTTGCTGCTGAGCTCTTCCAGCCCCGATTTTCCACCCAGCTTTCTAATAACCTTTATTTTGCTTGTAACATCGTGATAATACCCTCCGTTAAACCATCCCTGGAAGTTTATTACCTGATTTGTAATTCCCTCCGAATACAAATCGTCAAATATCTCACCGGCTTCCTTAAATGTTGTTACAGGATTTACGGTAAGGTACTGTGTACCAAGGAAGAATGCCGTTTCCTTGACTCCTCCGATTATATCGTAATAGAACGGTATGTCTCCGTTTCCGTTCTTATATGCAAGCACCCCTTCATTAATCAAACGCTGCCTGTAGTAGTTGGCTAATCCGCTGAAGCCCGGATATTCATCGGTAAGCAGGGTATACCTGACCGTAAGGTTGCAGTCATACAAGTCTTTTACAACAATTGGCAGGTCTGCAGCGCTTCCCGTGCTGCCGAATATGGACAGTATGTCATACAGTCTCAGCATGAAGGACGGATAAACATAGTTATAAGAATTAAATTTTCCGCTGATGCCCGCCGATATGGATGCCAGTGTGGCTCCATCCTCAATCGTTGCAAGGATTGACGAATCCTCCCTGCATATTCCAAACAGCGCCAGCCTGGCTTTTTCAGTATATTCGGTCTGGGTTAGCGCATCGGCCAGGGGATCCATGCCGTAAATATACTGGGAATAATCGTTTGCGTTAGTCTTTCCGTTGTTAAAGTTGATTATGGATCCCGAACCGTTGGGAACGACCATGTATCCCTTTTCATTGATGCCGCCCGCTCCCATGTACCTGAGCAGCTGAATCCTGTATATCTTTGCTTCGCCGTATTCTTCTATCCTGCTTGTAGGAATGGATACAAGAACACCGTCATCTTCAAGCCTGTACTCAAGCGGTATTATGAAGTAAAGCGCTTCTGCAGGTTCAACTCCCGCCAGTGCCATCTGTTCGTTATAATCTTCTTCAGTAAACCCGATGCTCTCAAGAAAACCTTCTATCTTCTGAATTGATTTCTTGTTCTTCCTGGCAACACCGTTTAATTCCAGAAGTCCCGGAAAATCAGTACTGTTTATGTAATAACGCCGCAGAGCTGTCGCATCATCTTCCGGAAGCTTCGACATTACTTCATCCATCTTCTCGGGTGAAAAATAGATGGGAACAATGCCCGTGGTGGATGTCTGATGGTCACCTACGTCATATATATAACGTATTCCGTTCTTAATGCTTTCAACCTTGATTTGGCCTCTGACCACCGACATGCTGTAGGAGTCATATATGCCCGCCGCCCTGTTCTTATTGAAATAGTCCAATATGAACTGTGATTTCAGGTAATTCTTATTCATTTCATTGGCTTTTTCATCATTATCCGCATCAATGGGGTTTGTATAGACAACCTTGTTGTTTCTCTTGTCATAAATGGCTACCGTGGCGGTCTTGGTATCCGTATAAAGCTTAAGCTTGTCATTTTCCGCCACAAGCTCAAAGCCCGGAACAGAAGGTTCGTCTTCCGGGATGGGGGCATACTCGGCGCCCTCCTCATAATCGTTCTCACGAAGATATTGTTTATACTCATTGTATGAATAAAAGCGGATATAGTAATAAAGCAGCCAGACAACAACCACTATGGCAATCAGGCCAAGCGCGCACCAGCCGAACTTGCCTATCAGCTTTTTTCTTTTCTTATACTTTATTTCCACCGACTTTTTCATGCTAACATCATTCTCCACTCAGCATTTTCTTGAGATACGTTGCTTACATTCTGAATACAATCTCTATGTATAAACTCTCAAAGAAGTTGTAAACCTTGGTTACAAGGTCCACAATCAGCAGACCTATGAATATTATAATAAATGCCGCTAACAGCGTAAGAAACAGGGTTATAAGTGTTTTAGCCAAGGTATAGTTATGTACCTGCATGATGCCTATAAGCATCATAATAAACCCGTATGCTATTCCCACCCCTAATATCAGGTAGTAGAAAGCCTCCTCGCCATCGGCAATGAACTGGCTGACCAATGTCGCAAGATTAAAGGATATGATCAGCGGTAGCATCGCATAGCCTATTGCTATGGCAATGTCCTTAAGCCTTCCTTCTCCCTGCATAAGACATGTAACCGACCAATTGCTTATACAGAGCAGGATATAAAGCAGGAGCACACCTCCCAACTCGGTAAGGCTGTCAACCGTACGGGGATCCAACTCGTTGACAACAAAGCTGGCTTTAAGACGGTTGAGAGTAAAACTGAAGGAAAACAGCATTACAAGAATAACAGCTATCGGCACGCTTCCCTTATCGATATGACGGATCCAGTAATAGCCGTCCACCGGGTGGGACATCGTATAAAATACATACTTCAGTTTTTCCTTGGAGAAATACTTACTCATTCAGCAGCCCCTCCTCCCTGACTATTCCTTTCTTCCTGCGATAGATACTCACTCCGATTACCAGGGCAAACACAGCCACAATCAGGCCGGTGAGGATATAGCTCATGTTTTCCTTAAGCACCTTGTTTCTGTATCTTCTGAATGCTATTGAATAGAACTCGCTGCTCATTCCGCGTTTCAAGTACTTCATGGCATTTACATAATCCCCGGCGGTAAGGTATGCTTTTCCTATACCTACATATGCAAGTTCGTTATTCTCATCCAGTTCAAGGACCTTCTCCCATAGCTCCACGGCCTTTGTTTCATCCCCGTCATATCTTAACGCCACCGCCTGATTGATTAGGCTTCCGTACATTGTTTCCGTGAATATGAGAATCTCCGCCCTGTATGCATCTAGAACGATAATTGTATTGCCTATATTTTCAATTGCCACAGGAGTAACGAATGTTCCCGCCTGGGTACCCAATCCTCCGAATATATACAGCAAATTGCCTTCATGGTCATAGGTAAATATTCTCCCCCTTCTTCTGTCCAGGAGTGAATACATACCTTTCTGTCTATATACAACGTCGGTTATCTGTGATGGCCCGGAATATCTTGTATATCCGCTCGTCCACAGATCTCCTCCGAGATTCTTGTTCGCGCCTTTTTTAATAACATCCTCGCCCTTGGGATTGAGCCTTCGTACCGCTTGGGTTCCATCCTCATCTATGTTGGAAGCGTATACGAATCCGTCGTCATCTATATCAATGCCGGTAAACTCGGTAGGAATAAAGAGTTTTTGATTCGACCTCTCTTCCTTGGTGGCGATTCTTTTCCAGAATTTATCCCAAAGGGATATCTTAACCTCAATGGTTCCTATAAAGCCTACAAACTGGCCGTTATCTTCAAATACCATGATGCCCTCAAACATATTCTGGGCTATGCAGTAAACCCTGTCCGCGTAGTCAACGGTTACCTTCAAGGGAGAGAAAACATATCCTTCCTCCAGGATTTCCGATTGAGGATCCCTGATTATCTTTATAAGACTGCCATTATTGTCCAGAACCACAATCCTGTTGTTGTACGTATCCGCAATGTACAGCTCGTTTTTCTTTGATACGCAAACACCGGTAGGTGATGAGAATTTGTCAGCTTCACCGTTATTTTCAAATTCACTTATGACCTTGATAACGGTTTTCATGTCCTTGCTGAGGAATACTATCCTGTTGTTGCCGGTGTCGGCTATAACTACCTCGCCGTCAGGTGTCTTGCATATGTCCTGCGGGTTTTTGAAAGCCCCCAGGGGCTCGCCGTTATATACAAGACGGGTGCCCGATATGGAGCCTGCGGGAACATATGCCGCCGGGGTATAAACGATATATTCATAGAAGTTATAGTTATAGGTGTCATAAGGCAAATCGTTCGCCAAGGCAACACCGCAGTTGCCAAGCATGCCTACAACAGCCAGAATAATAATTATTGCCCTTGAACACCTTTTAGACATTCTCATGTGGATAACACCTCTCATTCCTTCATACCGGAAGTAGTCATAGTCTCCATAATATTGCTCTGAGCAATCAGGAAGAATGTTATTGGCACTGCGGCAATAACAAATGTGACAGCCGCGCCTGCACCGGCTCTTGCCGCTCCGCCCTGTACAATCTGCTGCAGGGCAAACTGCAGGGGCTTGAGCTCTTCGTCACGCAGGAATGTTCCGCCGGTATTGCCCCACATGTACTGGAACTGGAATATGGCCAGCGTCAGCCATGCGGGCTTAACATTCGGCATCACAATCCTCCAGAATATACTGAACTCGCCGGCTCCGTCTATCTTGGCGGAATCAATCAATGAATCGGGAATCTGCTCCATGAACTGCTTCATCAGGTACAGTCCCATGCCGAAGGACCATGCCGGGAGGATCAATGCCAGGTATGTATTGTTAATTCCCATCAGCGAAATAATGAGATATTGGGGTATCTGTGTTACCGTCCAGGAAAACATCATTGACAGTATAACCATGTTGAACAGAATATCTCTACCCGGAAATTTATGTTTCGCCAGCGGATACGCCGCCAGGGATGCGCACAGCACATGCCCGACCATGCCGCCCATTGTTATGATTACCGTGTTCATTATATATCTTGAAAACGGCACCCATGTGTCGCTCATAAGCACAAACAGGTCCGAAAAGTTCTCAAGGGTTGGATTCCTAACAAAAACCTTGGGCGGATACTGAAACAATTCATCCAGTGGCTTTAATGCGTTGTTGACAACCATGACAAGCGGAAGCGCCATGAATATTCCACAGATGAACATCAGGCCAAATAACAGTCCGTTTCCCGCCTTCGAACGGTTGAGCTTCGTCTGCTTGGCTCTCATCCAGAAGGGAACCCATTTTCGGTTGGAGTAGTCTACAATGACTCTTTGCCTTCTCCTGCTCATTATTCACCAACCCTCCTAAGCATTTTCTGCACCAGTTTATTTGTTCCCACCATTAGCAGGAATAGAATGGTTGCAATAGCAGACGCATATCCCATCTCAAATCTGGTGGAACCGTAATCCAGGAGGTGGGTAATTACCGTAGCACCGGCATAATTAACTGACGGGTTTCCTGCCAGGTTGATGGAAATATCGGCAACGGCAAATGACTGTGTAATCTGCATGACTGCACCGAACATCAACTGCGGCTTCATTGCAGGCAGCGTGACAAACCACAGCTCCTGCCAACGGTTCCTTACACCGTCAATTGCAGCAGCTTCATACATCGTATGATCTATGGTCTGAAGTCCTGCTATGAAGGCTAAGAATCCGGTACCAAGGCTTAACCACAGCTGTACGATCATAAGTATCGGCAATATGTACTTCTCCGTCTTCATCCACAGGATGGCTTCATCAATAATTCCGTACTTGAGGAGCAATCCGTTTAAATATCCGTAACGGTCGCCCGTAAGAATCAGGTTCCATACCACATATGCGTTTCCGCTTATGCTTGGGGCATAGAATATCAGTGTAAGGAATGCCCTAAGTTTTCCCTTGAACTCATTGATAATCCACGCGAACAGCAGGCAAAGCAGGTAGCTTATGGGTCCTGTTATTACCGCAAACAGCAGCGTGTTTTTCAGCGATATAATAAATATGTCATCTTCAAGGAGCAGTTTTATGTAATTCTTCCAACCTACGAATTTTGGAAGCTCAAGAACATTAAAATCCGTAAAGCTGAAAAATATCGACGCTATGACAGGCAATACCGTAAACAGGAAGAAGAGGATGAAATACGGTGCCAGCCTTACATAAGATATTCTGTTTTTCCGTATCCGGTATCTGAGTGTTCCCTGCATTCTTGCGATTTCAGCGGCATCTGCAGGTACATTTTTTCTCTTCGCAGCCATATTTATCCTCCTACCTATCTTCCTCTTGAATTTCCAAGCCCAATTCTCTCAGCTTGTGCTCGATTTCCGCATTTATGTAAATAACCTTTTCCATGAGCTCTTCCCTGGGATTGGCCGTGTCCGTTTCGGTCGTTACGGTATAGAATGCATTGTTAACATTACGCCATGAATAGTATCCTCCCGGAACCTGGGGAATACCTTTAACCTGTTCAAATTGCTTCATAAGCTCTTTATAATCATCCACAGGCCATGCCAGGTTGCCCAATGCTTTCAGGTTTGCGGTGGCTATTCTCGCGCTGGAGCCCATAAGGCTTTCCATTTCCCTGCCGTATATGGTCTGGGTTTCTTCGGATGTCCACCATTTCAGGAACTCCCAGCTTTCTTCAGGATGCTTGGTGTCGGCCATAATCATGTCCACCAGACCTATGCTTCCCGTAGTATGGTTTATGGTGCCGTCCTCCTGCATGATGCCGGGGACGACAGTGAATCCCCAGAGTCCCTTGATGTCGGGTGCCGATACCTGAAGGTTGTTATAGAAGGTATAGTCGGCAATTACCAGGGGGCATTCGCCCGTTCTGAATCTTTCCTCAACGCTTGTTTCCTTGTCTATCTTGTAATCCGTGTAGAATTCACAGTATTGCTTGAAAGCATTTATGGAAATATCGGAATCGAGTGCGGATCTTGTTCCGTCCTCGTTGTAATATGATCCGCCCATTTGATACAGCAGCATGGCAAAGACCTGCTCACCGGGCATCATGCCGAAATCCATCTG
>LFRM01143644.1_pt1 | contig 11499 bp, 11 predicted proteins | sample 618341 | NCBI WGS metagenome assembly LFRM01 (sample SAMN03654438, study PRJNA283298) | anaerobic digester metagenome | isolation source: pool of bioreactors CSTR01a, CSTR02a, and CSTR03a thermophilic anaerobic... | place: Denmark: Kgs. Lyngby | collected 2014-05-21
GCACTAGAGCGTTCAATTGATGTGCAAGTTTCACGCTTACGTCGCATGATTGAGCCCGACCCATCAAAGCCGCGTTATATCCAGACCGTTTGGGGTGTGGGTTACGTGTTTGTGCCGGATGGCAATAAGTAATGAAGGCTTCGCTATTGTATCCGCAGAGCTTTTTTGCCCGCACATTATGGATGGTGTTGCTGGCCGTATTATTTTCTAAGGCGCTGACACTGATTTATTTGATGCTCAATGAAGATGTGTTGGTTGATCGCCAATACAGTCATGGTGCTGCGCTAACATTGCGCGCGTATTGGGCATCACCAACCATCGAGCGCCCAGCGATTGCTAAGGCTGCTGGTTTGCAGTTGGTGCAAGAGGCTGAAGTCCCGATCGGAGAGAAGCACTGGCCTTATAGCGATATTTTTACTGAGCAAATGCGTGCCGAGCTGGGTGACGATACCCGTGTGCGAATTCGTGCGCAAAATCCACCGTCACTATGGGTGCATGCGCCCAGTTTAGGACCTGACTGGATTCGTGTGCCTTTATATCCGCACCCTTTACGTGGGCAGCGTGTGTGGAACTTAGTGGCTTGGTTTTTAGGCATTGGTTTGTTATCTACAGCGGCAGCATGGATCTTTGTCAGTCAGCTCAGTGCGCCATTGAAGCGTTTAGTGATTGCTGCACGTCTATTTGGTCATGGGCGCAGTGTGCGCTTGCCAGTTGATGTTGATACTGCCAGTGAAATGGCGGAAGTGTATCGAGCCTTTAATCAGATGACCGATGATATTGAACAAGCTGGACGCGAACGTGAATTGATGTTGGCGGGGGTCTCGCATGACTTACGTACGCCATTGACGCGTTTACGTTTAGCGCTGGAATTGCTCGATAACGACAATGAGTTAACCAGCGATATGGTGCGTGATATTGAGGATATGGACGCAATTTTAGATCAGTTTCTAGCCTTTATTCGCGATGGCAGCGATGAGCCGATGGAAATCTGTGACCTGAATGAGTTGATTAGTTCTGTGGTTGCCCCATATAGCCAACAGGGGCATACCATACGTGTCTATTTAGACATCATGCCGTCCTTGATGCTGCGCCGAGTGTCGATTAAACGCATGCTGGTCAATTTATTGGAAAACGCTTTGCGTTATGGCGGGCAAGGCGTTGAGGTGGCTGCGTCAGTTGAGCAAGGTGAGCACGCGCCTTATGTGGCCATTAGCATACTTGATCGTGGTGCAGGACTTGATCCAGACGATTTACAGCGTATTTTTAATCCGTTTATTCGTGGTGATCAGGCACGGGGCGGGCAGGGTACAGGCTTAGGTTTAGCCATTGTGCAGCGTATTGCTGCGCAGCATGGCGGCACTGTCGAGCTGCTAAATCGTGCTGGTGGTGGATTGGAGGCGCGGGTTTGCTTACCGATTACCATGCATGCCGCCTTAGAAAAGCAGCACGGTGCTGCGTAAAGAATAGAGTGAAACTAAACAATGAGTGATGCGCAGCAAGATAAAGTTCGTTTGGATAAGTGGCTGTGGGCGGCGCGTTTTTTTAAAACGCGCGCCTTAGCTAAAGAGGCGATTGAAGGTGGCAAGGTGCATTGTTGTGGTGAGCGTTGCAAGCCGTCGAAAGAGCCTAAGGTTGGTGATGAGTTGGTGATTCGTGCAGGCTACGATGAGCGCACTATTGTTATTGAGCAACTCAGTGCGGTACGTCGTGGTGCGCCACAAGCGCAATTGTTATATAGCGAAACTGCAGACAGTCTGAGCGCGCGAGAAAATGCTGCAGCACTACGTAAGGCTGGCGCTATAGGTATTCAGACTGATGGGCGTCCAACGAAAAAACAACGTCGGCAAATTCATCGGTTTAAAGATCAATAGTCCATCGAGATGTTGTTGCAGTTGAACTAAGTACGTTAATTTTTAATCGAGGCTTATACTAAGCTGATTATTTTTTGTGAGTGTTGTATGGCTGATTTTGATTTTACCCAGCGTTTTATTTTTGATGATACTGATGTGCGTGGCGAGATGGCCAGCCTAGAAGAAAGCTATGCTCATGTCTTAGCTAAGCATGCTTATCCCGAGCCGGTTGCTGCATTATTAGGTGAGCTGATGGCAGTAGCTGCTTTATTGGTTAATACGCTGAAGTTTGATGGCTTATTAGTACTGCAAGCCCGCTCAAGCGGGGCAGTGCCTTTGTTAATGGTTGAGTGCTCAAGTGATCGTGAATTGCGTGCTATTGCCCGTTATGAAGAAGATCAGATTAAGAGTGGTGCAACCTTTCAAGAGTTGATGCCCGAAGGCGTTCTTGCACTGACCGTTGATCCGAAGGAGGGTCAACGCTATCAGGGCTTAGTTGCTTTAGATGGTGAAAACTTGGCTGAGTGTTTCACTAATTATTTTGTCAACTCTGCGCAATTGCCGACACGTTTTTGGTTATATGCTGATGGTCAGCGCGCGCGCGGTATGCTTTTACAGCAATTACCTGCGGATCGCGTGTTGGATTCTGATGAGCGTGAAGAAAGCTGGCAGCATGTGGTTGCTTTAGCTTCCACATTAAGCGCTGAAGAGCTGCTAGGACTGGACAATGAGACCATTCTGCACCGCCTCTACCATGAGGAGCAGGTGCGCTTATTTGCAAGTACTGATGTGAAATTCCAGTGTAGTTGTACGCGTGAGCGTTCAGTGCAAGCTTTAATCAGTCTTGGCTTGGCAGATCTACAATTATTGCTCGCTGAAAAAGCAGGCACTATTGAGATTGATTGCCAGTTCTGTAATGAACGATATTTGTTTAATGAGCAAGATGTTGTGCAAATGTTCGCAGAACAAGGCGCGCAAGACGGTACTGATGCGTCGAGCACAGTGCATTAATTGCATAAGTCTGTCATAATCGCGGGCACTTTTTCGTTGTAGCGCTTTTGCTTAAGTGCTACAAAACTTCTGGAGGACTCGGCTCGGGCCGTTGGGGATCTCATGACGCAAGCAAAAACCGCTGTGTACACTGATATTAGTGCTGCTCAATTGATTGAAGAGGCCGTTCGCCGTGGCGAAGGCAAGTTAGCTGTTAATGGTTCATTAGTTGTTGAAACAGGTCACCGTACGGGTCGTTCACCAGCTGACCGTTTTATTGTGCAAGAGCCTAGTACTGAAGCTCAGATTGCTTGGGGTCCAATCAACCGTCCGATCGCACCAAGTATTTTTGATGCGTTATGGACTCGCGTAGAAGCTTATGTTGCTGAGCGTGAAAGCTTTGTTTCACATGTGCACGTAGGTTCTGATCCAACGCACTATTTACCTGTGAAAATGACAACAACAACCGCTTGGCACAACCTGTTTGGTCGTTGCTTGTTTATTACTCCTGATGCATTTAACCCATCTGAAAAAGAGCAATGGCAGATTATTAACGCGCCGTTCTTTGAGTGTGTACCAGAGCGTGACGGTACTAATTCTGATGGTTGCGTGATGATTAACTTCGCTGCAAAAAAAGTATTACTGGCTGGTATGCAGTACGCAGGCGAAATGAAAAAATCTATGTTCTCTGTGCAGAACTTCCTGTTACCTGCGCATGATGTGTTGCCTATGCACTGTGCAGCCAACGTTGGTGAAGACGGCGATACAACTTTATTCTTTGGTTTATCCGGTACAGGTAAAACTACACTGTCAGCTGATGAAAGCCGTTACCTGATTGGTGATGACGAGCACGGTTGGGGTGTGGGCACTGTGTTCAATATCGAGGGTGGTTGCTACGCAAAGTGCATCGACTTATCTGAGAAAAATGAACCAGTTATTTGGAAAGCGATTAAGTTTGGTGCAGTACTAGAAAACGTAGTATTGGATGAGAATCGCATTCCTGATTACACCGATGACAGCTTGACGCAAAACAGCCGTGCTGCCTATCCGCTTGAAAACGTTGAAAAGCGTGTGATTGCGAACCGTGCAGGCGAGCCAAATGCTGTGATCTTCTTGACCTGTGACCTGACTGGCGTATTGCCACCCGTGTCCATCTTGAACAATGAACAAGCTGCGTACCACTTCTTATCCGGTTACACAGCGTTGGTTGGCTCAACTGAAATGGGTTCAGGCTCAGGAATTAAATCAACCTTCTCAACTTGCTTTGGCGCACCGTTCTTCCCGCGTCCAGCTGGTGAGTATGCTGATCTGCTGATTAAGCGTATTCAAGCATTCGGTTCTAAAGTGTACTTAGTGAACACAGGCTGGACTGGCGGTGGTTACGGTGTTGGTGAGCGTTTCAATATCCCAACTACACGTGCTGTGATTGCAGCTATTCAAGGTGGAACTCTGATTGGTGCAGAAACTGAGCACTTACCAGTTATCAACTTGGACGTACCAACATCAGTACCAGGTGTTGATCGCAACTTGCTCAACCCACGTAACACTTGGGCTGATAAAGCTGCATATGATGCTGCTGCACAAGAATTGGCTGCTAAGTTTGTTGATAACTTCCAAAAGTTTGAAGTATCAGAAGCAATCAAAAACGCAGGCCCTAAGCTGTAATAGGCGCCTCGCGTTCATAGAAAACCGCTCTTAGTGAGCGGTTTTTTTATACCTGCTGCATTGTATGCGTGCTCAATATTCAATCTTGGTTAGGTCGAGGATTATTCATGCCAAGCGCGATTATGCTTTTCTAGCAAGCTGTGTGCTTGTTCAGGGCCGTTTGAGCCTGCTGCGTAAGGTCGTGGGCGTTGGTAGTGCTGCTCCCAGCCCTTGAGGATAGGATCGACCCATTGCCATGCTGCTTCTACTTCGTCGCGGCGCATAAACAGTGTTGAGTCGTTTTCAATCACATCTAGTAATAAGCGCTCATAAGCTTCCCAGCGACGGTTATCTTGAAAGGCTTGAGCCAAGTTAATATCCAATTTAACCGGTTCTAAGTGCATGCCCTTGCCAGGAGTTTTGGCCATTAATTCAAGGCTGATACGTTCTTCTGGCTGCAAGCGAATCAATAAATGATTGGCCTGGCTATCACTGAATAAACTGTGCGGTACAGGTTTAAATTGAATGATAATTTCTGAGGTCTTTTTTGCCAAGCGTTTGCCGGTGCGTAAGTAAAAAGGTACGCCAGCCCAGCGCCAATTATCAATTTCTACTTCAATAGCGACAAAGGTTTCGGTGTCGCTATCGTTATCGACATCTTTTTCAAGGTAATAGGCTGGTGCGTTATGGCCGCCAACGTTACCTGCCGCATATTGCCCACGTACAGTTTTATCTTTGACATCTATCCCGCTAATCGGGCGTAGTGCTTGCAGGATTTTCACCTTTTCATTACGCACTGCGTCTGCATCAAAACGCACAGGTGCTTCCATTGCTACCAGACATAGCAGTTGTAGCAGGTGATTTTGAAGCATATCGCGTATCGCACCGGCATGATCATAGTACTCACCACGATTTTCAACGCCAAGAGTTTCATTTACGCTGATTTGCACATGATCAATATGGGCTGCGCGCCACACTGGTTCAAATAGAGCGTTAGCAAAACGTAAGGCCATTAGGTTTTGTACGGTCTCTTTACCCAGGTAGTGATCAATGCGGAATACTTGTTCCTCACTAAAGGCTGCGCCAATCGTTGCATTAATAGCTAAGGCCGATTCTAGTGAATGGCCAATGGGTTTTTCGATGACAATACGGGTATTAGTACCGGTCAAGTTATTACGAGCCAAATTAGAGGCGATGCTTGCAAATAAATTCGGTGCAGTGGCTAAGTAGTAAATGCAGCCATGCTTGGCGTTGCACTTTAGAATTTTGGCTAGCCGACTAAAATCCGCAGATTGTGAGGCATCCATTGATAGGTAATCGAGGCGCTCACTAAAGCTTAGCCAGGTGCTGTCATCGAAGTCTTTCTTTTCGATTTGTGCACGACAGTGACGTTCAGCCAGCTTAATATAGTTTTCGCGAGGTAATAGTTTACGAGAAATGCCAATAATGCGCATCGCGCCAGGTAAGCGGTGTTCACGATGTAAGTAGTAGAGAGCCGGTAATAATTTATGTAAGGCTAAATCACCAGTACCACCAAACACTAACATGTCACAAGGCATGCTCAAGGTTGCTCTCCTATGGGAAAAACGTGCGAATAAACAGCTGTTGTAGTATAACTACAAAACCGCTACATAACTGTGGCACAAGCTAAACGAGTTTAACATTGTGAATCTGTTACAGCATATCGCTCAATCCCTCGAAGTCCTGCGTAAGTCTGAAGTTAAAGTTGCGCAGCATGTTTTAGCTGATCCTGCTGGGGTCATGCACAGCTCCATGTCCGACTTAGCATTGGCGGTTGGCGTGAGTGAGCCCACTATCGTGCGCTTTTGTCGCGCGGTTGGTTGTCAGGGTTTTCAAGACTTAAAGCTACAGTTGGCGCAAAGCCTTGCTGCCGGAGCTAGCTTTGGGCAGTTTGAAATCAGTGAGAATGATGCGGTAACCGATTACGCATTAAAAATTTTCGATACCACTTTGCATACGCTGATCGAAGTGCGCGAACATCTAAATATCGAGGCTCTTGAACAGGCTATTGCTCTTATGGCTAAAGCGCAGCGTGTAGAGTTTTATGGTTTTGGTGCTTCCGGTGCTGTAGCTGCTGATGCGCAGCATAAGTTTTTCCGTTTATTACTTACGGCAGCGGCGTATAGTGACCCACATATGCAGGCTATGTCGGCAGTCACTTTACAGCCTACGGATGTGGCGATTTGTATTTCGCAATCGGGGCGCTCAAAAGATTTGCTCACTACTGCCAATCTGGTGCGTGAAACGGGTGCTGTTTTAATTACGCTATGCCCAAGTCATACGCCACTCGCGGATTTAGCCACTATTCATTTAGCCATTGACGTGCAAGAAGATACTGAAATTTATACACCTCTGACGTCACGTATTGCTCATTTGGTAGTTATCGATGTGTTAGCAATGGGGGTAGCGATGGCGCGTGGTCCTTCGTTAGTTAATCACTTGAAAAGTGTTAAGCGTAGTTTGCGTACTTTACGCTTATCGCCCAAGACTACTAAGTCATCTGATGAAGACTAGGTGCTTTGCGAGTCTTGTGCTTTTCAAGAGCAGCTAAAGCTGGCACTATCGCAGCATATTAATTCATAGCTTAGCTACCCACTTTTAAGCCATAAGAGCTTGATTGGGGGTGGTTTGTTGCTTTTAATCGGGCGCATGCTTGCTTTAAGCATACTCTTCGTTCAAAGAGGACCTTTTATGGCTCAGGCCATTCCTGCCTTAGAAATACGCGATTTACATAAACGCTATGGCGATTTAGATGTTTTAAAAGGAATTTCTTTAACCGCTAATGATGGCGATGTTATATCCATACTTGGCTCATCAGGCTCAGGCAAGTCAACGTTTTTGCGCTGTATCAATCTGCTAGAAAACCCCCATTGCGGACAGATTTTCTTTTCAGGTGAAGAATTACAATTAAAAGCTGATCGCGAAGGCCAGTTGGTTGCTGCTAGTAATCAGCAAATCAATCGATTGCGCACGCAAGTCGGTTTTGTCTTTCAAAATTTTAACTTATGGCCGCATATGACCGTACTCGATAATATTATCGAAGCGCCGCGTCGCGTGTTGGGTCTGAGTAAAGATGAAGCCATTGCTACAGCAGAGACTTTGTTAGCTAAAGTAGGTATTGCTGATAAGCGTCATGTCTATCCGAATCAATTATCCGGTGGCCAGCAGCAGCGCGCGGCGATTGCGCGTACTTTAGCGATGCAACCAAAAGTGATTTTGTTTGATGAGCCTACTTCTGCGCTTGATCCAGAAATGGTGCAAGAAGTGCTTGGCGTGATTCGTGCTTTAGCTGAAGAAGGTCGTACCATGCTATTGGTGACCCACGAAATGAGCTTTGCTAGGCAAGTGTCCAGTAAAGTTGTATTTTTGCACCAGGGTTTAATTGAAGAGCAGGGTACACCTGAGCAAGTGTTTGATAATCCGCAATCTGAGCGGTGTAAGCAATTTATGTCCAGTCATAACCATTGAGGCAATAACTATGCAAAAGTATAAAAAAATACTCTTAGTTGCGGCGGCCAGTTTGTCATTTGCAACCGCAAGCTTTGCAGTAGAAAAACTTAAAATTGGTACTGAAGGCGCTTATCCTCCATTTAACTTGATTGATTCCAGTGGCAAGGCTGTTGGTTTTGACCTCGATATCGCCCATGCGTTGTGCGAAAAGATGAAAGTTGAGTGTAGCGTGGTTATCTCAGACTGGGACGGTATTATTCCTGCACTGAACGCAAAGAAGTTTGATTTCTTAGCAGCATCTATGTCGATTACCGAAGAGCGTTTACAGGCAGTCGATTTCACTGATCCGTACTACACCAACGGTTTGCAGTTTATTGCACCAAAAAGCAGTAACTTTGAAACCAATAAGAAAGGCTTAAAAGGTAAAGTGATTGGTGCGCAACGTGCGACCATCGCGGGCAACTGGCTAGAAGATAATATCGGTAAAGCCATTGATATCAAACTTTACGATACCAATGAAAATGCCTACCTTGATCTAGCTTCAGGCCGTTTAGATGGCGTCTTAGCTGATAAGTTTGTGAACTGGGAGTGGCTGAAAAGCGAAGCTGGTGCCGAGTATGAGTTTAAAGGCGAGCCAGTATTTGATAACGATAAAATCGGTATCGCGCTGCGTAAAGGTAACGATGAGTTGCGAGAGCGTTTAAATACAGCACTAAAAGAAATTGTTGAAGATGGTACTTACAAAACTATCAACGATAAGTACTTTCCATTTAACGTGTATTAATTTTAAGACTGCGCTGTAAAAGCCGCCACCTTGTTGTGGCGGTTTTACTTTGCGACCCAGACAAGTATTTCTGATGACTTTCGAACTCTATGGTTTTGGCCCAGCACTACTTGCTGGTGCTTGGATGACAGTTAAACTGGCGCTGTGCTCACTGGCTTTAGGCTTGGTGTTAGGGCTTGGTGGCGCATTAGCAAAAACCTCACCCTACCGTGTGCTGCGCTGGTTAGGTGATGCCTATTCAACCATGGTGCGCGGTGTACCAGAGTTACTCTGGGTGCTGCTGATTTATTATGGCTCGGTTGGTTTTGTGAATGCTTTAGGTGAGGCTATTGGCTACCCTGAGCTGGAATTGAGTGCCTTTTCTGCGGGTGTTATTGCCTTAGGCCTATGCTTTGGCGCGTATGCCACCGAAGTCTTTCGTGGTGCTTTGTTAGCCATTCCGCGCGGTCATCGTGAGGCCGGCTTGGCGCTTGGATTATCCCGTCCACGAATTTTGTTGCGCATTGTTTTACCGCAAATGTGGCGCATTGCCATTCCAGGCTTGGGTAATCTATTTATGATTTTGATGAAAGATACGGCACTGGTTTCAGTGGTTGGTTTGGAAGAAGTAATGCGTACTGCGCAAGTGGCAGTTACCTCATCCAAACAACCTTTCACCTTCTTTATGGTTGCTGCCTGTATTTATCTGACGCTAACCGTTTTAAGTATGTGGGCCTTGCACTTCTTTGAGAAGCGCGCCAATCGCGGCGTTAGCAGGAGCGCAGCATGAAGTGGGATGTGATTATTAAGTGGCTACCCAAGTTACTGGAAGGCGCTTACTTAACCTTAGAGTTGGTCGCAATTGCGGTTTTAATCGGCTTGTTAATTGCCATTCCTCTTGGTATGGCGCGCGCCTCACGTCATTGGTATGTGCGCGCACTACCATTTAGCTATATTTTCTTTTTCCGTGGTACGCCACTATTGTTGCAATTGTTTTTAGTCTATTACGGCTTAGCGCAGTTTGATGCGGTACGTCAGGGTCCGTTATGGCCGTACTTACGCGATCCTTATTGGTGTGCGCTGATTGCCATGACCATGCACACGGCTGCTTATATAGCGGAAATTATTCGTGGTGCGATTCAAGCAGTACCGCCAGGTGAAGTTGAAGCCGCGCGTTCGCTTGGTATGAGCCGCGGGCAAACTATGTGGCATATTATTTTGCCGCGCGCGGCGCGTATTGGTTTGCCGGCTTACAGCAATGAAGTGATCTTGATGCTTAAAGCCAGCTCGCTAGCCAGTACCATCACCCTGCTGGAGTTGACCGGTATGGCACGTACCATTATCGCGCGAACTTATTTGCCGGTAGAAATCTTTTTTGCAGCCGGATTGTTCTACTTAGTGATGACCTTTATTTTAGTTCAGGTGTTTCGCTGGTTAGAGCGCAAGCTACGCGTGGATGCGTTACAGGGTCGCTAATTGCAGGCTCTTAATCTGAACTTGCTAAGTGGCGCTGCCCTACGCGAACGTTTTTTTGCCTTGGATGCTTTTCTGTTAACGCAGCAGAGCATTTGGCGAGAAAAGCCCTTTGTGCAGCAGGCTTTGAGCTGGGAAACAGACTATCCAGAGCTGGCCGCTTGGCTGCGCGCGCGCAGCTTGGCTGATGCTGAAGCCTGTCATGGCGACCCAAACTCTATTCTTGCACCACAACCTTTTACCAATTGGGCGCAACAAGCTCAGCAGCTTTGTCAGATTAGTCGCTTTACTCCTATTGAGCTGAATCAGCGGCCACTGCGTATGCAAAGTGGTATCGGTGAGCGTAAATGGCTACAAATTGAAGCCTTTGCCAGCGCTGTACATAGTGGGGCAGAGCAGTCTTTTAACGATACTCAACAATGGTTGGATTGGTGTGCAGGTAAAGGCCATCTTGGTCGTTACCTTGCTTGGCCGAATGCTGACCTGCAGTGCTTAGAGTTTAATTCGCAGTTGGTCAGCAGTGGTTATGCCATTAGCCAAAAATATCTGTCTCAAGCGCAGCATACTTTGTGTGATGTGCTGAGTGCGGCGAGTACTGCGCCATTACAAAGCAGTGATGCGGTGGTGGCTTTACATGCTTGCGGTGATTTACACACACATCTAGTACGGCAAGTCAGTGCACAGCAGGCTGCAGCACTGGCTTTAGCGCCTTGTTGTTATAATCGCACCCAAGCCGAGCTCTATCAGCCGTTATCCAGCGCTGCTCAAGCTTCAGCCCTGCAACTGGATCGAGATGATCTGAGCTTGCCACTCACAGCTACTGTTACTGCTACCACTCGTGAGCGTCGCTTGCGTGATCAGTCTATGGCATGGCGTTTAGCTTTTGATGTGCTACAGCGCGAGCTGCGTGGTGTGGATGAGTACCTACCTACGCCCTCACTATCGGCGATATGGTTTAACAAGCCTTTTGTCCAGTGGTGCCATGACTTAGCCGCATTGAAAGGCTTACGTGACGTGCATGAGCAAAATTGGTCAGGACTGGAGGCTGCAGGCTGGCAGCGTTTAGCTCAAGTGCGTAATTTAGAGTTGGTGCGTGCTTTATTTCGTCGCCCCTTGGAATTGTGGTTGGTTCTCGATCAGGCACTATTTTTAGAAGAGCAGGGTTTTAGTGTGGAATTAGGTGAGTTTTGCCCGATAGAGCTGACACCACGAAATTTATTATTACTGGCGCGACGCGGCTGAAAATGGCGCAACCATTGATGCTTGTTGAGCTGCAGCGTATTTTATCTATTGTTGGTAACTGTTTGA
>LFRM01179395.1_pt1 | contig 11499 bp, 9 predicted proteins | sample 618341 | NCBI WGS metagenome assembly LFRM01 (sample SAMN03654438, study PRJNA283298) | anaerobic digester metagenome | isolation source: pool of bioreactors CSTR01a, CSTR02a, and CSTR03a thermophilic anaerobic... | place: Denmark: Kgs. Lyngby | collected 2014-05-21
AGAGCCACATGTTGGGTCATAGAAGGGTTTGTCAGGGAACCATGAGGTTAACTTAATTAAAGAAGCAGCCATATTTTCTTTAATAGGCGCGCCACCTTTTTCAGTCCGGTACCCACGTTTGAACAAACTTGAACCACTGGTATCGATAGTTAAACTCACTTCATCTTTAAGGATAGAAACTTCGATTGGATACTCAGCACCTGATTCAGGTAAGCGGGCACGACGTGAATAAACATCTGACAAACAATCTACGATTGCTTTTTTTACGATTGATTGGCAGTCCGGTACACTGTATAAAGTAGACTTAACAGATTTACCAGAAACAGGGAACGCCGCATCCATTGGTAAAATATCCTCCCAAGGTAATGCTTTCGTTTGTTCGAATAGGTCATCAAATGTTTTTGCTTCAAATGCGCCGAATATGATTTTAATGCGGTCAGCTGTTCTAAGCCAAAGATTCGTTTTGATAATATCAGCAGTTGAGCCTTTGAAAAATGCTTTACCATTTTCCACTTGCACCTCATAGCCCATATCTTTCAATTCTTTTCCTGTAATTGCTTCAATACCGCTTGCTGCAGTCGCTACTAATTGATAGGTCATCAAATTTCTCCTTTCATAATAAATAAATTTTCATAATAAAAGGGCAGGACCTTTGTCCCGCCCCCAGCAAATGATCTAAAATAAATACCTGGACTGTAAATCCCTGTAAGCCATGTTCTGTTTCACAAAAAAGTCAGGCACTTTAATGTGATGGTAATCATCTATCTGCATTTCTGCCTCTTTCCCTCGTTCATTTCCTTAGAAAGAGTGCCCCTACCAAAGTTTGGGTTGCTCGCTCGAGGGGTTTACCCGTTCCACCTAGACCGTTTCCAGAATAGTATCGTCACTGTGGCACTTTACAAAATACTCGGGCATAGCCGAAGCCTTAGCCGTTTCTTTCGCCGTCAATATAAAATTGCCTTAGCTTATTTTTTCGCTAAGCACGAACACTACAAGCATCTCAGCTTGTGCGAGCATGGACTTTCCTCAACCATCAGATGATGATCGCGATTACCCAGAATTTACAGTCATATCGGTTTTACCCGACAATAATATATTATATGCTATTTACCTTAATTATTCAAATGAAGTTTCAACTTCATGATCACGACGGTCTTCAAGCTTAGAACCGAAGACATGCTTCTCTAAGTTAGACAAACGTTTTAGAATATCGAAGTTTGTAACACCCGTTGTTGGAGCTGCGGATGTTTGCGAACGACTACCTGTCGCTGCCTGTTTTGTTAAGTCATCTACGCGTCCACGTAAACGCTCATTCTCACTTTGTAAGTAAGTAATATCTTTTTGATAAGATTCATAGTCACGAATAATTAAGTCTAAAAATTCGTCTACTTCACTTACATTGTAGCCACGCATTGCATTCTTAAATTCTTTTTGTAGAATATCTTTTGTTGATAAGTTTTTATCAGCCATTACCTGCACCTCTTTATTGTGTCTTATTTAGTCTCAAAGGAGTTAGTTCCATATTTATTATAAATAAACTTCTTCTTGAGTATATCAAAAATACGACGTGAATACAAACTTTGGACCCATACAAATGTAACAATATAATTACGGTTAATCAATTTTCGGACATGGGGTAACAGCGATAGTTATTGTAATAAAAGTTTGGTAAACTAATACCATCAGGAACGAATCGAAAGGGTGACAATATGCGAAACAATATGATTGAACGTATTACTGATACGATGAACGCACTTCATTTTCCTTGCGAGTGGCGCATTCAATGGTTTGAACGTGAACAGAAGATTGAGATTATTTTAATGCTAGAAGTTCAAGCACCAGAGAATACAAAACTGACGGATAAATATCAGAGCGTCAACAGTAGTGATCACTTTGTCTTCGAGGATGTAGTACTGCTATTTCATCCCAATTTGGGTGTATTGAAAGACGATAACTATTTAGCGACAATCGCTTTTGATGACGAAAAAGGTGTGAGTGGTGGTTTGATAGATGCCATATGCAAAACGATGCGTTTAGTCATTGGTGAAGCCGTCGTTGAATTGGAAGAATTTTTGATGAGTGATGCGTATGACCATTTTGAAATTAAATGGAATAATCAAAACTATCTCAGTACGCTTCAAACTTTAAAAGACACATCGCGTTTTGACACTTCAATCTATTCGTATCCATCAGAATTACCTGAAGGAGTCGTGAAAAATAATGAAGTGGAATGAAGTTATAATTGTAACAACCACAGAAGCAGTTGAAGCAACTGCAAATTTAATGCTAGAAGCCGGTGCAAAAGGAACTGTAATTGAAGATGGTTTGGATTATGCTAATTTAATTGATGATGGTTCTGGCATCTTGAAAGATGAACGGCCTTTGCCGGGTGAAGAGGATGACGTATTGGTGAAAGCCTATTACCCAGATACAGAATCTTTCTTAGAAACACTGGCGTTAATTAAAGATAGTATGGCGAATATGACGATTACAGAATTAAATCTTGGTAAATACACGCTGTTAATCAATGATGTTAAGGAAGAAGACTGGGAGAATTCCTGGAAAGCTTACTATCATCCTGTCCGTATCACGCGTTATTTAACAGTTGTTCCGTTTTGGGAAACATACGAGAAAGAACAAGAAGACGAAAAACTGCTCGTTATGGACCCGGGAATGGCATTTGGTACAGGGACACACCCGACAACAAAATTGTCACTTGAAGCATTGGAAACAACGATTCGCGGCGGAGAGAAAGTTATTGATGTCGGAACTGGTTCTGGTGTTTTGAGTATTGCAGCTAAAGCCCTGGGAGCAGAGGAAGTCCATGCATTTGATATCGATGAAATCGCAACGCGACAAGCAAAAGAAAATATTGCTTTAAATCAGTATGCTAATGATGTCACAGTAGAGCCTAATAACTTACTGAATGGGATTAAAAATGCCAATGCCGATTTAATCGTTGCGAATATTTTGGCTGAAATATTAATGTTAATGGTAGATGATGCCTGGGATAACTTGAAAGATAATGGTTACTTTATCTTATCGGGAATAATTAATTCGAAACGCGAAGAGTTGGAAGAAAAATTATTGTCGCGTGGATTTGTTATTGAGCAGGCAAAAATTTCAGGAGACTGGCATTGTCTCATCTGTAAAAAAGAAGTGGAGATGGACTAATGCAACGTTACATTATTAAGGAATCCCTAGATACATTCAAAGATTCTACGATTCATCTTGGTGAGGAACATTACCACCACATGAAAAATGTGATGCGTTTTAAGCCGGAGACAAAAATATACGTCACCGATTCGGATGGAAACAGTTGTATTGCTGAAGTTGTTGCCTTTCATGAGCAATCAGTAGAAATAGCGTGGGTAGCAGAAGATAATCGAACAAGTGAATTACCTGTTCATATTACGATTGCTTGCGGTTTGTCCAAAGGAGATAAACTGGAACTGATTATCCAAAAATCGACGGAATTAGGCGTTCATTCGGTGGTGCCATTTCCATCGAAGCATTCTGTGGTTAAATGGGATGCTGCGAAAATGACAAAGAAAATTGCGCGTTATACACGCATTGCACAAGAAGCAGCCGAGCAATCACATCGTCAGCATGTGCCCGTTATTCAAGAAGCCATGCCAATCGCTGAACTCATTTCTTTTAGTGAAACATTCAAGCATAAATTGGTTGCTTATGAAGAGAATGCAAAAGAAGGCGAATTTGGTGTTTTTGCAGAAACATTAAGAAAATTAGAGTCTAGCGATAAGGTGCTTATCGTTTTCGGACCGGAAGGTGGTCTTGATCCAAGCGAGATTGATCAATTAACCACTGCCGGATTCCTGACATGTAGTTTGGGACCGCGGATTTTACGAGCTGAGACAGCGCCATTGTATGCTCTATCAGCAATATCCTATCAAACAGAATTACTAAAATAAAAGGGGTTGTATTAAATGACACTGATAAACAAGTATATTGACCATACATTACTAAAGCCAGAAGCAACAGAAGCAGAAATTAAAGCTTTGTGCGATGAAGCAATCGCTTATGACTTTATGTCTGTTTGTGTTCAACCATACTGGGTAAGTAAAGTAAGTTCATTCTTAAACGGAACCGACGTTAAAGTCTGTACGGTTATTGGCTTCCCGCATGGTGCAAACACTAAAGAGGTAAAAACATTTGAAGCGAAACAAGCTGTTCAAAATGGGGCACATGAAGTAGACATGGTTATTAATATAGGGGCTGCAAAAGCTGGCGACTTCGAAACAATCCGTGAAGAAATTGCTGCAATTGCCGAAGCAGTTAAAGGGCAAGCAATTCTGAAAGTTATCATTGAAACAGCCTTGTTAACAGACGAAGAAAAAGAAAAAGCATGCTTGGCTGCAGTAGAAGCGAAAGCAGATTTCGTGAAAACATCAACTGGATTTTCAACTGGTGGAGCTACCTTGGAAGATATTGCCTTGATGAGAAAAACAGTTGGGCCGGATATGGGCGTTAAAGCGAGCGGTGGAGTAAGAACCTACGCAGACGCTTTAGCATTTATTGATGCGGGTGCGACACGTTTAGGCGCTTCAAGCGGAAAAAATATTGTCGAAGAGTGGAAAGCGACTGCTAACAAATAATTTACTCATAGCAAAATTCAAGGGGCTGGGACTTTTCTCAGTCTCTTTTTTACTCCTTAATGGCGAAATTAACAAAAATGACGTATAATAATTAGAAATAACTATTCGTAAGTGAAGGATGTGACCAAATGCCAAAAAACAAAGATTATACAAAAGAGGAAGTCATTGAACTCTGTGCCTCCTATATGAACGAATCCCACGTGGCATTTGTACAAAAAGCAGCGGATTTCTCTGAACAGGCTCACTCCGGACAATTTCGTAAATCAGGTGAAGAGTACTTTGTACACCCCACACAAGTTGCTGCAATCTTAGCAGAACTAAAACTAGATCCTGACACAATCGCGACAGGGTTTCTTCATGATGTTGTGGAAGATACAGATTACACTTTAGAAGATATCGAAACAGAATTCTCAAAAACTGTAGCGGTCCTAGTAGACGGAGTAACAAAATTAGGGAAAATCAAGTACAAATCCCATGAAGAACAACTAGCTGAGAATCACCGGAAAATGCTTTTAGCGATGGCAAATGATATCCGGATTATCATGGTCAAATTAGCCGATAGATTACACAATATGCGGACACTGAAATTCCATCGCGTTGATAAGCAACGAAGCATTTCTAATGAAACGCTCGAAATTTATGCGCCTTTAGCGCACCGTTTAGGGATTAACCGTATAAAATGGGAGCTGGAAGATACAGCGTTAAGATATCTTAATTCCCAACAATATTATCGGATTGTTCATTTGATGAATTCGAAACGGTATGAACGCGAGCAGTATATTACCGATACAATCGAAAAAATTTCTGAATCAATTGACGAACTGAACATTCAGGCGGATATTTATGGTCGTCCGAAACATATTTATTCCATTTACCGTAAAATGAAGGACCAAAAGAAACAATTTAGTGAAATTTATGACCTACTGGCTGTTCGTGTTATTGTCGATTCCATTAAAGATTGTTATGCCGTTTTAGGTGCAATCCATACAAAATGGAAACCAATGCCGGGTCGCTTTAAGGACTATATCGCTATGCCGAAAGCGAATATGTATCAGTCGTTACATACAACCGTTATCGGATCGAGAGGAACACCGATTGAAATCCAAATCCGTACGGAAGACATGCATCGGATCGCTGAGTTCGGGGTTGCGGCTCACTGGGCTTATAAAGAGGGTATTACTACCAAAAATGAATCGGATACGATTAAAAATCAGGTCAATTGGTTCCGTGATTTAATCGATTTACAAGATGACTCCCGTAATGCAAGTGAATTTGTGGAGAGTGTTAAAGAAGATATCTTCAAGGACAAAGTATATGTCTTTACGCCAAAAGGTGACGTAATGGAGTTGCCAAGTGGGGCAGGTCCGCTTGACTTTGCTTATAATGTCCATACCGAAGTTGGTGATAAAACGATTGGAGCGAAAGTAAATAATAAAATTGTTCCGTTGAATTATAAACTCCAAAATGGTGACATCATTGAAATGATGACCTCACCAAATTCATTTGGGCCTAGTCGTGACTGGATCAACCTGGTTACAACCAACAAAGCGAAAAATAAAATCAAACGCTTCTTCAAGTTGCAAGATCGGGAAGTAAATATCGAAAAAGGGCGTAGTTTAGTTGAAAAACAACTCCTAGATATGGATTTTGTGCCGAAAGATATTCTTACCAAAACAGCAATGAAAGATGCTGCCCAACGATTCAATATGCCAAGTGAACAAGATATGTTGGCAGCCGTTGGTTTTGGCGAACTATCCGCTTTTACGTTAGTAAATCGCCTCACTGAAAAGGCACGTAAAGAACGCGAAAAAGTGAAACAAGAAGAAGTCATGGAAACAGTGGAACAAAAAGCTCCGAAAAAAGAAGTTAATAAAATGAAAATCCGTCATGAAGGCGGGATTGTCATTGAAGGAGCAGATAACTTATTAATCAGAATAAGCCATTGTTGTAATCCTGTTCCTGGCGATGAGATCATCGGCTACATCACTAAGGGACGCGGTATTTCAGTCCACCGCAATGACTGTCCAAATGCAAAAATGACTGAGGAAAACGAAAATCGCTTTATTGAAGTAGAATGGGAAGACCGTGGTAATGCTAATATTGACTATGAAACAGAGCTGATGGTCGAGGGCTATAACCGTTCTGGTTTATTGAATGAAGTTCTTCACGTTGTCAATTCAACAACTAAAAACCTAACGAGTGTGAACGGAAAAGTCGATAAGAATAAGATTGCTGTAATTACACTTAAAATTGGTATTCAAAATTTAAGTCAGCTCGATAAAATCGTTGATAAGATTAAGAACATTCCGGATGTATACAGCGTTCGCCGTGTAACATCTTAAAGTTGGAGGGAAATTCATGCGTGTTGTAATCCAAAAGGTTTCCGAAGCGTCAGTTTCCGTGGAAGGGCAATCCCTTGGCGCGATTAAAAAAGGCTTTATGCTGCTTGTCGGTGTGGGTCAAGAGGATACGGAAGTGGATGTAGATTATCTTGCTCGTAAAATAGCGAATTTAAGAGTTTTTGAAGACGAACAAGGAAAAATGAACCTTGCTTTAAAAGATGTTGCGGGTGAAATTCTTTCAATCTCACAATTTACGCTTTTAGCGAACACAAAAAAAGGGAACCGTCCAAGTTTCATTGAAGCAGCCGCACCGGAAACAGGCGACTTACTCTATGAAAAATTGAATGCTTCCTTGAGAGCTGAAGGCTTCACTGTCAAGACGGGACAGTTTGGCGCTCATATGCAAGTACAATTAATAAACGACGGACCAGTCACAATTTTAATTGACAGTAAGAATAAATAGGGTAAACGTAAGAATAGAGAGTGGGAAAAAAGGCAGGACGAAATAAGGCAGCCATAAAATCATAGTTGTCTCAATCTGATACGTGTAACTGTAGGACTATCTGAACTTGTTAACGAGAGGCTTCCGTTAACAAGTTCAGTTTTTTTTGTGTTGTTTTGTCGATTGGAACATTTTGGAGTTGTAAGTTGAGTAAAACGTTCCAATAAATAGTTATTGGAACGTTTGGTCCCTTTATTTTTGTTAAAATGTTCCAATCAGTGTGGATTGGAACATATCTCTCTTTACTTTCGCTTAAAACGTTCCAAATACTGGCGAAAAACAAATAGACTGACCAGGGATAAATTCCCGGCCAGTCTATTTGTTTATTTAGTTATTAAAGTAATCCGTTAAAGCGTTCAATATACTGTCAGCTACCAGATTTTGATAGTGAGAGGTATTAAAAGTAGCAACATCATCTGGGTTATTCATATATCCTAGCTCCAGTAAAATAGCTGGCTGTGCATTTTCACGCAATACTAAGAAATTCCCAAAGCGGCTGCCATTATTCGGCAACGGTAGATTTTTGCTTAACTCATCATTAATGAGATCAGCAACATAATTGTCGGAATCAGCATAATAATAAGTCGTAGTTCCAGTAGCATAGACACCTTCAGGCGTTGAATCATAGTGAATACTTATGAATAGGTCTGCTCCGTAACTATTGCTTAGGTAAGCACGTTCCTCCAATGAAATCGATTCATCACCAGTTCGCGTCAAAATAACATTTGCTCCAACAGATTCCAGTTTTTGAGCAATAATCGCTGCTGTGTCAACGGTTGCTTGTTTTTCGTACATGTAATCACCGATTGCCCCAGGATCTGCACCACCGTGACCCGGATCAATAACAATTGTCGCTTCTGATAGCGTTGTTGTAATTGCAGGTACACGTGTTTGTGTCGTTGTAGCGACAGAACTTTCAACTAGCCAATTCGCGATATAACCCGTCTCACCATTGTTGGTTAGAACTTCCACGAAATCGCCTATATTATTTTGGAAGGCATAAACAGCGCCTGCATTCGCAACTTCTATGACGCCATCTTGAAGAGTTGGTCCAGAACGCACATTCACATTGTCTTGCAACACAACAACGGAGTCTTGTGAAGTTGGAGTCGCTACTTGTTCAGTAGTATCAGTTGTATTTTCATTCGGTAGGGTCCCAGCAGTAATAGTTACCAGTTCAGATAACACCCATGCTGTCTGGTTGTTATAGTGAATCTGACTCCAACCATTCTCTTCATAAAGAAGAGTGAATACTTCGCCAGCTTCAGCCGAACCGATTACTTCTGCCTGCTCATTGTTTTCGGCCCTCAGATTAACTGAATATTCATTTATCGTGGCAACCAGATTTTGTGAAGCAGCAACTTCTGTATTATTTATCAGCCAGCTCGCAACCCAACCAATACGGCCGTCATCAAGTCGGACTTTGTACCATTCATTTTCTTCGTCTAAAACATTAACCATTGATCCGCCTTGTACCTGAGTTAGAATATCATAACCTAAACCAGGACCAAGTCGAACGTTGACAGTACTAGCTTCTACTATAATGTTCGTGTAATTTGCCAAGGCTACGGTTCCTAAAGAACCAAGACCCATAAAGAAAATGACCAGCAAGACAAGCATCACATTTCTACTTATTCGTAACGGTTTCATCTTCGCCCCCCTCTGCCAATCTATATCTACTCACCATTATAGCAAATTAAAGAATTAATATGCAAAGCCTTTTCAAAGACATCCCATTAACATTTAACTATTGACAAAAAGCCACATATCCTGTATCTTTAGTTTATTATTTTTCCGTTGAAGACAAGAGTAAAATTAATTGAATTGCCAAGAGAGAATGAGCCGTGGCTGTAAGCTTATTCCATTAGATTAATTTGAAAGACAGGTTGGAGGATTGGTAGTGCAAAGCTACCACGCTGCAGGCGTTACTTGCAAAAGGAGAGCAAAAGGCTCTCGAATAAAGGTGGTACCGCGTCCTCAGAACGTCCTTTCCCAGATGGGAGAAGGGCTATTTTTTTACAAAAAAATAGAAATATTAAAATTTAAGGAGAGATAGACATGATTCAAAAACCGAAAGGAACAGCTGACATTTTTCTCGATGAGATGAAGATTTGGCATTATATCGAAGAAACTGCGAGGATTTTGATGCATGACTACCAGTTTTCAGAAATTCGCACGCCAATGTTTGAAAGTTATGACTTATTCTCACGTAGTGTAGGTGATACAAGTGATATTGTTTCGAAAGAAATGTATGTCTTCGAAGATAAAGGCAATCGTCAACTCGCGTTGAAACCAGAAGGTACAGCACCAATCGTACGTGCTTATGTGGAGAATAAACTATTTGGCCCAGAATTTCCTAAACCATTCAAAGTTTACTATTTAAGCCCAATGTTTCGCTATGAACGTCCGCAAAGTGGCCGTAGCCGTCAATTTCACCAGCTAGGTGTGGAAGTAATCGGAAGCACGAACCCAGCGGTAGATGTTGAAACTATGGCCCTTGCTTGGGACTTATTGCAAGAAATCGGTGTGAAAGATATCAAGTTGGTTATCAACACGCTTGGTAAGAAGGAAGAACGTCTAAAATTCCGTGAAGCGCTGATTGCTTTCCTGGAGCCGCATTTTGAGGATTTAAGTGAAGATTCAAAAACACGCTTGCACCAAAATCCGCTACGTGTATTGGATAGTAAGGATAAGCGCGATAAAGAAATCATTGTTGGCGCACCAAGCATTCTAGAATTCCTATCTGAAGAATCGAAAGCACACTTCGAAATGGTACAAGAAATGTTAACAGCACTTGATATTCCTTTCGAAATCGACAGCAACATGGTTCGCGGATTGGACTACTATCAAGATACTATTTTTGAAATTATGACAACTTCTAAAGTGTTCGGAGCTGAAACGACTATTTGTGGTGGTGGCCGCTATGATGGACTGGTTGAAGAAATCGGTGGACCAAGCGATCCTGGCTTTGGATTTGGTTTAGGCTTGGAACGTTTAGTACTGATGATTCAAAAACAAGAAATTGAAATTCCAGAACTATCCGAACTAGATGTTTATATTGTTGGCCTAGGTGCAAACACCAATCTTGAAACATTGAAGATGGCGCAAGCAATCCGTGGGGCAGGCTTCTCTTGTGACCGTGATTATATGGACCGCAAAGTAAAAGCACAATTTCGTACTGCATCCCGCAGTGGCGCTAAAGTCGTAATTACGGTTGGAGAAGACGAGCTTAGCAGCAAGACGGCTAAGTTGAAAGTGATGGAAACGGGTAAAGAAGCAACCGTCTCATTTGCAGATATTTACGATGATTTCGAAACAGTGTTTAATACAAACACAACAGATATGACTGCATTTAAAGAATTCTTTGGTAAAGAATAACCGGAATATGAAGGAGTAGATAAAGATGAAGAAAAGAACTGAGTATTGTGGTTTGATTACTGAAGCGTATATCGGCCAAGAAATTACTATCAAAGGTTGGATTAACCGCCGTCGTGACTTGGGTGGGTTAATCTTTATCCACTTACGTGACCGTGAAGGCATTATGCAAATTGTTTTCAATCAAGAGAAAAATGCAGAACTTTTTGAATTAGCAGAAAGTATGCGTCATGAATATATTATTGAAGCAACGGGTACAGTTGTTTTACGTGAAGAAGACCAAGTTAACCCGAATATCGGTACGGGTACGATTGAATTGGAAGTGTCTGAAGCGGCTATTTTGGCTACAGCTAAAACACCACCATTTACAATTGATGATGACCAACCAGTTGCTGACGAATTGCGTATGAAGTACCGTTATATGGATCTACGTAAAGTTAGAATGATGAAAAACTTGAAACTACGTCACCAAACAACGAAAGCAATCCGTAACTATTTGGACAATGAAGCATTTCTAGATGTAGAAACACCATACTTAACAAAATCAACACCAGAAGGGGCTCGTGACTACGTCGTTCCATCTCGTGTTTACCCAGGAACTTTCTATGCATTGCCACAATCACCACAATTGTTCAAACAATTATTGATGGGTGCAGGAGTTGAC
>LFRM01271021.1_pt1 | contig 11497 bp, 11 predicted proteins | sample 618341 | NCBI WGS metagenome assembly LFRM01 (sample SAMN03654438, study PRJNA283298) | anaerobic digester metagenome | isolation source: pool of bioreactors CSTR01a, CSTR02a, and CSTR03a thermophilic anaerobic... | place: Denmark: Kgs. Lyngby | collected 2014-05-21
ATGACGGTGAAGTAGCTGAAGACGGGGCACGCCGCGGTGAGAAGCCAGGCGGCGAGCGCCGCGACAGGGCGTGCGCGATCCGGTGCGAGACGCCAGGCGGCGCCGGCGCAGAACGCGGCGGCGGCGAGACCGAGCAGCGCGGTGAAGATCCGACCCCCGAGAACGCCAAAAGGGCCCCACAGCGGCGACGCGGCGGCGTAGACCAGCGGCATCGCGGGGCCCTGCGTGAACAAGAAGTCGCGGTACGGTATCATGCCCGAGGCGGTGTCGAGGCCGGCGAGCAGGTACCAGCCCTCGTCCTGGTTCAGCGGCCCGAGGACGACGTTGCAGGTCGCGAGCGCGAAGGCTGCGAGGATCGCGATGGCCGTGGCGGACTTCATTTTCCCACGTAGTCGATGAAGGGGGCGAGTTCGTCGAGCTTGTGCTTCTCGACGAACAGCGAGAACCCGCCTGCGTCCCCGACCTTCATGATCAGGAAGGCGCGGGAAAAGAGGTCGGCCCGGTTCGTGCTGGCGGCGGTCGAGAGCACGAGATCGTACATCTCCTGCGGCGCCATCCTGGCGACTTTGATGCGAACGGGCTTCGCGGCCGTGCCGTCCATGGGCGCGGCCAAGCCGATCAGTTCGCCATCGGCGTAGGCCGTCGTGGTGAACACGAATTCCTCGCCGGCGACGGACATCTTGCGGGAACCGTGGCTGGAGGCGACGGCATGGCCCAGCATGTCCTCGAACGAGCAGGCCGTCCGGAGCGCGTCCCATATCCGCCTGCACTCGGCGAGATCGACGCCGGGGCTAGCTTCGTTTTCCTTGAACGTCTTCTTCGCGAAAGCCACGGCCTCGGAGAAGGGCCGCGTCTTCAAGGCCTCGTGGATGTCCTTGAGCAACTGCTCCTGGACGTCGACTCCCGGCACGGCGTCCGTGGCGGACGGGGCGGTGGCGGTCGAAGCCGCGGCGCTGGCCGCGATCGAAGCGGCATCGCCCTCGCCTGCCGCGGGATCGAGCGCGGGCTCCGCCGAGGTGGACGATTCGTCGGTCGCATCAGCGGCCGATTCGGCTGCGTCCGCCGGTTGTTCCGCAGCATCGACCGCCTCGACGTCGGGTGCGGCGGAGACGGACTCGGAGGAAAGCGTCGCTTGATCGCCAGACGCGGCGACGGGACGTTCGAGTGACTGGATGCGCTGGTGGGCGACGAAGGCGCAGACCGCGACGACGAAGGCGAGGCCCAGCAGACGCCCGAGACAGCCGGGACCGGCGGCAGGGCGCGCGGACGAAGGCGTCTGCGAGACGGACGCGGTCTGCCGGATGCGCCGCTTGGGCTTGACAGCGCCAGGCGACACCTCGGAGGCGGCGGCACCGGCGCCGGAGACGGCGATCGTGCTGAGCGGCGCCACGTAGGAGCCGGAAGGGATGTAGGGCGGACGACCCGCGAGCACGCGCTGAAGGTCCTCGACGACGTCCTGCCACCAGGCATATCGCTCCTCGGGGGATTTGGCCATCATCCGCTGCATGATGTGGACAATGCCGGGCAGCACGGTCGGGACGATGCTGCGCGGATCNNGGCGTGCCGACGACCATGCCGCCGTCGTAGGCGAGCGGGTTCTCGCCGGGACGCACCAGCGCCGCGGTGTTGTAGTTGGTAATCTTGACCGCGTCGCCTGCGCTCAACAGAATCGTGTCGGGCTTGATGTTGCGATGGATGAAGCCGCATTGCTTCCAGGCGAAGTCGAGCCCCTTGGCGATCTCGAGCACGATGGCGGCGGCGCGCTTCTGGTCGAAGCGGCGGTCGACGTGAAGCGTCGCGGTGAGCGACGCGCCCTCGACATTCTCGAGCACCATGTACGGGGTGCCGTCCTGGAGGCGCGAAATGTCGATCACCTGGACGAAATTCGGGTGGCGGATGCGCGAGACGGCGCGGGCTACGCGCTCGAAGTGATCCGCCACGCCGTGGTCGGCGGCGGACTCGTGCTTGAGCACCCAGAGCGTGACCGTTCGTTCGAGGGAGATCTGAAGAGCGCTCCAGACCTCCGCCCGGCTGGTTTCGGCGTACTTCTCGATGATTTGATACCCCGGAATCGCCGGGGCGGCGGAGGAGGCCCGCTCTGCTGGTTGCGTGTCTGACATGGCTCGATCCGTGGCGGAAGAATTAGAAGGTCGTGAACTTGTAGATCGTCGTGGACTGCATCACTTCGCCCGGGTCGAGGCGGATGCTCTGGAAGCCGGGCTGGTTGGGCGCGTCCGGCGCATGCTGGGTCTCGAGGCACACGCCATGGCGGGGCCCGTAGACCTGCCCATGCTTGCCGGGAGTCCCCTTGGCGAGGAAATTCGCGGTGTAGAGCTGAACGCAAGGCTCGGTGGTCCAGGTCTCCATCCGGCGGCCGCTCGCCGGATCCTCGAGAACCGCGCAGCGCGCGAGCCCGGGGCCGGCGCGGTCGACGACGTAGTTGTGGTCGTAGCCGCCGGCGTTGGCGAGCAGCTTGTGCCTGGCGTCCACGCGCGCGCCGATAGGCATGGGCGACGTGAAGTCGAGAGGCGTGCCCGCGACGGGAACCACCTTGCCGCTGGGCAGCAGCGTCGCATCCGCGGGAGTGACGCGGGAGCAGTCCATTTGCAGGACGTGGTCGCGGATGTCGGCCTCGCCGCCGTTGAGGTTGAAGTAGGCGTGCTGGGTGAGGTTGACCACGGTCGGCGCGTCCGTGACGGCCCAGTACTGGAGGCGCCAGGCGTTGGCGTTCATCAGCGTGTAGACGACGCGGACGAAGAGGTTCCCGGGGAAGCCCTCCTCGCCATCGGGACTGAGGTAGGTCATCTCCAGCGCGGGGCCTTCGGGGGAGGCCAGCGGCCGACAGGACCAGACCTTCTGGTCGAAGCCCTCGTCACCGCCATGCAGCGAGACCTTGCCGGCGTTGAGCGGGATCTGGTGGCGGACGCCGTCGAGGACGAACTGCCCGTTGCGGATGCGGTTGCCGACGCGCCCGATGAGCGCGGACATGTAGCCGCTGCCGTGGTAGTCCTCGACGCGGGGGCGGCCGAGCAAGACGTCCGCGAAGCGTCCGTCGCGATCCGGGACGGTCAGCTCGGTGACCGTTCCGCCGAGGCTGCTGACCTTCATCGTCATGCCATTTTCATTTTCAAGCGTATGAATTCGAGCGTTTTTCATAGGGATCTCAATTCGACAAAACAACCATGAAACCAAGCGGACGGAACCCCTCCCAGCGGAGGCATTTACAGAAACAAAAACCGGACAAATGATATCATATCGCCGAGGTCCTTGGGTACATCTATTTTCATCCGGCGGTTTTTCTTGCGGGCTGGAGACCGTGTGGGCTATACTGGGGAACTGCAACGACAGCCAGGGCATCCGGCTCATGGCCAACACAAGAGAAAAAGGAGTGCGACATGGCACGCAAGGTCACGATTTTCACAGGACAGTGGGCGGATCTGCCCCTGGAGAAGCTCGCCCCGATGATGAAGGAATTCGGCTACGATGGTCTCGAGCTGGCCACGTGGGGGGACCACTTCGACATCGACAAGGCCGTCAAGAGCAAAGCCTACTGCGAGGACAAGCGCGCCTTCCTCGCCCAGCACGGCCTCGACTGCTTCGCCATCTCCAACCACATTGCCGGCCAGCTCACCTGCGACCGTCTCGACGAACGCCACGAGGCCTTCGCACCGGCCAAGCTCAAGGGCGACTACAAGGCCATGGCCAAATGGGCCGTCAAGCACCAGATGGACGCCGCCAAGGCCGCGCGCAACTTCGGCGTCAAGGTCGTGACCTCCTTCACCGGCTCGCCGATCTGGCATCTGCTCTACTCCTGGCCCCCCGCCCCGCCCGCCATGATCGAGGCCGGCTTCAAGCAGTTCGCCAAGATCATGACGCCCATCCTCGACTGCTTCGGCGAATGCGGCGTCAAGTTCGCCCTCGAGGTCCATCCCACCGAGATCGCCTTCGACATCGCCTCCGCGCAGCGCGCCCTCGAGGCCGTCGGCAACCATCCCGCGTTCGGCTTCAACTACGACCCCTCGCACTTCGGCTATCAGGGAGTCGACTACGTCAAGTTCCTCTACACGTTCAAGGACCGCATCTTCCACGCCCACGTCAAAGACGCCTGGTGGGGCAAGGGCGACGGCACGGTCGGCGTCTTCGGCGGCCACACCGAGTTCGCCGACCCGCGCCGCTACTGGGACTTCCGCTCGCCGGGCCATGGCGACATCGACTTCGAACGGATCATCGTCGCCCTCAACGACATCAACTACACGGGCCCGCTCTCCGTCGAATGGGAGGATTCCCGCATGGACCGCCTCCACGGCGCAAAGGAGTCCGCCGCGTTCGTCCGCAAGATCGACTTCGAGCGCAGCGCCATCGCCTTCGACGGGCAGTTCTCGAACGCCTGATCACACACTAGAATCCCGCCCCGAGCAGCTTGTCCAGCGTGAGCCCGGAACCCGCCGATGGCCCACCTGCCGCGAGCTTCTCGAGGTAGCGGGCCAAGATGTCCGTTTCCAAGTTCACGGCGTCGCCCACCGACCGCGCTCCGAGGGAAGTCTCCTGCCACGTGGTCGGAATGATGCACACCTCGAACGCGTCCGCCGCCGGCACGTCGCTCACCGTCAGGCTGATGCCGTCGATCGCCACGGATCCCTTGCGCACGATGTAGCGCGCCTCCTCGGGACGGCAGCGGATGCGCACGGCGTAGTCGCGGCCGCGGCGCGCGATCGCGACGATCTCGCCCGTTCCGTCGACATGGCCGGCGACGATGTGACCGCCCAGACGGTCCGAGAGGCGCAGGGCGCGCTCCAAGTTGACCGGGTCGCCCCGGCGCAGGCGGCGCAGGTTCGTGCAGGCCAGCGTCTCCTCCAGCACGTCGGCCGTGAAGCCGTCCGACGAAATGCCGACGACCGTCAGGCACGCGCCCTGCACGGCCACGCTATCGCCCTTCACCAGCGGATCGTCTTCCCACGGTTCGCAGGCGATCTCCGCCACGGCCGCGCCGCCGTCCCCGGCCAGCTTGACGAAGACGCCCTTTTTCTGCACCAATCCCGTGAACATCGTCAGCCTCCGTGGTTCCGCAACGCGCGGATCAGCACATCGTCCCCGTAGCGAACCGTCGACTCGATTCGATACCGCGGCGCCGTCGGCAGGTCGAAGGGATGCGCCCCGAACACCCGGCGCGAATCGCGCCCCAGCACGATCGGCGCGAGGAAAAGCAGCAATTCGTCCACCAAGTCGCCGTTGACGAAGGACGAGGCGAGCTTCGCCCCGCCTTCGCACAGCACCCGCAAATATCCCTCAGCCCCGAGGAAGTCCAGCAACGCGTCCAGGGCCACCGGCCGCGCCGCGCCTTCCGTCTCGGCCTCCGATACGGGCTCGAAGGGTAGCAGGACGACCCGCGCGCCGGTGTCGGCCACCTGCCGGCGCCGAGTCTCCGGACAGGCCTCCGTCGTGAAATAGAGAGTCTGGGCGGCATGCCCGTCCGTGAAAATTTTCGCGCTCGGCGAAACGGAGCCCGAGGAGTCCACCACGCCGCGCATCCCCGGCAGACCGCCGTCAATCGGCTCCGCGTCGCGCAGCAGGGACGGATCGTCGGCGACGACCGTGCCGGCGCCGACGATGACGATGTCGGCCTTGCGGCGCAGCACCCGCACCTGCTCGCGCGACTCCGGGCACGTGATCCACTTCGACTGCCCCGCGTGGTCGGCGATCCCGCCGTCGAGGGACTGCGCCATCTTCAGCGTCACATAGGGCCGCGCCTTGTTCACGAACTTGAAGAACGGCGCCAACAATTCGAGCGCCTCGGAACGGCAGACCCCGGTGACGACCTCGACGCCCGCCTCCCAGAGCTGGTTGAAGCCGCGCCCCGCATGGGCCGGGTTCGCATCATCGCACGCCGCCACGACGCGCCGGATGCCCGAACGGAGAATCGCCTCGGTGCAGGGCGGCGTACGTCCGTGCGTGCTGCACGGTTCGAGCGTGACGTAGAGCGTGGCGTCCCGCAGATCCAACCCGACGGCCGCCTCGAGCGCGGCGGCCTCCGCGTGGGCGCCGCCGGCGAAGGCATGATAGGCGCTCACGACCGGAACGCCGTCCTTGACGATGACGCAGCCCACGGGGGGATTCGGACGCGTTCCGCCCTCGCCGCGCCGGGCCTCGTCCAACGCCATGCGCATCCAGTATTCGTCCTCGTAGCGCGCGCGCTTGCTTCTGATGTCGGGATACGTCTGCACAGCGTAAAATGGTGGTGGGTCAACGATTCGAACGTTGGAAGGAGTAATCCAGCAGATTTACAGTCTGCCCCCGTTGGCCACTTGGGTAACCCACCAGTCGGAAAAACTTGGTAGACTATGCCATATTGAGGCCGCCGCGTCAACCTCGATTTACACCGAAATCGAAATGAAATCTATCGCTCGTCCATTTCGGACGCCAGCGATCGCTCGAACGCTTCGAGCAGGCCGCGCTCAAGCTCGCCGCGATACCGGCCGACGAGGAAGCGTTCGTAGATTTCGTCGTGGAAACGTTCCCACGACGCCCCCTCCGCGCCGGGCTGGATGGGATAGAAGGCGACGCCCGCCTCGCGCGCCGCGGCCAGATCGCCGGGCGCGTCGCCGATGAGCAGAATCCGGTCCTTCGCGTATCGGCCCTCGGTCGCGAGAAGGATGTGCTCGGCCTTGCTCCCCAGTTCCTGTCCGGCGATGACACGCACGAGAGAATCGATCCCGTGCTGACGCCACTCGCGCAGCAACGCCTCCTCGGGCGTCTGCGAAACGACCATCGCATCGGAACGCCCCTGCATCTTGCGGAGGCTGGCCACGGCCGCCGGGAACGGCGGCACGGGCTCCATGTTGCGCTCGATCTCGCGGTTTACCGCAAGGCTCCATTCGAGCACCTTCGCCAGCTCGGGACTGCCCGTCCGGGCGACTTCGGCGGCCAGCGACGCATTGCCCAGCGCCAATCCCGACTCGCAGTAGGCGCGCAGGTCGCGCGTTTCCGGAAGCGTCACGCCGGACGCCGCCACGCCGGGGCGCGTCGGCAGCAGCTCGAAGGTCTGAAGCAGCGCGGGAAAGCGGTTGCGCCCGCGATGACGCGAATGCAGGTTGACGAACTCCGCCACCTCGCGAAGCTGCGCCTCCACCGCCTCCAGCCCCCAGTGCCGGATGATGAGCGGATGAAAGTGAAGGCATTGCTTGACGCGCATCGTGTCGAACACGCAGCCGTCGGAGTCGACGCCGACAAACGAGTCGGCGGCGGGAACAAGCGAAACGAGATCCTGTCGCGTGATAAGGCTCATGGCAAATGTGAAGTTCAGATTGTCCGAGAGTCGTCAAGGGACGTTGCGAGAGTCGCCGGACCGTCCATGCTCCCGGAACGGAAGCCGTCGAGATCGAGGGCGACGTGCTCGAACCCCAACGATTTGAGAGCCTCGACAATCCGCCCCCGCTGCGCGAGCGCGGCGAGCATCCGGGCGGGATCGATTTCGATTCGCGCGACGGCGCCGTGGACGCGCAACCGGAGGTTGCCGTCGGAGCCGAGCATCGCGCGCAAAGTCCTCTCGCCTTCCGCGACGCGCCCGATCGTCTCGGCGTCGAGACGCGTGCCATAGGGAAAGCGCGTGGCGAGGCAGGGCGCAGAAGGCTTTGAGGCGACCTCGAGGTTGAGCGCCGCGGCCATGGCGCGCACCTGCGCCTTGCCGATGCCGAGCGCCTCGAGCGGAGACACGACCCCGCATTCGCGGAGCGCGCGCCGTCCCGGACGGTACACGAGCGCATCGTCTGCGTTCGTGCCATCGACAAGGGTCGCGAGACCGCGCGTGCGCGCCAGCTCGACGAGCCCTTCGAAAAGGTGGCGCTTGCAGCGGTAGCAGCGATCCGGCGGATTGTCCGCGACACCGGGAATGGCGATGGGATCGAAATCGATCACGACAAGCTCGACGCCGATCGCCGCGGCCAGGCGCTCCGCCTCCGCGCGCTCGGATGGCGTATGAAGGACGGAATGGAAATGCACCGCCAGCAGCGGAAAGTCGGCTTCGTCGCGGAGTCTCTTGAGCACGGCGAGCAGCAACGTGCTGTCCACGCCGCCGGAGAAGGCCAGCGCGATCCCGCGCGGCGTCAAGGCGCGCAGATGCTCCTCCAGTTGTTCGAGCCCTTGTCCGCTCATGACCCGGCTCCCGCCTTCGCCTTCGCCTTCGCCTGGTCGAACACCGTCTTGAAATCGACCCCGCTCGCCTCGGCGACGCGCTTGACGCTCTCGTATTCGGGGTAGTGCATCACGCCGCCGTCCCACCGGCATCGCTTCACGTCTACGGTGCCGCAGGGCAGCTCGACCTGGATCATCTCGCGTGCGAGGCACGTGCGCGAGACCCGATGCCGACGCAAGCCGATCGTCGTGGTGGTGCGGAAGACGGCGGACTCGACATCCGCCAGCCGGTCCTCGTCGGCGAGAATCCGCAGCAGATAGGCGGGACGCGACTTCTTCATGAAGCACGGCACGTAGTGGACGTCGCGGGCGCCCGCGCTCAGAATCGCCTCCATCGCCAATCCGAGCTGCTCGCCCGTCGAATCGTCGATGTTCGTCTCGACCATCCACAGGCCTTCGGGTTCGGCTTCCGCGCCGGCGGTGAGGATCAGGCTGCGCAGCAGGTTCGGAAAGCCGAAATCCCGCTTGCCCAGGCCGATGCCGCAACGCTCGATCGTGAACGACTCGGGGAGCGCGCCGCAGGTCCGAATCGCGGCGGCGATGGCGATGCCCGTCGGCGTGACCATCTCGCCTTTCGCGGTGCCGATGCGCAGCGGGATCGCATGGCGCGTGGCGATGTTGAGGACGGCTGGCACAGGCACCGGCAGGTCGCCATGCTGGCAGCGGACGGTGCCGGTGCCTTCGGTCAGCCCGGTGACGACGCAGTCGACGAGCCCCAGGTCGTCGAGGCAGACGGCCGCCGCGACGATGTCGACGATGGAGTCGATCGCGCCGACCTCGTGGAAATGGACTTCGTCGACGGGCTTGCCATGCGCCTGCGCCTCGGCCTCCGCGACGATCCGGAAAATGCGCTTCGCCAGGGCCCGAGCAGCCTCGGACATGTCGCCCCGGTCGATCACCGCATGCACGTCCGACAGATTGCGGTGCTCGTGGGCGTGCTCGTGGTCATGCTCGTGCACATGGCCATGCGCGTGCGCGTGCTCATGCTCATGCTCATGCGGATGTTCGTGGTCATGAGCGTGCTCGTGGTCATGCTCGTGGTCGTGCGCATCGTGGTCGTGATGGTGTTCTTCGGTGGCCACTCGTAAGATTGCGGCTTCCGCTTGGAGCGGCGTGCTCGGAGAGCCCGCCCTACCGCGTAGACAGCATGTTTTGCGGGATTCCCGGGGTAGGGCGCGATCTCCGAGCGCGCCGTGTTCATGCCCGGGGTCGTGAGGGTGTTCCTCAGCGGCGAGACGCACGTGGAAGTCGCAGCCTTCCATGCCGTGTGATCGGCCGCGCGTCACGGCGTAGTCGAAGCCTTCGAGGTGGAGGCTGCGAAGGACATGGTCGAGTTTGGCGCGATCCGCGCCGAGATCGAGAAGCGAGGCGACGACCATGTCGCCGCTGATTCCGCTCGCGCCTTCGAGGTAGAGCATTCTGCGTTTCATTGTCGCCTCCCGGCCAGTCGATTGATCTGCGCGGCGAGATAGCCGGCGCCGAAGCCGTTGTCGATGTTCACCACCGCCATGCCTTCGGCGCAGGAATTGAGCATGGTCAGCAGCGGCGCGAGGCCCTCGAAGGAGGCGCCGTAGCCCACGGACGTCGGCACGGCGACGACCGGCACGTCGACGAGGCCCGCGAGCACGCTGCCGAGCGCGCCCTCCATGCCGGCGACGGCGATGACGGCGTTCGCCTGGCGAATCGCCTCGATCCGCGCGAGCAGGCGGTGGATGCCGGCCACGCCCACGTCGTAGTGGCGTTGGACGATGGCGCCGAAGAACTCGGACGTCTGCGCCGCCTCCTCGGCGACCGGCATGTCGGCCGTGCCGCCCGTGCAGACGGCCACCAGGCCGCGCGGCGCCGGGGGCGGTTCGGAGCGCAGCGCGACAAGCCTCGACACGGGGTCGTAGGACGCTCCGAGGCCATTGGCCTGGAGAAAAGCGTACTGCTCCGGCGAACAGCGCGTACCGAGAGCGGGGCGTCCGTCTCCGCGGAACGCCTCGAAGATGGCGAGGAGCTGTTCGCACGTCTTGCCGGGGCAGTACACCACCTCCCCGAAGCCCTTGCGCTGCTCGCGCTGGAAATCCAGCTTGGCGAAGCCGAGGTCTTCGAAGGCGGGGCGTTTCAAAGCCGAGACGGCATCCTCAAGCGAGAGCCGTCCATCGCGCAGTGCCTTGAGAACGACCTCCAGTTGCATCAGGCCCGGCTTCTCCGCGCGAAGGGCCTCGCCAGCGCGAAGGAGGCCGTCATCACGGCCACGACCCCGACGACGCCCGCGGCGAAAGCCGAGGCGGTCTCGTTGGCGATCCCGCCCACGCTATAGTCCGTGAACGGCGCGCGGGCGAAGTTCGGGGCGCCCGGCAGGAGGTCGAAGCGCGCCATCGTCCATTCGAAGGCGTCGGGGAACGCCGAGGCGAACGGAGCGGCCGCGAGGCAGACCAGCACAAGGCCGGCGAGCGAAACGTAGCCGCGATGGTCTCGGGCGCCATCGGCCGTCGATGCACAGAGACCCACGAGCGCGGCCGTAGCCACGCCTTCGACCAGGGCGAGAACGGCGTGAACGGCCAGAAGCTGGCCGATGGCCAAGGCCGGCGCCGAGGAGCCGATGGCGAGCTGGAGTCCTAGAGCCAAAGCGGCAAGTTGGACGGAAGCCGCCGCCGCGAGACAGGTCGCCCATGACTCGGAGACGCCGCGCCGCATCAGGGCGAGGCGCAACAGGCCGCCCGCGCCGGCGCCCAGAAGCGCCATGTTGACCACGTTCGCGCCCAGCATCGCCAGTCCGCCGTCCGCGAAAAGCAGCGTCTGCAGCGTCAGGACCAGGCCCATCGCCAGCACGCCGGCCGGCACGCCGAGCAGCGCCGAGGCGAAGACGCCGGCGATCAGGTGACCCGACACGCCGCCGAAAATCGGATAGTTGAGCATCTGGAGGCCGAAAACGGCGGCGCACACCAGGGCGACGCGTCCGGCGCGCGGCGCCGACGTGCGTTCACGGAGAAGCGCGAGAGTTGCCGCGCCGACGCCGACGACGGCGACGGCTGCGGTGACAGGACAAAGGGAACCGGCGAGCATTTCAGAGGGGACGTGCATGATTTCTCCGTAGGGGTTGTCGTTTTCGAGAGGCGAGTATACCGTTTCCGCCGCGCGATTTCAACATCGCCCCGTTTCAATCGCGTGACGCCTCACCCAGCGTGAACTTTCAAGCCAAGGAGAGCAGGCAGTTGACCACTTTTTATGACCAAAAGTGTTACTAGAAGAAACAAACTTGTTGTACAGACAATTTGAAAACATTGCAGAATGAGGTGGCACCAAAGAGGCCATGGAATATGGC
>LFRM01245104.1_pt1 | contig 11491 bp, 9 predicted proteins | sample 618341 | NCBI WGS metagenome assembly LFRM01 (sample SAMN03654438, study PRJNA283298) | anaerobic digester metagenome | isolation source: pool of bioreactors CSTR01a, CSTR02a, and CSTR03a thermophilic anaerobic... | place: Denmark: Kgs. Lyngby | collected 2014-05-21
TTAAATTGTTTAATGAACTAAATAAATAATTTGGAATACTCTTTTGATTTTTTAAAGTTCCAGTAATTGAACCATATATCCATCCACATAAAAGTAACATTGATAGTATTATGAATGATAATCCTTCTGCAACATATGAATTTGAACTAAATATTCTAGAAAGAGTATCTTTTTCTTGATAATCCAATAATAAACCCGATAAAGGTGCACCGGTTGGAATTAACATATATATAAAAAACGAACTTAAAGCTATAGAAACAAGCATACATAATAGCATAGCTTTTTTCTTTTTCTTTTTAGGAATATCATCATCTTCTAAAACTTCTTCTATTTTATATTTAGATAATCTCTTAGAAGTAAATTTTTCTGTTATAAAGGTTATTAAAAAAGCTAAAGCTATAGAGCCCGCTATTCCAAAAAACAAACCACTATTAATATTAAATACATAAGTTGGATCTATTATCTTAGCTCCTATTAATATATTATTTATAGCGTCATAACTAATTTGAGAAGTAATAAAATTTATTCCTGTACCCGTTGTAATTCCAATAAATGACGCAAAAATTGCGACAATTGGATTTCTATTATTTGCTAAAAATAATATTGCTGAAATTGGAATTATTAATGTAAAAGCTACTTCTCCAATTAAATTAGATAATATCGAAAGCAAAACAACAATAAACGTTAACCAAAATTTGTTTATTTTGTTAGTCCACGATTGAAACAAATATGAAAACAACCCGGTTTTTTCTGCAAAACCTATACCTATCATTATAAATAAGAACATAGCTAAAGGTTTAAAATTAATAAAATTAGATACTACATTACCAACTATATATCTTATTCCTTCTCTTGAAAACAAAGATTCTACGGATACTAATTTTGATTCTAAATTGCCATTAATAGCATTATTAACCAAATAAGTTCCTTCCCAATTTAACAACGAACCTAATATACTTAATACAAATACAATAATAATAGCAAAAACAAAAAATATTATTGCGTTATTAAACCAGGACTTTTTTTTATCAATTTTTTCTTCTTCCATATTATTCAACCACTTTCTTTAATCTTTTTTCAAAATCAACTCTATTTATCATTACTATTCTATCACATTTTGTACATCTTAGTTTTATATCTATTCCTGTTCTAATAACTTCCCATCTGTTTTCACCACAAGGATGCTGTTTTTTCATCACAACAATAGATCCTTCTTTGTATTCTTTCATACTACCTCATTTAATATCTATCTCTAATATTTCTAATATTCTATTTAAATCTTCTTTTGATTCATATTTAATTTGTATCTTATTATTAGTAACAAAAACTGAAGTATCCAATTTTTCTTTTAGAGCTTCCTCAATATATTTATATTCTATAGGTTTTGATTCTCTTTTTATTATAACTTTTCTCTTATAAGTATTATCAACCAAAGATTCCAAATTTCTTACACTCAAACTTTCATTAACTACTCTTTTTGCTAGTAGTTCAATTTGAGATTGATCTTGAAGTTTACTAAGCACCCTAGCATGTCCCATTGAAATCTCTCTTTTCAATAACATATCTTGTACTGATGTTGGTAAATTTAATAAACCTAAAATATTTGTAATATGGCTTCTACTTTTTCCTATTTTAATTGCTAAATCATCTTGAGTTATTTGTAAAGAAGCAATTATTTCTTTATAAGCGTTGGCTTCTTCTATAGCAGTTAAATCTTCTCTTTGAAGATTCTCTAATAACGCTATTTGCATCATTTGTTCATCAGAAAAATCTCTAACAATAGAAGGAATAGTTTCTAAGCCAGCCATTCTGCTTGCTCTGACTCTTCTTTCTCCAGCTATTATTTCATATCCTCTAATACTTTTTTTAACAATAATCGGTTGAAAAACACCATAATTTTTAATAGATTCAGATAGTTCTTTCAACGATTCTTCATCAAAAACTTTTCTTGGTTGATATGGATTCTTTCTTAATTCATCTAATCTTATTTCAACTATTTCATCTTTTGTTGCTTCTTGTAATATTCTTTCTTCAATTTTTTCGATTTCCAAACTTTCAGAATTAAATAATTCTTCTAATCCTTTTCCTAAAGCTCTTCTTTTATTTTCCATTTCTAAAAATCACTTCCTTTGCTAGATTTAGATAAGCATCTGTTCCTCTACTGGTTGGATCATAAACATGAATTGGTTTTCCATAAGAAGGTGCTTCTGATAATTTAACTAATCTTGGTATTAATGTATCATATACTCTTTCTTTAAAATATCCTCTAATTTCAGTTACTACTTCTATTCCTAATTTAGTTCTAGAATCAAGCATTGTTAATAATACTCCTTCTATATCTAGTTTGGGATTTAGATTTTTTTGAACTAACATTATAGTATTTAGTAATTGCATTATACCTTCAAGCGCAAAAAATTCACATTGAACAGGTATTATTACTGAATCAGAAGCTACTAATGCATTAGTAGTTAATAAACCCAAAGATGGGGGACAATCAATTAAAACATAATCATAATAGTTTTTTAAAATTAAAATATGTTTTTTTAATTGTGATGTTTTTATAAAACTAGGATCTTTTGCACTCTTATTTAAAAGTTCAATATCCATACCAGCTAAGTTAATAGTTGCTGGTATAATATCAAGGTTTTTATACTTAGTTTTTTGAATAGAACTAGTAACCTCTTCTTTATCAGTCATTACATCATAAATACTTTTTGCTGCATCTCCTTTATTAATCCCTACTCCTGTAGAAGAATTTCCTTGAGGATCTAAATCAATAAGTAAAGTTTTTTTACCCAAATATCCCAAACAAGCGGACAAATTAATACTGGTAGTTGTTTTACCAACCCCACCTTTTTGATTAACTATAGATATTATTTTGCCCACATTACCACATCCTCTATAAGTATATATATATATTATCAAAAAAAAAGACTTTTGAAAATGATTTATTCCTTAATTTCATGTCTTCTTAATTTATTAGCAATTTCTTTAATCTTTCTAAGTCTATGATTAATTCCAGATTTAGTAACCTTTTTACCAGTTTCCAATTCTATTTTTTTGCTTAATTCTTGAAGTGAAAGTTCATAATATTTTTTTCTAAATTTTATTATTTCAATTAATTTCGAATCTAAACTATCTAAATCCATATATTTTTCTATAACTTCTATATCTTCTAATTGATTATTTGCAGATTTAAAAGTTTTTTCAACATTAGCCTGTTCACAATTATTTAATCTATTAACCATATTTTTATAGTCTTTATATATTCTTATATCTTCAAAGTACATTACAGAATTACTTGCTTTAATAATTCTCAAGAAATCTCCAATCTTCTCTCCTTCTTTTATATATACTACATAATTATTTTTTCTTTCGATTAATTTGCTATTTAGCATATAACTATCTAATAATTCACAAATAAATATTGAGTATTCATAATCATCTAAAGAAAATTCCAAATGATATGTTGAAGATTTAGGATCATTAATAGAAGATGATGATAAAAATAAACCCATTAAATACGCTACTTTTTCTTCATCTCCATTATAAATATAATCTTTAGGAATATTAATAAATATACCACTATCATTAATTATAGATGTATCTCTTAATATTTCATCTTTTTTAATTTTAATCTCTAATATATATGAATATATATCTTTAAAATTATATTTTTTTCTAACAGTTATTTTTGCCCTTATATTATATAAATCATATATTATATTAAATATAAAATTAGAAATACTACTATTATCTGTTTCAATTAAAATTTTATCTATTTCTACAACCGCATTATTTCTCAAAAAAGCTGAAAGAAAAGATATTTTTTCAACTTTACTCATATTTTGATTCATTATTTCTTCTTTTACCTTTAATGTAAATGACATTTTACTCCCTATTATTTATATATTTTATTGCACTATTTGCAGCAGTTGCAGCTTCTCCAACTGCAGTAGATACTTGATATAAACCTTTAAATATCACATCTCCACAAGCATAAATTCCTTCTTCACTTGTATGCATATCTTGATTAACCATTATGTAATCATCATGTTTTTTTAAATCAATAAATTCAGTTGAAGGATAGCTGCCTAGAAGCACAAATAATCCATCAATTTTTATGTTTTTATTATCTAATATTATACTCTCTATTCTTCCATCTTTTTCTTTAATATCATCAATTTTATTATCATAATATTCTATATTATTTTTGTTACTACCTTTAACACCTACTATATATACTTTAGAACAAATATTTGATAAGTATTTAGCTTCTTCTATTCCCTCTTCATTATTAGTATATACCGCAACTATTTTGTCTTTATATAGATTTCCATCACAAATCGAACAATAACTAATACCATTTCCAAGTAATTTTTTATCAATATCTAATCCTGTTTCAATCGGTTTTCTTCCTGTTGCTATAATAATTGATTTACATAAAATTTCTTCTTTATTAGTAACAATACCATACTCTTTTCCCTTAACAATCTTTACTACATTCCCATAAATATAAGGAACATTCAATTCTTGCATTTGAGAAAAGACATTAAACGCTAATGATGGTCCATCTATACTTAACACTCCTGGATAGTTATCTATATTATTTATTCTATTTAATTGACCACCAGGAGCTGTGCTTTCTATAATAGCAACAGATATATTAGCTCTTTTTAAATAAATTGCAGCAGTCATGCCAGCAACTCCCGCACCAATTACTACAACATCAAAACTTGATTTCATTAGAATACTCCTCAACATAAAGATTAGAAAATCTGTTTGAAAATAATTTATATACAAATATACTAGCTCCAATAAATACTGATAGTAAAGATACCACTTGTGCCACTCTAATATCTCCATACATTAAACTATCTGTACGCATTCCTTCAATAAAAAATCTTCCTATTCCATACCATACAAAATATAATGATGCTAATTGTCCAACTTTCAAATATTTATAAAATTTTCTAATTAATATTAATATAATAAATCCTAATAAGCACCATAAAAATTCATAATAAAAAGTGGGTTGATAATATACACCATCTATTTTCATACCATCAATTACAAACTTTGGAATTATTAACATTTTTTCTAATACTATCCTTGTTGTTTCGCCACCATGAGCTTCTGAATTAAAAAAATTACCCCATCTTCCAATCGCTTGACCAATTATTAGACCTACACCAAATATAACAAATAATTTCAATATGTTACCTTTATATTTTAAAGAGTAAAGAGCCGCAAAGATCATTCCAAAAATTATACCACCATGTATTGCCAAACCGCCGTTCCATATCTTATATATTTCAGAAGGATTTGCGCTATAATAATCCAAATTAAATAAAACATAATATAATCTAGCTCCTATTATTCCAAATAGTATTGTCCAAAACAATAAATTCCCTAAGAATTCTTTATCATAATTATATTTATTTGCTTCCATTACTATAACAAAATAAGAACATAAAATTGCAATTAAAATAATAATTGCATAATAAGTTATTTGAATAAATCCCAAATCTAACAACACACTATTCATTTTGCCTCCATTATTATTATACTACTTATATATTATGAATAAAATCAATTTATTAATTATTTAACACTTTTTTCAAATATTCTCCAGTATAAGATTTCTTTATATTTACGATTTCTTCAGGAGTTCCTTGTGCAATAATTTCTCCTCCAAAATCTCCGCCTTCCGGACCTAAATCTATTATATAATCCGCCACTTTTATTACATCCAAATTATGTTCAATAATTATAACAGTATCTCCATTATCTACTATTTTATTTAATATTACAAGCAATTTTTTAATATCATCAACATGTAATCCTGTAGTTGGTTCGTCAAGTATAAATAAACTTTTTCCAGTTGGTCTTTTTTGAAGTTCTTTTGCAAGTTTTACTCTACTAGCTTCTCCTCCACTTAATGTAGTTGCACTTTGTCCAAGTTTAACATAACCCAAACCAACTTTAGAAATCATATCCAACTTGTTTTTAACTTTTGGAATATTTTCAAAAAAGGGAAGCGCTTCATCAACTGTCATATTTAAAACATTAGAAATAGATTTGTTTTTAAATTTAATTTCTAATGTTTCCTTATTATATCTTGTTCCACCACAAACTTCACAAGGTACATATACATCTGCTAAAAAATGCATTTCTATCTTTTTAACGCCATCTCCATAACAAGCTTCACATCTTCCTCCTTTAACATTGAAAGAAAATCTACCCTTCTTATAGCCTCTAATCTTGGCTTCCTTAGTACTTTCAAAAATCCCTCTAATATCATCAAATACACCTGTATAAGTAGCAGGATTACTTCTAGGAGTCCTTCCAATAGGATCTTGAGATATTTCTATTACTTTATCTATATTATCTAATCCTTTAATACTTTTATAATTACCAGGATTAATCTTATTAGAATATAATTCTTTTGAAATTATTTTATATAAAGTTTCATTTACAAGAGAACTTTTTCCCGAACCCGATACTCCAGTTACACAAATTAATTTATTTAAAGGAAATTTTACTGATACATTTTTTAAATTATTGTGAGTACATCCTTTTAATTCAATATATTTGCCATTTCCTTCTCTTCTTTTTTTAGGAACATCTATCTTTTCTTTTCCACTTAAATACCTTCCTGTTATACTTTTTTCATTTTTCATTACTTCTTGAGGAGTTCCTTTAGCAACTACATAGCCACCCTCTATGCCCGCTTTAGGTCCAATATCAATTAAGTAATCTGCTTGCATCATTGTTTCTTCATCGTGTTCAACCACTATTAAAGTGTTTCCTAAGTCTCTCATTTCAAACAAAGAATTAATTAATTTTTGATTATCTCTTTGATGAAGTCCTATACTAGGTTCATCTAATACATAAATCATACCAGACAACCTTGATCCAATTTGAGTAGCTAATCTTATTCTCTGAGCTTCTCCTCCACTTAGAGATCCAGCACTTCTATTTAAATTTAAATAATTTAACCCAACATTTAATAAAAATTTTAATCTATCTTTAATTTCTTTTATTAATATTTGAGATATTTCTTTTTCTTCATTTGATAACTTAATGTTTTCAAAAAAATCATATATTTTATCAATACTTAAATTACATAATTCATATATATTTTTATCATTAACAAATATATTTAAAGAAGATTCCTTTAATCTGGCTCCATGACAAACTTCACAAGTTAATTCAGTCATATATGACTCTAACCACATTCTAATAAATTCACTTGTAGTTTCCATATATCTTCTTTCCAAATTATTGCTTATTCCTTCATATTTTTCTATTTTATTATATTTGTTTCCACTCCTTGTTGAAAAATTAAATTCTATTTTTTCTTCAGTACCATTTAATATTATATCTAATTCTTTTTTTGATAAATCTTTTATTTTTTTATTCATATCAATATTATATTTTTTACATACAATTTCTAACATTTTAATGTATATATTAAAATCATCCATATTTGCTAAAGGTAAAATTGCACCTTTATTTAAACTTTTTTCCTTATCAGGAATTATTAAATCTTCTTTTATTTTTAATTTAAATCCTAATCCCTTACATTCACTACAAGCCCCATAAGGAGAATTAAATGAAAATATTCTTGGTTCTAATTCTTCAATACTAAAATCACAATGAGGACATGCGAATTTCTCACTCATTAATAATTCTTTATCACCAATAATGTCTATTAATACTTTCCCTTTTGATAATTTTGTTGATATTTCTATTGCCTCAAATAATCTACTTCTAATATCTTCTTTTATTATTAATCTATCAATAATAACATCAATGTCAGTTCTAATATTTTTTTCTAATATAATTTCTTCACTTAAATCTTTTTGTTCACCATTTATTCTTATTCTAGTAAATCCTTCTTTTCTTAAATCATCAAATAATTCTTTATGGGTTCCTTTCTCCCCTCTTACAATTGGAGAAATAACCATTAGTTTCGTCCCGTTTTCATATGTTAAAATTTTATTTACCATTTCTTCAATGCTTTGTCTAACAATTGGAACTTTATGAGTAGGGCAATATGGTATTCCTAATCTAGAATATAATAATCTTAAATAATCATATATCTCAGTTACTGTACCCACAGTGCTTCTTGGATTATTGTTTGTAGTTTTTTGATCAATACTAATAGCGGGGCTTAATCCTTCAATAGAATCTACATCTGGTTTATCAGATACTCCCAAAAATTGTCTTGCATAAGAACTTAAGCTTTCAACATATCTTCTTTGTCCTTCAGCATAAATAGTATCAAAAGCAAGAGAACTTTTTCCACTTCCAGATACTCCTGTCATTACAACTAATTTATTTCTAGGAATTTCGATATCAATATTTTTTAAATTATTTTCTCTCGCACCTTTAATTATTATTTTTTCCATATTATTCCTCTTATCTAGATAAAATATCTTCAATTTGTTTTTTAGTTATTTTTCCCTCTCTTAATATTTCTACTTTATTATTGGTAACTTTAACTATTGTAGACTCAACACCTTTATTTATTATACCAACATCTATTGCACACCTTATATTATTAGATATTTCAGAATTCAAATCATCTAAATCAATTATAGGCATTTCTCCCGATATATTCACACTTGTCAATACAAGAGGAGAATTAATTTTTTTTATTATTTCTTTTACTATTTTATTATTAGGAATTCTTACTCCTATATACTCAGAATTCTTAGAAATTAAATCGACTACATATTCCTTTTTCTTTAACAACAACGTAATTGCTCCAGGCATTAGTTTTTTTATTATTTCTTTTTCTAATTTATTTGTAATATAAGCATATTTTGTAATATCCTTTTTTTTATTTAAATTTAAAGTTAATGGTTTATTATTATCTCTTTTTTTTATTTTATATATCTTATTAACTGCTTTTTTATTTAATGCATCACAAGCTATACCATATATTGTATCAGTAGGTATTATTACAGGATTACCAGACTTTATTTCATCTATAATAATATCTATATTTTCAACACTTAATCTTTTCATAATTACCCACTATATTTGATTTTCATTTCAAATAATATATCTCTTAATTCAGTTGCTTTTTCAAAATCTAAATTTTTAGCAGCCTTTAGCATTTCTCTTTCTATTTCTTTTAATACTTTTTCATTATTCTTTTTATCATTTAACTTCTTATCATCATTAATCAACTCTTCATTGCTTATTAATTCTCTAATTTCTTTAATTATAGTTTTAGGTTTAATATTATTATCTATATTATATTTATATTGAATATCTCTTCTTCTATTAGTTTCCTTAATAGCTTTATCCATACTTTCACTAATGGCATCAGAATACATTATAACATGCCCATTTGAGTTTCTTGAGCATCTGCCTATAGTTTGTATTAAACTTCTCTCACTCCTCAAAAAACCCTGTTTATCAGCGTCTAAAATGGCAACCAAACTCACCTCAGGTATATCCAATCCTTCTCTTAATAAATTAATACCCACAATAACATCATATGTTCCAATTCTTAAGTCTCTAATTATTTTTATTCTTTCTAACGTTTTTACTTCACTATGAAGATACGCAACTTTAATATCTAAGTTCTTTAAATAATTAGTTAATTCTTCAGACATCTTTATTGTTAATGTTGTAATTAATACCCTTTCATTTTTTTCTACTCTATTTCTAATTTCCGCAATTAAATCATCAATTTGATTTTTACTACTTCTAACTTCTATTGTTGGATCTAATAATCCAGTTGGCCTAATAATTTGTTCTATTACATTATTATTAACTAATGATAATTCATAATCTCCAGGAGTTGCAGACACATATATTACATTATTAATTTTATTATTAAATTCTTCAAATCTTAAAGGTCTATTATCTAAAGCACTCGGTAATCTAAAACCATAATCCACTAATACTTGTTTTCTAGATCTATCTCCATTAAACATTCCTCTAACTTGAGGCAATGTAACATGAGATTCATCAACTACCAACAAATAATCTTTTGGAAAAAAATCAATTAATGTTGTAGGTATTTCGCCCTCTTCTCTTAACGCTAGATGTCTTGAATAATTTTCAATTCCATTACAAAATCCTGTCTCAGTCAACATTTCGATATCATAATTTGTTCTTTGCTCTAATCTTTGATATTCTAATAATTTATTACTTTCCTTTAATTCAAGTAATCTTTTTGATAATTCGTCTTTTATTTTTTGAATACTAATCTTTAACTTCTCAGAATTAGTAACAAAATGGCTTGCCGGATATATACTTACAGTTTTTTTATCTTTTATTATTACTCCAGTTATAACCTCAAATTCAGATATTTTTTCTATTTCATCTCCAAAGAACTCTATTCTAATTCCATATGCTCTATCATTACTAGGTATTACCTCTAAAACATCACCTTTAGCTCTAAATGTTCCTCTTTTAAAATCAATATCATTTCTTTCATAAAGCATATCAACCAACTTTAAAAGAACTTTATCTCTTTCAATTAAATCTCCCTTATTTAAAATTAACATATGATTCCTATACTCTTCTACCTCACCAATACCATATATACAAGATACACTTGATACCACTATTACATCTCTTCTATCCAATAAAGCAGATGTGGCACTATGTCGCAATTGATCTATTTCATCATTAATTGACGAATCTTTTTCTATATAAGTGTCAGAACTTGGAACATATGCTTCCGGTTGATAATAGTCATAATAAGAAACAAAATACTCTACTCTATTATTTGGAAATAATTCTTTGAATTCACTATATAATTGACCCGCAAGGGTCTTGTTATGTGCAAGAACAAGTGTTGGCTTGTCTACTTTATTTATTACATTTGCAATAGTAAAAGTTTTACCAGTACCAGTTGCTCCCAATAAAACTTGATGTTTTGTATTAGAATTTAATCTATTCACTAAATTATCTATAGCCTTAGGTTGATCACCGGACGGTGTATAATTAGATACTAATTCAAACATAGACAACACCCCTTTCTTTTTATTAATATTTACTACGAATAAATATTTTATCACTTATTTTCTAACAAAACAAGGAAACTGATTTGTTTCCTTATTTAATTTCAATTATATATTATTTGTTTTTTATTTCAATTTTTACTGTTTTAACTTTTGGAGTATAAGTCGCTCTTAAATCAGATCCTTCAACAACTATTGTTATCTCGTGAACTCCAACACCATACCCCTTTAAATCAACAGTAGCTTTTATAGAACTAGAATCGAGACTTTCTATTACATCATCTACTCCTTTTAATACTACCGTTATTTCTGAATCTTCTTTGCTTACAGCGAAAGCATTAAATTTATCAGATAAACCAGTTATATTTATTTTTATTCCTTCCATTTCTTTACTTACTTCTTCACCAATAGTAACATTTACAATAGTACTATTTTTACTAATATATTTAACTCCGATTGGTTTATCAATTGTAGCTGTAATAGTTTTATCTGCATCC
>LFRM01096955.1_pt1 | contig 11480 bp, 8 predicted proteins | sample 618341 | NCBI WGS metagenome assembly LFRM01 (sample SAMN03654438, study PRJNA283298) | anaerobic digester metagenome | isolation source: pool of bioreactors CSTR01a, CSTR02a, and CSTR03a thermophilic anaerobic... | place: Denmark: Kgs. Lyngby | collected 2014-05-21
AAAAATAGGAGAAAAAAACAAATGGCAAAATTAGCAGAAAAAAGTGGTAACGTATTAGCATACCTGCAAGAACATGACACAGGAGACGGTGTTTCAATTAGAGAAATTGCTGACGCAATGGGTCTTGAAGAGAAGAACATTCGTCCAGTTGTAACTCTTTCATTGGCCGCTAAGAAAGATGGTAGCCGTGGTGCCCTCGCAGTTTATGATAAGCGTGAAATCGAAGGCGAAGAGAAGCCTGTTGGCTTTGCAGTCCTCACAGAAGAAGGCCGCAACTTCGTTAACGAAGACGATCCCGAAGAATAGTAGCTTAAAAAAGTAAGGTGTGGTATAGTAGTAGTATTATACCATGCCTTTCCCAAATGCTGCTTCACTAAAAGTAAAAAAAATAAAAATAAAAAATAGGAGAAAAAAATGGTAAGAGAATCATTAAACGAAGTAGTTATCGAAGGTATTCTAAGCGAAAAAAATCTTTCTTTAGACTCTTTTGAAGATAAAGCGACTGGAGAAAAAAAAGATACTATTCGTGGTGATATAACAGTTCGAGTCATTCAAGAAATTGAAGGAGAAGAGGTTACATTAGATATTCCTGTTAATTTCTTTTCAACAAAACTAACTAAAAAAGGTAAGGTTAGTCCTGCCTACACTAGCATTAAAGATGCTATGGACAATTTCAGCTCTATTGCGGAAGTAGGTATTGATGCAGCTAGCCGCATTCGTGTCACTGGTGCAAAAGTTCAAATGAACGAATACTACACTCCAGACTTGAGATTTATTAATTTCCCTCGTATTCAGGCAAGTTTCATTAATCGTATAAAAGCAGAGGATTGCCACATGAGGGCAGTTTGGGAAATGGAATTTTTCATTAAGAAGATGGGATTCCAGCTTGATAAAGAAGGTGTTGAAACTTCAACATTTGAAATTGAAGGTATTAATGTAGGCTATGGCGAGACAGCAAATGTAACCCCAGTAATTACAAATCGTGCAAATATTGCAAGTGCTCTTCAAGCTACATATCAGCCAGGGGATACTGTTCCTATGAGTGGATGGTTGAATTTTACCTCTGAACAAAAAATTATTCTTGAAGAAGTAGAGATTGGAGACCCAATCGAAAAAGTTAGAACTATTAATGTAAGTGAGCTCGTAATTAGTGCAGCGAAAGCCGCTAAAGACGAGGGCGCATACACTAATGAAGATATGAAAACAGTTCTGCAGAAAAGAGAGGTCAAATTGGCTGAGTCAAAGGAGAGGGCAGCAAGTCAAGCTCCAACAGCAACTGAGCGTAAAGCTCCTGCGGCAGGTCAGAAAGAAGTAGATTTAGGATTTTGAGGAGGTAATACATGGCTATTGATATCCTCAGTATAGAACCGACAGTTATAAGTCGAGATTTGAAAGGCAAATATGTTTTACTTTATGGGTTACCTAAAAGCGGTAAAACTACTTTTGCTTCAAAATTTCCTAATAACCTCATTCTCGGCTTCGAGCGTGGGTATAATTTCCTCCCCGGCGTGAAGGCTCAAGACATCACTAAGTGGAGTGATTTCAAGCTCGTCCTCCGGCAGTTAAAAAGACCAGAAGCCCAAGAATTATATAATACAATCACTATAGATACTGTACCTATTGCCTTTAATCTTTGCGAAAAATATGTTTGTAGTAAACATGGAGTAGAAAGTATAGCCGACATTAGTTGGGGACAAGGTTGGACAGAACTAAAAAGAGAGTTTGAAGACTCTCTACGTGAAATTACTATGCTTGGCTATGGGCTTGTACTAATTTCTCATAGTAAGTCTAGAATAGAAAAAGATGCCGAAGGTAATGAGCGGGAAATTATTTCTGTAGATATGCCAAAACGTGCTGCTGAAGTCTGTAATGGTCTTGTAGATATAATTGCATATATTGGAGAGGAGTATGAAGGAAACGAATCTAAACGCTACTTATATACTCGTTCAACTCCTTATCTTTTTGCAGGAAGCCGCCTTAAATATTTAGCTTCAAAAATTCCTTTAAGTTACAATGGTCTTGTTAACGCGATAGTTGATGCGATTGAACAAGAGGGAACAGAAGGTGCTACAATTGTAGATCATCAAGAGCGAACAGAAGTTCAAGAATATACCTTTGAAGAACTAATGAAAGAAGCTGAAACTCTTTGGATAAAACTAATAGAAGAAAATGAAACATATGCCACGACAATCCTGAATAAAATTAAAGACCTCATGGGTCGCGATATGAGACTTTCAGAGTTTACTGAGCGACAGAAAGATTTTTTACAACTAATTATCATTGAAATGCGGGCTATGTAATTCTAAATATTTTTAAAAAGAAAGGAGCAAATTTAAGAACTTATAACGTTTTTAAATTTGCTCTTTTTTTAATTTTGTGGTATAATATAATAGGAGGATACTTTGGTAAAATGTAGGGTTTGTAATGAATATTTTAAGAAAGAAGATGCTGATTGGGTAATGCCTTCTAGGAATTATTATTATCACAAAGAGTGCTATGAAAAATTTAAAGAGGGCAAAAGCCAAAGTAGTGATGAAGAATGGGTAGATATGATTTATGATCTTATCGCCCGAGATTTAAAGGTGAAATATAATTGGCATATGATAGAGTCCCAACGCAAACGCTTCATTAAAGAATATAATTATAACAATAAGGGAATCTATTATGCGTTATATTGGTTTTTTATAGTAACTAAAAAAGAATGGAATTCGGATTTTGGAATTGGTATTATACCACATATTTACGAAAAAAGCAGAGATTATTGGACGAGAGCAGAGTTACAAAATCAGGGGATTGTCAATCAAATAGAAGAATTGGCAAGACAGAGATTGTCGCCAAGTCAAGAAATAAAGCGGCAAGAGAGACAGAGACCTAAAATAAAAGCTCCAGATTAAAGAGGTGACGGTTGGCAAGTAAGAAAACAGAACAAGTCGTACTTGGTTCATTAATGAAAGATCCTCTACTCCTTCTTCAAACGGAGAAGTATTTTTTGAGTATAGATGATTTTGATGAAAAATTGTCGCAACATATATTTTATGCAATCGCATCTATTGCGGCAGAAGGATCTACACAGATCAAAGTTCAAGATGTTCATTTATTCTTAGAGGATTCACCTACAGGCTTAGCTCTTTTTGAAGGTAATAGTGGAGTAGCTCTATTAAATGATTCTATTGAGTTAGCTAATGAAGAATCCTTTCCCACCTATTATAATTTACTTAAAAAAGAAAACCTTTTGAGAGACTTGCGCAAAAGCGGATTTGATACTTCTAAATTTTATGAAGAAAACCCAATAACTCGTGAAGCAGTTAAGATTAATGATAAATACTTAGGTCTTGATTTGCAAGACATTATTGAAGAAATGAAATTAGAGTTTCTCAATATTGAGCGAGAATACTTGCGAGACGACGCATCAGAAACGCAGAATGTTTTTGAAGGTATGGAAGCACTGATCGAAGGCTTAAAGGAATTCCCGGAGGTTGGTCCTCCTCTGCAGGGTGACATTTTTAATACTGTTGTTGCTGGGGCGAGGAGGGGTACATTTTACGTCCGCAGTGGCTCTTCAGGAGCATCCAAGACAAGACAAGCGGTAGGAGATGCTTGTTATTTAGCCTTCCCTATCCGTTATAATCTTGCCTCTTGCTGTTGGGAGCAAAAGGGCTGTAATGAAAAAACACTTATCATAATTACAGAGCAAAGTTTCAAAGAAGTTCGCACAATGATACTTGCATATCTAACTGGCTTTAACGAGAAAAAAATTAAAAGACTTCAATTTATGTCAGACGAAGAAAGGGAAATACTTCATCAAGCTCTTTATGTATTAGAACATTTTCAAGAAAATCTTTATATCGTACAAATGCCGAATCCAACAATTCAAGCAGTTAAAACAATAGTGCGAGAAAACGTGTTGCTCTATGGTGTGGAATATATATTCTACGATTACATCTTCATTAGCCCGTCTTTATTAAGTGAGTTTAGAGGTTTCCAGCTCCGTAACGACGAAATTTTACTTATGTTTTCAACCGCCTTAAAAGAACTTGCGGTTGAATTAAATGTGTTCGTAATGACTTCAACACAAACCAATGCCCACGCAGAAGATAATCGAGACATTAGGAATGAAGGCTCTATTGCGGGGTCAAGAGCAATTATTAATAAAGCAGATATTGGCGTAGTAATGGCAAGACCAACTAATGAAGAGCTTAAGCAAATAGAATCATTAATTGCAGAAGTAGGAATACATGAGCCAAATATCGTAACTGATGTTTACAAGAATCGCGGGGACCAATGGACTCAAGTGCGAATTTGGACTTTTGTAGATATGGGCAACTTACGTAAACAAGATTTATTCATAACTAATTCACGCTTAGAAGCCATAGAAGATTTTGAAATAGACAACTTCTTATATAGTGTACCTTTAGATCTAATAGCTTCACATCTATCGCACTTGAATAAGGGAGCATAATATGATGAAATTTGATGAATTACGGCAGTCTCTTACTGAAGAACAAATTCAAGCCATAATGATTCGTCTAGGAGCAGATGAAATTCAAGATCACGGTGAATACTTTACTTTTAGAACTATCTGCCACAATGAACATCCTTACGAGGCCGGTTTTAATTTGGCGTACTATAAAGATTCCAAACTTTTTCATTGTTTTAGTGAATGTAGTCAGACCTTCGATATCTTTGAATTAGTTAGAAAGAGATTTATAATAGATGGAGAAGATTCTTATCCAACTAGTCTTTATTTCTTTGTGCTTAATTATGCAGATTCAAATTTAAGTTCTACTATAGGGCGTCAAGAATATCAAGCAATAGCTCATTTTTATGAGCAACAACCTATAGAATTTATCTTGCCAGAATATTCATCCAATGTCTTAGATGTCTTCGTAGAATATTTTGCGCCAGAGTGGCTAGAGGATGGAATTAGCGGCCCCGCGCAGAAAAAGTACGGAATTAAGTATCATATTAAACATAACCAAATAATTATTCCGCATTATGACCCGACAGGACGCTTGATTGGTATTAGGGGACGGAGTTTAGATCCTGAACAAGCGGAAAAATATGGAAAATATAGACCAATTAAAATAGAGGAGACGTTATATAATCATCCTCTCGCCCTAAATCTGTATGGACTAGATAAAGCAAAAACCGCAATATCTGAAACTGGAGTTGCTATTATTGCAGAAGGTGAAAAAAGTTGTCTACAAGCAGAAAACTTATTGAGTAAAAATGTGGTTGTCGCGGCATGCGGCAATAATATCAGTAAATGGCAAGTGCTCCTATTATTAAAATATACTGATATTAAAGAAATCATAGTTGCCTTTGATAGAGAGGAGCAGCAAGGATCGAATAAATACTATAATAAATTATATACAATGTGTGAAAAATATAAATCATATTGTAATTTCTCCTTTATCTATGATAATCAATTAATGAAGTTGAAGGAGAGTCCGTTTGATCAAAGCAAAGAAACTTTAGAAAAATTAATAGAAAGAAGAACAAGGATAAAATAATGAAAATAAAATTAATTAATGAACCTATATTAAATAACTATGCGGAAGAATTGCTACACGCCCGCGGCATTGAAGATATAGATAGCTTTTTAAATCCCACAGAAGAGCATTTGAATGACTGGCGACTTCTTGATAATATTGAAGAAGGTATCCAACTATTGGAAAAAACTATCGGAGAAGGAGGAAAAACTCTGCTTATAGTGGATTCTGATGTGGATGGATTTTGCAGCTCCACTCTTGTATGGAATTGGATAAAAGCGTATTCTCCAAATTTTGAATTAGATTATTTCGTGCACGACGGCAAACAGCATGGCTTAGAAGATGTTGTAAGAGAGCTTGATTTAAATAACTACGCCCTTGTTATCTTACCAGACGCGGCGACGAACGATGATGAACATATTTTGAAATACCCTAATACTCAATTTCTAATTGCTGATCACCACGAAAGAACTGAATCACTAGATGACTTCCCAGAAAATGCAGTCTTAATCAATAATCAAACTTCGGAAAACTATCCAAATAAAACTCTATGCGGTACAGGTGTAACTTGGCAATTTATACGAGCTTTAGACAACTATTTTGACACAAGTCTTGCCGCGGGAATGATTGATTTAGTAGCTTTTGCTACTGTTGCAGATATGATGGAATTGGTAGATATGGAAAATCGCTATATCTTAGATAGAGGACTAAATAATGTAAACAATTTGTTTTTGAAAGAAATTTTGAAAAAGCAATCTTTTTCACTAGGGGATGGACCACTTACTCCTACAGGCATTTCTTTTTATGTCGCCCCGCTAATTAATGCGATGTGTCGTGTTGGGACTTTAGATGAAAAGAAACGTATGTTCTTAGCTTTTATAGATGGCGATCAATTAGTTCCTAATAAGAAAAGAGGGTCTGAACCTGGAAGTATGGAAAGAGCCGCTACTGAATCTGTGCGAGAATGTGTAAACGCAAGGTCGCGGCAGGTCCGCTTACAAGATAAAATGGCTGAAGCGGCAGAAGTAAGGATTCAAAAATTTGATTTGCTAGAAAATAAAATATTGGCCATTATATTAGATGAATCCTTTGATGAAATCCCTTCTGAAATTAATGGTTTGACCGCCCAAAGAATGGCTCGTAAATATAATAGACCAACTATTATAGTGCGTGAAAATGATGAGGGGTATTTGCGTGGTAGCGCCCGAGGTCTCGACAATGTAGATATGATGGGACTTAGAGAATTTTTCTTAGAGAGTGACCTTTTCGAATACGCAGAGGGGCATTCTAACGCATTCGGATGCTCCTTACAAAAAGAGCGGCTTAAGGATTTACATAAATGGGCTAATCAAGAATTGGCAGATGTAGATTTTAATGAGGGCGTCTGGGAAGTCGATTTTATTCGCAATGGCATTGATGAAGATATTAAATATATAATCTATGATTTAGAAAAATATATACAAACCTGGGGTAGATCTAATGCTGAACCATTGATCGCTATTATTAACTTGCACGTAAGTAAGAGTAATATTGGAGTAATAGGAAAAAAGAAAGATACAGTTAAAATTACTAAAAATGGAGTTGTATATATGTTTTTTAAGTGTTCTCCTGAAGAAGTTGAAAAACTTACTCAATATCCTAATGCAGTTTTTACTATAGTAGGAGAGATGAATGTAAATGAATATGCAGGTAATATCACGCCGCAAATTTTTGTGAAAGCATATGAAATTGCAGACGGATCACTTGCTTTTTAATTTATATTTGACATTTCTTAAAAATTATGTTATAATATATATAGATTTAAAAAGGAGTAAAAAGATTGAGAAATAAAACCTATGCCTCACTTCATTCACACACTGATTTTAGTAATATTAAGTTTCCTGACAGTATTAATACTGTAGAGGATTTAATTGATTATGCTCATAAAATTGGCTTAAAAGGTTTAGCCATTACTGACCATGAATGCATATCCTCTTATGTAAGAGTTGGAGAACATATTGCTAAACGTAAGGCTGAAAATATTGATGATCAATCTTGGCAAGATTTCAAAATTATATATGGCAATGAAATTTATTTGTGTCGCAATGGTTTAAATAAAGATAATTTTGTAGCTGGAGAGGACAGATACTTTCACTTTATTTTATTAGCTAAAGATCCTATTGGTAATGAACAAATAAGAGAATTATCTACGCGAGCTTGGGATCGTAGCTACATGTACTTTTTTCGTAGAACTCCCACATATTTTTCTGATTTAGAGGATATAATACAGAAAAATCAGGGGCATGTGATAGCAAGTTCTGCCTGCCTAGGCGGACAGGCTCCCTTTCTAATAATGAAGGCGAAAGCGTGCAAAGATAATGGAGATGAAGAAGGTTACGAACGCTATCAAAGAGCAATTCAAGCTTGGACAAGTAAAATACAATCTATTTTTGGTAAAGAAAATTTTTATTTAGAGCTTCAACCTGGACTTACTGATGAACAAATTTATGTAAATAAAGAATTAGTTAAACTGTCTAAGGAGTTAGATGTACCATGTATTATAACTACTGATTCTCACTATTTAAATGAAGAGGGGCGTGACATACATAGGGCATATCTAAAGTCAAAAGAAGGGGATCGTGAAGTTGATGCTTTTTATGAGGCTACTTATGTAATGACCGCCGCAGAAATGTGGAAAAGAATGAAAAACTACATGAATGAAGAAGACTTTCTTACCGCACTTGACAACACTATTAAAATAGCAAATCAATGCGAAGACTACAATATTCTTCAACCTTTGCATTTACCTTATATTCCTAGACCTGAAACTACAGAAATTCTTCAAAAGCCTATTAAGTTATCTGAGTCAGAAGTTCCTAATTTTTACTTATTCTATAATTCAAAAGAAGAAGCTAATAAACAACTAGCTATTCGTTTACACAATTTTTTAACTAACCCTAATACTTATGGAAACTATAAAGACAACTTTAAAGTCATTGATTATGAATTAGGTATTATTTGGGAAAGTGGTCAAGCACAAAATGTAAATTGGTCAAAATACTTATTACAAATGTCTGATTATATAGACATAATTTGGAATGAAGGTGACTCAATTATTTGCCCAAGTCGCGGCAGTGCTGGTGCATCTTATGTTATGTATGCATTAGGGATTATTCAAATAGATAAAACAAGAGAGAAGGCTCCTCTACTTTTTGAACGTTTTATGAATCCTGAACGAGCAAGTGTTGTGGATGTAGATATTGATGTAGAGTCAACAAAACGAAATCGTGTTATCGCGGCAATACAAGCTGTTTATGGAGAAGAGCAGGTAGTAAGAGTTTGTACTTTTAAAACAGAGAAGGCTCGTTCTGCTATACAGGCCGCAGGGAGAGGAACAGGGGTAGATATAGATACTACACGATATATTTCCTCACTTGTAGGCTCAGAACGAGGGCTTCAATATACTTTAAGTGATATGTATTATGGGAATGTCGAAAAAGGTCTTAACCCTAATGCTACCTTTATTAATGAAATGGAAAAATATCCTGACCTGTGGAAAGTTGCTCAACGTATAGAGGGATTAATTAATGGAATTGGTATTCATGCAGGTGGCATTATTGTTCTTGATGAACCATTAACAACACGCTGTAGCATTATAACTACAACTAAAGGAATAAAAGTAAGTTCATTTGATTTACATGACGCTGAAAAAACAGGATTAATTAAAATAGATTTGTTAGCAACAGAAGGTCTTTCTAAAATTAGAACAGCTTTAGATCTTTTAGTTGAATATAATTTTGTTAAAGCAGAAGAGACTCTAAGAGAAACTTATGAGAAAGTAATTGGAGTATATAATATAGAACGTGATGACCCTGAAATGTGGAAAATGGTTTGGGATAACGAAATTATAGCATTATTCCAAATGGAGCAACAAAGTGGCGTTCAAGGAATTGCTCTTACAAAGCCCCGCTCATTAGAAGACTTAGCCACACTCAATTCAGTTATGAGGCTTATGGCTCCAGAACGAGGAATGGAGCAGCCTCTTAATAAATATGCCCGCTTTCGAGAAGATTCGACTGCTTGGGATAAAGAAATGATTTCTTATGGATTGACTAAAAGCGAGCGAGATCTATTACATAGTATTCTTGACTATTCTAGTGGTATGTGTGCTCATCAAGAGGATTTATATCAACTATTAACACACCCCAAAGTAGTTGGATGGTCGCTAGGAAAAGCAGATAAAGTTCGTAAGTCAGTAGCAAAAAAAAATCCTCAAGAGTACAACGAATTAGAGAAAGAATTTTTCGAAACGGTACAGAAGCGACGAACGTGCTCTCCAAGCATGGCTAGCTACGTTTGGAGAGTATTAATAGCAACCCAAAGAGGGTATAGCTTTAATCTCGCCCATACGTTGTCTTACAGTCTTATTGGATTGCAAGAAATGAACCTTGCTTACAAGTACCCAATCATATTTTGGAATACTGCGAATTTAATTATAGACAGTGGGTCAGACCCTACTGAATTAGATGATGAAGATCTAGATGAAGAAGAAATGATTATTCAAGACCTTATGGTTGAAGAGGGAGCTAGTGTTGTAAACTATGGTAAAATAGCAAGTGCTATTGGAAGAATGCAAGAAAGAGGAATACAGGTTCATCCCCCTAATATAAATAAATCAAAATATACTTTTACACCAGAGGTAGAGACAAATAGTATCATGTATGGTATAAAAGGAATAGTAAGAGTAGGAGATACTGTTGTTGATAATATCATAGCTAATAGACCATATCTTTCAGTTCAAGATTTTCTTGATAAAGTTAAAGTAAATAAACCTCAAATGGTTAATTTAATTAAATCAGGAGCTTTCGATGATTTTTCACCTCGTCGAGAAATTATGGAAGAATATGTTCTTAGCATTAGTGACACTAAAAAAGTTTTAAACTTAAGAAATGCTAATATGTTGATTAATGCAGGGCTTATTCCTGATGAGCTTGATTTTGAACGAAAAGTATTTAATTTTAATAAATATATAAGAAAATTCAAAAAAGATAAGGAGTTAGTATTAGATGCTACCGCTATGGTGTTTTATGCACAACATTTTGATATGGATAAGTTGCGGCAGTATGAAGGTGGTTATAGTATTTTAGCCGCGGAATGGAAGAAAACTTATGATAAATATATGGATAATATTCGACAATACATTAAAAAGAATCATGATAAATTATTAGATACATTAAATAATAAAATAATTCAAGATGTATGGAATAAGTACGCCTCGGGTTCAGATGCGAAATGGAGTATGGATAGTGTTTGTTTTTATCAGGATAGTCATGAATTGGATAATGCAGACTTTGAACGCTATGGGATAGTTGACTTCTTTGACCTTCCGAACAGTCCTGAAGTAGATTATCGTTTTACAACGAAAAGTGGACACGAAGTAACAATGTATAAAATTGAAAAAATTGCGGGAACAGTAATAGATAGAGATAAACTTAAAAATTTAATTACATTGTTAACAACTCGTGGAGTTGTATCTGTTCGTGCATACGGTGTTATGCCGTACTATGACAAACAAATATCTGAAATTCAGCCAGATGGCCGCAAAAAGATTATTGAAAAGTCGATGTTTACACGCGGCAATATGATTATTGTGCAAGGATATAAAAGAGATGAAGCAACTTTCTTAGCAAAGAAGTATAAAAATACTCCATCGCATCATTTCGTACAAATAACTGAAGTAGGAGATGACGGTTCTTTAACTATTGAAGAGAGGGTAATTGATTAAATGGCATCATATGGAATGTTAGATTTTGATTTAACTTATTGGCAACAACCTATTGTCTTTAATTTAGAATTAATGAAGTTAGCCAATTATTATCGTCAACAACGACACTTAGTTAAAATGTCTCATGCCGCAGAATTTGAACGATTTAGCAAAATATTCATTAGAAAAGATTATGACGATAATGTTTACCCATCAGGAATTTTTACTCACCCTAAAGCAGAAGT
>LFRM01122758.1_pt1 | contig 11480 bp, 10 predicted proteins | sample 618341 | NCBI WGS metagenome assembly LFRM01 (sample SAMN03654438, study PRJNA283298) | anaerobic digester metagenome | isolation source: pool of bioreactors CSTR01a, CSTR02a, and CSTR03a thermophilic anaerobic... | place: Denmark: Kgs. Lyngby | collected 2014-05-21
GAGGCCCGCCGTCACGCGCCACTCGGCGATGTTCGCCCCGAGAATGTTCATCGCCACCTCGGAGGTGGGGATGGGCTGGCGCCCGTAGCTGGCACCGGCGCGCCAGGTCCACCCGGGCGAGGCCTCCCACTGGAGACCGAGCTTGTAGGTGGTGACGTCGCGCCAGCCAAACCCGGCGCCATCGCGGCCGCCCAGCAGCCCGTCGGGATTGCCGGCGGTGGCCGCTTGAAGGAATTTGGAGAAGGGGTTGGCGAGTGCCGGCACGGCGCTGTTATCGGTGTGCTCGATATCGAAGATGGCGGTGAGAGAGGGCGAGACCGCCCATGCGGCCCCGACCTGCAGAACCGGCGCGGCGTCGAAGCGGCCGCCGTCCGGGAAAAGATCGGCATACTTCTTCAGCCGGCTCATCTTAACTTTGGTCTGATAGGACGCGCCGAGCGTCAGCGTGGGGGTCACCCGGCTCTGCACGCCGAACTTGGCGCCGATTCCAAACGCCGTGTCCGTCCCGTTATCCGATAGATTGTCAGGAACGCCATCGCTGACGTAGCTGCCCATGCTCCCCATACCCTGGGCACGGAAGCGGTGGTAGACTATCACCGCGGAGACGCCCCAGGCGGATCCTTCGCCGAACTTGCGCGCGTAGGTGGGGAGGACGTAGAACTGCTCGGTACGGATGCCTGCCGCGCCAGCGCCGTAAGTTCCGGTGCCGCCTCCGGCGGTCTCCGGGTAGCGGGTGTACATCACCCCGTGGCCGTACGTCGTGAGTCCAATCGCACTCCGATCATCGAGCATCCAGTTGATCGCTGCGCTCGGCACCAGTGCGAGCGAGTCCTCGTTCTCCACACTCTCCGGGAAGAGGGGGAAGGTGTTCGGTGCCCCCGACGGCTGTCCACTGACGGAGTAGGCGCGCTCCGAGGTCATCAGCGCCAGGCCCGTGTCAGCGCGCGTGCCGGCGAAGACCATGCCCGCCGGGTTGAGGCGCGCGGCGGTCGCATCCTGGGACAGGGCGACGCCCCCGCCGGCCAGGCCCTTGGCTTTCGTGCCGTAGGCAAGCGCCGGCCCTGGGTGCGAGAGGCCGAGGTACGAAAGGAGAGCGAGCGTCGTTGCGAAGAGTGGCGCTGCCGCAGAGCGCCGGGTGTTGCATTTCATGGCTGTTCATCCTTACGGGAGGGCTGCATCCGGATTGGAAACGTGCGCCTGCACGCGGGTGCAGCGCGAGCAAGCGGCCCGCCTGGCGGCCGACCGCTAAGATCATTATCGGCTGGAGAGGGAGGAACTTAAGACCGCCAGAACCGGCGTGGAATGGGAACGACGCCGCGATCTCAGGCCGAGTCTGCTACCCGGCCTCCTGGCGCAGGCCGTCGTAATCGGAGAGGCGGATGAGCCGGCCTTCCACCTGGATGAGGCCATCGTTCTGAAGGCTGCTCAGGGTCCGTGAAATCACGTCTCGCACGGTGCCCAGACGCGCCGCCAGCTCCTCGTTGGTCAGCGAGAGTCGGACTTTGCGGCTCTCGCCGGCCTCTTCCAGAAGGAAGCGCGCGAGGCGCTGGCGCACCTGGCGCAGCGAGAGATCGGCGATCAGCTCCACGAGGGCGCGCATGCGCCTTGCGAGGGCGCGAATGATCGCCAGGGCGATGGATGGGTTTTCGGCGAGTACCTCGTCGAAGCTGCGCAGGGGAATGAAGAGGACAGTGGCCTGGTCGAGCGCGGCCGCCGATGCCGGGTAGGGGGCGCGGTCGAAAAGCGGCAGCTCGGCGACGGAATCCCCGGCGCGCAGTACGGCGAGGATCTGCTCGCGCCCGGTCTCCGAGACCTTATAGATCTTGATGCTCCCGCTCTCGATGAGGAAGAGGCCCTTGCCTGGCTCACCCTCGTCGAAGAGCACCTCCCCCCGGGCGTAAGTGCGGACCACGCCGCGCGCGAGGAGCGCGCGGCGGCTGGCCTCGTCCAGCTCATCCAAGAGGGGATAATTGCGGCTGAGTTCGCACGGATTTGTCTGTCGGGCTGCCATGGCCGTAGTATAGCGGGGGGCACCCCCGTGCGTCAAGGCCCACGCCGGCAAGGTTGATACTGCGGATGAGGGATGAGGCGCGAGCACGCCCCATCCCCCATCAGATCGGTCACCTGCGGGCAAGCGAAGCCGGCCCGCCCGCGGCGGCGATTAGCCGAGGATCGCCTTCAGATCTCCTTCGGGAGTGCCCGTCGGCATGATCTCGAAGTTCTTCACCAGCACGTCCAGAATGGCCGGGGTGAGGAACGCGGGCAGCGAGGGACCCAGGCGGATCTTCTTGATACCCAGGTGAAGCAGCGTCAGCAGGATGCAGACCGCCTTCTGCTCGTACCAGGAGAGGACCAGCGAGAGCGGCAGCTCGTTGACGCCAACGCCGAACGCCTCCGCCAGAGCGGACGCGATCTTGATCGCCGAGTAGGCGTCGTTGCACTGGCCGACATCCAGCAGGCGCGGGATGCCGCCGATATCGCCGAACTCCTGCTTATTGAAGCGGTACTTGCCACACGCCAGCGTGAGAATCACGCAATCGTTCGGAACCTGCTCGGCGAACTGCGTGTAGTAATCGCGGCCACTCTTGGCGCCATCGCAGCCGCCCACCAGGAAGAAGTGGCGAATGGCGCCGCTTTTCACCGCGTCGATCACCTGGCCCGCGACGCCCAGCACGGCGTTGTGCCCGAAGCCGACGGTGATGCTCTTTGGCTCCGCATCCTCGGTGAAGCCCTCGGCAGCGAGAGCGGCCTCGATGACCGGAGTGAAATCCTTGTCGGCGATGTGGGTGACGCCCGGCCAGGCGACCAGACCGCTGGTGAAGATGCGGTCCTTGTAGGAATCGCGCGGCTTCTGGATGCAGTTGGTCGTCATCAGGATGGCGCCCGGGAAGGCATCGAACTCGGCACGCTGATCTTGCCAGGCGCCGCCATAGTTCCCCACCAGGTGGGGGTACTTCTTCAGCTCCGGGTAGCCGTGTGCCGGGAGCATCTCGCCGTGGGTATAGATGTTCACCCCGGCGTTCTTCGTCTGCTCCAGGAGGAGCGCCAAATCCTTCAGATCGTGCCCGGAAACGAGGATCGCCTTCCCCTTGACCGGCGTCACGCGCACCGAGGTCGGCGTCGGATGCCCGTAGGCGCCGGTGTTCGCGGCATCGAGGAGGCCCATCACCTTCAGATTCACTTCGCCCACCTTCAAGGCCATGGCGATCAGTTCGTCCATCTTGAAGGTGTCGCTCGCGGTGTAGCTGAGCGCCTCGTGGAAGAAGGCATAGACGGCATCATCCTCTTTCCCGAGGATCATCGCGTGATCGGCGTAGGCGGCCATGCCCTTCAGGCCATAGAGGATGAGTTGGAGCATGCCGTTCACGTCTGCTCCGTGCTTTGCCACCAACGGGAGAATGCCCACATCCTGGCCCTGGCGAACCAGGCCCTCGTGTGTCTCTGCCGGAATCCAGGCGGCAGGACCGCCGAGCGGCTCTGGCTTCTTGCCATGCTGCTTCGCGTAGGCCTCCTCATAGAGCGCCTTGGCGCGGTTGCGCTCGCTGGCCACCTGCCGGGCCATCGCCGCGAGGCGCTGCGGATCGAAGTTCACGTTGGTGACCGTGGTGAAGAGCACCTCCAGGACGAGGGTATCGAGGGCGCGGTCGACGACGCCGAGTTGGCGTGCCCGGTGGGCATACATCGAAAGCCCCTGAATGCCGTGGACCAGAAGGTCCTGAAGCGCCGCAGTTTCCGGGTCCTTCCCGCAGTTTCCAAAGGTCTTGCACCCGGTGCCCTTGACCGTTTGCTCGCACTGATAGCAGAACATGCTCATGCTGGTCTCCTTCCTTCCGCGATCCTCGTCGCGTCAACGGCGTCATTGTAGCAGCAACGCGGGGTGCGTCTCTATGACTTAGGTCATAACCGGACGTGTCTATTGCGAGCTTCTGAAGGAAAGCGCAACAAAGGAAGGGACTGACGGGCAGAGGGCTGCCCGCGAGCCACTGCCCATCCCGCCTGCCTAACCGGCTTCGCGAACCAGGAGCGCCCGCGAAGCCGGTCTCTCGATGAGAAATAGGAGTTGGCGCCTCAGCAAAAGTACGCGAGCAACCGTCTGTTCAGTTGCGCACGCTGCAAGCGGTTCACTCAACCACTCCGCCAGATTAGTGGAGGGCCTCCATCACTTGACCGGCGACGTGGGGGCTGAGCGCGGGTGGCATGATGTACATGCCCGCCGTCATCCCCTTCGCCCGGCGGACGAACTGCTGTGCCTGCTCGATGCCATACCGCTTGGCGTCGTCTCCCTCCAGCTCTGCCAGCGCCCGGCGCATCTCCTCGGGGATCTGGATGCCGGGCACCTCGTTATGGAAGAACTCGGCATGCCGGCTGCTGCGCAGTGGAAGCACGCCCATCAGCAGCGGAAGCCCCACCCGCTCCGCCTCGCGGACGGCGATCTCCAGCACGCTCATCTCGTAGATCGGCTGGGTGAAGATGAAGTGCGCCCCCTCATCCGCCTTGCGGCGCAGCCGGTCGGCCTCCTCTTCGGGGTTGCGTGCCAGGGGGTTGTAGGCGACGGCGATGAGAAACGCGGTTTTCTCGCCGATGGATGTGCCTGATAGATCGACGCCGTTGTTGAAGGCGCGCAGGATGCGCACCAGTCCGATGGCATCCACGTCAAAAACGGAAGTGGCCGTTGGATAGTCGACGACCTGAGTGGGATCGCCGGTGATGGCGAGGATGTTGCGCAGGCCGAGAGCGTGCGCCCCCAGGAGGTCGGCCTGAATAGCGAGGAGGTTGCGGTCGCGACAGGCAAAGTGCTGGATCACCTCGATGCCGACGATCTCTTGCACCAGGCGGCCCACCACCATCGGATTCATGCGCAGCCGGGCGCGCGCGCCATCGGAGATGTTGATACAATCGCACCCCTGGTCGCGGAGCGCCTCGGCGGCCTGGATGAGGGAAGACATGTCGAGGCCGCGGGGCACGTCGAGCTCCACGGTCACCACAAACTTGCGCCCGAGCTTTTCGGCCAAGCGCGATGCCTGTGCCTGGCGCGTGGCCTTGGTTTCGTCCGAGCGCGTTCGTACGCTCACGGCAACGCGCCGCGAGCCGGGCTCCACGCCGCGCACGGCCTGGGCGAGCGCCCGGATATGCGCCGGTGTGGTGCCGCAGCATCCCCCTACGATCCGCGCGCCGGCTTCCACCATCTGCCGGCCATAACGCGCGAAATACTCTGGCGTGGCGTCGTAGGCGACGCGCCCGCCGATGAGGTGGGGAAGACCGGCCGTCGGGATGGCCGAAATCGGGAGCGGAGAGTGCTCGGCCATCTCCTGGATGATGCTGAGCATGCGCTGGGGCCCGACGGTGCAGTTGGCGCCAAATGCGACGATATCCCAGCGCGAAACTTCCTCGATCACCCGGCGGGGCAGGCCGCCCGCGAGCGTCTCTCCATCCTCGATGAAGGTCTTTTGCGCGATGATCGGGTGCGAGCAGAGCGAGCGCACGGCATCCACGGCCAGGTGCAGCTCCTCCAGGTCGGCAAATGTCTCCAGGACGAAGAGATCAATGCCAGCGTCGAGGAGTGCCTGAGCCTGCTCGGTGAACGCGCGGAATGCCTCCGCGTGGGTGATCTTCCCCACGGGCACCAGGTGCCGGCCAATGGGGCCCATCGCCCCGGCAACGAGCGCGCGGTCGCCTGCGGCACGCCGAGCGATCTCGACGCCGGCCCGGTTGATCTCGGCGACCTGATCGCCCAGGCCGTGGGGGGCCAGCTTGAAGCGGTTGGCGCCATACGTATTCGTTTCGATCAAGCGTGCGCCTGCGTCGATATACTCTTCATGGACCGATTGCACGAGGGATGGGTGAGTCAGGTTAGCGAGATCGTAGGCACGGCCCTGGGGGATACCCCGTTCTTCCAGGAGCGTGCCCATGGCGCCGTCCGTCACCAGCACACCCTCCTTGAGTAATTGATGCAGATCCAAGGGTTGCTCACCTTCCGGCGCCGTCGTCGCGCGCAACCGGTGCGCCGCAACGTGGCCCCAACTGCCAGGCGCCAAAGAGGGAATAGTAAGGAGTTCCAGGCAGCCTCATTATAGCACCAGGGCAACCGAGCGGTCAAATATCGCGGGCGCCGGGCGGGATTCCGACATAAGGAGAGGGCCGCGCGCACGCGCGGAGCTCGAAGCTCCGCACTGCTTTCCGGCAAAGCCCCCTCGGGGCTTCTCCTCCCAGCCACCGCCGTTTTGAGACATCTGGGAGTATCCCCAACCCAGCCCGGCAGGGCTTCGCTCGCAAGCAGCGCGGTGATTTATCGCCGCGCGCCGGGTTGCGCGCTGCCTCCGTTGCTTCGGATTCCTTATGTCGGAATCCCAGGACGCCAGGCGGCATTTCCTGCGATTCCGCGCTTGACAAGATTCTTGCCGACGTGCTACACTCCATTTGGTGCATTCGTCTCGCCTACGGAGTGCCGCACAGGATAACGCGCCACTCTTGGCGCTGGCGGCGGAGGAGAGCCTTTCTTGATCGACACGAGTGATTTCCGAACTGGGTTGAGCATTCAGATTGATAACGAGCCCTACACGTTGATCTACTTCCAGCACGTGAAGCCGGGCAAGGGGGGTGCATTCGTACGCACCAAGCTGCGGAGTGTACGCACCGGGAACGTTTTTGAGCGCACGTTCCGTGCCGGCGAGAAGTTCGAGCCCGCCTACCTCGAGCGTGCTGAGATGGAGTACATCTACCGGGCCGGCGATGACTATTTCTTCATGAACACGGAAACCTACGAGCAGACGAGCTTTACTGAAGCGCAGCTCGGCGACTCGCGCAAGTACCTCAAGGAGGGAATGAAGGTCTCCGTGTTGATTCACAACGGAGAGACGATCGGCGTCGAGATTCCAGACACGGTGGAGCTCGAAGTGGTCGAAACCGACCCCGGTCTGCGGGGCGATACGGCATCGGGCGGCAGCAAGCCCGCGACGCTCGAGACAGGCGCCGTGGTCCAGGTGCCCCTCTTCATCGGTGTGGGTGAGATCATTCGCGTCGATACGCGTACGGACTCCTATCTGGAGCGTGTCAAGAAGTCCTGAGAGAGGTATCGCGCAGACCGCGCTAGGGTCGTGGGCTGCCGGCGCGGTCTGCATCTACTCACAATTCCTGCTTGCCCCGGCCCCGCGGCGGTGAGCCGGGCCCGTGCTGACCGGAGAGATGCCCGAGACAGGCGTGCCCCGTCGGAAACGGTGCTCCAGCAAGGCTCTCGCCCGAGAGTGTGAGCGTGCCAGGATGCTCCCCGGTGCTCGCCTGCCCAATAGAAAGGAGCGGGCGGTAGATGTCGAGAAGAGAGCAGTCCCGGCTTGTGGATGCGCTCCCGGATTTCGTTTCCGCTATCCTCGGCAAGGTTGCCTCCCTCGCCGGCTTTGCGCTGGCCGTAATCCTGGTCTATTTCCTCTACGCGCTCTTTTCTGGGTACGTGGCTGCCTACCCGAAGCTCGCCCATCAAGCCCCTGCCCAGGCGGCGAAGATCGTGGGCAACCTCCAGGTCGCATCCATGATCCTGGTGGCTGCGGCAGTTTTCGTTGTTGCCTACACGCTCCTCTACCTCTGGGAGTTCGATAAGCTTGCGCCGATCCTGGCGCTCATCGGGGTGGCGCTCCATTTCGGCGCTCCGTTTGGGCTCGCCCAGGCTCTGGGCCCCGCAATGCACGGCAACGCTGCCGCTACCCTCCTGCTGGAGACCCTGACGCGCGTAGGCCAGGTGTTGCTGTGGGCGGCTGCGATTCATGGCATCCCCACGCTCCTGAAACAGTTGCATACCGGGCTCACCGGCTTCGGGGTCGATAGCGCCACGCGGCGCGCGGCGCGCAAGCAGCCGGGTATTGTCCACCCCCTCAGCCCCTGTTGGAAGCTTCCCTACTGCCGCCCTTCATCCGCGAGCGCTGCCCGCGCTATCGTGAGAGTGCCACTTGCTGGAGGAAGAAGCGCGGTTGCCTCTGCGATGACGACATCATCACGGCTGCGCTGATGGGCGGCGAGAAGACCGGGACAGGCGCGAAAGAAAGACTGATCCTCGAGTATTTGCCGGGCGCCGGCGGAGGCAGGAGTACGATCGGTAAACGTCTAAAGTGTAAGAACTGCTTCATCTTCCTGGAGCACCAGAGGATCAAGCACCGCTATCTGGCGCCGCTGTCGGTACCCCTGGTGGTGGGCGCGTTCTGGTTCTTCCAGGAAACGATTGAGCAGACGTATGCGAGCTTCTGTCAATGGGCGGCACGCGGCGTTCAGGCAGTGGCCTTTGGACAGGTCAATACCGGAGTGCTCCACGAGACGTTCACGAATCCACTGGTGAAGTGGCTGATCTTCGCCTGTGTTGGCGTGTATGCGCTCACCTACGTCCTGCGCTTCTGGGAGTATCTCTTTTTCAAGCTAAAGATCTAAGCAATGGATTTGACACAAGTCGCTGAGTTAGTCGCCGCTGTGTGCAGCAGCCGCACGGTGACAGAGATGACGCTGCGCGAGGGAACGCGCCGGCTGGTGGTTCGACGCGCGTTTGCCGTCGAGGCGCCCCAGCCTGAGGTGATGGAAGCCCCGCCGGCGGACGATTTCATCGTCTGCTCTCCACTCGTGGGCTTCTTTCATCAGAGCGCGTCGGCCAAGTGCCCGCCCGTCACCGTGGGGATGGCGGTGCGGGATGGCCAGGTCCTCGGCGCTATCGAGTCGATGAGCGTGCTCTACGATGTCACCGCAGAGGTCTCTGGGGTGATCACCGAGGTGCTGGTGGAAGAGGGCCAGCCCGTGGAGTATGGTCAGGAGCTCTTCCGCATCCAGCGGGCGCCGGATGGAGAGAGCGCGCCCGCGTGAGCCGATGGATGCCGCTGGCGGCGCCCCGGTGGCGAGTGAGCGGGAGGTGTCGGATGATCCGTGACGTGATGCGCGACGAGAGCGGGATGAGCGCCCTCAGCCTGGTGGGTCTCCTGGTTTGCCTGGGGATTCTGGTTGCCCTGGCAGCCGTTCCCATCCCCTCCTACACCGGCGCTGGGGGCGGCTCGACGCCTCAGACGGCGCCTGCGGGGAAGGCTGCCACGCCGATCCAGCGCGCGGAAGGCGTCGAATGCCAGACCAACCTGACGCAGATTCGCCAGGCGATCACGATGTATCATACGAACAACGAGCGTGTGCCTGCCAACCTTGAGGAGTTGGGAACCTTCGGCGTTTCATCTTCGATGCGGCACTGCCCGGTGGGTGGCACCAGCTACCCATATGGGTATGATCCTCGGAGTGGGCGTGCGAGCTGTCGCTACCCGGGACACGAGCGTTACTAAAGGCTACGAGGGCGTGTCTTCCCGGAGGATCGGCGCCGGATCCAAGGAAGTGAAGTTCAGATAGGCTTAACAGGAATGCTGAAGAAGATACTCGTTTACCCACGCGGGGAGATCGCCGTGCGGATTATCCGCGCGTGCCGCGAGCTACGCATCGCGACTGTCGCCGTCTATTCGGAGGCGGATGCCGACTCGCTACATGTGCGCATGGCGGATGAGGCGGTTCGCATCGGCCCGGCTGCGGCCCAAGACTCGTATCTGAAGATGCAGAACGTGCTGAGCGCCGCGCTGATTACGGGCGCCGATGCGATCCACCCCGGGTATGGCTTCCTCGCGGAGCACGCTACCTTCTCCGAGGCTTGCGCTGCGTGCAACATCAAGTTCATCGGTCCCTCGGCGAAGAGCATCGAGGCCATGGGCGATAAGGCGCATGCCCGAGCGTTGATGATCGAGGCCGGGGTACCCGTGGTGCCGGGGTCCGAGGGCGTGCTGAATGACGAGCAGCGGGCACTGCGGACTGCGGCGCAGATCGGCTATCCGCTGATGATCAAGGCGGCGGCCGGAGGCGGTGGCCGGGGCATCCGCGTCGTGCACTCCGAGGATGAGCTGGTACGCGAATTGCGCACTGCCCAGCAGGAGGCGGATGCCGCGTTTGGCGACGGCTCGCTCTACCTGGAGAAGTACATCGAGGAGCCGCGGCACGTGGAGTTCCAAATCCTCGCGGATGAGGATGGGAACACGATCCACCTGGGCGAGCGCGATTGCTCGCTGCAGCGCCGGCATCAGAAGATCGTCGAGGAAGCGCCCTGCATCGCGCTCACCGACTCGCTGCGCGAGCGCATGGGGGCCGCCGCCGTGGCCGCGGCGAAGGCAGCGCGCTATACCAATGCGGGCACGGTCGAGTTCCTTCTCGACAAGCACGGAAACTTCTTCTTCCTGGAGATGAATACCCGTATCCAGGTGGAACACCCGGTGACGGAGGTGATCACCGGCATCGATCTGGTGAAGGCACAGATCGCGATAGCATCGGGCCTGCCGTTGCCTTGGACGCAAGACAGAATCCGGGTGAGAGGCCATGCCATCGAGTGCCGGATCAACGCGGAGGATCCCGACCGGCAGTTTGCGCCTTCGGTGGGCGAAGTGAAATCGCTCCTCTTGCCAGGTGGTCCGGGGGTCCGGGTCGACACGCATCTCTATCCTGGCTACCGGCTGCCCTCGCACTACGACTCTTTGCTCGCGAAGCTCATCTGCTGGGGGCAGGACCGGAATGAGGCCGTGGCGCGCATGGAGCGCGCGCTGGATGAGTTCGTGTTGGATGGGATGCACACCACCATTCCGTTCCATCGCCGGATCATGTCGAATGCCTACTTCAGGCGCGGCGAGGTCTACACCAATTTCATCCAACGACGAATGGAGACGTGAGAGGGTGGCGGCAAATAGACGGCGGCAGATCCGGGAACTGGCCTTCAGGCTCCTCTTTCAGGTGGATGTAGGCAAGCTGCCGATGGCGGACGTTGCGGCTTCGTTTCGAGAGGCCGTGCCCCGCGACCGCACCGATACCCGCCTGGAAGAGGCGGCGATCCGGCTGGCTGAGATGGCCGTGGAGCACCTGGGGGAAGTCGATGAGATGATTCAGGGCGCTGCCGAGAAATGGCCGCTCGAGCGCCTGGCGGCCGTGGATCGCAACATCATGCGCCTTGCCGTGACAGAGATGCTCTACGGGCACGATGTGCCGCCCAGCGTCGCGATCAACGAGGCGGTGGAGCTGGCCAAAAAGTATGGCACCGAAGACTCCGGACGCTTCGTCAACGGCGTGTTGGGCGCGGTCGCGCGCACCCACTGTGCCAGCGAGGAGTCGACCACGGGAGAGAAACCCGAGGCCACGCCGGGCGACTCTGCCGGCCAGGCTGCCTGAGCCCCGAGGGAATCTGCCGTGCCTGGTAAGGTGCAGCGCGAGCGCCTGGATCTTCTTCTCGTGCAGAAAGGCCTCTTCGAGACGCGGGAACGCGCGCAAGCCGCGATTCTCGCGGGGCAGGTCTTCGTCGGCGGGCAACGCGCCGACAAGGCAGGGGCGCGCTATCCCGCAGATGCCTCCATCGAAGTCCGCGGTGAGGCAATCCCCTACGTGAGCCGTGGCGGCCTGAAGCTGGCGGGTGCCCTCGATGCGTTCCAGGTGGATCCCGCCGGCCG
>LFRM01028807.1_pt4 | contig 11477 bp, 10 predicted proteins | sample 618341 | NCBI WGS metagenome assembly LFRM01 (sample SAMN03654438, study PRJNA283298) | anaerobic digester metagenome | isolation source: pool of bioreactors CSTR01a, CSTR02a, and CSTR03a thermophilic anaerobic... | place: Denmark: Kgs. Lyngby | collected 2014-05-21
TGGGCCTGCTAGTTCCTCTCCAAAGGCATGTAGCCCAAATCCATTATGTATGCACTGAAGAAGGATTCCACCTAGTTCGTCAGCTCTTTCAATTATGAGAATATCCTTTAAACCGTTTTTATGAGCACCGATTGCTGCAGCAAGTCCTGCGCTGCCGCCGCCGATTACTATTAATTCGTGTTCTCTCAATTCGATTCTCCTTTAATTACGACGTTAGAACCTTCGTTATACAGCTTTACTTCTTCGACTGATATGTTTAACTCACTTGCTAGTATTTCTATTATTGCTGGCTGGCAAAAGCTGCCTTGGCATCTTCCCATGCTTGGCCTTACTCTTTTCTTTACTCCGTCTAATGTTGTAGCGCCCAGGGGCCTTCTTATGGAGTCAATTATTTCCCCCTCGCTTATATGCTCGCACCTACACACTATTTTGCCATAGCTTGGATTCTCCTTCCAGAGCTTCTGCTTTTCGGAGTCTGCCATCTTATAGAGTATTGGAAGCTTTGTTCTTTTTATGTATGTCTTTTTTTCCTTTAAAATTACTTGCTTTTCAATTATCGTGTCCATTACATATTCACAGATGGCAGGAGCTGAAGCAAGACCAGGAGATTGAATTGCTCCGATGTTTATAAAGCCGGGGAAGTCAAATGATTCTTCAATTATAAAGTCTCCTGTAGGTCCTGTAGGTCTTAGGCCTGCAAATGTTTTAATCGCCTTGTTAAAAGGTATATTTTTAACTGTCTTTTTCACTTGGCTTCGTACATATTCTAAAGTTTCGGTATCAGTAAAATCACCATTTTTATCATCAATAAATTCTGAGCTAGGACCAAGCAGAGTGTTTCCGTGTATTGTAGGAACAACTAGTACTCCCTTTCCTTTAGACGACGGAATAGGGTATATCACTCTGCTTACAAGAGGCTCAGGCAATTTATCTAAAATGAAGTATTCACCTTTTCTGCTAGTAATTGTAAATTTGTCGATTGGATTTAACATGGAATAGATTTCATCTGCATACACACCTGCAGCGTTTATAATGTTAGACCCTATAAAATTACCTTTACCTGTTATTACTTCGTATGCATACCTTGAATCACCTGATTTAGCATCTATGTAACATGTTTTTGGTCTTGCAATTATGCTTAGAACTTTAGTGTCGAGATAAAGTTTGACATCGTTTAAAATGGCTTCTTCCATAAGATTAAAAGCTACTTCCCAAGGAGTGATTATTCCTGTTGATGGCAGATTAAGAGCGGCTATCACGTTGTCGCTTAGATTTGGTTCTAAATATATTGCTTGAGCTCTATCTAAAATTTCAGAAGGAACGTTTCGTGTTTGAGATTGCTCGTGCAAAGTATGAATAACTGCGAGTTCTTCTTGATTTGTTGCAACGACAAAAGCAGAGGTTTGCCTGAATGCTGCGTCCATCTCTTTGCAAACGGAAGGATACAGTTCATTGCCTCTGACATTTAACTTTGCTTTTAAGGTTCCTGGTTTTGGGTCATGGCCTGGGTGAATTATGGCGCTGTTTGCCATGGTGGCACCTGATGCAACATCCGGACCTTTTTCTAAAACCAGCACATCTAAGTCGTATTTAGAAAGTTCGTGAGCTAAAAAACATCCGTTAATTCCAGCTCCGATTATTATATAATCATACATTTTTACTCCGTTCAGCCTAATACCGAGCTGCCAAGCTCTGGGTATTTGTTTAGTAATTTTTTAAGATGCTTTTCTGCAAATTTAACTCCGCCTTCGATTGAAGATTCTATATTGATAGGCATCACAGGGTCGTGGAGTGATTTTCTAACTAGCAGCCATCCGCCTTCGAAATTGATTCTAACTCCTTCGTGGTTTGGAAGCTCGAGAGAAAATCCTGCGGTCTCTTCTGCAAACTTGGTTAAATCAGTTATGACATTATCACCTATTTCCGAGAAATCCTCTGAATCTATTGAGATTCTGTATTCTTTAGATTCTAGTGGTTGTTTTAGATCTTCTATTAAAGTTTCAATGCCTAAGCCTTGTTTTTTAAGCTTAGCAGCTTCAATTACTATTTTTACGGCCAAATACGCGCCGTCATCTAAAAAGTAATTTTCTCTGTAAGCTGCATGACCTGAGGTTTCAATAGCCAGGAAACAGTCAGGAATTCCTATTCCTTTATTTATTACATTTTTATAGCCACGTTTGTATCTTAGGTGATTTAGCCCCAGGGAATTTTCCAAAAAGTCATGAAGCTCTGTAGAGGTTACGCTGTCTGTCACTACTGTTCCGCCGGGATATTTATCTTTAGATAAAGCAGCAGCTAAAGCTACTATTGAATTTCGGCTTATCTCCTCGCCTTTACTGTTAACAGCAGATGATCTATCTACATCTGTGTCAAATATTAGTCCTAAGTCAGCGTTAACTTCCTTAACCTTATCTGATATTGATCGCATAGCCTCCTTGTTTTCAGGATTAGGAGGATGATTGGGGAATGTACCGTCTGGTTCTAGAAATTGACTTCCACTAATATCTGCCCCAAGTGGTTTTAATACTTTCTCAGCAAAAAAGCCTCCTGCTCCGTTTCCTGCATCGACTACGACATGAAGTCCTTTTAATGGAGTAGGGTCATCAACTGAAATTAAACATTTTAAATGATCAGAATATATATCTAAAAGATTAATCTGAGTCGCTTTACATTTTTGATTATGGTCGTATTCACTAGTTTTAGACGTGGTAAGAATATATTTGATGTCGGACTTGTCAAGGCCTCCGTCTTTACTGAAGAATTTAAAACCGTTTCTGTTAAAGGGCAAATGGCTTGCCGTAATCATAATGGCGCCATCACAGTCATATGATTTAAACACTGTAGTCATAAACATAGCGGGAGTTGAAGCGAGGCCTGCATCTAAAACTTTAACATTTTGGGAGCATAAGCCTTTGATCATGGCGCTTTTTAAGTTTTCAGCTGAAAGCCTTGGATCATGACCTATGGAAACCGTCAGTTGAGAACAATCTTTGCCATAGAGATTTGATAACCATTTTGCAAAAGATACTCCAATAGCGTAACTCGCATCTGCGCTGAGTGTTATATTTTCTTTGGGCACGCCTTTAAGAGCTACGCCCCTTATATCACTACCATTTTGTAGCTTACTAATATCCTTATTCATCATATTCACCTACCTCTAATAGGTATTATATAAAAAAAACAAAGATTATACAAATAATATAGCAATAATTACTGAAAGAATGTATAATTTAAGTATGAAGAAGAAAAAAATTTTAAAAATAATAATTTTCATATTGATATTAGTGATTGCATTTTCTATTTATAAAATAGGGACGACGCTTTATAGCTACTATGAAGCTGAAAAAACGTATGAAAGTATTAGGGAAGATGCTGGAGTAAGTGACAACTTCTCTGGTAGCATTGACTTTGATATGCTACTTGGCGTTAATAAAGACGTTGTAGGATGGATATATTCAGAAGGAACTGTTATCAACTATCCTATAGTAAAAAGTAGAGATAACAATGAATACCTCTATAAATTAATTACAGGAGAATATAATAGCAATGGAACTATCTTTGTAGATTACAGATGTGATGAACCTTTTGTTGGTTTTAATACCGTAATCCATGGTCATCATATGAATGACGGAAGCATGTTTTGTTCCCTTGAAGACTACTCGGGTATTGAATATTACAATGAACATAAAACGATTGATATAATTACACCTGACAATTGGTATGAAATGGTTGTTTTTGCTTCATTTATTCCTAAAGCAGGCAGCGAAGTATACACTATGAATATTGAGTCAACGGAATCTAAAGAAATGCTATTAGACTATATTAAGGCTCAAAGTGATATTGAAACAGGAATAGATGTAACTGCCGATGATAAAATTGTAACACTTAGCACATGTGCTTATAAATTTGAAAATGCAAGAACTGTTGTTATCGGAAAGCTTATAGAAAAATAGGAGGCAATATTATGATTAGAGAGCTTAGAAAAGAAGAAGCAAACGAAATAATGAGAATTTGGCAAGAGGCTACTATTAAGGCTCATCAGTTTATCCGTGAGAGCTATTGGATGGAGAGTTGCGGGGTAGTAAGAGATTACTATACATCTGATGCAAAGACTTTCGTTTACGAAGATGACGGAATAATCAAGGGCTTTATAAGCATTAACAATGATGGTTTTTTGAACGGAATATTTGTTGATGTTAAATACCAAGGAGAAAGCCTTGGTAAAGGATTAATGAACCATGCTAAAAAGAATTATGATGAACTTAGATTAAAGGTTTATGAAGAAAACTTAAAAGCTGTAGGTTTTTACAAACGAACAGGATTTAAAATAGAAGGCAAACAGTTAAATGAAGACACTGACAAAGTGGAACTTATTATGAAGTGGGTAAAATAGATAATAAAATGCCTATTTTAATAAAGTATAAATATTATTGAGTATAGAGTTCGGTTAGTATTGAATTAATGAACTAATCCGAACATATACTCTTTTTTTGCAAAAGTGCAAGGAAAGCGGCATCAAGAGTATGTACTTTAAAGACAATTTTACAAGGAGATAACGAAATGACAAAAATAAAGCCTAAAATAAAAATATTAAAACCTCAAATTCCTGAGAGTCTTGATGATTTGGACATACAAAGCAAAAGTATTAAAGATGAAGATCTTTTTGAAGAGGGTACTGTTATTGATTGCTCTATAGAAAATCAAAGAGCAGAAAGAGTAACATTTGAAAATATAGTATTTGAAAATGTAGTGTTTCAAGAAGTATATTTTAAGAAAGTTGAATTAATAGATGTAAGATTTATTAATTGCGATCTTTCTAATATGAGTTTAGTAGGAGGAATAATACACAGAGCAGAGTTTTTAGATTGCAAAATGATAGGTACGAGGCTGGATGATGTAAACTTTAGGGATGTGAGATTTATTAACTGTAATCTATCTTATTCTAATTTAGGATTTTCTAAATATATACAAGTAGTATTTGAAAAATCCATATTAAGAAACGCAGAGTTTCAAAATGCCAAATTATCAAAAGTAGGATTTAAGGAATGTGATATGACATCAATACAAATGAGCGGTACAAAATTAAAAAATATAGATTTAAGTAATTCCGAAATAGAAGGTATGATAGTAGGGTTAGAAGAACTTAAAGGAGCTATTGTATCAAATATTCAAGTATTATCATTTGCAGGTTTACTGGGAGTTGTGATTAAAGAATAATTAAAAACCATTTTGAGTTTACGGACATACAAACAAAAATCACCAGTAGCATATAAATTTCTACTGGTGATTTATAATAAAGCTGTTTGAGCGTTTGCTATTTTATACTGCCATCAGGATTGAAAACAGGAAGCTCCTGCAAGAAAATAATATCATCTCTGGTTACGGCTTCGCCTTCCGCTAGAATTGTCATTCTGCCTGCGATGTTTCCGCCTACTAATTTCACAAGCTTTTCCAATGAAGCAAGTGATCCTCCTGTACTGATTACGTCATCAACAATAAGTACTCGTTTTCCTTTCATTATGTCTATCTCGGTTTTTCCAAGACAAAGGCTCTGCGTATGGTCAGTTGTGATAGAATCTACAGTGGTAGATACAACATCAGTCATATATAGCTTAGGCGCTTTCCTAGCAACCACATAATCTGCGTTGCCTGCTTGCTTAGCCATTTCATAGGCTAGTGGTATTCCTTTTGATTCGGCGGTTATTATAACATCAAAGGGCGGAGCTTTTTCGAGTAGCTCTTTTGCCGCCGTTGTGGTAATTTCAGTATCACCAAATATTATGAAGGCACCTATATATAAATCGTCGGTTACCTTGCATAGCGGTAGTTGTCTTTTTAATCCTGCAATTTCAATCTCGTAAAACATCTTGTTAGTCCTTTCGAATTAGCTAAATTTGCAACAAAAATATTATATCATCTTTTATCTTTATTGCAATAGGAAGTTACTCTACTTCCACTAGGCCGTCCTCCTTAATACTTATTGTCATGCCATCCTTAACATAATCTAAAAATTCCTGACCTAGTCTATCTACTGTTGGCATATCAGTATCTGTCCATATATCAGACAGGATTGCGCCAGATGCTGCCAGTGAATCAATGGATTCAGAAAAAAGTAAACAAGCGGGCACAGCGCCCATTTTAGAAGCAGAATAAATAACAATGCCTCCAGTAGTGGATCCTATTGTCTGAGGTAGGCAAAGTGCTTTTTTAGCCATATTCTTTTGGTATATGTCTTCGTTATTTTGATCAGAACAAGGAGCATCAAGTTTTTTAGCGAGAAGCGCCTTCTTAAAGCTTGCCAATGTATTAAAACCTTGTCTTGAGACTAAAGCTTCTGCTTTTGCAGTACCTGGCACTACAACTCTTCCTTTAAATTCCTTCATTTTAAATGATCCCCTTTCCTAAAATATCAAGCATTTGATCATCTCTGTAATACTTGGCAGTTGTATATGTCCTCAATTTATTTGACGTTGTAACCACAGGCATTTTAGCGCACAGCGGATTGCTCATATACATAAGAGGGCAGATATACGATAAGGTAGCCCCGGTACCCATAAGAACCTTGTATTCATCAGTCTTTTTAAATTCCGCAATAACTGGCATTGCTGCAGTAAGGACTGTAGGTACTGCTACTTTATTTCTGCCGTGTTTTTTGAGGGTTTTATCTATATCATTTGACCAGTTTTTAAGCTGCTTGATGGATAGATGTGGGCATCCTATAAAGGCAAGTTTTGGCTTAGCGTCAGGATTTTTCCATATGCAAGGATAGCTCGCCTGAACTCTTAAAAGCTCAGCATCGTCTATCGTGTATATCTTAGCATCTTTTAAGATTAAATCTTCACCTAGTTCCTTAGCTTCTGGAGTCAGATCATCTACATGAAAAAGGCCCACAGCACCGTTTGATGCCGTAGCTGCTCCCATATCCTTAAGATAAGCCTTTGCATCATCATTTAGTTCATTTCCGATAAATTTATCAAGTCCCTTTATATATGGAACAGATTCCATTACCTTTAGACCTATTGCGCTTCCTAAGACTTGCGCTTCTGGTTTTTGACTTGTTTTTACTTCAATGATCCAAGGTGCTTTTCTTCCTTCATCAGTTAGTAACCCGAAATTAGGAACAAGGCCAAGTATTGATCCAAACATTTCGATTATTCCTGAGTTTCTGTTACATCTAGCTCCTAGCACTGAGTTTGCGTATACAACTGCCGAGCTTTCTGCCCAGCTTAGTATTTCGCCTTTATTAGGGATGTTTCCAACCTCATCCATGTAGCATGTGCAAGTGTACATATCCTCGCCTTTTAGTCCCATTTTCAGCAGCTGTTCATCGTATCTTTCTTGATTCTTATACAGAACCTTAAATACGATTCGCTGAAGAAAAGAAGCAGGGACGTTATCCATGTCAACTGGACGAGGGTCCACAGTGAACTTTTGTTTTGACACTATACCGTCTTCTAGCAGCGACTCAAACATATCAAAATATGGAGACATAACATTGATACCGAAACTTGTAACAAGGTGACCTTGTTCGCTTGTTATAGGGATCAATTTATCTGCTTCGAAGGTATCGCCGTACATAACTAAAGTTTTCATAATTTTGGCCATGGTTTCTCCTTGAGAACCGCCCAGTATGGCCTGTTGTTCTTCGTTTAAAAACATGTTTTCCTCCTTATAAGCCTACAGCAAGTCTGTATGCAGCTCTAGTGGCTTCTAAAACCTTTCCGTTTGCAAAGCTATCGCCAATGTTATAGAGAAGCGGCGCTGCATTTTTACTTAAAGCCTCGTAATAAAGTGAATCATCTGGTATAACTCCAGCAGCCAATACAACTAAATCAGCTGGGATGATTTTTTCTGCATCCTCTTTCTTTAGCTTTGTAGCTAGTGGATTTTCAATATTTTCAGGAAGTATAGGATGCCACGTAATATATGGATCAGGAACAGTAGGTGAAACGTTTTGCATAACCTTTACACCTTCAGGAGTAAATTCTACTACTTTAGTGCAGTTCATAAGCTCTACGCCTTTATTTTTCAAATTATAAATAATGTGCCCCCTATTTGCCGTGCATACATGGTTCATAAAGTACTCTTCCATTTCGACAACCTTTACATTAAGGTTCTTTTCAAAGGTTAGCCACTGAGCAGTTTCGCAGCCAACTACTCCGCCTCCAACAATTACTACGTTTTTAGCATTTTCTAGCTTTCCCGGGTTAAGAAGCAAATCCACTGCATCTACATTTCTGATTTTATCAAGACCAGGTATAGGAAGATTCATGCTCTTAGCACCAACTGCAAATATTATTGAGTCGTATTTATTATTCTTTAGCTCATCAACTGTTGCTCTGGTGTTAGGTTTATAATTTAAGCCATCATATTTTGCGGATTTTTCGACTTCTCTTTCTAGGTACTGCCTATAGTTATCAAGTTCATACTTAATCTTAGGCACGCTTCCTGCTATTATCTTTCCGCCTAGATTAGGACTTTCATCAAAGAGAGTAACTTTATGGCCTCTATTAGCTGCTATGGTAGAAGTCATAACCCCCGCAGGGCCACCTCCTATTACAGCGATTTTTTTAGGGTTATCTGTTTCTTTAAAATCAGCAGGGAATTCATGTTCGAAAGCTGTTCTAGGATTTACTGCGCACTGAGGATGCCCGCCTTCAACAAATTCATTTATGCAGCCTTCTTGGCAGCTTATGCAAGGCCTTATATCTTTAACTTTGCCAGCATATGCTTTGTTACACCAGTCAGGATCTGCAAGTAGAGGTCTGCCAAGCATAATCATATCAGCTTTGTTATCCCTAAGAGCCTGCTCAGCTAAATCTGGATAACCAAGTTTACCTACAGCGACTACTGGAACCTCTACTCCTGCATTTGATAAAATGTTTTTCTTTTTAAAGTAACTCTTAACAAGTTCACTTACAGGAAGGAAACATCCAGGAGGCATGCTTGCTGGAGGATGTGGTAGCCACCAGTTGTCATAACAACCAAGGTCAACGTCGAAGATGTCAACTCCAGCCTTGACTAAGTTTTCCATATACTCTAAAGTCATTTTGACACTTCTGCCATTTTTGAATTTATGAAGGGATTTATTATCCATAGTCTCTGCATCATACGTCTCATTTAATGCTAAAGATAAATCTATTCTATACATTATAGGAAAGTCAGGACCGACTCTTTTTCTCATATCAATAACGCAGTCAATACCAAATTGTTGCCAATTAGAATAACGCCCTAGAGATCTTCTGTTAAAGGCAGGGTTTGTCATTTGCTCTAAAAGATAACCCTCGTGGCCGTGGAGATAAACACCGTCTAACCCAAAAGCTTTGGCATCAGCAGAAGCTTGACCCATATTTTTAACTATTTTCTTTAGTTGCCCGTCGGTAAATGGGGTACAAGGTATTTGCGGAATATAGAAATTGGGATTTAAAGAAGCTGATTTAGGAAATTTTTTCATTGTAATTAAACACTGTGGGTTACCTACTCTACCAAGTCCCGGGGTCAGCTGAACGAATATCTTACTGCCGTAAGCATGTACACCTTCAGCAAGGTTTCTCCAACCCATAAAAACAGTTCTAGATCTGTCTATTCTAGGGAAGTAGCTTAGTTTTCCAAGTTCGGTAACAGAGTGATCGATTCCGTGACTTACGGGAACTAAGCCAGTTGTGATAAGTCCAACTCCTCCTTTTGCTCTTTCAAAGAAGTACTGCAGCATCTTATCGCTAGGCCTGCCTGTTTCTTCGCACATACTTATATTACCCATCGGCGCCATAACTATTCTGTTCTTAATAGTTGTGCGATTAATTTGAATGGGTGAAAACATTTTTTCATAAGGGTATAGATTATCTGTCATCTTACCTTTATCCACAGACCCTTCCTCTAAAAACCAGTCGGAATAACTATCCACCCAGTCTTTAACCATAGTGTTTACTTTCATTGAACTGCTCCTTTCTTAGCTAAATACAATAAAGTACCATTAGCTTAATTATATCCTTTGTTTAATTTGTGTCAAGCCACAGAAAGACTTAAAATGCACGGCTTTTAAATTCATGAATTAATGTATTCAAACAAATAATTATGTAAAATAAAGCCAGCACAAAATTTGTGCTGGCTTTGATGTTTCGATTCTTTATATATTTCTTATAGCGTGATTCCTGTAATTAGTGTCCAGAATCTTAGTAAGAATAGTCCGAATGATATCCACATAACTGTTGGTATGTCTTTAGCTCTTCCTGTGAAGACCTTTAAAATAACCCATGAAAGGATACCAAACATAATACCATTAGCAATGGAATATGTGAAAGGCATAGCTACTAGAGCCAAGAATCCACCAACTGTATCAGCGATATCATCAGTGAAGTTCATATTCTTAAGTGAGCTGATCATTAACAGTCCTACATATATTAGTGCAGGAGCAGTAGCGAATCCTGGGATTGCCAAGAAAATTGGTGCAAAGAATAAAGCAACTATAAATAGTACTCCTGAAGTTACAGCTGTAAGTCCAGTTCTTCCGCCTTCAGCTACACCTGCCGTTGATTCTACGTAACTAGTTACTGTTGAAGTACCCAGGCAAGCACCTGCGATTGTAGCAAATGCGTCTGATAGTAAAGCACCTTTAGCATTTGGAAGCTCGCCGTTTTCATCAAGTAAATCAGCTTTAGAAGCCACACCGATTAATGTTCCAACTGTGTCAAATAAGTCTACAAACAAGAATGAGAATACTATAACTGCAAATTCTAGTATATGAGCACCTACCCAGCTAAAATCAAATGCGAAAAGATTTGGAGCAGCGGGTAAAAAGCTGCCAGATAAAGATGGATAAAGAGAAAATGCTCCCATTTCAGGATCTATTATGTACCATCCTGATGCTTGCGCAAACATTCCTAATATCCAAGTTGCTAAAATTCCTAGTAGTACAGAACCCTTAACTTTGAAATGGCTAAGCACTGCAATTATTAGTAATCCAACAATAGCTAGCACAAACTGGGGAGAACCTACGTCACCTAAACCTACAAGTGTTGCAGGATCTGCAATTACAATTCCAGCTCCTTTAAATCCTATAATTGCGATAAACAATCCTATACCTGAAGTGATTCCGTATTTTAAGTTTGCTGGTACATCGTTTACTAGTTTTTCTCTAAAATTAAAGAAAGAAAGCATAACGAAAACGATACCTTCAACTAATACTGCCGCTAATGCGATTTTCCATGGATCCTGTATTCCTGCCTGAGCCAGTGGAATACAAACAGAAAATGCGAAATAAGCATTTAGGCCCATACCTGATGCAAGTGCAACCGGATAATTGGCAAGTATTGCCATTAAAATTGAACCAAATGCTGCAGAAACTGCTGTTGCAGTAAATACTGCTGCTGGATCCATACCTGCTGCTGATAAAATACTTGGATTTACAGCAAGGATATAGACCATTGATAAGAAGGTAGTAGCACCAGCGATGACTTCAGTTTTTACATCGGTGTTAT
>LFRM01170777.1_pt1 | contig 11474 bp, 9 predicted proteins | sample 618341 | NCBI WGS metagenome assembly LFRM01 (sample SAMN03654438, study PRJNA283298) | anaerobic digester metagenome | isolation source: pool of bioreactors CSTR01a, CSTR02a, and CSTR03a thermophilic anaerobic... | place: Denmark: Kgs. Lyngby | collected 2014-05-21
CGGTTGAGAAACACCCCCACGGGCGTGGGGAAGACCAATACCCCGCCACGATAAAAACTTATTAAAAAGAAACACCCCCACGGGCGTGGGGAAGACTTTATGTGTAAGACCAAACCGCATTTTGTCAAAGAAACACCCCCACGGGCGTGGGGAAGACGCTACCCTGGCTGATTAAATGTCCGAAGCCTGAGAAACACCCCCACGGGCGTGGGGAAGACGGCCGTCACAGCTTCTGCTTGCTCAATGGCTGAGAAACACCCCCACGGGCGTGGGGAAGACAGCTTCATCACCACTACAAAGACGCAAAGGTGAGAAACACCCCCACGGGCGTGGGGAAGACCCTGATGCCCTTCTTCTTCCATCGCCAAAGATAGAAACACCCCCACGGGCGTGGGGAAGACAAATAGATTCACCCCCAAGCGTAGGGCAAAGCGGAAACACCCCCACGGGCGTGGGGAAGACGTCGCCACAGCCACGCTGTAGCCTACTGCAATGGAAACACCCCCACGGGCGTGGGGAAGACTGCTTGACCGGTCCGAGGTGGTAACACTTGGTGGAAACACCCCCACGGGCGTGGGGAAGACTTGCTACAAGCGCTGGACACATCAAGTAGTGTAGAAACACCCCCACGGGCGTGGGGAAGACCACCGGCATATCAAACTCAAGGCACTTACGCAAGAAACACCCCCACGGGCGTGGGGAAGACTCTGGCGGTGGCTTGGGCAGTTGCAAGCTGACGGAAACACCCCCACGGGCGTGGGGAAGACATGTTCTTGCCCCTATTCATAAATCCTCCGGCAGAAACACCCCCACGGGCGTGGGGAAGACGTATCTAGTATGTTACCTACCGCTCCCCTGTCAGAAACACCCCCACGGGCGTGGGGAAGACTCGCAGCGCGTAGCCTCCAGCACGCCAATCTTGGAAACACCCCCACGGGCGTGGGGAAGACCCTCTCTCACCCTCGCATCTGCGTAGGCTTCCAGAAACACCCCCACGGGCGTGGGGAAGACCCACGGGTCAGCCGATTGCAGGGCGTTAGCCAAGAAACACCCCCACGGGCGTGGGGAAGACTCTTTTATCTCGTTCAATCTCTGCCTCTTTTTGGAAACACCCCCACGGGCGTGGGGAAGACGAACTTTATACCGTACACAAAAACGGCAGGGCGGAAACACCCCCACGGGCGTGGGGAAGACTTCACGGCCAATAATGCAAACTTAAACCGTCAAGAAACACCCCCACGGGCGTGGGGAAGACNNGAAACACCCCCACGGGCGTGGGGAAGACCAACACCCGAACTGGCGGCTGTTTTGACGTCCAGAAACACCCCCACGGGCGTGGGGAAGACCTGGTGCCGATGGCCGTGGGTAGGTTAACAATAGAAACACCCCCACGGGCGTGGGGAAGACCGCAGATGTCGCCCAGATCCTTATAAGGGTTCAGAAACACCCCCACGGGCGTGGGGAAGACCTTGGTCTGCTTGCGCCCGGGGCGGTAGCCTTGGAAACACCCCCACGGGCGTGGGGAAGACGCGTTTACCAAAAGCACGGGGCCTACTGGTACGGAAACACCCCCACGGGCGTGGGGAAGACCGTAAAGTTCCGCTGTACGTTCCCAGGGTAACGGAAACACCCCCACGGGCGTGGGGAAGACCAGGCATGAAACTCCAGCCATTGTTCTCGCAGGGAAACACCCCCACGGGCGTGGGGAAGACGGGGAGTTGAAAACAGAATCGCAGTTTGGACCGGAAACACCCCCACGGGCGTGGGGAAGACGCAATCATGAGCTGTTATGCTGGCCGAGCCCCAGAAACACCCCCACGGGCGTGGGGAAGACTACATCAACCCAACCACAGGAGAAACAAAATGAGAAACACCCCCACGGGCGTGGGGAAGACAATAAAAAATCCCAAGTGCCCAACACAGGTACGGAAACACCCCCACGGGCGTGGGGAAGACGGGTACCAATGCCAGCAATACCGGTCATCTGGAGAAACACCCCCACGGGCGTGGGGAAGACAAAAAATTTAAGATATTTAACGGCCTGCTATGAGAAACACCCCCACGGGCGTGGGGAAGACCAGGACGCTTTGAAAAAATACTGGCCTTATTTAGAAACACCCCCACGGGCGTGGGGAAGACGCCGTGGGCAGGTTCACGATATTGGTATCATAGGAAACACCCCCACGGGCGTGGGGAAGACGATGGGTGCCTGGCGCCAATTCACCAAACATTGGAAACACCCCCACGGGCGTGGGGAAGACAATTTCTTCATGAATCCACCGATACCCAGATTGGAAACACCCCCACGGGCGTGGGGAAGACGCGCTCTTGCAAGCGTGCCAGGTACTTGCCAGAGAAACACCCCCACGGGCGTGGGGAAGACTCGGTCGTCAGCCCCATCGCTTTCAAAGAAGAGGAAACACCCCCACGGGCGTGGGGAAGACAAATCGTTCAAGCTTAATCAATTTTTTGACTAAGAAACACCCCCACGGGCGTGGGGAAGACACCAATATATTGTTAAAGATCTATCAAGTCAATACTACATATTGTTTATTTACGTTTTCAACGTTTCTATTACCAACTGCAACCCACTTATTTCTATTAATTTTTTTCTGGTTGGTCCAATCGTTTGAATTTCATACCCAGGTGGATTTGGCAAGGTCCGAAAAATCATTACTCCAGAATCTGGCGGACAATGCTGATGCAAATAATCAATTACCGTTAACGCTACTGAATCTTTTACTCCCGAAACAAAAACGTTAGCCCTCGGCTCTGTAAACCATAATTTCATACGGCCCCGTACTGCCGGAGGCAAATCATTAGCGATGACGACGAGCACGTTTTTCACCAAATACTTCAGTAATATCCAAGGGTATCTGCTCTAACAGATTTATTTCAAGTACCCTTTGACGAAAACCAGACGCAACTTTGTGCTTATTGTAGCGACCTGCCATATCTTTCGTTAAGTTAAAAGCAAGATCTATACACAAATATTCCTTATATAAATCGGCTAAATCATAAACAAACGGTAACGGACTTCCTGAATGGATAAAACCCACGCTAGGAGAATAGCCTAAACTATGCACAGCAGAGCATAAAATACCGTAAAGTGCCGCGTTACTGGCCGTTAATATTTGGTTGGTTATGTCACTCAGCTCAAATTTATTGGGTACAAATTGCCTTCCCTTCCAACCAACCTGATATTCCTCTGCTTTTTTTTGATATAAAGCTCGTACCCTGTGCCCTTCCATTCCCATTATTTGCTGAAGCGTTTTTCCCTCTAAATCAGTATCAGGAAAACGCTTTGCAAAAAGCCGCTGCGCAACCTTCAAAGATTGAGCTGGGTCTGTAGCCAACTCAATTTGCTTACGCAAGTTTCGTGAATCAGCTGTGGGAACGAAACCTGCTGCATAAAACAGTAGGCTATCCTCTCCTACCCAACATATAGAGCAATTTGCGGCAGCAGCGACTTTTACTGCCTCGTGAGTTATTGTAGTACCCGGGCCTAACAAAATACAGTTAAGGGTAGCTACTGGTAAAGGAACCACTTGAGCATCAGCATCAACCCATTTTATGCTGCTATCATCAATTTCCAACCTACCCCTTTCAAGATAAATAAAAGGATACTTGTCTTTTATTTGGGGTAAGGTTGCACGGGTTACTTTTATCAGCAAACGTTGCCCATTCTGTTTGGTTTTAGTCATATTTTTGTATAGTTACCCTACGATCACGATATATTTTATGGCTTCCAAATTGGATGGGAACATCATTCAATATTAAAATTTCGCCATCTTCATGCTCACCTTCCAGCACTCGGAAAATAGCTGAACGCTTAACTGAACGGTTTTCAGCAATAGCAAATTGATTGGCATAATCTATAGCTTCCATCTGACTTGAATAAATACCTTGCCCGATAAACTCAGTCGGAACACAATTTTTCCGGCCCAAATACAAATCCCATACCGGATTATGCAAAGCCTGTTGCAATTGCTCCAATTCATCCAATGGTGCCGTCAGAATCACAGCAAAAGCCATATCCTGCAAATAATAACGGTAAGTCATCTTGGTGCCGCCACCAACTGCTTTACCCCCATCACTTTTTTTAGGTATTAATAAGCTTTGCCAGGGATCTTTATCGTCGTAGCCACTGCCAACCATATGAAAATCCTTCAGCATGGGCAAACGAGGTAATAAATTTCCCTTATGATCCTGTGGGGCATACGCTTTTACCAACATATTTCTATCTGCCCAACGAGCAAGAAGCTCCTTTTGTTCTCCCCCCGCACCCATGGCACAACACAACAAACCCAATACGCCTGATTTTGTTGGAAAATCAAGACTGTCACGCCGACCATATTTTGAGTCATGCCCCCAGGATTGTAATGGTGCCTCCAACCATAAAAGCAGGTAAGATTCAGCCATGGCAAGTCTCACATGTATTAACCAAGTCTTCAATTAACTGATCGACAGAATAATTTTCATCTTCCCCCCAATCATAACTTGCCAATGTGCCAAACAGGCTTCCTGCCATTTTTTCTTTTTTATCCAAATACTCTTTCAGAGCTCGAATACTTGGTTGCAAATAACCTCCATCCTCGGCCTTGATTGCTGTTTCAAAGGGTACTTGTATTCGCTGGCCCTTTCGCACCATAATCCGCGAATATTCCCATGGACTTGCACCTGATTGGGTTGTTTGACGTGCACTTGGCACCGCAACAAACAAAGCCTTAACAAAAGCCTCAATGGCTGGTTTTAACTCTACATCAACACCCAAGGTTTGAGCCAGTTGCCCTAAATCAAGACTGACATAGCGATAATATGTGGCCGAATTAAACTCCAAACTTCCCATATGTGCTGAGCCAGGTTCCTCTTGTAAATCATCAATTGCAGTAAAAAACTCAACTTCATTGCTTACCCTGTGAGTAGAAATAGCATGGGCAAAAGAAGCAGCCGCTTCTACATTCATATCGGCGGCTTTTGCCACCATCCGGCCAAATAAAGCAATATCCAACCCGTTTAATGCCGGATTCAACGCTTTTTTAGCAATTTTAGCCAAATCTTTATCTTTGATTTTTGATGAGTCAAACTCCAACTCTCGAGCATATTCAGCAAAAGCTTGAGCTTCATTTTCACTAATGAACAACAAAGTATCATCACTTAAAGCTTTAGCAATAGCCTTCGAACAATCTGTAGCCTGATCTTCGGTTGCCCCCTCCTGAAGAAGGGCATCATGCAATAACTGTTCTATTTTTTTTGTACGGATACCCAGTTTCACTCCAAAATCTTTCAATGCCAAACGTACCTGCCGCTTCCAGCTTTGTGAACTGACACGGGCACGTGTAGTACCACCAACAACGGCAGTTTTAGGCGCACCAACATCATCACGATTCAAACAAGTAACAGGAAATGCTTGTAATATATGAAACTCAATACGGGTATTGGTATAAACGTTATTCATTTTTTTTCCTTCAAAATTAATAAAATTCGACACATAAACATAAATTACGCAAAGGGATTTTCAACTACCGGGACAATTTGCAAAAGCCCACATCCGAAAGCACGCCCACGCCCAATCCCTGAAGCAAAGCTTTGGACAAACCGCTGTTGATCAATTACTTCCAAACGGCCTGTAATATGTGCCTGTGCCAAGGTTATGCAATGTTTATTTTTATCTTTAAACTGCTCAACATTGATAGTTCCAATCTGAAGATGAGGGAGACTAACTTTAAATCCCCAACTTTGTTCAGCCCGTTCGGCAAACCATAAGGCTATGGCCTCCCTGCCTTTAACTGGCACCAGTTTACGACTTGCGCTATCGCGGCGTGTTGGGTTAACGATTACCTCAAACCGGTAATGGCTGTGTAACAAATAATTTTGGTTAAGTTCTTTACTTTGAACATACCCATACTTTTCATGAACCCGTTCCTTTGGTTTGCGATTGGAAAGCAATAAAATTTTTCGTTGATGATAACTCCCCCCTTTATCTGCATACAAAAAACCACTTGGTACGCTATGACATTTTGCTTCAGGACTACGAATATCAGGGAATAAACTATATACTGCCTTATGCAGAGAATAGACATCATTAATTCTTAATTCGCTCACCGCATGGCGATCCAGATGCAATACACTTGCGATTAAACTCATTATTTAACTCCTTGTCCCTTCGAGTCTCGTGTACTGTAAAAATCTTGTGCCCAACGAGTTTTGCTACGCTCTCCAAAATAACGAAGTTCAGCCAAAAGCCTGGCATAGTCCAAATCCCTGTTTACCCGACTATTAACCAAGGTCAATATCGGACGAATAATACGACACACTTCTGAAATATCCTCACAAGCCAATAATCGACGTAATTTCGCTTTGGCCTGAGCATCGTTTTGCCTGTCTGCATAAGCAAAGGCAATCGCTTTACCTATGCCTAGGTTTCCATTATTTTCGACCTTGCTACGAGCTATGCCCGCAGCTACTGTTGCATACGGCAATCGTTGGAAACGATTATCCAAATCAACCCAAGGGCCAAGAATTTCCCAACTTTGGTACTCTGTGGCAGGATTGTCTGCACGACGTAACCGCGCAGCAAAGCCCTTATCCTGATTGCATTTAGCAATAACAAACTGCACAAATTGCTGCTCTTTGGTCTTATTCATCTCGACAGGTTGTTGGTGCTCCATTACTACGCCTCACTTGTAATAAATTTATAAACGGGTCTATTTTTTGCCCAAGCATCAATCTGCCTGGCGGTCTCATTGGGGCAAAAAAAATCGTAAACATAATGCTGATAAGCAACAAACTTTTTTTGTAATTGATCACGGTTTTTATTGGCAGCCTCACTGTACTCACAGTTATCTACCAATAACTGGAAGTCTCTCTCACAAAGCGTCCAAAACATATGCGTTGCCTGTGCTGCAATTTTTGTGCCATCAGCCGTTAAATCTTTAAAATACCCTAAAATCCTGCCATATAAAGTCTTAGCCAAACCATCCAGGACCGCCATTTCTGACTTGAGCTGAACAAACCAGCTTTCTCCTAAAATATCGCGATGAAGCCAAATTTGGGATTCAACAATATCATCTGTTCCTGAGACATATTGCTCTCCGGCATTACTTCTTACCCTCAGACCACCAGACCAAATACTGAATTCTTCTTGAGTGTTTATGGCCTGCTCAAGACCATAGGTAATTTGTAAACTCAAAAAACCCTGTGAACCAGTTTGCTCAAAAAAACCAAGCAAACTGGTTAATTCACGCCATGGCCTTTTCTCGGGATCTGTCCAAAGGGCTTTGGGTTCTTTACCAGAATGATTTACCGCAACACTTGGATCCTGTACACCTTCCTTGTATCCGGCATGATCAATACCTTCGGAATAGTGCATAGCGTTTTCAGCAAGCAAACAAAATCGGCATACTGGCATTAACCGACCCATATAAGAATTTTTCAATGCAAGCGCTACAGGACATGCTTCTCCCTCTGGCATATTTTCCCATGGCGCCGTTCCAATTCCTTCCGGAAAAATACCGGCATTTCTTATTGCTTTGCTTGTAAAAAGATTTATCCACAAAGAATCCAAAAGGGTTCTTGCCATCACAAAATTATGCAATAAACCCATATGCGCAACGGAAGGCCCCGTCTTGCCTGTTGATGGTTTACCTTTCGCGTTACTCTTGCCTTGATAACCCTTTGACAACACGACTCTGTTATCTGTTTTCTTGCCTGAAAGGGCAAAACCCATTTGTAGCAACAACAATAAAGCCTGATCGGCCGAAGACAATTGCCGCTCAACTTGGCTTTCTGTTAAAACTGTGGTGTTACCAGTTGATATTTCAGGTAAAAAAGCACCAAAAGATAATGCCCTGGCTGATTTAATGGCAGGCATTTGCAAAAAAGGGTTTTCACCATAAAGATAAAAATGGTCATGCCATTTTTCAAGGTAAGCCAAACATTTATGCGCCAAACCTTTTATACCCAATGCTTGCCACTCGGCTTCATCTTCAGGTGTGGTCGCAGCCTGTGCAATCGCCAATAACAACTTAAAAACCGCTATTTTTTGTACGGGAGTTCCTCCCAAACTTTGATAATCCGTACATATAAAAATATCCCTTAAACTTACCCTTCCACGATCTGCCACGGGTATCCAAGGCTCATCTATCAAATTAAATTGATTTTCCATAACATATTTTCCGGTTCCAAATGTTTTAATTTTTAATTAATCGATACCCTAAATCATGACGATATTCAATTGAATATTTGTCATGTAGACGCAAATTTTCAATTCCCCTGAGTTGGTCGGAGTCATCAACCAAAGCAATACGCAGCAGGCTTTCATCTTCCGGAAAAACAGGGTTTCCCAAATAGAAACAATGGTGTAGTCCAAACTGCTTCAGCAACTCACGATTAACTTGTTTAGGGGCGTCATTTGGGCGCACATGAACAATTTGCCGCATCAATTTAATAGCGATACGGCGCCACTGCCGATAATTAAGCTTTACCCGATTATGGGGTAAATAAATCTGCTCACCATCAAGTAATGTCAACACCCCCGCCTGAGATGCGATGTCATAACGAATATTTTTCAACAACAACACCTCAACACTTTCACTTTCGCTATAACGGGTCTGTGCCTTTGATTCCGGCAAAGTTCTTCCTGCTTGGGCAAGTCCCACCCGCGCAAGCTGGCGCAACGTATTCTGCCCAATACGGTGCCTGCTACCTTCCGTCAAATCGTGTAATAGCTTGGCCATTTTTCCCTCTTCTTCTCGGCTGTGATAGGTTGCCTCTACCAGAGGCCGAATATCCCCAGGGAGATTTATCTTTTTGATGGGTTGCCAAACTTCCAGGCTCCGGGCAAGTACGTATGGGCTATATACATAAGCACTGGCGCCAAAACCAATCTCAGGTTGCTCTATTGATTTATGCAAGTTGGGGGCTAATAACCAGGCTTCCGGTTTTGCATGCTTATTACGCGGTGTCTCATGATGACGCCATAAGCGACCAAATCGCTGCAAAAGCATGTCCGTGGGGGCAAAACGGCTAACCAAAAAATCAGCATCAATATCTAATGATTGCTCAAGTACCTGGGTACCAATTAAAATACGCCCCTTTAAAGACCTTTGTTTATCTTTCCAACCAGGCTTTCCAAATATATTCACCCATTCTTTTTCATTTTTTTCACGATCAAACAAAGTAAAACGGGAATGCAGTAACCCACAATCTATACCTGCTTCACAAGCCCGTGCTGCCAGTTCCAAAAATTTTTGTTGTGCTTCTTTAACGGTATTTTCAATCCACAGTACCTGTTGGCCCTGTTCTGCCCGCAATAGTACTTCTTCTGTCGCCAGTTGTTCTTTATTCTGTATTAACACTGCATAATCGCGTGACTCACGCACAGGAACTGGAACTTCTGTCACACTTAATGCTGACTGGGGAAAAGCGGTAATCAACGGATAAGCACTACTATGGGTGGCAACACCCAAAAGCGCTTGGCGACGTTCCTGATTAAGCGTTGCGCTTAATACAATTACCGTGCAATCAAGTTGAACCAGCAAGGCAATCAATGCTTCTAATAATGTGCCAGTATAAACATCGTAAGTATGTACTTCATCCAGGATTACAACCTTCCCAGACAAACCGTATGCACGCACAAAGCCATGCTTAACATTCATGACTGCCATTAATGCCTGATCAATTGTTCCTACAGCAAAAGGGGCAAGCAAGCCTCGTTTGGCCTGATTAAACCAGGCGCCACCGGGTCGCCCTTCTTCACCCATTTCGGTATCTAATAACCAGGCATTTGCGTGTAATAATAGAGAACGGTGCTTACAGGACTCAGATAATATTTTTTCCAGGAACAGATTAAAGCGCTCATATATCTTGTTGGAGGTAAGCTGGGTTGGCAAGGCAAAATACACACCACTGGCTTTTCCTGCTGAAAGCATCTTGTAAGCGGCATAAAGGGCCGCTTCGGTTTTACCCAAGCCCATGGGCGCTTCCAACACATAGGCGCCTGGCTGACTGACTTGATCAACCAATAAACGCTGGGCCAACCTAGGCGTAAATCCAAAAACTTGTTCAAAACTTAAACCAGTTTTATAAACAGGCTGAATAAACCCTGCTTCATCCAGCGCCTTGCCAATATTTAATTGCCAAGTAGAAGATGGATCTTCAAAATGCTGGCCAGAACCGATCCAATCTGCGACTGATGTTAAACCCGATAACAAGCGGGCAGTCGCGTAATTTATTACCTTTGACCAACTTTCATTCAAATCCAACTGTAATGCGTCAACCAGTTTTTGTCTTTCATCTTGCCAGGGATGCTCCCCAAAAACTTCAGATGTAGCTTTATAACTGCTTACATTTGGAGAAAAACCATGATGCTGGCCTAAAATTTCCGGAATATATTCCGGTGCATTAAGTGCTTTTGCTGTAAGTTGACTCACTCCAGCATGGCCGCCCCAATTTTTTTCCAACGCGGCATTGAAACCCGGAAGTATTGGTAAATTACAAGCTTGATGCAATTTATTATAAAAAGTGGGGCTCACTTTACCTATGTCATGGGTTGCTGCCGTAAAAGAAGCCCCTGGCGGATACAGATGTTTCATCCCGGAACGATGGATTAACTCCTTAGCTACAGCCCCGACTATTTGACAGTGATTGAATACGCTACGACCCAATTGGGGCATGCCATTTGAATCATAAAATGTTTTGGCCGGACAGTTCATAAATGGTATGACTGTTGGTAAAGTATTGTTTTTTCTTTTTTTTAACATGAATGCTGGTACACCCTATCACTTCAAAAATAACAAAAAGGTCAACCTTACTTTAGATTTTTTATTAGCAATTGATAAATAGTATGACCTAAAGTAAACAATAAGGCCAGCATGCAGTCACCAACACAGTCAAACCGGCATATAAATTTTCAATTATTAAACTTTGCGCCTCAAAACATTATTCATTAACACAACTTTCCGTTAATGATGAACCACTTCTAATTCATCATCTTCCCATCAGCCCAACCCCAGCCTGGCCGCCAGCCCGGTACGCCGGACAATAATTTTTTCCAGCTCAGCCAGCAGGAACAGTAACAACCCGGCAGCCAGTACCTTGCCCCATTCCAGCAGCGACAGGCTGGCAGAATTGAAGATGGTTTGCATAATTGGCAAATAGGTATAGGCCAGTTGCAAAGGGATGCAGGCGGCCACGGCAAGCAAGATATAACGGTTGCCAGTCAAGCCTTCGCGACTTAGCACCGATTTAAGCATAAAGCGGCTGTTGAACAGGTAGAATATTTCACAAACCACCACAATATTAACCGCCATGGTCCGTGCCACCTCAAGGCTGGTGCCCGCATTCAATTCCCACAAAAATACCCCCAGCGTTCCAACCATAATAATGACCGACACCATTAAGACACGCCAGATAAAAAAGCCCGAGAGCAAGGCTTCGCCGGGCGGGCGTGGGCGCCGGTCCATAATGCCCCG
>LFRM01021270.1_pt1 | contig 11470 bp, 10 predicted proteins | sample 618341 | NCBI WGS metagenome assembly LFRM01 (sample SAMN03654438, study PRJNA283298) | anaerobic digester metagenome | isolation source: pool of bioreactors CSTR01a, CSTR02a, and CSTR03a thermophilic anaerobic... | place: Denmark: Kgs. Lyngby | collected 2014-05-21
AAGGTGCTGGGTTTGGAACTGGGGGCTGATGATTATATAACAAAACCATTCAGTATCAGAGAACTGCTTGCAAGGGTCAGGGCCATATTACGAAGGTCGGGTGTCAGCGAAAGCAACGAGAAACACACAATCCGGCAGATTGGAAAGCTAAGTGTAAACTTTGCAGGCTATACTGCTACTACCAATGGCAAGGATGTGAAGATGTCACACAAAGAGTTTGAAATCCTCCACTACCTATATAATCACAAGAACGAAACCGTCGATCGTGACAAGCTTCTGGACTCAGTCTGGGGAGATGATTACCAACCTACCTCTCGTACTATTGACAACTTCATTGTAAGGCTTCGACAAAAGATTGAAGAAGACCCTAATGATCCAAGGATTATCCTCACTGTTCATGGTATAGGTTACAAACTTATCGAACACCTGTGACAATTTGTGACAACTGAGCACAATATTCTAACATGTTTTAGTGTCGGCTGTAGTAGTTTTGAATCAGGAAAATAAGAAACCTGCAAACATTAAAAATATGAACAGAATATTTCTACTAACAGCGGTATTGATCCTCCTACTGAATGGAGGATGTAATATTTATATGTACAACAGTACAGAAAGATATAATCTTGAACCAATAGTCACCCTCGAGGGTGACTGGAAGTTTAACATTGGAGATGATCCGACCTGGGCATCCAAATCCTATGATGACAGTACCTGGGATTATATTACTGTTCCGGGCAACTGGCAGGATCAGGGCTATCATCAATATTTAGGCTATGCCTGGTATCGTACCAAAGTCTTTATTCCAAGGATTGATGAAAGTGACAATATCTATCTGTATATTGATGCTATTGATGATGTTAGCGAAGTATACATAAATGGGATACTGATTGGACAAACAGGAAACTTCCCTCCAAACTACAAGACTGCATATAATATTCCGGTTTTTTATTCCATCCCACAATCCCTTATTAACTATGATGGAGGGAATACATTGGCAATAAGGGTATATAATGATCAACTGGATGGTGGAATTGTTTCAGGTCCGGCAGTAATTGGCTATTTTGAGGATGATGTGCTGTTGAACCAAAATCTGGCTGGTATGTGGCAGTTTAAGCCCGGATTCAACCGCCAATATACAAACGCAGACTATGATGCCAGCAACTGGCAATCACTCTTTGTTCCGGGACCATGGGACAACCAGGGTTACCTCACATTTGACGGGGTTGCTACATATCGCACTAAATTCACACTGGCCAATGGTCTAGAAGATGAAGAACTATACCTGATTCTGGGAATTATTGATGACAAGGACAAAGTTTACCTTAACGGAAAGTTGATTGCTAAAACTGAAGATATGTATGGCACCGAACTTGCAAGCAATGGTATGGGTGAATGGCAGGTTCGCAGGGCATACAAGATACCAGCTAAGAATCTAAACTATAGTGGCAGCAACACTCTTGTAGTTGTAGTTAACGATGATCAACAGATTGGTGGAATAGTAACAGGACCAATTGGTATCATGACTAAAAGCAACTATGATGAATATGTAAGTCGGTACAAGGTGAAGAAAGTATCAATCTTCCAAATACTTGAAGAGGAGTGGTAGAACCGGGATCATACTAAAGAAAGAATGCCATGAAAAAGATAATACTCATAGCACTGATACTAGTGACAGGAACTGTCATGTACGGTGGCGATCAATATGTAAGAATCCTGGATCTAAGGGATTACTGGAAGTTTATGATAGGTGATGATATGAGATGGGCTGATCCCAACTATAATGATGCCGCATGGGAAGATATCAGAGTACCTTCCAAATGGGAAAACCAGGGCTTCCACGGTTATGACGGATACGCATGGTACCGCAAGGGTATAATAATCAACCGCAGCTATTCCAATGAATACCTCACCTTATTTCTGGGATACATAGATGATGTTGACGAAGTGTACTTCAACGGAGTTAGAATAGGCCGTAAAGGTAATTTTCCTCCAAACTTCTCAACTGCATACTCATCTGAGCGTAGGTATAATATACCTGCCCACCTTGTAAGGTTTGACAAGCCAAATGTAATAGCTGTCAGAGTCTACGACAGCATGATGGATGGCGGAATTACCAATGGCAATGTAGGCCTCTATCTGCGTCAGAGGGACTTCGCACCCGACATAGACCTTGAAGGTGAATGGAAGTTCAGGGTAGGCGACCGTCCCGAATGGAGTGATGCAGGCCTTGACGACAGCGACTGGGGCACTATCCCTGTACCCAGTTTCTGGGAAGACTACCTAAGCGGAGATTACAACGGCTATGCCTGGTACAGACTATCCTTCACAGTACCGCAGGCTCCGGCAGGTCAACGCTATGTACTGTCTCTTGGTAAAATTGACGATATCGATGAAGTATATATCAACGGAAAACTAGTTGCCCGTACCGGTAAGATGCGTGCAAATCCAAGGTATAACGAACTTCAAAACAGTTACAACAAGGAGAGGTATTACTACCTTAACGAGGGTGATATAATCCCAGGCAAGGTAAATGTAATAGCAGTAAGGGTCTATGATGCAGGTGGTGAAGGAGGTATTTACTCCGGAACTATAGGACTGTTTAAACTTCAAACCTTTGTATCCTACTGGAGAAAGCGTTCTCAGGGAAGGTAATACGATACTGAAAAAAAATAGCATAAATAAAAAGAGGTTGTCCGTGACATTGGACAACCTCTTTGTTTTATACAAAGGTTCATTGTCTTAGTTTCTATTAGCTATAAAAACAATGTAAGCAACATAAACTACCAGCAGTACTGCGGCCTNNAAGCAATAGAGCGGCCTGCCAACGATCCAGCTGATGTTTTTTACCAACAAACATTGCAAGCATAATAAACAAAGTACCAGCAATCAGAATTATTATATCGGTATTGAAAGCAGGATTGTAATTGATTGGTGTCACGGTTGCGCTAACTCCCAAAATCAGGAAGATATTGAAGATATTTGATCCCACCACATTTCCAATTGCTATATCCATGCTCTTCTTGCGTGCTGCAACAATGGAAGTCACGAGTTCAGGAAGTGAAGTACCTGTAGCAACTATAGTCAAACCTATCAACTTCTGACTGATATTAAAATACTCAGCTATCGACACAGCTGAGTTAACAACAAACCTGCCACCCAAAACCAGACCGGCAAGACCAAGAATAATAAACAATACAGCCTTGCCATTGCTCATTATACCATCGGTAACCTTCTCGTTTTCTCCGCTTTGAATACTCCTCCATATATGATACATGAAACCGCTGAAAAACACAAGCAATATCACACCATCAATACGGCTAAGCATAAATCTTGAGTCTGACAGGAACATGTCATTACCCAGTATCATCAACACCAGTACTGCAATGATGGAAAATGGTATCTCAAGTTTTACTGTACTTTTGCTAACAGCAAGGGGAATTATCAAACCGCAGATCCCCAATATAAACATTAGGTTGAATAAATTGCTGCCCACCACATTGCTGACTGATATATCAGCGTTCCCACCTAATGCAGCAAATAAGCTTACAACCAGCTCCGGTGCCGAAGTTCCAAAGGCTACAATAGTAAGCCCAATTATCAGTTCGGAGACCCCATTACGTCTTGCCACTGCAGCAGCCCCGTCAACAAGCCAGTCTCCTCCCTTTATCAGAAGGTAGAAACCAGCAAGCAAAAGAATTACGGTAAGTATCATAATAAATTGATAAAGGTTACTTAAGAGGATAAAACATAACTTTTAATGTTCGGTTCAAGAAAAAACCAAATTTCGGAAAACCTAATGACGGCTACATGGCTTTTGTATTAAGTTAATGTTAACTAATAGTCTCACTTCATAGTATCAGGCGTAGTAAAGGCATAAAAATGGCAGTAGCCAATCCCATCAATCCTATGCTCAGTCCACTGATGGCACCTTCCACTTTCAATCACTCCCACTCCTACCGGCACAAAAAACAAGGCCATATTCCTTGTGATCACTGATGCCACAGGTTTTAACCCGTCATTCTTGACTACTCCACTGAGCAGTGCAAGAAAAAGCAGTATCATACCAAGAATACTTCCCGGAAGAAACTCCCCAGTCAGTCGACTAAGGAAAATACCCAGGGCATAGAAAAGAAATATCACAAATATTCCGTACATCACTCTAATAATTTGACATGCAAAGGAACAAAAAAAGATCAAGCATGGAAAAATTTATATTTTTGCACCATCCTCCCTCTCTCCCCAAAATGATAATTGAATTTATAACCCGGTAAACAATCAAAAAATGTCTGATACCACTATCAAGAAAAAAAGAAACTACATTGATATCTTCCTCAACATACTTGAAAAGGGAGGCAATGCTCTACCTCACCCTGCTACCCTATTTGCAATCTTTGCATTGCTGATACCTGTTTTATCAGCTTTTGGATACTGGTTTGACTGGAAGGCTGTGCATCCGGCAACCGGAGAAGTAATCAATACTGTCAACCTCCTATCAAAAGACGGAATAGCAAGAATCATAAATGAGATGGTGACGAACTTCACCGACTTTGCTCCGCTTGGAATAGTGCTGGTTGCAATGCTGGGCATTGGGATTGCTGAGACTAGCGGACTTATTGGGGCAGTGATCCGAATCCTGGTTATAAAGTCGCCAAGGAAAATTATAACTTTTGTAGTGGTTTTTACCGGTGTAGTTTCAAATGTGGCAAGTGATATCGGATATGTATTGCTTATACCTCTTGCCGGGATAATATTCCAGGCTGTTGGTCGTCACCCTGTTGTAGGTATGGCTGCTGCTTTTGCTGGTGTATCCGGAGGTTTCAGTGCTAACCTGATACTTGGAACTATTGATCCACTATTGGCAGGACTTTCTGAAGAAGCTGCTCATATTCTGGATCCTTCATATCAGGTCAACCCCACTGCAAACTATTACTTCATGGTTTGCTCTACATTTTTGATAGCCTTTCTGGGAACATGGGTTACAGAAAAGATTGTTCAACCGCGCTTTGGAAAATATGAGGGTGATCAGGTACAAGAAATTATCGAACCGCTTTCAAAGGTCGAAAAGAAAGCCCTTAAGCATGCCATGCTTGTTTCACTTGTGTGGGTGCTTATTATTTTGGTGGGTCTGTTACCTTCAAACGGGTTGCTGAGAGGAGCTGATGGAACCATATTGTCATCTCCTTTTATAAAAGGTATTATAAGCTTCCTGTTTTTGATGGCTGCCAGTGCTGGCATTGCCTATGGTATCACAATGGGTAAGTTTAAAAATGATACGGATGTCGCCAATGCCATGGCTCAGAGTCTGAAAACGCTGACAGCCTATGTTGTTCTGGTCTTCTTCGCAGCACAGTTTGTTGCCTATTTCAAGTGGAGTAATCTTGGAATAATAATGGCCGTTACCGGAGCAGAATCCTTAATAGCAGCCGATCTTGGACTGATTCCTCTGATGATAATGTTCATCATTTTTGCCGCTATTGTCAACCTGTTGATGGGAAGTGCCTCAGCTAAGTGGGCCCTGCTGGCTCCGGTTTTCATTCCTATTTTCATGATCCTAGGGTACTCTCCGGAACTCTCACAAGCAGTATATCGTGTTGGTGATTCAGTTACCAACATAATATCACCAATGATGAGCTATTTTGCACTTATCATTGCTTATTTTCAGAAGTATGACAAGAACTCCGGTCTGGGAACGATCATAGCCACAATGATACCTTATACAATAGTATTTTTTATTGGCTGGACCCTGATGCTTATCATCTGGGTTACTTTTGATATTCCATTGGGTCCCGGAGTAAGTATTTATTATCAATTGCCATAAAATGAGCAAAATAAAAGCATGGATAGTGTCGATGAGACTGCGTACACTGCCTCTAGCACTTTCGAGCATCTTAATGGGCAGCGTCACCGCTGCCCATTATGGGATGTTCCGTGCAGAGATACTGCTATGGGCTTCCCTTACCACTCTTTTTCTTCAGATTCTGTCCAACCTTGCCAACGATTTCGGCGATGCAAAGTCGGGTGCTGACAACGAAAACCGCGTCGGCCCACGTCGTATGATTCAAAGCGGGATGATCACACTTGGACAGATGAAAATAGCAATGATCATCTTTGTACTACTCAGCCTGGTATCGGGAATAACTCTATTGATTAAGGCCTTTGAGAAAGATCATATCAAACTGCTGGCCTTCTTTTTATTGGGAATTGCCGCTATCATTGCAGCTATTCGCTATACTGCGGGCAAAAACCCATACGGCTATCGTGGACTGGGTGATATCTATGTCTTTCTGTTCTTTGGACTTGTGGGTGTTGCAGGTTCTTTTTACCTGCATGCAAATGTATGGCACTGGGAGGTATTGCTGCCTGCAGCGACTATAGGTCTATTCAGCACAGGAGTGCTGAACCTCAATAACATCCGTGACCGGGAGTCAGATATTGAAAGTGGCAAAAGGACTATGGCGGTAAAACTGGGAGACCGTTATGCACGTCAGTATCATATGGCCTTGTTGGGTGACGGCTGGATTCTCTTCCTGATTTTTGTGATGCTTAGTCCCCGACCTATCTGCTTTCTGCCTGTCTTTGGTGCAATGCCAATCTTTATAAGGCATGCTGCAAAGGTGTGGAAGAATGAGAATCCGGCATTGCTGGACAATGAGCTTCGCAACCTGTCACTGAGTACCCTGCTCTTTGTAGCACTGTGTGCGCTTTCCCTTGCCTTCTAATTCTCACAGTGCCTGAGCTCAGGAGGATGGTGACTATAGGAATCTATATATCCTGAGGTTAATAAGGGCCAGAAGGCTTATTTTACCAGGGGATCAGTTCCTGGGCATAAAGTCGGGATAGATCTCGGCAGGTTTGGTTTCTCCCTGAAGCGAAAGCTCTGCGATGGCCTTTACCCATGCCTCATCAGTATTTAGGCAGGGCACGCAGGTAAAATGTTCACCTCCTGCCTCCATGAAGGATTCCCTCGCACCCATATCGATTTCCTCAAGGGTCTCGAGACAATCACTAACAAAGGAAGGACAGACTACTAGCAGCCTTTTCCTGCCCAGAGCCGGGAGCGACCTGACTGTTGCATCAGTTGATGGTTTCAGCCAGCTGTCAGTTCCCAGTCTCGACTGGAATGACAGTGAATATTGCTCCTTGTTCAAACCCAGCCTTTCAGTAACCAGTTTTGTAGTTTCCCTCACCTGATGCCTGTAGCAATAGGCATGAACAGTTGAAGTTCCCCCGCAGCAGTCCTCCTTTTGCATGCAATGCCGACCACTTGCATCCCTCTTTGTTATATGCCTTACCGGCACTCCATGGTAGCTGAATAATACGTGGTCATACTCAGCCGATTTGAGATACCTTTCAATAGATGCCGCAAGAGCAGTTATGTAACAGTCTTTATTATAAAATGGTGGCACTACGCTTAGGCTGAATTTGTAAACACCATCCAGCCAGATACGTCTGACATGCTCAACGGCTGTCTCAAAACTGCTCATTGAATAATGCGGATACAAGGGAAACAGTATTACTTCCTTTACCTCCGGATTCTCCTGAGTAATCTTATCAAAAACAGCCTTGGGTGCAGGATTCCCATACCTCATACAGTAGTATACAGGCAAACCTGTCTCATCCTGCAATTTATCAGCCAACTGTCTGGTATGCTCAATAAGAGGTGATCCCTTTTCAGTCCAAATTTTCTTATATTTACGTGAACTACGTGGAGTCCTGAAAGGTGTGATTATTCCCCTAACCAGCAAGAGACGTCCCAGATAAGGCAGGTCAATAACCCTCTCATCCATAAGAAATTCATTGAGATAGCGGTACACATCCCGCTTTAGCGTGGAGTCTGGTGAACCAAGGTTTGTTAGTAGAATGATCTTTTCAGGCATTAGCTTGTTTAATATTAATGGAACAACTAAAATACGAAAACTATGGCATTTACACTTCAAATCGGAGACAAAGCGCCGGCTTTCACACTGCCGGCCACTGACGGAAAGACCTATTCACTAAGTGATTTTAAAAACAAATGGCTTGTTATATTCTTCACATGCAATCACTGTCCTTATGTAATCGGTTCAGACGAGGTTACAAGGGCTACTGCCAATAAGTATGCCTCACACGATGTAAAGTTTGTTGCTATCAACTCCAATAGCAAAAACACCTATGAGGAGGACAGCTTCCCCAACATGGTGAAGCGCATGGAAGAACATAAGTTTCCTTGGGTCTACCTGCACGACGAAAGTCAGGATATAGCTCTGGCATACGGTGCACTACGTACACCACACTTTTATGTATTCAATGAAAAGAGGGAACTGGTCTACACCGGTCGCGGAGTTGACTCGCCAAGGGATACTTCCAGGATGAAGGAAAATACTCTTGACATCGTACTTGATGCATTGGTAAATGGAAAGAAGCCACCGTTTGAGGCTACAAATCCCATCGGCTGTAATGTCAAATGGGATGGCAAAGATGCACACTGGATGCCTGCTGATGCATGCGACCTAGTATAAAACAATTACGGCAGCCTCTCGGCTGCCGTAATAATTTATTAAATAAACCTATCTATTAAAAACCTTCTACCATCCAGTGTTCAAAGTCACAATCATCAAGATTTTCCCTGTAGTCATTATTAAACATCCAGTCTTCCAGATCCATGTTCAGATCTTCTTCAATTATAGATCCTGCATGTGCAAAATCTAACATCCATTCTTCTAAAACTTCAAGCTCTGCACCACGTCTTACTCTCTCAGTAAGTATGGAAATATCATAACCCAGCATCCAGTTTACAAGACTGCTACCTTCATCGTGGATATACTCATTGGTTTCACCCATACCAAGATCAAACATCCAGCCTTCTATCCTTATCAGCTTTTCGCTGTACGCTTCACCAAACATCCAATCCTGAAGTATACTACCGGTATTGTCAACTTTCTCGGTAAGGTTCTCCGAAATCATCCAGGGCTTAACCTGCATGCTGGTATCAACAGCTACAGTTAAGTTGTCTGAAACACTGTAAAACAGATGTGCAATATNNATATCATTGTCATCCTCCTGTGCAAAACCGTTTGTTGCAGCAGTCCATAGCAGGATGGTGGGAAGCAGAACTAAAAACGCTTTACCTTTTTTCATCTTTATTTCCTCCGGTTATTAATTATTACTTAATTCTGTCGGGCATCCCCTTTTTTGAGAGTGCTGCCCTTACCGGGACTGCATTTTAAATATATATAACGGTTTATTTCCTGTATAGTTACAATTCAAAACATTTTGATTTCAGGCAACCGTCTACTTTAGGATCAGTCCTCTAAAGATACGGTGGTCCCAAAAAGTGTGCAATTCTTTCTGATCATTATTTTTTTTGAAGAATATTTTTCTAATACTTTTCTATTACGCTGTCTATCAGTGATATACAAGGGCAAAAAAATGTAAGTCTGGTCTGCCTCAAAAGCGCAAAAATGTACGTTACTGTACAACATCCGTACACTTACGGTCTAACTGCCAAGAAATCGAACACAAATCCGGGAAAGTTCAAATAATTCAATAAGATAGATCCATGCGGGCTTAAGCCATCTATGGATACATGATAAATATGAAGACTATAGGCAGAAAAGCAACATAGTCCTCAATACAGTTTAAAAAGAGCATGTAATTAAACCTGAGGTTTCCTTGTTACAAGTATCTTGTCGATTCTGTTGATATCCACGTCAACTATTTCTATAAGGTACTCACCATATTCTATTTTATCTCCCACCTGAGGAATCTTATTTATAAGACTGAATACAAAACCAGCTACTGTAGAATAGTCTATCTTCTCAAAATCCAATTCGAAGTCTTCCAACAGTTCGGCAAGAGTCTCAATTGGTGCATCACCACTGATAAGTATTGATTTATCGTCACGAACGAACACATCCGGCTCATGCGACTCCCATTCATCAGGAATAGGGCCCAGGAAGTTTTCAAGTATATCATGCATTGTGATAATACCCTCAAAGCCTCCGTACTCATTCACAACAAAGCAAAGGTGATAAGCCTCCTCCTTAAGGATATTGAGTACCTTGTTGGCATCGGTATTTTCAGGCACAACAACAGGCTCTTTCATCAGACTTTGCAGCTTGATTTTCTGCTTGTTGTAAAGGGCTTTATAGTAATCCCTTGTCATGATAAAGCCCACAAAGTTGTCAAGCTCACCCCTGCAACAAATTATCTTGCTGTGCTTGGACCTTAGCAATTGTTCCTTAATACTGTTTTCATCCTCATCCAAATCGATCCATTCGATATCAGTGCGGTGAGTCATTAGGTGCTTGGCTTTCTTTTCTGCGAAATAAAAGATGCGCTCGTGAATATTGTCCTGCCCCTTGTCAATCACTCCTTCCCGCGATGCACTCTTGATAAGCTGACGGAGTTCCGACTCCGTCAGAGTATCCGGATGTTTTCTAATACCAAGGATTCCATTTATAAAATTGGTTGATGCAGAGAGCAGTAATACAAAGGGATAAAAGGCCTTGCTAAAGTAAAATATAAAGGGGGCTACTATCCTGGCCACCTTGTTTGAATTGCTCAGGGCAACAGTCTTAGGCACAAGTTCACCGATAACAATCGACACATAGGTAATAGTAACCACAGTGAGTCCTAATGATAATTCATGGCTATAGGCCCTTGTTGCATCAAACTGATCGAAAAAAGGTGCAATGTTGTCTGCCAGGGCCATACCACCGTACATACCGGTTATAATACCGATCAAAGTTATACCAACCTGAACAGCTGAAAGGAAGCCCTCGGAGTTTTCAAGCAGCTTCAATGCTATACCGGCACCATAACTGCCCTCCTTTTTGGACTGCTCAAGAGCTGATCTCTTAGCTGAAACCAAAGCAATCTCCGATAAGGCAAAAAAACCGTTTAAAAGTATTAGTACTCCTAGTATTAAAAATTCCATATTAAATGTTTGTGTCCATATCCGGTTTTCTAAGGTTAATCCCTACCGGGAGATTAACCTTACCGCGACCTTGTAAAATTACTATTTATTGTAATACACACTTAATATTTTGTTTCCTCCCGGCCCGGTATCCCAGTCTCCGGCCTGCTCCAGGACCTGCTTTCCCCTTATTATGTTAATCAAAATACCACATTTCAGGTATAGAACGAAGATCTGCAAAATCGTTTTTTTGTAGTATCAAATTTCAGCAACCAACCACCTCTTAACTAAATGGGTATAAATACCGCTTTATGAGGATGATAGAACACCGTAACTTTACATATCCAAATTTCACAATTTGGAATCAAGGTGCGAGGCCAAGAAAATTGTAACAAAAAAGAGTTTTCCCGCTTGCTAACTGTAACAATAACTCAAGTAAAACCAAACAAATTAACGCAATGAAAAAGGCCATTCTCCTAAGTCTTCTATTGCCGGCACTATTAGTCACGGCATGTGTATCCAAAGAAAAAAAGGATAATACAATATCCATATCCGGAGCCTTCGCCATCTATC
>LFRM01220536.1_pt1 | contig 11468 bp, 11 predicted proteins | sample 618341 | NCBI WGS metagenome assembly LFRM01 (sample SAMN03654438, study PRJNA283298) | anaerobic digester metagenome | isolation source: pool of bioreactors CSTR01a, CSTR02a, and CSTR03a thermophilic anaerobic... | place: Denmark: Kgs. Lyngby | collected 2014-05-21
ACGATTTCTTCAGTTACACGGTTGTTCTCAACTTTGCGATATGGGGTTTCTAAGAAACCGTACTCGTTTAGACGAGCATATAACGCCATAGAGTTGATCAAACCAATGTTTGGACCCTCTGGTGTTTCGATAGGACACACACGACCGTAGTGCGTTGGGTGTACATCTCGAACCTCAAAGCCTGCACGTTCACGAGTCAAACCACCAGGACCTAAAGCCGATACACGACGCTTGTGCGTGATCTCGGATAAGGGGTTCGTTTGATCCATAAACTGTGACAACTGACTGGAGCCAAAGAACTCTTTAACTGCAGCAGAAATCGGGCGCGAGTTGATCAAGTCGTGAGGCATGAGGTTTTCGCTTTCAGCTTGACCTAAACGCTCTTTAACAGCGCGCTCAACACGAACTAGACCAGCACGGAATTGGTTTTCCGCCAATTCACCCACACAGCGTACACGACGATTACCTAAGTGATCGATATCGTCAATCTGGCCTTTACCGTTACGTAGATCAACCAAGACTTTAATCGTATCTACGATGTCTTCGTCAGTCAGGGTCATCGGACCAGAAATGTCGTCACCATTACCTAAACGGCTATTGACCTTCATGCGGCCAACGCGGGATAAGTCGTAGGTTTCTTCGCTGTAGAATAGGCGCTGGAACAGGGCCTCAACCGCTTCTTCGGTAGGAGGCTCACCTGGACGCATCATGCGATAAATAGCAACACGCGCTGCCATTTGATCCGCGGTGTCATCTGTGCGTAGCGTCAACGAAATGTATCCACCCTGATCTAAATCATTGATGTAGAGGGTTTCAATTTCGCGAATATTCGCAGCACGCATCTCGACCAACATCGTCTCTGTGATCTCATCGTTAGCTTTAGCAATGACTTCACCGGTATCGGGATTCACTACGTTTTTCGCTAGCGTGCGACCAACCAAAGAGTCTTCAGGAATGGAGATGTAATCAATTTTCGCTTCGTCTAATAAACGAATATGGCGTGCATTAATGCGCTTGTCTTTTTCAACAATTACATTACCATCACGGTCTTTGATATCAAAGCGCGCGACTTCACCACGCCAGCGCTTGGAAACAAGCTGCAAGCGACCGCCATCGTCTTGAAGGTCGATATGATCGAACTCAAAGAAGTGAGCCAGAATAGCCTCTGGGCTCATACCAATCGCTTTTAGTAAGATGGATACAGGCATCTTACGACGACGGTCGATACGGAAAAATAGAATATCTTTAGGATCGAACTCAAAATCGAGCCACGAACCACGGTAAGGAATTACGCGCGCAGAAAATAACAATTTCCCAGAGCTGTGCGTTTTACCACGGTCGTGTTCAAAGAACACACCGGGAGAACGGTGTAATTGAGAAACAATCACACGCTCAGTACCGTTGATGACGAAAGAACCGTTTTCAGTCATTAAAGGCATTTCGCCCATATAGACTTCTTGTTCTTTGACTTCCTTGACGGTAGGTTTGCTTACCTCGCGATCCATAAGGACCAAACGCACCTTGGCACGCAAAGGTGAAGCGTATGTAAGACCACGCATCTGACATTCTTTAACGTCAAACACAGGTTCACCTAGCACGTAGCTAACAAACTCTAGCCGTGCCATTTGGTTATGGCTTACAATAGGGAAAATGGAATTAAAAGCTTCTTGCAGACCTTCGTTTTTGCGATCCGAAGGTAAAACGTCTCGTTGTAGAAACGTCCGGAAAGACTCCAGCTGCGTTGCCAAAAGATAAGGAACCTGCTGTACGTCTTCACGTTTGGCGAAGCTCTTGCGTATGCGCTTTTTTTCGGTGTACGAATAAGGCATGAGCACTCCGACTCAAGGGTTACACGGGCCGTCAACCACGACCCCGGTTTACGACTCTAGAAAACCCGACTCATAATAATAAAAACCACAATGAATCAACGGGTTTTCTTGAGACGCAAAAGCCCGGGAAGGCTAAAAGCACTTCCCGGGCGATCGAATCGAGATTATTTAAGCTCGACTGCAGCGCCAGCTTCTTCAAGCTTTTTCTTAGCTTCTTCAGCTTCTTGCTTGGAAACGCCTTCTTTAACGTCTTTAGGAGCGCCGTCAACTAGGTCTTTAGCTTCTTTCAAGCCTAAACCAGTGATTTCACGAACAGCTTTAATTACGTTAACTTTTTTGTCGCCAACGCTAGCTAGGTGAACTGTGAACTCTGTTTGCTCTTCAGCAGAGGCAGCAGCGCCACCAGCAGCAGGAGCAGCAACAGCAACAGCTGCAGCAGCGGCGGAAACGCCGAACTTGTCTTCCATCTCAGTGATTAGCTCGGAAAGCTCTAGCACAGTCATGCTAGCGATGGCTTCTAGGATTTGATCTTTAGTCATTTTCAGTTCCAGATATAAAATTAATTAGGCCAGGTTTGGTAATGGTGCCCGATACAACGAACTACCTATAAATTTGTAATTACGCGCTTTCTTTTTGATCGCGTACAGCAGCCAAGCCACGTACAAATGTAGTTGGTACTTCGTTAAGCGTACGCACAAATTGCGTAATAGGAGCTTGCATAGTGCCAAGCAATTTCGCCAATAGCTCGTCGCGTGAAGGCATAGATGCCAACGCTTTGACGCCTGCTTCGTCAAGAAGGCTGTTTGGCATAGCGCCGCCTTTAATGACTAAGCTTGGGTTTGTTTTAGCGAAATCAGCCATGGTTTTCGCGGCTGCTACAGGGTCTTCGCTGACGGCATACATCAAAGGACCAACAAGTTGATCTGATAGGCCATCAAAAGAAGTGTCTGCAATAGCACGACGAACTAGCGTGTTTTTAAGAACACGCAAATACACGCCCGACTCACGCGCTTGTTTGCGCAATACGGTAACGGAGGCCACGTCCAAACCACGATATTCAGCGATAATGATCGATTGGGCTTTGGCAACTTGACCAGCAACCTCTTCGATAACTAACGCTTTCTCTTGACGATTGAGACTCACGGTTGAACACTCCTTTCATAGATGTAGAGTTTATTCCCTACATCAACCGAATGCGGCGCACCTGGTCGAGATTCTGGAAAGAAAATCTTCCTGGGCGCCGTCTACGCTGGATAAAACCCAAAAGGTCTTTATTAAGATTTAACGAATAAAACTTACGTTTTAAAATTAAATCTCCAACGGTCTTTGACAGCAATAGCACTTAAAATAAATGCTATAGCCCAAAGTAACTGTTAAAGCTCTTTACAATTAGGCTTGTAAAGAGGAGATGTCTACACGCGCACCGCCACCCATAGTGGAGGATACGGCGATTTTACGCATGTAAACGCCTTTTGCTGCTGAAGGACGAGCTTTATTCAAAGCATCAACTAGAGCAAGCAAGTTTTCTTGTAGCTGTTCAACGTTGAACGAGGCACGGCCGATAGTAGCGTGGATAATACCCGCTTTATCTGTACGGTATTGAACCTGACCTGCTTTAGCATTGTTGATAGCAGTAACAACATCAGGAGTTACTGTACCTACTTTAGGGTTAGGCATTAAACCACGTGGGCCTAAGATCTGACCTAAAGTACCCACAACACGCATGGTGTCTGGGGAAGCAATTACAACGTCAAAATCCATTTGACCGGCTTTAATTTGCTCGGCCAAATCATCCATACCAACGATGTCTGCACCAGCGGCGCGGGCTTCGTCTGCTTTGTCGCCTTGGGCGAACACAGCAACACGTACGGATTTACCAGTACCAGCCGGTAGAACCACTGAACCACGAACCAATTGGTCGGATTTACGAGGATCAATACCTAGCTGTACGGCGATGTCGATGGACTCGTCGAACTTAGCTGTGGCTGACTCTTTAACCAAAGTTAGCGCTTCAGTCACAGGGTAAAATGTGTTACGGTCGATTTTAGCGGCAATAGCTGCTGCGCGTTTGCTTAGTTTAGCCATGACAATTAAACCCCTTCAACGTTAATACCCATACTGCGAGCAGTACCGGCAATTGTACGAACAGCTGCATCCATATCGGCTGCAGTTAGGTCGGGTTCTTTAGTTTTGGCAATTTCTTCGGCTTGGGCACGAGTTAATGTACCCACTTTATCCAAGTTAGGACGAGCTGAAGCGCTTTGAATACCTACGGCTTTCTTGATTAGAATAGTCGCAGGTGGTGTTTTCATGATAAAAGTGAAACTTTTATCAGCGTAAGCAGTAATAACGACAGGAATAGGTAAACCGGGTTCTACGCCTTGAGTTTGGGCGTTAAACGCTTTACAGAATTCCATGATATTTAGACCACGTTGACCCAATGCTGGACCAATAGGTGGTGAAGGATTGGCTTTACCAGCTGGTACTTGCAGCTTAATAAAACCGACGATTTTCTTCGCCATAATGATGCTCCTTGCGGGTAATCGCTGCGTTTTATTTATGAGTAAATAAAATCACTAGCTCCCCGGGGTTAATAATTAGGTCTTTTCGACCTGATCAAAATCGAGTTCTACCGGTGTGGATCGGCCAAAAATAGTTACCGATACACGTACCTTAGATTTTTCGTAGTTGACTTCTTCGACGTTACCGTTGAAATCTGCAAATGGTCCCTCTTTGACGCGAACCATTTCGCCAACTTCGAATAGAATTTTCGGACGGGGTTTCTCAGTGCCCTCTTCCATTTGAGAGAGAATTTCATCAACTTCACGCTGAGAGATAGGTGTTGGACGATTACCAGAACCACCCAAGAAACCTGTTACCCGATTTGTGCTACGTACTAAGTGCCAAGTTTCGTCAGTCAAATCCATTTCAACTAACACATAACCTGGGAAAATACGACGCTGCGAAATGGACTTTTTGCCGTTTTTGACTTCGACGACTTCTTCGGAAGGAATTAAGATCTGACCGAAGGCATCTTGCAAGTCGGCACGTTCAATGCGCTCGATTAAAGCCCTTTGCACGCTTTTTTCCATTCCGGAATAAACGTGTACGACATACCAGCGTTTGCTCATGTGTGCCCTTTATTTCCAGCCTAACAAGAGGCCATAGATAACCCACTCTAGTCCCTTGTCGATAAACCACAGCAAAATAGCCATTACCGTAACAAACGCAAAGACAATTGCTGTCATTTGAGTTGCTTCTTTACGGCTTGGCCAATGAACGCGCTTTACCTCGGTGTACGAGTCTTTAATGTAGCCAACAGCGCGCTTACCAGTATGCGAAGTCCATACGATCAGGGCGGCAACAACCACAGACGCCAGAAACACACCTACCCGGACAATTCCGGGTTGAGCTTCAAGCAGAGAGTAACCAACAATTCCTGCGGCAAGCACAAAGATTGCCAGACCCAATTTTGCGCGATCTGGGCCTCGGTTAACTGTTTCAACGTTGGTGTTCGACATAATCCGAGTGACGCCACGCGAGATGGTGGCGAGTGACTGTGGTGGCAGGGGCAGAAGGAATCGAACCCTCAACCTTCGGTTTTGGAGACCGACGCTCTGCCAATTGAGCTATACCCCTAGACCTTAAAGCAGATGTCAACAATACCACATCTGCGCATTAAGTGCAAAAAAACCATTATAGATTCTTTTGCACTTTAAAGCAACTATTATTTGATGATTTTAGCTACCACACCAGCACCAACGGTACGGCCACCTTCGCGAATCGCGAAACGTAGACCTTCTTCCATGGCGATAGGAGCGATCAAGGAAACGTTCATGGCAACGTTGTCGCCAGGTAGAACCATTTCTTTGTCTTCTGGTAGTTCAATCGTACCTGTTACGTCAGTTGTACGGAAGTAGAACTGAGGACGGTAACCTTTAAAGAATGGTGTGTGACGACCACCCTCTTCTTTGGACAAGATGTAGACTTCAGCAGCGAAGTCTGTGTGTGGCTTGATAGAACCAGGAGCAGCTAGAACCTGACCACGCTCTACGTCTTCACGTTTAGTACCACGTAGTAGTACACCCACGTTATCACCGGCTTCGCCTTGGTCTAGCAATTTGCGGAACATCTCAACGCCAGTACATGTGGACTTAACTGTGTCACGGATACCAACGATTTCGATCTCTTCGCCGACTTTAACAACACCGCGCTCGATACGACCGGTTACTACAGTACCACGACCAGAGATGGAGAATACGTCTTCAACAGGCATCAAGAAGCTACCGTCAACAGCACGCTCAGGTGTTGGGATGTAGCTGTCTAGTGCAGCAGCCAATTCCAATACCGCTGGGTGACCCAAAGGACCCATGTCGCCTTCGAGGGCTAATTTAGCGGAACCTTTGATGATCGGTGTGTCGTCGCCTGGGAAATCGTAGCTGGATAGAAGTTCACGAACTTCCATTTCAACCAATTCCAATAGCTCTTCGTCGTCAACCATGTCGGCTTTGTTCAAGAACACAACGATGTAAGGAACGCCAACTTGGCGGCTTAGCAAGATGTGCTCACGTGTCTGAGGCATAGGGCCGTCAGCAGCGGAACATACCAAAATAGCGCCGTCCATTTGAGCCGCGCCAGTGATCATGTTTTTAACATAGTCAGCGTGACCAGGACAGTCTACGTGTGCGTAGTGACGGTTTGGTGTTTCGTATTCTACGTGTGATGTAGAAATGGTAATACCGCGTGCTTTCTCTTCAGGAGCAGCGTCAATTTGTGCGTAATCGCGAGCTTCGCCACCGTATTCTTTGGCTAGAACTGTACAAATTGCAGCGGTTAATGTTGTTTTACCGTGATCGACGTGACCAATAGTACCGACGTTAACGTGCGGTTTAGTCCGTTCAAACTTGCCTTTAGCCATGGCAGACTCCTGAAGGGAAATAGTAGACTTGAATTAGATGAGATATGTGGTGCCCATGGCGCGAATCGAACGCGCGACCTCTCCCTTACCAAGGGAGTGCTCTACCCCTGAGCCACATGGGCAAATTTATATAGTTGTTGGAGCGGGTGAAGGGAATCGAACCCTCGTCTTAAGCTTGGAAGGCTTCTGCTCTACCATTGAGCTACACCCGCAGGCGATTCATTTACACCCGTAAACTCAAGTGCAACTATATGAAATTTGGTGGTGGGAGTAGGATTCGAACCTACGTAGGCGTAAGCCAACAGATTTACAATCTGCCCCCGTTAGCCACTTGGGTATCCCACCATATATAGAAATGTGATTATGCTTGAGCAGTTTAGTACTGTCAAGCTATTTTTGGCTGTTTTTGGTTTTTTTATCTTTTAAGCCAACCAAAGATTAGTATTATGGACAAAAAAACAAAGAATGTCAATCATTAATTAAAAAAATGGAGCTTAGCTTATAGCTAAACCCCATTTTTCAATGTGTAGGCTACGCAATGCGTCTACGTAGTTGTTTTTCGTTTCTATTAAACGAAAGTTAAAACGACAGAGATAAGCACGCCCGTCACAAAAAGCTGAATAAGACAAAAGCCCATAATGTCTTTTGCTTTCAAACCGGCAATCGCTAAAACAGGTAACGCCCAGAACGGTTGCAATAAGTTAGTCCATGCATCACCCCATGCTACGGCCATCGCTACACGCGCTAAATCAGCATCTAAGGACTGCGCTGCAGCAATAACAACCGGACTTTGCACCGCCCACTGTCCACCGCCAGATGGCACAAATACGTTCACAATACCTGCGCTTAAGAAAGTCCAGAAAGGCAAGGTAGTTGCTGAAGCAAAGGACACTAACCAATCAGATAAAGAGGCAGCTAAACCTGATTGCACCATGATAGCCATAATACCGGCATAGAACGGGAACTGAATAACAATCCCTGCACCGCCCTTAATGGCTTCTTCGAGAGCATTTAATAAATTGCGTGAGTTACCATGCAACACAATCGCTAACATCAAAAAAGTGAAGTTAATGACGTTAAGGTTTAGACCTTCGCCACGGATGATGTAATAGTTAAATAAATAGGTCAGCCCACTAAAGCCAATTAGCATCGCTAAAATACGGCTGTTTTCTAAACGAGCAGCAGGACGCGTATCGTTATCTGCCACCTTGTTAGCAGAGGAATCCTCTAATAGAGAAGGATCAATGTATACGCTATTTTTTTCATCAGGCATCATCATGCGATTCACTAAAGGCACAATGATAAACATCCCAACCACTATCAGCATATTGAACGTGGAAAAAATAGTATCACTGGTGGAAATAATACCCATTTGACCTTCGTGGAAATGCCCTTTAGTTGCGATGGTCAAGGGAATAGATCCTGCCAAACCACCGTGCCATACAATAAAACCGGAATAAGCACTGGCCACAAGCAAACGATAATCCACTCGGATTTTTCGAGCTAACTCCTTAGCAAAAAGAGCACTCACCACTAAACCAAAACCCCAGTTAATCCAATCTGCTGCTAAAGCCACCACAGTCACCATGATAATGGCGGCACCAGGCGTTTTAGGTACAGAAGCTAACGTCGATAGTATTTTTCGCACGGCAGGCGTGCTGGCTAACATATAACCAGCGACCAAAACCAAGAGCATCTGCATCGTAAAACTTAGTAGACCCCAGAAACCATCACCCCACATATTGATGATTTCCATTGGCGTTTTCTGTTCTCCGATTAACGCTGCCGCTCCTGCGATTAAGGTCAGGATAATAACGAAAATATACGGATCCGGTAGATAGCGCTCTACTAAGCGTACTGAAAAGTTTGTTATTGATTTAAACATACGTCCCCCCTTGCTTGTGGCAAGAATAAAAAGAGTTGCAATTGACTACATTTAATTTAGTCGCGTGATTATAAGCTATCCCTCTAATTTTCTTTTTTTTTATGTAATAAAAAAAGCCTTTATTGCATTGCAACAAAAGCTTTTTATCTTTCTTTATTATTACAGTTAATGCTCTTTAAACAATTGCTGTAATCCCTGCTTTTCTAAAAGATCATTTAAGTGTTCCCAATTCTGGAAAGAAATTTGCAAATACCCTTTATTTTTATTGTTTGCTTTAATACTAACCGTCGTACCTAAATAATCAGCTAATACTGTTTCAAATCGCTTTACATCAGCACTTACCGTCTTTTGCTGCGGTGCAGCATTTTGCTCTAATTCACCATTTAAAAAGCGAGTTACTAAACGCTCAGTTTCTCGGACAGATGACCGTTTAGCTACAACTTCATTTGCTAATAAAATTTGTGCCGCAGACTCTACCGCAAGTAATGTTCTCGCATGCCCCATATCAATATCACCCGCTAATAGCATGGTTTGCACAGGCTCAGCTAAATTGATTAAGCGCAATAAATTACTGGTGGCTGACCGGGAGCGACCAATGGCTTGGGCAGCTTGTTCATGCGTATAGCTAAACTCATCAATTAAGCGCTTCACACCATGAGCTTCTTCGAGGGGATTTAAATCCTCTCGTTGCATATTTTCAATGAGTCCCATGATAGCGGTATTTTTATCTGCTATCTCTCGAACTAGAGCAGGAATCTCTTTTAGGCCTGCTATTTCTGCAGCTCTAAAACGACGCTCACCCGCAACAATCTCAAACTTAATCGAGCCCGTTTTTTTCAATGGACGTACTAAAATAGGCTGCATTAAGCCCTGACTTTTAATTGACTCAGCTAATTCGTTTAACGCGCCCTCGTCCATTAATGTTCTAGGCTGATACTTACCCGCTTGAATTTGTTTTAATGGAATTGACTGCACCCCTTCGATGGAGTCAGGACGCTTTCCAAGCTCATCAATTGCCGCAGCATCAGCGCCTAATAAAGCCTCTAAGCCTCTACCTAAACCTTTTGGTTTGCGTGTTGCCATCTTCTTATCCTATTTGTCTGACTTTAATCGTTTGATTAGCTCTCGCCCAAAATCCATATACGCTTTAGCACCAGTCGAGTTCTTATCATAAACAATACCCGGCATCCCATGGCTTGGGGCTTCGGCCAAACGTACATTTCTTGGAATTTTCGTAGTAAATACTTTATCACCAAAGTGCTGTTCGATTTGCTCAGAGACTTGGCGCTGCAAAGTGATACGCTTATCAAACATGACTCGCAATAACCCTATCAACTCCAAATCTTCGTTTATGTTTCTGTAAACGCGCTTAATGGTATTAACTAAGTCTGATAATCCCTCAAGGGCAAAATACTCACACTGCATAGGAATAATGACACCATGTGCAGCTGCTAGTCCATTCAACGTTAATAAAGACAAGGTAGGGGGACAATCAATCAAAATAAAATCATAGTCTGCTTGACAGTGGACAAGCGCTTGCTTTAATTGTTGTTCACGCTTTTCCATTTGCACTAAGTCTATCTCTGCACCAGAAAGCTCTCTGTTAGCAGCTAGCACGTCATAGCCACCTGTTTCTGAATACTGCTTACACTCGGCAATTGTATTTGCACCGATAAGAACTTGGTAGATATTTAGCTCGCTACTATTTTTATCAATACCACTACCCATCGTAGCGTTACCCTGAGGGTCTAAGTCAATTAATAAGACTTTCTTTTTCAGAGAGCTTAATGCCGCTGCCAAGTTAATCGTGGTCGTGGTTTTACCTACGCCACCTTTTTGGTTTGCTATACAAAAAACATAGCTTTGTTTTTTAGCGCTCATACCCCTACCCTTTTCAAATAGACTAGACAGCGTTCAGCATCTAACTCTGGCACAACTAACTCTTTTATATGATCGACGCGCCATGACGTAGCACGCTCTAGCTCTTTGATCTCTTCTGCTGGGTATTTAGCTTTCATTGCTAACATTTGCCCCGTTGGATTCACATGTCGCTCTGACAACTGAACAAAATCAATCAAAGAAGCAAAAGCCCTAGAGATCACAATATCGGCAGAGAAAGGCTCGACCTGCTCAATACGAACGTGGTGTGCATTTAAATTATGCAGCCCTAGCACAGCCGACATTTGACGTACAAAGGCCATTTTTTTCTCAACAGCATCTATGCAATGCACGTTCCACGTGGAACAACTGGTTGCTAAGACAACGCCCGGCAAGCCTCCACCAGACCCTACATCTACGATTTTAAGATTGGGGGTAAGATTAGCGGCTATTGCTTGTATACAAGGCACTATAGATAGGCTATCAAAAATATGCTGTATTAGCATAAGCTCAGGATCACGCAAAGCCGTTAGATTATACGTTTTATTCCAACGCTGCATTTGCTGCAGATACGTTAACAGGGTGTCAATTTGAGCACCCTGTAGTTCTACACCTAAAGCTTGGGCAGCAAGCTGAAGCCGCTGCCTAAAGCTATCAATATCCATTACTTGCCTCTAGAAGATAAGCGCTTGATGTAAACAAGCAATAAAGAGGTTGCAGCAGGAGTAACACCAGAGATTCGACTTGCCTGCCCTACCGTTTCAGGAGCGGCAGCTTTTAACTTAATCACAACCTCATGCGATAGACCTGATATTTTACTATAGTCAATCGTGGTTGGGATTTTAGTTTCCTCTAAAGTGGATTGCCTATTAACTTCTACCTGTTGGCGTGCCACATATCCTGCATACTTAACCTCAATCTCCACCTGATCGGTTACTTTAGAACCTAGGTTTAAGTC